>Ga0209158_1001132_pt1 | contig 18147 bp, 16 predicted proteins | sample GraSoiAngelo_140_FD_185897 | JGI IMG/M metagenome (GOLD analysis project Ga0209158, IMG submission 185897) | Grasslands soil microbial communities from the Angelo Coastal Reserve, California, USA - 14_0929_12_30cm (SPAdes) (version 2) | ecosystem: Environmental > Terrestrial > Soil > Grasslands ...
GCAAAGCCAGCTCGACGCACAGTTTGGACCTGGCCTCGGCCACGACAATTACTACAGGTCTTCCTAGAGCTTCCAGGCTGGGCCCCGGACCCGTTGCATTCCTTGCACTCTGCAAGCCGGGGAACCTCTATCTCCCTCGTCGCTCCACGCGCGACCTCGTCGAAACTAATCTGTAAATCGTAGACCAGGTCCTCGCCTCGGGACGGGCCGCTTGAGCTTTCGAAATTCTGGAACCCTCCGAATCCGCCGAGGATTCGTTCCACGAAGCTGCTGAAACCTCCCCCGAATGAGCCGAAACCCATGTCTCGGAATATGGAATCGAAGTCCGCGCCTCGGAAAATATCCTCGGCGTTATATTTCTGGTAGATTCCCTCTCGCCCGAACTGGTCGTACTGTTTTCGCTTCTCGTCATCAGACAGTATCGCGTAGGCTTCTGAGATTTCCTTGAACTTCTCAGTGGCCTCAGGCGCTTTGTTCCTGTCTGGGTGATACTGTAAGGCGAGCTTTCGGTAAGAGCCCTTTATGTCATCCTTGGACGCATTTCGAGTAACCCCGAGCACGTCATAATAGTCTCGCTTCTCCATTCTTTCCTATTCATCTCGCTCTACCGAGAGCCTTCGTCTTTTACCTCTCTGAACTCAGCGTCTACAACATTATCATCTTTAGACGGATTGGCTCCAGGGGCCGATGCCTGCTGGGCGGGCTCACCGGGCTTCTGGGCGGTTACCTTCTGGTAGATCTCAGCGCCGATCTTCTGGAGAATTCGTGAGAGGTCGTCGCTGGCCGATTTTATCTTTTCGGATTCCTTACCGGACAATGCCGCTCTCAAAGTGCCTGCAGCCTTGTCGATGGTCTCGACCTGTTCCTTGGTAATCTTGTCTTTCAACTCGTCTTTTGTCTTGTCAGCGGTGTAGAGCATGCTTTCCGCGGTGTTCCTGAGCTCCACCTCTTCCTTTCGTTTCTTATCCTGATCTGAAAACTGCTCGGCCTCGTGGACCATCTTCTCCTTCTGATCCTTCGAAAGCTTGGTCGAGGCAGCGATCGTGATCTTGTTCTCTTTAGACGTAGCTAGGTCTTTTGCTGATACATTCAGGATCCCGTTCGCGTCAATATCGAAGGTTACTTCGATTTGGGGAATGCCTCGAGGCGCCGGGGGGATACCTGTCAGATTGAACATACCCAAGGATATGTTGTCCGTCGCCATGGCCCTCTCTCCCTGAAGCACGTGGATAGTAACGGTGGTCTGGGAGTCAGCTGCTGTCGAGAATATCTGGCTGCGCTTTGTCGGGATGGTAGTGTTTCTCTCCATAATCTTTGTGGCGACGCCTCCCAGTGTTTCAACGCCTAGTGATAGCGGTGTGACGTCCAAGAGGAGTATGTCTTTGACCTCTCCGGCGAGGACTGCGCCTTGAATGGCAGCTCCGACGGCAACGCATTCCATAGGGTCGACGCCGCGCTCGGCTTGCTTGCCGACTATGTCCTCGACGAATTTTCGCACGAGTGGCATTCGGGTCTGGCCACCGATGAGTATAATCCTGTCCACATCTTTCGGGGTAAGCTTCGCGTCATCGAGGGTTCTCTTGATCGGCGTCTCAACTCTCCGAACTATGGGATTAGCAAGCTCTTCTAGCTTAGCCCTAGTCACGGTTGTGTGGAGATGTTTAGGCTGGGAAGAATCTGCTGAAATGAAGGGTAGATCGACATCTGTTGTGAGTAAAGTTGAGAGTTCGATCTTCGCCTTTTCCGCGGCCTCCTTGAGCCGAGTCATGGCCATGCGATCGTTTCGTAGGCTTATGCCAGTCTGGCGCTGAAACTCGGTGAGCAAGTATTCGACGATCGCATTGTCAATGTCTGTCCCTCCTGTCTGTGTGTCTCCGCTCGTCGCCAAGACCTGGAAGACTCCGCCACCAAATTCCATCAGCGTGACGTCATGTGTTCCGCCTCCGAAGCTGAACACCATGATCTTCATCTCCTTGTCGGCCTTGTCCAGCCCGTAGGCGAGACACGCGGCTGTGGGTTCGTTAATTATTCTGGCAACTTCGAAGCCAGCGATTTCTCCGGCGTCCTTGGTTGCTTGTCGTTGGTTGTCGTTGAAGTGGGCGGGGACGGTGATTACCGCTTTCTTTGTCGGGCGTCCAAGAAACGTCTCGGCGTCTTGTCTTATCTTTTGGAGTATGAACGCGGAGAGTTGCTGTGGAGTATAGTCTTTCCCGGCGACATGGACTTTGTAGTCGGTGCCCATCTTCCTCTTGATCTCGATAATGGTCCCGTCAGGATTCGTGGCTGCCTGTCTCTTAGCAGGCTCACCGACTATCAATTGGCCCTCTTTGGTGAAGGCGATGACCGAGGGGAACATCTTCCCGGCCGCGGTCTGTCCCTCGGCACTTGGGATAACGACCGGGCGTCCGGCTTCCATTATTGCGGCAGCCGAATTCGTCGTTCCGAGGTCTATTCCTATGATCTTCTCTGTCTCAGGCTTACTCATTGTCGCCAATCTCCTCTAGAGCAGACTTCTCGGATTTAGACTCACGCTCAACGGGATTCTCGGCTACTTTGACGATGCTGGGCCGTAGGACCTTTCCCTTCAGCGTGTATCCTTGCCGAATCTCTTCCACAATTGTGCCCTCCTCTTCGTCCGACACAACTCGAAGCGCGGCATCATGGAGATCGGGGTTGAACTTTGACCCTAGGCTCTGGATCTTCTCGACCCCCTCCTTCGAGAGGATGCTCTGTAACCGTTTATGGACCATTGCGACCCCCTCAGCTATTGTCGGGTTCTCGTTGCTTCCCCTCGCTTCTCTGAGTGCTAGTTCCAGCTCGTCGTTAACGACTATAATTTCCGACAGAAGTCGCTGGTTTCCGAACTGTCTGTTGTCAGACATCTCTTTCTCCACTCTCTTTCGGTAGTTCTCGAAATCGGCCTGGAGGTACTGCAGACGCCGTAGATAGTCCTCCGACTTCGCCCTCTCTTTCTCCACTGCCTCCACGGCCTCCTTCAACATGGTTTCCGCGTTTTCTCCTTCGAGAGGTTTCTTGGAGGGCGGTTGAGCCTCTACGGTTTCGGTTGCTAGATGTCTCTTTTTCTCGCTCACCACAACCACTTGTCCTCCCCTCGCTGGATTCCCCTTACTAGTTCGACAACCGACTTGGGGAGTCAGGGAAAAATTAAACCTTCTGACACGTCAACTGTTTACACTGAGCAATAGCTACGCACTAATGCCGAACGAACCCCGCTTTTTCGAAACTTCCCCGAAAGGACGGCTTGTGTTTCTTCTAAGATGCTGGTTTGGTTACGCTTGGTTGATAGCCCACATAGACGGTGATAGAATCCATTCGGAGGATCATGTATGGGCTTATTGAGTCATCTTACCCATCCAAAGGGAAAGATATGGATCACTCTTGACAAGGCGACTTTCCAAGAGGGAGAAGCGGTTGCGGGCAAAGTAAACATCGAAGCGGAGGAATACATTCAATCCAAAGGAGTCAAAGTGGAAGCGCGCGTAGTTGAAAGCTGGAACGAGATGGTCTGGGTCACTCTCCCCAACAACCAAAGGTTCCAAGAGAACCAGCGTCGAACAAATAATCTCTATCAGCGTGATGTTGTCATCGTTGGGCCTACTGACTTTGGAAAGGGCCCAGCACAGACCTTTCCCTTCAGCGTAGGGATTCCTCCTTGCAGAGCGACACGGGGCGGGTCCTCTGTCCAGAACTTATTGAAAGCAGTGTTAGAGACCCATGGCAGACCTGACCTGACTAATGAGACTCAAATCGCATTTGTCCCAGCGGGGGCCTATGGTTCACCGATGAATGTGGGATATGGGCCGGGACCAATGCCCGCAGGCTACGGACCAAACCCCGGCTATCAACCAAATCCTGGGTACGGAATGCCGCCTATGAACCCAGGCTACCAACCTTATGGCCAGCAGGGATACGGCGTTCCACCCCCACAACAGCAAGCGCCATCTGTGAAGGTTCGTTGCAAGTATTGTACCGGACTGATGGACGCTAGTGCGACAAATTGTCCTACTTGCGGCGCCCACCAGTAGTCCTGTCTCCGTCTTAGGACGAGGACGATACTAATAGTACACCAGCGACTATCAGTACAGCGCCCGTTCCTGTGTATATGTTGAATGGATCATTGAATATTATCACTGATAGTACGACGGCAACAATCACCTCTATCGGAAGAATGATCGAAGACACCGTCGGAGACACTGTTTCGAGTCCTTTCATGAGAAAATAGTAGGCTCCGAGCGTCGCAACCACTGCTAGGAATACAACGTAGAAGACGGCTTCCCAGCCGAGGTTGACGGAAGCACCTTGGTCCAAGGGAATGGCGAACATAAGAAGAAGACTTGTGACGAGAATCATGCCTCCCGTGACCGCTCGCCCTCCTTTCTGGACAACGAGGTCTTTGGAAAAGATGAAAACCAAAGCTATCGTAACTGCAGTCGCGAGTATCAGCACGTCGCCTTGGAACTCGGACCGCCCCAAGCTCACAGCTTGACCCCGGGTCACTACCAAGCTTGCTCCAGAGAATCCTGACAATACTCCGAGACCCTTCTTCGCTGGTATCTTTTCGCTTCCACGGGTCCACGATATGACTGGAATCATCAGAGCCGCCGTGCCTATGATCAGTGCGGCATCTGAGGAAGTTGTGAGATTCTGTCCTTGGAACTGCAACACATATCCAAAAGCGTTAATGAATCCGACAAACCAGATGGGTCTTGTCCGGAGAAGGGTCCAGTCAACCCATCCCTTTCGACGAAGAAACAATAGAACCAGAACGGAGGCTATTGAAAATCGAAGAGCGACAAAGAGGTCCGCAGGAAGGAGACCGAGTCCGAGCTTGATAAGGGGCACGCTTGTACCAAATAGTATCCCGGAGAGAACTGTTGCCAAGATTCCAATTCTAGGGGCCAATTTTCCTCGCCTCTGGATGGGCGCGTATTGTGCTCTCGCTTTAGAGTATCACCTCGTCTTGAGAGAGACTAGCGCCAGAGATTCAGCTAGGCTTATCTTCTGGTGGAACACCAATTCTAGCACGATATGAGCGCGACAAGTCTCTTGGAGAGGGAACAGGTCGAGTGTGCATACTGTAAGGACTCCAAACCGGCTTCGGAGACGACCTGGTTCATGGCTGAACCAGGCGAGAAATCTGTACGGTTGTGCGACTTCTGCTACGAGGAAGCAAGGAAACAGCTCCGCCTCCTCCGGATAGTCCGAAACCGCGGAGACTATCCCATAGAAGCAGCATCGTAGCGAAAGACCAACTCTTCAACACCAAACACATCCTTCCAGGAGCGTAGCGTTTAGTCGATGACTTCAACCAGTCCTCCACAAAGGGTTAATGCCTTTCTAATCCCCAAGCGTTGACCGCTAAAATTGTCATCCAACGATAGGGTCGTCGTCCTCGGTTGTGGAATGGGAGGCCTCGCAGTATCAAGCCTCTTAGCCGAGCGGGCGTCATCAGCTTCGATTACGATCGTGGAACAGAAGAAAATCTTCGAATTCCCTCCCTCCTTCCCGTTGCTGGCAATGGGTCGCCGCGAACCCGGGAAAGTCCGGCGTGTCCTTTCGATCTCGAAGAAACGGAAGGTCCGGCTGATCAACGATAGGGTCAGTTCGATTCAGACGTCTTCGAAGACGGTTAGGACGGAATTGGAAGAGTTGAATTATGACCACCTAGTCATTTCGATGGGCGTCGAGTACTCGCCCGGTGACGTCCCTGGTCTGGAGAAATACGCTCACCAATTTTACGATTTCGAATCTGCAATGAAGCTGCGCGATGCTCTTGAGACTCTTGAAAATGGAAAATTAGTAATCGGAATATCGCGATTGCCAATAAAATGTCCTGTCGCGCCATATGGTCTGGCATTGCTCTTGCAGGATCACTTTGCAAGGGCGAGGAAGAAAGTCGCGGTGGAGTTCTTCACTCCGGAGCCTCATCCGGCTCCAGCTGCGGGTCCTGTAATCGGCAAGCAGGTGGAGAGGCTTCTAGCAGTCAAGGGAATACCGTTTCACCCGAAGGTCAAGCTTTCCAAGGTGGAGAAGGACAAGGTGGTGTTTGAGGGAAGGATAGAGCTTCCGTACGATCTGCTGGTCGTTGTTCCGCCTCACAGGTGTCCAAGTGCTGTTGTTAAGGCTGGACTAACTGATTCGTCGGGCTGGGTCCCTGTGAGCCCCCAAACCTTGGCCACCAGATTTGAAAAGGTCTATGCGATCGGAGATATAACCGCCATCGAGACGCCTCATGCACATGTTCCGTTTCTGCCGAAGTCAGGAACCTTCGCGCTTGGCCATGCAGACGTTGTCGCGAACAATATTGCAATGTCAATCACTGGGAGTGGGACACGTAAGATATGGGATGGAACTGGATCTTGTTTTCTCGAAGTGAACAGGGGAGAAAGCGCTATGCTTCGGGGCGAGTTTCTGTCGAACCCTCCGAGGCTGGAGTTTCACCCGCCCCGTCGAAAATGGCAGGTAGAGAAGACGAAGCTAGAGGAATACTGGATGACCCATCGATTCTGAAAAGGGACGGCCCACCGGGGAAAAAATCGCCCAGAATCAGCCCTAATATGCAATCTGGGAGGTCAGTTTAATGTTCCCCCGATGATTCGCTGGGCTAATCGCGTTTTTCGCCGAGCCATCTAAGCCTGGATTATGCCCTGAATCGCCTGCCTCGCCCGTTATGAGTGCGAGACGGCTAGTGTTCTAGAAAATAGGGGGTCTTAGCGACCATGTCTCGCGCTGCGTAAGTGGGAGAGACGTAGAACACCGAATGTATTGGTTAGAACGGTTATGTTCACGACTTGCCATCGACCCTGAAGCCGGGCTGGATATTTGCCGAAAGGCGATCTTCGTTAGCCGGACAGGGTGTCTGTGGGTTCGGTTTCAGCCGAGCTCTTAACCGCTTTCCGCCATTCTCTCGCCTTGTCCCCAAGTCTGTGAAGCAACCTGTCCTCCTCGCGCGTGAGAAGTTCGCCCTTGCCTATCTTATTCCTCAGCGCAGATATTGTCATCTCGTCCTCTTCTATCGGGTATCCTGACTCTTCGATAGAATGCAGAAGCGATTTAGCCTGGTCATCCCTTGTTCCTTCAGCCTGTCTCTCCACTGTTCCATCATCAGCGGTGACCTTGCTTGGCCCAGTTGAGACCAGCTTGAAAGCGAGAATGTCAGTGATAGCGCCTGTACGTTCTGACGAGTTCTTGAGAGATGGCGTTACTTTCATCCCGATCGATACTCCATCAAGATCATCAACATCGAGCAGGTGGACTATTCCGCCCTTGATGCCTTCAAATTTCACGAGTCCAACCGTAACGGGTAATTCCGTGTCGACACCAGATCTGTCCCTATTGACTGAAGTAAAGCTGTAGACATAACCGGGCTTGTCGATTGGGAACTGGTCCTTCATCTCAATGAAGCAACTGGGACAGTACATTCTAGCCGGAATGTAGGTGCTCTTACACTTGGAACATTTCGAGACCAAGAAGCGACCGTTGTCTCGGAGCTCACGTCGAAACTCTTCCCCGGCAACCCCTGCAGTATAGTGGAATTCCAGAGGTATGCTGTCGGTCCAGTGGCGAGCTTGACCCGGTTGAGCGAGTTTCTCTAAGATCGGCATATCCTACTCCTCCCCTATCGGTTTGAAGTAGCGGATGTCTGTGATTGCGCCTTGCCGCTCGCTCGATGATTTCCATACCCCCCTAACTCTCATACCTACTTTGATCTTTGAAGGCTCAACTTCTCCAAGGTTGTGGAGGATTCCCATTCCAAGAGTGGCGCCATCGAGATCGACAACTGCGACGAGTATGGGTATTTTCAGTCGTCGGGCGTCTGTGCCCACGTGCGATATCGAGTAGGTGTTGATAGTCCCTGTGTCCTTGATTTGGACCCATTCATCGGTGGGCCGGAAGCATCGCTCGCAGTACATTCTCGGTGGTACAAGAATCCGTTCGCAATTCATGCACTTCCTCGCAATAATCCTTCCCTCTTTCAGCTCGGCCAAGAACCGGCTGATCGCGACCCCCGCAGCCCAGCTGTACTTAGGCTCAAACTTGTAAACGACATCGAGATATTTTCCCTCCTTCATGTCCTCTGGCGTAATTTCGTGGCCTGGATAGCTTGTGATCTTCTGGGACAATTCCATCCTCCTCCTCTAGGACCTCATTACCGCGACCGTTCCAACCTGCATCAAGTCGCCCCAGGCCTGAGCGAGACCTGTCCGGGCATCCTTCTTCACCTGTCTCTTGCCCGCTTCTCCCCTAAGCTGCCAGAAGACCTCGCAGATCTTCATCATACCCGCAGCCGCAATAGGATTACCAACGCCCAACAGTCCGCCCGAGGGACAGACCGGCAGATCACCATCTCGCTGCGTCACACCATCAACAGCCATTTTGGGAGCTTCTCCCTTGCCGGCTAGCTGCAGCCCTTCCATGTGATGAAGTTCTTTGTAGTCGAATGGGTCGTAGACTTCTGCGATATCGATCTCTTTCCTCGGCTTCTTGATCCGGGCCATCTTGTAGGCCATCCATGCCGCCTTCTCAACATATTCCGGATAGGCCAAGTCACGGTTCGTCCAGTGTGTTGTATCAAGGGTCCAGCCCACGCCGTCAAGCCAGACAGGCTGGTCTGTTAGTTTCTTCGCAACCTTCTCGGAAGCAAGTACTACCGCTGCAGCACCGTCGCTAGGAGGACTCACGTCCAATCGTTTGACCGGCCAGCAGATGGGCTCGGAGTTCATGACATCGTCGACAGTTATCTTGGCGCCGAGCTGTGCGCAAGGATGATCGACAGCGTTTCCCTTGTTCTTCACTGCGACACTTGCGATCTCCTCCTCCGTGATTCCGTACTTGTGCATGTATCGTCTCATCTCCAACGAGAAGATCCACAACAACGTCGTGCCGAGAGGCCTCTCCAAGATCTGATCGAATATACTCCAGAACGCATACTGAGGATGAGGGTGCAAAGGCGACATTTTCTCTTCGGCAACGCAGAGGCAAGTATCGTACATTCCCGAGGCAACGTTCCACCATCCACCGATAGGCGTGAAGACTCCCGTTCCGCCCCCGACATAGACTCGCTGGTTGGGCTTGCCTATCCCACCCATCCCATCCAGCAGGTACTCTCCTTTCATGTGCACGCCATCAAATGCGTCAGGTGCTGAGCCAGATACCACTGATTGGATGTCTTTCAGTTCAAGCCCAGCAGAGTCGAGGGCCATTCTTGTTGCTTCGAAGGACAGCTCTTTCGGGCTCTCTAGCATTCGGCGTCGGAATAGTGTCATACCTGCGCCGACTATTGCTACTCGATTCTTCATTCCTAGATTCCTCCTAGTTTCCCAACACGGCTACGGCTCCAGTGGCAGTTGGTATTCCTCTCCAGCTCTGGACAACAGCCTTCTTTGCTCTTGGAATCTGCAGGCGTCCCGCTTGCCCTCGGAGTTGTAGAACAGCTTCGAGCATTTTGTGAAGACCAGTCGCCTCTAAGAGGTGCCCCACTCCGAGGGAGCCGCCCGACGCGTTTACAGGCAATCGACCGTCTCTGTCGAAGGTGCCTGACTCGACCATTTTGCCCGCTTTACCCTTAGCGGCAAGTTTGAGGGCTTCGAGGCTCTGAAGTTCCTTGTAGGAATAGGTATCATCCACCTCTGCGAGGTCAAAGTAGGTCGCGGGGTTCTGTACGCCGGCCATCTTGTACGCGCGAGCTGCTGACTGTTCCGCGTACGTGGCCTTCGCCATGTCTCGATCCTCTATCCAGGGCGTATCAGAACTCCAGCCGACGCCGTTTATCCAGACAGCATCGTCGCTGAGTTTCTTAGCCTTCGCTGCCGAGGCAAGCACGAAAACAATGCTTCCGTCGATAGTCTTGCTCGATTCCAGTTCGGTGAGTGGTGAAGATGCAACTTTCGAGTTGAGCACCGCGTCCTTGTCCAAGTTTGCTCCGTGGACTCCGCGAGGGTTCAGGAGTGCGTTTTTCTTGTTCTTGACGGCAACCTGCGCGCAGTGGTCTCTCTTTGTCGAAGTCTCTTTCAGGTAACGGGTCATTTCGAGCCCGGCCACGAATCTCGGGTCCGCGTTAACATGGTGATCATAGATCGGGTCGAGAGCGAAGCTTGAGATCTCGTCAGGGTTTAGAACATCTGAGATCTTGCTGTGAGACTCTACAACCGCTACATCTGCTATTCCTGACATTATGTGCATACAAGCTGTTGCTAGTCCCACGATTCCGTCGGATGATATGGTGCACAATGGCTTGAGGACAGCCCCGAGCTGGTCGGGCATGTACTCGTCAGTTATGCTAATTCCTTCCCAGAAGTCCTCGGTGCAACAAATGAAGCTCTGAACGTCTTTTCGAGGGTCTACCCCAGCATCCTCGTAGGCACGACTCGCAGCTTCAAACATTAGTTCCCGGGTTGAAAGACCGGGGGTCATCGAGTCGAAGCCCGAATATCCGACGCCCACTATCGCGATTCGCAGAGGCAATAATCTATCGGAAGCGACGGCGTTAGCGTGTTTACTATAAGACTTCCGCGAAAACGAATGCTCACTGCGGTGGTGGAGGCGGGGCCGATGACGAGGCGGGCAATTGCGGTGGGGGCGGAGGTTGTGGAGACCTAGCTCTAGGGGTTCCACACGTAGTGCAGAAGAATTCTGCCGGACCAAGAAGTTTTCCACACACTCCACAGTAGGCTGCAGGGATGGTAACGGGAAACGGCGGGGTAATTGATAGGGCTGCATGGCGAGCTTGTTCTCTCCTCAAAGCCATGACGACGACTGCGATGGCGACTGCGATTGGTGGCATGATTACTGTGAGAAGTTCTGCGATACTGAAAACAGGGATCGAGAGGTTTACAGGTCCTACCACGCTCGTCTTGAAAACGGACTGCACCCCATAAGGCACTGTAACGCGAAGGCTGTAGTTGCCGGGCGGTAGCTGTGCGAGAGTTGCATTTCCTTCCGAGTCTGTCTTTAGAGTCTCATTGGTCGAGTCGGGAAGGAAGGTGAGAACAGTGGCCCCCGTGACCGGAAGAGAGTAGAACCGACCGACCACACGGACAGGAATTGAGAAGACATTTCCCTGAATTGTCTTGCTTGATGCCAAGCTAGAAACAAGGGAATCATTCACGACGTTGACGCCGTGCCAGTACGCATAGTTGATCTTGTAGGTGTTGGATCGAGTGATATTTTGCGACTGGTAACTGGTATAGTAAAGGACGTTGCCGTTGCTTTGGTCCTGTAGCGAAATCCAATCAGGTGTGAAAGGATTTCCACTATGGTCAATGAAGTTGAAAGTAAGCTGGGTGGGAAGCAGAACGGATGCTGGCCAAAGGGTTGTGGAAGAGGCCAGTTGACGAATGTTGCTTCCCGCGAGGAAATCGTCGTCGTGCCCTTCCACTTCCCAAACGCCATACAAGTTAGGCAAGCCTGTCTGGCTACTGTAACCGTAGCAACAGTGGCTTACCCCCGTTAGCATTTGGTGCCATGGACCAGCCTGACGTATTTCTAGATCTCTGAACTCGGCAGGGCCAATTATGTCCTTGTTATCCACGGCTTGGGCTACTTCTGCAATCCCTGCAGGTGCATATTTGCTGCCTGAGCTTGTTGCTCCGGCCCCGAGGTAGCTCGGATCGCCAGGAGGTGGTGACCTTCCGAGGAGTTGGCCGTCCATGTAGAAAGCCCATACCCCATTTCCAACGTGAACCATCGAATAAGTGTGCCAAGAACCGATTGGCCCCGCTGAACCTTCTGGTCCAATGGTGGGTGGACAATTGCAACTCGGTGTATAGAACGTCTCGAAGAACCAGGCGCAACAATATGTTTGGCCAGAGGTGCTTAGCCCGTTGAGATACCCTACTTGGACGAAACCGCCGGTCGAGAGGGAAGTTCCCACCCAGTACGAGTGAGCGTCATTCCGGACCTGATCATATACGGTGCGGATGGTGATGTTTGCGCTGTCAACACTGTAGCTGTTGCTATCACCGATAGCGCCGATCTGGAACCAATAATAGCCTCCAAGAGCGTAGGTTGTTTCAAGCGGACCCTGCCTGATTGGTTGTGGAATGAGGCCTGGATTGGAGTTGACCGTCAGAGGGTTATGATCTAGAACAATCGCTGACTGAAGGCTCACTATGACGCCTATGACGACTAAGGCGACCCTGAGAGCCTGTGTCTTCACTGCTCCCCCTCCATTACCTGTTGAGCTAGAGGCGTTCCGATTTTAGGAGTATGGAACTCTCCTTTGCTGCCCTCAATCAAGATTTGGTTCTTGGCTAAGGTATAAACCGGAGCTTCCAAAAAAGGAGTTTCCTAGAGGTCAGTCCTGTGGGTTTCTTCGGGAACGAGCAGAAAGAACTCATTCAGATGATCTATGGGTCCGGCTCCGAGGACCATCTTCTCCTCCTAGACTCCCTCGGGGATTTTATCGAGAAAGAGATCGAGCCCACCGCGCGAGAGATCGATGTGAACGCTCAGTTTCCACGCGAGAACATTACTAAAATGTTCGAGCAGGGCTTCACAAGTATGGGTTTTCCCAAAGAATACGGAGGCCTTGAGCTTCCCTGGCCTGTCTACGTCGCGGCGATGGAAATGGTCGGCAAGGCTTGTGCCAGCACTGCACTCTCGCTTGCGATTCATGGAACCTGTTGCGAAGGAGTACGTCTGTTCAGTAATCCAGAACAGAAGAAGCAGTTCCTTCCCGGAATGATCAACGGAAAGACCTTCGCTGCGTTTTCTCTAACTGAGCCCGGCGCAGGATCAGATGCACGAAACATGCAAACCCAGGCCCGAATGGAAGGCAATGAATGGATAGTTAATGGAACGAAGATGTTCACTACAAACGGCGGCTACTGCGACCTGTATTTTCTCTTCGCCAAGACAGCTAAGGGTCCTTCCGCATTTCTGGTGGACTCGAAGAAAGCAAAGTCGAGCAAAGACATCGAGAAGCTTGGCGTGAGAGGATCAGTGACCTCTGAGGTGGTGTTCGAAAACGCAAAGGTTCCGAAAGAGAACCTTGTGGGAACAGAGGGAGAAGGTTTCGAGTACGCTAAGAGAATGCTCTGGGGTGGCCGGGTGACCATTGGAGCCCTGACAACCGGAATTGCCCAAGCGGCCTTCGAAAAGGCAGTGAAGTACAGCAAAGAGAGGATTGCGTTTGGAAAGACGATATCTGAGTTCGAGATGACTCAGGCTAAGCTCGCGGATATGTTGACGATGATTAACGCGTCACGCATGATGGTTTATCGTGCGGCGCACCTGAAGGGTCAGGGAAAATCGTTCGAGTCAGAAGCCGCGCAGGGCAAGCTACTCTCGACGGAGAGCGCACTCAAGGTTTGCGACGAGGCGATTCAGATCTTCGGAGGCTACGGGTACGCGGACGAATTTGATGTTCACCGTCACTGGCGAGACGCGAGACTGATGACTGTGGGCGAGGGGACCTCGGAGATCATGAGGCTAATCATCTCAAAGAGCATACTCCACCCTTCGTAAGGTCAGAGCTCCTTCTGGTAGAGGCTAGCTTTCCAACCGGGCATTTCAGTATCTCTAACGTGGACGAATCCGGCTTTCTCGTAGTAGTCACGGATCGTCTTGTTGCTGGCGGGGCAGTCGAGACGCAAGTATCTCTTGCCTTCCGCTCTGGCCTTGGCCTCAGCCCATTGGAGCATTCGAAGTCCGAGGCGTTTTCCACCGTGGGAGCGCTTGATGGCGAGCTTGTGGACATACCCGCTGTCTGGTGGGAGATCGCCCCAGAACTTATTATCGCTCCACTGAAGAGTGATGGTCCCGACGGTCCCTTCTACGTCCTTCACGACGTAGACATGGCCACGCTCAATATTGTTCTTGATGGTTTCGCGGAAAGTAGGGCTCGGCCGCCACCGAGTCTCAAGCCCCTTCGAGGATAACCATCGAGAGGCTTCCTCGAGAATTTCCAGAACACTATCAAGATCGCCTTGTTGCGCTCGGATTATCCTGAGGTCGGACCCGAGGTTGACCAAACAGTTGGCCTTGGCTTCAAGTCTTGTCTTCGTAAGATTTGGACATTACCAGCACTTCGCCTCGCTCAAGAAGCATCTTCCTGGGACCCGTGCTTAGAGAGACTGGACTTGTGTTACCGGATTTCCATCGTCAGGGTTAGACAGTGGCTATCATCAGCCCAGCCAATGGCCCTAGCGACCCAACCATGAAAGCCAAGCACAAAGCCAAGGCGAAGACAAAATCGAAACCTAAGACAAGAGCCAAACCCAAGACGAGCCGAACAACTCGGACAAGCGCGGCCACGACACCGACCTCGATTACAATGCCAAACCTGAGCCCCGATTTCAAAACCTGTGAAGAGATCGAAGTGGGAGATATCGGCGGCTTCGGAATCACTAGCGAGGAACGAATGGAACGGGAGACCCGTTGCACCCAACGTGCAACACAATTCTGCACCAGCTGCGCCAAGAACCTATGCAATACTCATTTCGACCTACTTCACAAAGACCATGACAATCCCATTCGCCACGATTCCGGGCCGAGCCCAGTTCAAATGTAGACGACTCGTGGGACACCTCGTCCCACCTTCTCCTTTTTTCGCGACCTTAACTTGCACCTTCATGTTTCAAGCTAAATCAGGGAAATAAAGCGTGGATTCTCCCCGAGTCTCCTTTGTTAGGGCTAGAATCGCTTGAACAACCCTGTTTTCCAGTTCGTTTGCCGCGTCCTTCCGATATAGGCGGAATATAGCTTCGATCAGCAAAGAGGGTTTGTTTCAGCCGAATATTGGGTGAGCCTTGAGCGTGCGGATTGTTTTCGACGCCTTTTTGGGAACGGAAGCTTATTACTCCGTCCGACCAACCGGCCTTCAACCATTACCTACATTTCATGAGCAAGAGTTGGAAACCAGCCGATGAGAACACTTATCGTTGGAGCGGGACGAATCGGAATGCACCTCATCGGATACCTATCCTCGAGCGATGAGAACCAGCTTACGGTTATCGAGAAGAAGGGAGAACGATGCAAGGATGTCTCCGACAAGTACGACGCTATCATACTAAACGAAGACGGGTCCAAGCTAGATATTCTGAAGAAAGCTGATGCGTCTCAGGCCGACCTGTTGCTCGCCGCCACCGACGACGACCGGGTAAACCTCGTCACTACGAGAGCTGCAAAGAAGGAGTTCGGCATTCCCAGGGTTATTGCCGTTGCGAACAGCCCCAAGAACAAGACACGGCTTATGCAAGCAGGGGCCGATGTCGTAATCTGCCCTGTTGACCTAGCCCTTCGCGACTTTGAGAACGTCCTCTCGAAAGACCATTCTATTACGCTCATGTATCGGTCTGCCGAGAACTTGCGAGTGGCAGAAGCTGTTATCCCTTTGAATGCGTCGCTCATAGGCAAGAAAATTCACGAGATACAGTTGCCCGAGAAATGCAGGGTTGGTCTCGTCTGCCGGGACAACGGTTTCGTCTTCCCCGAAGCAGAGCTTGAGTTGAAATCAGGCGACAAGGTCTTGCTTCTAGGAGACGCGCCATCGGTGGCACGAACCGTGGAGCTCTTAAGATCGAGTGAATCAGCTTAGCTCGTTCATAACGAAGGTCTTGCCGGGCTACTATGGCTATTCCAACAATCTACGACCTTTTGACGAGCAGCTTCGCCATCAGCCTCCTCCAGGTGGTCGTGACCCTTCTCATCACCTTCCTGGTCGTCCGTTTTTACCGGATTATCATACAGAGAGCCGCGGGATCGGTTCCTTCCGGGCTAGTAGCCAGCCTTCAACAGATTGGGTCTTGGGCGATCTGGATCCTGGGAATAATCATCGTCCTCAGCCAGCTCGCTGTAGCGATCAACGTGCTCCTCCTCATACTGTTCCTTGGAGGTGTGGCGATAATCGTCGCGTACAGGAATATTCTCACTGACATGGCCGCGTCCCAGTTCATCTCCACCTACCAATCCTTCAAAGTTGGAGAGTGGATAGCGGTTCAGGACTACTATGGAAGAGTCATTGAGAGAAACCTGATACAGACGAAGATCCTGACTTCAGACAATGAGATCGTTATTGTCCCGAATTCTACTTTGTTAAAGAGGTCGGTTGTAAACAGGAGCCGGTCAGGTGGCTTGCGGGTCCAGATCCCCGTGACCGTCGAGAGCAAGTTTGACCTGAAAAACGTGGAGAAGAACCTGCTGGAAATTGGCGAGGAGATGAAGACCGACCTTGTGCCCGACGCTCCTCCCCAAGTAAGGGTCACGCAGGTGACATCCCAGCAAGCCCACCTCGTCCTCATGCTCCGGATAACCAACCCTGCCAAGCGGGACCAGCTCATCTCAGATGTTCAAGAGAAGTTCTACGAACTCCTTCCTGAGCTCGACGCTCGAAAGTAGCCCTGGAACGTCAAGCCATATTAGCGCGGGGATTCGGGAACCCGTTTCTACAACTCACGAAATCGTAGAGGAAACTCTTCCTTGACCCAGCCCCCCGAGAAACCCGCCCGACGAAGGGGGCTGAAGAGAACTATTGGAATCGGCGGATTGTTCTCCATTGGTTATGCTGATGTTGGAGCCGGGATATATCTCGCGCTGAGCCTGGTTGCGCTACACGCGGGCTATGCAACCCCAATCGCGATCGGGATAGCCGCTATCGCATATTTCCTCACAGGGCTTACGTATGCAGAGCTGTCCTCAACCTACCCGACTGCCGGAGGGTCCGCAGCCTTTGGACGAGCAGCTTTCGGAGATACGGTAAGCTTTCTCGCAGGGTGGATGCTCTGCCTTGACTACGTCGTTACGGCCGCAATCTTCTCCATACCTGCTATTGGCTATCTATCCTATTTCACTCCTCTTCTCAAAGAGCCAATCTGGCTGGGCACTGGAGCGATCTTCCTCCTGGTCAGTCTGCTTCTCCTAAACGTAATTGGAATCAAAGAATCCGCGAATTTCACCCTTGGACTTAGTATTCTGAGCCTGATCAGCGAAATCGCCCTCATAATCCTCGGGCTTGCGCTTGTGATACCTAACGGGAGCCTCTTGCACTGGCCTCAGATGTTCAACCTTGGCATTAGGCCCACATGGTCTCAGCTCATTCAGGGAATAACCCTGGCAATGGTGTCTTATCTAGGAATTGAAGCGTTGGCGCAAGCCGCCGAGGAGACGAAGATTGCAGGAAGGACTGTTCCCCGAGCAACCATGCTTACGCTAGTAATTGTCATCGCGCTATATCTTGCAATCTCGTTGGTTGCGGTCAACGTGGTTCCACCGGACATTCTTTCGAGTAAATGGAAGAATGACCCACTTTCAGGAGTTGCAAGCAATCTTCCCGGAACGGGCGTACTCATCGTTGGATGGATCGCCCTATTGGGAAGTGCCATCAGCATTATCGGGGCGAACGCCGGGATTATTGGGTCTTCGCGAACTCTCTTCGCGCTCTCGCGGTACAGGTTGCTACCGAAACGCTTCGGTCAGATACATCCCAAGTTCCGAACCCCGCACATTGCCGTGATGACATTTGGCATTGGAAGCATACTTCTGGTCGTGTTTAGCACCTTCGTCTATGTAACCGGTGGTGAGGACCCGCTGGTCTTACTAGGAAGCCTCTACAATGTAGGAGCTCTTGTCGCATATGTATCAGCGCACGCGAGTCTTATTGTCACTCGCAACACGGACAGGCCGAGGTTCAGACCCTTCAGGGTACCGTTAGCGCTTCGTTTCAAGAGGAAAACCGGGGTGCTGGAACTTCCTCTCTTGCCGCTGCTCGGATTGCTCGCCACCAGTGCGATATGGGTGGCCGTAATCGTAACACATGAGCTTGGCAGAGAACTAGGCGTTGTTTGGGTCGTAATGGGAATGGGAATGTACATCTACTTCAGACGGAAGAATCGCTTGCCTCTCCGTGGACGGGCGCCTCCCGAGCCTCGGGAAACATCGAGCCCCGAGAAGGGAGAATGGCCTATTCTGCCTGTTTGAGTCTCTTCTCTATGAAGTCAACTTGCTTTGTAAGGAATTTCTTGTATGTTCTGAGAAGCTTTGCCTGCTGAGGCTTGGTCTGCTTGTCGATCGTGGTCATGGTCCGACGGAAGGTCTCCACAGTCTCCTCTAGTCCAGCTGAGACCTTTGGACCGGTGTCTTGCACAAACTTTTCGGTTGAAGTTTTCAGGGTCTTGCTTGCGACAACTA
>Ga0209158_1001138_pt1 | contig 18101 bp, 15 predicted proteins | sample GraSoiAngelo_140_FD_185897 | JGI IMG/M metagenome (GOLD analysis project Ga0209158, IMG submission 185897) | Grasslands soil microbial communities from the Angelo Coastal Reserve, California, USA - 14_0929_12_30cm (SPAdes) (version 2) | ecosystem: Environmental > Terrestrial > Soil > Grasslands ...
CACGTTGCGCCCAAGCCGGCCGAGGGTGCGGCGAAAGCAAGCGACGCCATACGAGTCGAAATTCAATCTCCGGAACTCTGCGGCCGCTTCACCGCCCGCGTCATTCGAAACGTGAAGATCCAGCCTTCCCCAAAATGGCTGAGAGACCGCCTGGAAGCCTCCGGCGTCGCCAGTATCAGCAATGTCGTGGATATTTCCAACTTCGTGATGCTCGAACTCGGCCACGCGCTGCATACGTTCGATTACGACAAAGTTCGCGATCACAAAATTGTTGTGCGCCGCGCCAAGCACGGCGAGCACATGAGAACCCTCGACGGCATCGAGCGGCAGGTCGATTCCGACATCTGCATGATCAGCGATGGCGACGGCTCCCAGGCCATCGGCATCGGCGGAATTATGGGTGGAGCGGAGACGGAAATTTCGTTTTCCACCAAAAATGTCTTGATCGAGTGCGCGTGGTTTGAACCGGTCGCGATTCGCCGCGCCGCCCGTTTTCTGAAATTGCACACCGAAGCTTCCACGCGCTTTGGCCGCGGTGCCGATCCGGAAATGGCCGAGCTGGCCTCTCGACGCGCTGCTGAATTGATTCTGCAGCTTGCCGGCGGCGAGTTGCTGGCTGGGGTTGTTGACATTTATCCCGGAAAGCGCGCGCCGAAAAAAATCCGCGTGACGCGCTCGGAAATTCTTCGGGTGATGGGCGCGGACGTTCCCGACAAGGAAATTGAAGCTAGTCTCGGCGCGCTGGGTTTCGCGCCCGTTCGCATCGACCAAAACCGTGGCGCGGAAGGCTCGCTCCTCGCGGCGTGGGAATGCACGGTGCCGTCCTGGCGCGCCGAGGTCGAGCGTGAAATCGATCTGATCGAAGAAATCGCGCGCATTTACGGCCTGGATAAGTTCCCGCCGCGTTTGCCCCCGGCACGGCAAGGCGCGGCGCGGCTTCCGCACTACCAAGCGGAAACACGCCTGCGCGAATGCCTGATCGGTCTCGGCTATCGCGAAATTCTGACCATTCCGCATGTCCGGGAAGAACGCGACGCGCTCTTCAGGCCCGCAGGAATAACCCCCGCGCATCTCTCGAATCCGCTCTCGGAGGAAGCCAGCGTGTTGCGCTCCACGGGCGCGGTGACCATGGCGGCGGCGCTCGAATGGAATTTAAATCACGGTCAGCGCAATGCCCGGTTGTTCGAAATCGGCCGCCACTACCGTTTACACGGAAGCCATCCGGTCGAGACGCGCGTGCTGACGATCGGGGTGACCGGTGAAGCCCGCGAAAAAGGTCTTTACGATACCGCCCGCGATTTTTCCTTTGCCGACCTCAAAGGAGACCTCGACACCATCGGCGCTCTGGCTGCGCGGTTTACTTGGAGTGACGGCGGGGCGACCTGGATGCATGCGGGCCGCTCGGGAAACATTGGCGCCATTGCCGATGGTCCAATTTCTAGGACCTCTTTCGGAGTTGCGGGCCAACTTGCGCGACGCATCGCGGACAAATTGAAACTTCGTCAGGATGTTTTTCTGGCTGAATTGGAACTCGACCCGGTGTACGCGGCCATGCAAGCGGACCAGGAAGCGCGCCGTTATGAGCCGTTGCCCAGGTTTCCCGCCGTCGAGCGTGATTTCTCATTGCTGCTGGCCGACGGCACGAAGTTTTCCGATGTGACCAAAACCATTCAATCGCTGGGGATCGGCGAAATCCATGGCATCGAGGCGACGGATCTTTTCCGCGGCAAAAATGTCCCGGCCGGAAAATACTCGCTGCTGGTGCGCGTCACTCTTCAGAGCCGCGAAACGACCCTGACCGACGCGCAGATCACTGATTTCAGCGGCAGAATTCGTGCCGCTCTCGAGACCCAGCTCGGCGCGCAACTCCGCGCGAGTTGACTTTCCACTGATCGGCGTTGGTTGGCTTCCCTAAAGTCCGGGGCGCAGCACGCGCCCCTGCCAGTGTGCTGCGCGACATGCCGGATGCGCGCTGTTTATGTTATCTTCACGCATAGAAGAAACATGAGCGCGCCGGTAAAAGTGCAGATTTTCGGGCAATCGTACTCCATCCAAGGGGAACTGGACGGGAAGTATGTCCAGAAGCTCGCCAAGTACGTTGACGATAAGATGCATGAGATTGCCGATGTGACCAAGACGGTAGACACCCAGAAAGTTGCCGTGCTGGCGGCGCTGGCGATTGCCGACGAGCTCCACAATATGCAGCGGGATCGCGGCGATCATGAAGAGTTGCTGCGCGAACAAGCTGAGCGCTGCCTGACGCTCGTCGAACGCGCTTTGAAACAAACTGCGTAGAACTTAGGCTTTGCGTTCCCCTTCCTGCGGTGTTCTCTAATCCGGTTGTTCTGAGCGCCAGCCCGCCGCCAACCCAAGAAATTTGTTCTCTAGCGCGCGGCAGCTGAACACCCCCACCCCGAGCTCCACATCCTGATGCCCTGGTAGTGAAGACGTCCGCCTAACCAAGTCTTCGAAGTGGTGGTACCGGCCATGCTTACTGGCTCCAGCTGGTGGGGTTGCGGTCCCAACGGTGGGTACGGAGCTGTTTGTGGAGAGCGGCCGGGAGGGGGCCCTGGGTGCTGGCGGCCATGTTGGCTTCGACGTTCGCTCGCTTGCGCATCCCCGGAATGACGGTGCTGACGTCGGGATTGTTGAGGATGAAGCGCAGCGCCATCTGCGCCATGGAGTTGCCCGCGGGAACGAGCGGCTTGAGGGCTTCAGCATGGGCCAAGCTGCTTTTCAGATTTTCCGGGACGAAATAGGTATTGCGCCAATCGCCCTTTGGCCAGGTGCTATTGATGGTGAGCGTGCCGGTGAGTGTGCCTTCGTCGAACGGCACGCGGGCGATCACGGCGACATCTTTCATACGGCAGATGGGGAAAAGCGCGTCTTCGGGATTCTGGTCGAAGATGTTGTAGATGACTTGGACGGCGTCGGCGACGCCTTCAAGCACAGCGCGAATGCCGTTAGCCGGCTCCCAGCGATTGACGCTGACTCCCACGGCTTCGGCTTTGCCGCTGGCGCGCAACTTTTCCACGGCGCGCGGAAGGCGTTCATCGTTGAGCCAGCGGTCTTCCCAGGTGTGAAACTGAATGAGGTCGAGTTTATCGACGCCGAGATTGGCAAGGCTCTTGTTGACGTACGCTTCGATGTGGTCCGGCGGATAGCAATCGTCGAGGGTAAAATCGCGGCGGCTGGGCCATTTGAGGTTTTTGGGCGGAATTTTCGTGGCCACGTAAAGTTTCTTGCCGCCGTTGCTGCGGAGGATCTTTCCGAGGATTTGTTCGCTGCGGCCGTCGCCGTAGGCCCAGGCAGTGTCAAAGAAATTACAGCCGAGATCGACAGCACGTTCGAGGGCGTCGAGCGATTCGGCGTCGTCGGAGCCGGTCCAGCCGGCGAGTCCCCACATGCCGTATCCGATCTCACTGACGTTCCATGCGGTGCGGCCGAAGCGGCGATAGTTCATGGCGTGCTCTCCTAAAGCGGAGCGCACATTATACGCGGCTGGGCTGGAATGAGGCGCGCTTGAGCTTGCGGAGGCCCAGGCCGGGTAGCCCGACCAAGATCCGTACCCAGAAGAGACATATTAAGGAGAGACGGGATCTGCTGATCGTAACGCACCGGCGGCTCGGCGAACGCGGGATGATGGTCAGTGTGGCGAGCGGGTGGCATGCTCATCTCGGCATCCTCATGTACCATCCGGAGGGCCGCGAACCGCGTCCTTTCTGGTCGTGCATCGTCAAAATGAAAGCGCAATATGAAAAACGGATCGCCAGTTAGTTAGCCGACGAAGAGCGTCCCGCCTCAGAAGGCGGACCCTACGGGTTCGCCGAGGTTGAAGGAGGAGTATGAAAACCGACAGCGTCAAGAACCACGCGGTGGTTTCGCACGAGGAATGGCTCGCGGCGCGAACGGCATTCCTCGAGAAGGAAAAGGAGTTCACGCGGCTGCAGGACCAGCTCAACCACGAGCGACGCGAGCTGCCGTGGGAAGCCGTTCGAAAAGGGTACGTCTTCGAAGGGCCGCATGGAAAACAAAACCTGGCGGAGCTATTTGACGGTCGAAGCCAGTTGATCGTCTATCACTTTATGTTTGAACCGAGTGCACCGGCAGGATGCCCGCACTGCTCGCTGCGGGCCGACGGTTTCAACGGCATCGGCGTGCACTTGGAGCAGCGCGATGTGATGATGGTCGCCGTGTCTCGTGCGCCCTACAGCAAATTGGCGGCATACCAGCAGCGCATGGGCTGGAATTTCAAGTGGGTTTCATCGAGCGATACGGATTTCAATTTTGACTACCACGTGTCTTTCACGCCGGAAGAGTTTAGGAACAAAAACGCCTTCTACAACTTCAAGATACAAGATCCAAAAGCTCCCGAGCGAGAAGGACACAGCGTGTTCTATAAGGATGAGAGCGGCGCCGTTTTTCACTGCTACTCGTGTTACGACCGCGGAAACGACAAGCTGAACATCCATTATCACTATCTGGACCTGGTGCCCAAGGGCCGAGATGAGGGTGGCCGCGGACCCTTCTGGGTGCGCCGGCATGATGAATACGGCCGATAACGGGTACCCAGGATTTAGCCAGAGTTATAAACAGACACATCAACAGTTTTGGCGTCCCTAAAAAAGAAGTGGGTCAAATTGCGGCCCCGAGTCTGCTAGACTGGCGCGGTTTTGGGGAGACTGCACCAAGGCGATGCTTCGAGCCGCACGCTGCTCGCACGGCTGGGTCTAGTGTGCGCGTTGAGCGCGATGTTTGTCGCGCGGGTTCATGGCAACGCGGCAGATGAGGTCAAGCGGCTGGCGGCTTTGATGGAATGGAAGCCGGGGACGATTGCGGCCGATATTGGCGCCGGAGACGGGAAATACACGTTTGCGGCGGTGGAACGCGTGGGCGCATCGGGAAAAGTGTATGCCACGGAGATTGATGGAAAGAAGCTTGAGGAGTTGCAGGGCGAGGTTGCCAAGCGCAAGCTGGAGAACGTGACCGTGGTGGAGAGCAAAGAAACGGATACCAATCTGCCTAGCGGATGTTGTGACGCGATTTTTCTGAGGCACGTGTACCATCACCTGACCAAGCCGGTGGAGTTCGATCGAAACCTGGCGCGGTCGTTGAAGCTCGGAGGGCGGCTGGCGATTATCGATTTCGCTCCACGCTCAGGGCTGGAACCTGTAGGAGGAGTTCCGAGCAACCGGGGCGGGCACGGCATAGCGCAGAAGTTGGTGATCGAGGAGCTGAGTGCAGCGGGGTTCGAGGTCGAGAAAATAGTGAATGACTGGCCGGATGATAGTTACTGCGTTTTGTTTGTAAAGAGATGAGCGCGGTGGAAGGCCAGCACGAGCGAAGGGATATGGTTTTGCTTCTGGGTGGGCGGTCCAGTCTGCTAGACTGGCGCGGTTTTGAGCCACACCACTAGAAGACGATTTCTGGCGCAGGCTGCTGGTTCAGTTGTTTCGGCGGGAGTGACAACGGCACTGGCGGTGGATGCCGGACCCAGCATGCGCTTTCCGGCGGCGGCGCGGGAGCGCCTTGCCGTTGCGTCGTATCCGTTCCGCGATTTCATCGCCGGGCGAGAGGATAAACCCGGCGGCGGGAAGATGGAGTTGAAGGAGTTCGCGGCGCACGTCAGCGCCAAATTCAACATCAAGAAGATCGAGCCGTGGAGCGCGCATTTCCGTTCGCTGGACCAGGGCTACCTGGAGGAGCTGCGCGTGGCCGTGGCCCAGGTGGGCGGAGCGATCGTGAACATTGCCGTGGACGGCGAGCACAGCCCCTATGCGGCGGACGGCTCGGAGCGGGAGCGCGCCATGGCCTTCAGCAAGCAATGGCTCGATGCGGCGACGGCCATCGGTTCACCGAGCGTGCGCACAAACATTCGGCAGGCCAAGGATTCCAAGCCGAACCTGGAACGAACCGCCGAGAGTCTGAAGCGCGTGGCGGAGTATGGTGCCGCGCGGAATGTAGTGGTGAATCTGGAGAACGACAATGCGGTCAGCGAAGATCCCTTCTTCCTAGTCAGCGTCATCGAGAAAGTGAACAGCCCATGGCTGCATGCGCTGCCAGACTTCGCGAATACGCTGGCAGCCTACGACGAGGACTACGCCTACAAGGGCATCGAAGAAATGTTCGGACACGCGTACAACATCTCTCATGTGAAGGAAACGGAAGTAGGCGACAGCAAGGACAAAATCGCGCACGTGGATCTTCCCAAAACGTTTGGGATCGCGAAACAGCACGGGTACAAAGGTTACTTTTCGATGGAATGGGACAGCCCGGGCGACACTTACCAGGGGACGGCCGGGCTGATTGAAAAAACGCTGTTGAATCTCGCCTAAGGGTGTCGCCGGTGGCGGGAAAACTCAGAAATCAGTGTCCGCAAGGTGGTGCCCTCATGCCGGCGCTAGGCAGGGGGATGGCCACGGCTATTCGTAGCGCAGGGCCACGATGGGATCGACGCGGGTGGCGCGGCGCGCGGGGATGAAGCAGGCCATCAGAGCGACCAACGCCAGCAGGGCGGCGACGCCGGCGAACGTAAGCGGGTCCGTGGCGCTTACGCCGAACAGCAGTGTGGATAAGAGCCGCGAGAAAGCCAGGGCGGCGAGAACACCGACGGCCACGCCCAGGAGCGTGAGCCGCGTTCCCTGACCCAGGACGAGGCGCAAAACATCGCGGCGCTGGGCGCCGAGGGCGATGCGAATGCCGAGTTCTTGGGTGCGTTGCGTGACGCTGTAGGCGATCAAGCCATACAGGCCAACCGAAGCAAGCACCACAGCGACAACGGCAAAGATACCCAGAAGAAGCATGGTGAACCGCGAGCGCGAGAGGGAGTCCGCCACAAGCTGGTCCATGGTGGCGACGCCGGCCATGGGCAGTTCCGGATCGATGTGCTGAAGTTCGCTGCGCGCCTGAGACACGATTGCTAACGGATCGTTTGACGTGCGCACCAGAATGGTCATTCCTGACATGACCAGTTCGGGGTGCGGCCAATAGACGGTAGGTTCGGGAGCAGTGTCGAGTCCCATCTGGTGGACGTCGCCAACCACGCCGATGATTTCCGACGGCTGGATCTCATTCTCCGCAAGACTCTTCATGTAGATGGCGGCTTTCTGGCCGAGGGGGTTAACCCCGTGGAGATATTTGTCGGCGAAAATCTGATTGATGATGGTGACGTGCTTTTCTTCCGCCAGCTCTTCGGCGTTGAAGAGACGGCCGGCGCGCAGGGGAATATTCATGGCGGCGAAATAGTCCGGCCCGACAACGCCGACGTTGGCCACCGGAAGATCGGAGAGCGCGAGCGGCGGCTGGCTGAGAAGATGGACACCGGTGGCCGCGCCCAGCCCGGTGAGCGGAGGAAAGCTCTCCATGCTGGCGAAGCGGACGCCCGGCACGGTGTTGATTCTGGCGAGAAGCTGCCGGAAGAAAGCCATGCACAATTGGTCGGTACCGTACTTGGAGCGGGGAAGCGCGACCTTGAAGGTCAGGAGATGGCCGGGATCAAAACCCGGATCGACGCCCACCAAACGGACGAAGCTGCGAATCAGCAAGCCGGAGCCGGTGAGCAGGACGAGGGCCAGGCCCAACTGTGCTACCACAAAGGCGTGGCGCGCGAAGGCGCGGCGGTTTGCGGAGGAGGAGCCGCGGCCTCCTTCCTTGAGGGTTTCCGAGATTCCCGCATGTGCCGAGATGTAGGAAGGCAGAAAGCCGAAGAGAATCGCGGTGTTAGCGCCGATGCCGAGGGCCAGAGTGAGGACCGCGACGGCGGTGAAGCCCGGGCTGCGTTTTAGCACGCGCAGTGCATGGTGAAAATCGCGCGAGCATTCATCGAGCCAACCGAGGATGTCAACGGCCCGAGTGTCTTCCTTGAGCAGGGCAGTATTCCCAAAGCGCTTTTGCGCTTCGTAGCGCGCTTCCTCGGGCGGCATTCCGGCGGCCAGGTTGTCGGCCATGCGCATTTCCAGATGCGAGCGCAGCTCTTCGTCAAGTTGCTTATCCAACCGATCTCGTTCGAGCAGGCCTCGCAAGCGCGCGATCCAGGACATGATGTACCTACCTTTCTAACCTTTCAGGCGAACTGGAGAACCTGGGCGACGGCTTCTGTGAGGCGCTCCCAATTCTTCTCTTCTTCTCGAAGTTGGTTGCGGCCCTGGGCCGTTAACCGATAGTAGCGGGCGCGCCGATGGTTTTCCGTGCTGCCCCACTCCGCTCGGATCCAGCCGTCCTGTTCCATGCGGTGGAGCGCGGGATAGAGAGAACCTTCCTCGACGCGCAGGATGTCCTTTGAAACCATCTGGATATGGAGGGTGATGCCATAGCCGTGCTGCGGGCCGCGAGCCAGGGTCTTGAGGACCAGCAGGGCCAGGGTGCCCTGCAGGAGATCGTTTTTGGGTTTGCCCATGACGCTCCTATAGATAGCTATAGGTAGAGACGGGGCGGGGAGAAAAACGTTTCTGAAATAGCTCCAGGAGAGGAGAGCGGGGCGACGTTTTGATACTTGTTCCGAGAAGTGCGACGAGGGTATGCTTCCGGGCGAGTCTGGGGGGAGGAGGAAGGCGATGAAATCTCGACTGCGATGGATGGCCCGGGTGGTGTGTGTAACGGCAATGGCGATGATGATGTGGCCAGGAGTGAGGGCCGCCCGGCAGGCGGCGCCAGCGGCCTCTGCGCCGCCGGACATGACGCCGGTGGCGAATCCGGTGAGCGGGTTCGTGAAGGCGGGAGTGGCGCGCTACCAGAAAAATATGGTGGCGGCGGCCGAAGCCATGCCGGCCGAGAAATACAGCTTCAAGCCTTCGCCGGAGATGAATTCGTTCGGGCACCTGGTGATGCACATCGCGCAGTCCAACAATACCTTCTGCGCGAAGATTTCCGGGCAGGCGGCGCCGGACACGAAGATTGCGGAGTCGGATCCCAAGGACAAGCTGGTGGCGATGATGAAGGATTCGTTTGCGTTTTGCTCGACAGCGCTGGCGAACGTGGACGATTCGAAACTGGGAGAGCAACTCATGCTGTTTGGCAATCGCCCGATCTCGCGCGGAGGGGCGCTGGTAGCGCTGGGCGGAAGCTGGACCGACCACTATGCGACGGAAGCCATCTATTTGCGGTTGAACGGGATTTTGCCGCCGACGGCGCAACCGCCGAAACAATAGGGAGATGGTCGAGCTGGCCGGGACGGGCCGGAGCGCGCGTGGACGACAGAAACTACACTTCCCGGGTGGAGGAGGTGGCAGCTTCGAGTTCGCGGTGAGCGGAAGCGCCACCTTTTAGTTCGCGGGCGGCGCGACCGTGATGCAGGACCAGATGCAATAGAAACATGACAATGAGAACGCCGCCGAAGGTCACCACGATGGTGGCGCCGGTTGGCGTGTCGAGCTGGACGCTGAGATACACGCCCAGCGCGGAGACCAGGGTGCCCATGGTCCAACCGATGGCCAGGCGCGGACCGATGCGGTCGGCGAAGAGCATGGCGCCGACGCTGGGCACAATCAGATAGCAGAAAACCAGCAGAACACCGGCAATGGCCACCGAGGAAGTGACCACAAATCCGAAAGAGGCATAGAAAAGAAAATCCCAGAAGCGCACGTTAAAGCCGAGTTGCTCGGCCTTGTTGTGGTTCATGGAGATGAGCAGGAATTTCTTGCGGAATATGAAGTGAAAGAGGCCCACACCGCTGTAGAGCAATGCGGTTTTGATCACCTCGGGCCGGGAGACAGCGAGAATATTTCCGACCAGCATATCCTTGAGATGCTCGGTCTCCCCGGTGGCTTTGCTCATCAGCAGAATGGCCATAGCAGAAGCAACGGCATAGGCGATGCCGATAAAGGCTTCCTGGGGGATATGGCCGCGGCGAGTGCGCGCAAAGGCGAAAATGGCAGCGCCGAGAAAGGTGAAGGCCAGACTGATCCAGTAGGAACCGCGGCCGTGCGGGTCCATCCCCGCGATAATGGCTACGATGGCGCCTAACGCGGCGATCTGTGCGAGAGCGAGGTCCACGAAGATGACGCCCCGCTCGACGACGTGCACGCCGAGGTAGGAATGGATGCCGGTCAGAATCAGGCTTGCCAAGAAGGGCAAAATCAGAAACGGAAGAATCTCCATCGAATACTCTCCTAGTGCGTCTCGTCAAGGGCCTTCTTGAGCTTCGCGATATCGTAGTCGAACAACTTGAAGTAGTCGGTGATCTCTTTTTCGCCGCCGACCGAAGGCATCAGGACGACCACCACCGCACCGGTATCGCGCGCGATGGAATTGGGCGTCTTCAAGTCAAAGTACGGCTCGACCATGATGACCTTCACAGCGTCGCGCTTCATCTGCCCGATCAATTCTACGGTGTGCTGGGGGCTCGGGGGAATGCCGGGACGCGGCTCGACGTAGCCGACGACGTTGAGGCCGAAATGTTCGGCGAAATTCGGCCAAGAACGGTGATACGTTACGACCTTGCGGCCGGCGTAGGGTTTCATCTGCGCCTGCCATTGCTGGTCGGATTGCTTGAGCCGCTGCTCGAAAGCATCATAGCGCTCGGCAAAATAGGCGGCATCGTTAGGGCGCATCTCGCTGATTTTGTTCTGGATGCCCTTGGCGATGCGCAAGCCGTTATCCGGGTCCAGCCAGTAGTGCGGGTTCCCCAGCGGATGAACGTCGCCTTCCGCGCGGGTCACCTGGCCGGTAGGGAGTTCCAGGATTCTTGCAAACCGGGAAGCGTCGAAATAACCCGGCGCACCGACTTGAATCCTCGGATTACTGGATTGTGTGATGAGCGGCGGCAGCCAGCCAATCTCGAGTTCAAGCCCGACGACAATGAGCAGCTCGGCCTTGGAGAGCTTCAGAAGAAAGCTCGGCTTGGGATCGACAAAGTGCGGGTCCTGATAGCCACGAGCGACGGCTTCGACATCCACTTTGTCTCCGCCAATTTCCTGCGCCAGGGACGCCAAGTCGGTCGTAGCGGTCATGATACGAATCTTGCTGTCCGCGCTGCCCATGAAGGGATCGAGCAGGGCAAATACGAGGGCCACGGACGCGGCGATCGTGATGAAACGAGTTTTTGTCAATAAGCGGGGCATCGAATTCTCCTGGAGCAGCCTAAAACGGGTGAGCGCCGTGCGCGCCCATCACAAAAAGAAACTGGAAAAGAAATTCATTGGCATTTGAGAAATCCGTTGGAGTAGTCGCCAAATGCCCGAAGCGGTACTGCCCGCGGATCTGGCTAAACTCGCTCGGCCAATATGTCAGGATACCGGAAACGCCGGAGTCCGTCAGACGAGCATCGGTGGCGTGGCCGCTGCGGTCGAACCGTCCGCCGACGGTCCAACGGCGATTTACGCGGTATTCCGCCGAGGAGTACATGCCAAAGGCATGTTCTGTCTGGAGAAGACTCGGGAGCGCAGCAGAAAGCTGGTTGCGCGCGCTCCAGACCAGCTCGGTACGGAACAAAAAGGAATTGTAGATAGCGCGGCGCAGCGGTTTCCAGCGGAGCGTAGCGTCTCCGCTGTAGAGATTGGTTAGGAAGTTCGAGCCGTTGTTGTTGTGGCCGCGAGCGTAGGAGAGGCCGAGATCGAGGTTAGTCGATTCGGTCAAATCCCGGTACGCGCGGAGGTGCCCGACCACGCTGACGTCCTGGCGGCGGATGGCCTGGAACACCTCGGCAGAATCGCCGCGTAATACTTCCGCGCTCCCTTCGAGGAACCAGTTCTTAGGCGCGGGCAGAAAACGCGAGAGGAAGAAGCCGGCGTCGTCGATGCCGTCCTCGCCGCCGACTAAATTGTTGGTGACCAGCGGCCGGTCAATGAACGGCAGCGCGTGATTGTGAATGGTGTTGACCTTCCCAAAGTCAGCACGCTTCTTACCGACCTTGAGCAACAGTCCCGCGGGGAGCGACGTGAAGGTGACGTAAGCCTCTTCGACGTTTACGCCCGTCTCGCCGAAAGAGAGGAAGGCATCGGCGCGGGCGTAAGGATCGATGATGGCTTGCAAACCTACTTCCGATTCGTGCATCTCCAGCGAAGGCGACGGAGAAACGTTGTTGCGTCCGGCCGTGCCGATGAAATCGCCGATCAGGCTGATATCCGGATTTAGGAGTTTGGCGTTGCCGGAGGCGCCCCCGAAAGTCTGCGTTTGCACCACCTGGGCCGCTGCCGGCGCAGGAGTGGGGGACAGCATACCCGGCTCGGGGCGCGCGGAGGCTAGCAGAACTTGCGGGCCGGAAGAACGTTCCGGTGATTTCGTTTTGCGAAGTTCTGCTAGATCGCTGCGCAGGATGGCAACTTCTCCGGCGAGCATGCGCACTTGTTCTTCGAGTATTTTCATGCGGGCGTCTTCCGTATTTGCGCGGGAGACGTCGCTCTTAACCACTAACGTCGGAGCGTCCTGCGCATGCGCAAATGAGTAGAAAAGCAGCAAGGCGGATAAAGCAGCAAATCGTTTCATGACATTACTCCTATAGTTCTCTGAAATTGAGCCCTAGTTGCAGGAAAAGTGGAGACGGGCAAGGGAGAAACGCAGAAAACTACAGGGCGGGAGGCGCGCGCGGAGAGGCGGCGGGCGGAACCTCTGAGGAAGCCGAGATGACCAAAGGAACGAGTTCGAGCCGGTTGGTGACCGGCACCATGGCAATCGCCGGCGACTGCGTGGCGACCACGGAACCCGCCGTCGAGCACAGCGGACAAAGGTGCGATGCCGATGGCGTTACTGTGAGCTCACAACAATAATGAAGCTGCGACGCCAGAAAAACAGCGCCGAAGAGTAAGATCAGGAGGCACCTTTGCCGCGAAGCAACTTGCATGTAACTGGTGAGACGGAGCTTAGGCAAGAAAAGTTGCTGGGTCAAGCGTGTAAAGTTGGATTTTTGTTGGATTGTATACTATACTAGGTTATAGTATATGGGCATGGCACACACGGCGAGAGACAAAGAAAAGCTCTTGATCCGGGTTCGTCGCATTCGCGGGCAAGTTGAGGCCGTGGAACGGGCGCTAAAGGAAGAGCAGGAATGCACCGATGTGCTTCAACTGGTGGCGGCTTGCCGGGGAGCGCTGAATGGCTTGATGGCCGAACTGGTGGAGGGCCATATCTGGTTCCATGTCCTGGACCCGGATCGCGCCAAAGATTCCCCTCAGGCGGTGGCCGCCGAGGAACTGATCGATATCGTGAGAGCCTATTTGAAATAAGCAAAGAATCCGGCGCTCTGGTGGATTGGTGTGCGTCCCGGGTTCTCCGCAACGAAAACCGCTTGCAGTATCTGTGGGCGGGCCTAGGACGGAATGCCAGTCTAAGTCGGTAACATGCAAATAATTCATTGCAACCAAGGCGCTTAGAAGTCCGTCTAAGGTGCTAAGCTAAGGTGTCGCCTATGCACTGGTGGATATCCATTTTCGGGGGAACGCGCCGAGCGGTGCCGTTGCTGGCTTCGGTGGCGCTGCTGTATTTTGCGGCGGGCGGCGCTCTCGTCCACCAGCACACCAACGGGCCTGATGCTGCCTGCCATCTCTGCCAGGTGCTGCACATGCCGGCGCTGGCGGCTACCCGGGTGGACCTAGCCAGCACGCCTCAGACCGTCACCTTGTTTTCTTCGCTGCCGCAGCATGTGGCGCCCAGCGATTCCTTTTCTCTGCATCGTGCAGGTCGCGCTCCTCCCGCGGTTTAATCTCTCCTCTGACTCGAACTGTATTTCCGTGCGCTGGGCCATCTGAAGGCTAGCGCCGCCGCCATTTTTCCGGCGGCCTCTATCCACACAAACACAAATGGCCCTCGAAAGGGATGGAGAAAAAATGTTCAAGCGTTTGAGTATCAGCGTGGTGTTTGGATTGGTGTTGTTTTTTGCGGCCGCTCCGGCTAAGGCACAGTCGGGTAACTCCGGATCGATTGAAGGCGTGGTGAAAGACGCATCTGGCGGAGTGGTGGCCGGGGCCACGGTTGAAATCTCCTATGCCGTGAGCGGTCTTCACCGGGAGATTACCACGGAAAGCGACGGGAGCTTCAAGTTCACGAACGTCCCCTTCAATTCCTATCACCTGGTAGTGTCGGCAGGAGGATTTGCGAGCTACACGCAGGACGTGGAGGTGCGCGCCGGTGTGCCGGTGACCGTGCAAATCGCTTTGAAGGTTGGGACGGCGGTACAGACCGTGACCGTCGAAGCGAAGGATCTGGTGGAAAACGAATCGACCTTTCACACGGACATCGACCGGGGCTTGTTCGACCGGCTCCCACTGGAGAGTTCGTCATCTTCGGTCAGCTCGCTTGTGACCCTGGCGGCACCGGGGGCGGTGGCGGACTCGAACGGCCTGGTTCACGCCATCGGCGACCATGCGGAGAGCTCGTTTTCGGTCGATGGCCAACCGATTACGGATCAGACCAGCAAAGTCTTTTCCAATCAAATCCCGGTCGATTCGATTCAATCGCTGGAAGTCATCTCCGGCGCTCCGCCCGCCGAATTTGGTGACAAGACGAGTTTGGTCATCAAGGTGACGACGCGTTCCGGCCTGGGCCAGACAAAACCGGTGGGCAGCGTGAAAGCCTCTTACGGCAGCTTTGGCTCGGCGAACGGTGGCTTTGACGTAGCGTTTGGCGGTCCGAAGTGGGGCAATTTCATCGCCGCGAACGCGTTGAATGCTGGCCGTTTCCTCGATCCGCCAGAATTCCAAGTGATGCATGCCAAGGGCAACGAACAGAACCTATTCGACCGCGTGGACTGGCAGCTTACCGGCGCAGACTCGGTGCATCTAAATGCCGGCTATACGCGGTCTTGGTTCCAAAATCCGAATTCTTTCGACGCGGCGCTAACTGGCCAGGATCAGCGCGCACAGATCAAGACCTACAACATTGCGCCGACTTGGACCCACTTGTTCAGCACCAGCACCTTGCTGAATGTCGCCTTCTTCGCACGGCACGACCGGTTCAACTATTACCCCAGCGCAAATCCCCTGGCGGATCTTTCCGAGACTGCCACTCAACAGCGCAAGCTGACCAACCTGGGTCTGCGCGGCGATCTTTCCTATGTGCAGGGCATCCATAACGTGAAAATGGGAGTGACCTTCGAGCACACCCTCTTGACCGAGGGCTTCAGCCTGGGTCTTACGGACCCCACGATCAATTCGCCGTGTCTGGTGGCCAACGCCGCCGGGGACTTGCTCGGATCCAGAGATACCAGCCTCACCGACCCGACACAGTGCGCGGGGGCCGGACTTCAGCCGAACGATGGCACCGTTGCCAATGCCGCCGCGGCGCCGTTCATCCCCATCCTGGGCTGCATTGACCTGACCAGGCCCACGCCGGCAGCCACGGACGGCTGCGCCACTCCACAAAGCGCGCTATTCGGTTTCCGCGGCCGCGGGGACGTTCGGGAGATCGCGCTCTATCTGCAAGACACCATTACCAAAGGCAATTGGTCCTTCAATGTGGGTGTGCGCGGCGATCTGTATCGGGGTCTCACCAAAGAGTCACAAATCGAGCCGCGTGCCGGGATTTCCTACAACATCAAGCCGAGCAATACGGTTATGCGCGTTTCCTATGCGCGCATCCTTGAGACTCCCTTCAACGAAAACCTGGTGGTTGCCAGCATCACGGGTGATCCTTTCCTGGATGCTATCTTTGGCGGGTCATCGGGGCCGATTCGCGCCGGGCAGCGCAACGAATTCCATGCGGGACTTCAGCAGGCCTTCGGGAGATACCTGGTCGTCGACGGTGATTACCTCTGGAAGTATACCCACAACGCTTACGACTTCAGCGACCTGCTGAACACGCCGATTTTCTTTCCGATTGGGTGGCACAACTCGAAGATCAGTGGGTTCAACGCGCGCCTCAGCGTGCCCAATTTCCATGGCGTCACGGTATTGACCGTCATGGGCCATGCTTCCGCTCGCTACTTTCAACCCCAGGTCGGCGGGCTAGGTACCAGCGATGGACCTGTTTTCCGCATCGATCACGACCAAAACTTTCAACAGACCACGCACGTGCAATACCAGCCGCGGAAACGCGCCCCCTGGGTGGCGTTCAATTGGCGCTATGACAGCGGCCTTGTGGCTGGTGCCGTTCCCTTTGCGGGGGACAGCACCACGCCAGTGGATCTCACCGGGCTTTCGGCAGACCAGCAGATCCAGGCTGGTCTCTTCTGCGGGAGCGTTTTCCCCACACTGAGCACTCCACTGGTGACGTGCGACCCCTCTCTGTACGGGTCGACGCGGCTCAAGATACCGGCTCCGGGAACGGAGAGTGACGATCACAATCCTCCGCGGGTCGCTCCACGCCACCTGTTCGACGCCAGCGTGGGAGATGACGACCTCTTCCATGGCGACCACTACAAGTGGAGCCTGCGCCTCACGGTCATCAACCTGACGAATAAGACCGCGCTTTATAACTTCCTGTCGACGTTCAGCGGAACGCACTTTGTGACGCCGCGCAGTTACACGGCGGAACTCGGCTTTCATTTCTAGAAACGGCAGGAGCCGAGCGGTGGACGGGCCGGCCATTGCCAGCGAAATGGCCGGCTTGTCTGCGGCTCCCAGCCGCGATTTCTCTGCAAGAATTACGATCCAAGTCGTTCTACCTCCAAGCGCGACTGCTGATGATAAGCGCGTTGCGCCTTTGGAGGTTTCCATGTCTTCCTCAAGTGCGTCGCTTTCGGCCGGCATTAGCTTGCTTCTGGGTGTTGCGGCACTGCTTATGCCGGATTCGCGGCCCGAGGTAAAGACCGCTGCGACAGCCCCAGACAAGGCTGCCCACGGGCCTTTCAAGACGAGCGCGCTGCGAATCGATTTGAGTAAGGCCATGAAAGTGAATCTCCCGGCGACAAGCCGCGATTTCGAAGCCGCTTCCTTCGGCACCCCCGACGGTAAGAGCGGCTGGGTGCTGCGGCTCCCCGGCGGGCGGCCCATCGCCACGCCGGCCTACGCCGATGGGATGCTCTTTGTCGGCGGCGGCTACGGCTCGCACGAGTTTTACGCCCTGGACTCCGAGACGGGAAGAGTCATTTGGAAGCTCCAAACGGGCGACGACGGACCGACCGCGGCGGTGGTGGCCGACGGAATGGTGGCCTTCAACACCGAGAGCTGCACGCTGGTGGTGGTAGAGGAGAGAAGGGGACGTGTGATTTGGCAGGAGTGGCTGGGCGATCCGCTGATGAGCCAGCCGGCGATTGATAAGGGCGTGCTGTTTATGGCCCATCCGGCGGCCACCGGGCGGCCCACGAAGCCCTTGGAATTTCATCCTCGGCCAGCGTCGCCGCGCGGCAGCCACCGGCTGCTCGCCGCGGAACTCAGCACCGGCCGGCATATCTGGGAACAGGAGATTTCCGGCGATGTGATTACCGCGCCCGTCGTCTCCGACGGGACGGTCTATTTCACGACGTTCAATGGGACTTCCTATGCCCTCGATGCCGGTGACGGCTCGGTGGTGTGGGTAAGGGTAAACGCGGCCACCAGCGCGCCGGTGATTGCCAACGGGCAGCTCTATGAGACGCGCAAGACGTTAGCGGGGAAAGAAACGGTAGAGGGGCTCGCGCGTGTGGACACGAAAGATGGAAACGCTCGCGACCGGGAGTTGATCGCCAAGAGCAAAGCCGAATACCTCAACCAAGGAAGCGGAGGCGGTGTGGCGCTTTCGTCCGCGGCGGTGCATGCTCTGGATTCCTCGGTGGGCTTCAGCGCGGCTCCGTCTTCCGCAAAGCTGGCCGAAGCCAACAACGCTGTCGGTGTGAATTCCGTGGTTGGGGCCTGGGCGTTTCAGGGCTCGCGCGCGGCGGTGAGCAAGGGACAAATTCTGAATGCCCAGGGGAACTACATCAATTCCGTGCGCGCGGCGGATGGGCGTCAGACCTGGCAGGCGGAAGTTGTGGGGTTGCCTGGTACGGCGGGCGGGCAGGTTTTTTCGCCGCCGGCCGTGGGCCGCGATTATCTCTATCTCGCGGGCGCGGATGGCCATCTGGTGTCCGTGCGGCAAAGCAACGGCGGTATCGGATTTTCTTATGCGCTGAAGGCCCCCATGGCCTTTCAACCAGTTTTGGCGAAAGGAAACGTCTATGCCGGGACTTCCGACGGGCGGCTGATTTGCCTGAAGACGGGAAACCAAGACGCCGACGGCTGGTACGCCTGGGGCGGCAACGCGCAACACAACAAGAT
>Ga0209158_1001139_pt1 | contig 18088 bp, 10 predicted proteins | sample GraSoiAngelo_140_FD_185897 | JGI IMG/M metagenome (GOLD analysis project Ga0209158, IMG submission 185897) | Grasslands soil microbial communities from the Angelo Coastal Reserve, California, USA - 14_0929_12_30cm (SPAdes) (version 2) | ecosystem: Environmental > Terrestrial > Soil > Grasslands ...
CTGTCCCAGGCTACAGACAAGATTCCTACGTATGTCGTCGGCCTGGACGATCGTCTGAGTGGTGGAATCCCGCGGGGACACATCGTCCTCGTGGCGGGACCTCCGGGCTCCTTGAAATCGTCGTTCGTCTACCGCATCCTCTTCCACGAGGCGAAGGAGCACGGGGCCTCCGGGTTGTACCTGTCGATGGAGCAGAGCCGCACCTCGCTCATCTCGCAGATGACCTCGCTCGGCATGGACCCGGGGTACGCGAAGGGCGTCCACATCATCGACGTGCGCGCATTGCGGCGCGAGATCGAGGAGGTCCGTGAGCAGCCCCGTTGGCTCCTGGGCCTGCGCCGCCAGCTCGCACGGTACAAAGAGGAGATGGGGTGCGACCTGATCGCGCTCGACAGCCTCGATGCGCTGTACGCCCTCGCGCCGTTCGAGAGTCCTCGGAACGAGATCTTCCAGTTCTTCGAGGAGTTGCGGGACCTGAACGCGACGACGTTCCTGGTCTCGGAGATGCCCCGGGACGCGACCGCCTTCGCCCACTTCGGCGTCGAGGAATTCCTCTCGGACACGATCATCCACCTGCGCCTGCGTGAGGTCGACGTCGGCATGAGCACCTCCGTGCGGCGTTATCTGGGCGTCGCCAAGATGCGCGGGGTCGAGCATGACTTGGACTACTATCCGCTCCTCGTCGAGCGCGGCGTCTTCGAGATTGTGTCCGAATGACCGCGGGAGGGCCAGCCGAGTTCGTCCTCACCCTCGGCGCGATGCTGCCCTTCGCCGCCCTCATCGTGAGCGCGTTCCTCGGCGCGTACGTCCTCGGCCTGAACCCGCGGGGTTCCGCAAACCGGTCCGCGTTCCTCGTCATGCTCGCCTTCATCATCTGGGACCTCGGCGAGATCGTCCAGCGGTCGTTCGCCCCCGGGACGTCGCCGGACACGTTGTTCTTCTGGGCGCACGTGACGTGGATCGGGATCGTCCTCGTGCCGGCGACTCTGTACCACCTCGCCCTGACCTATCCGTCCCGGAGCGCCTGGTTCCGCGGGCCGTGGGCCCTCGCGGTCATCTATGCGCCGTTCGTCTTCTGGGCCTACCTGGTCACCTCGACGAACCTGATCATCTCCGGCATGTCGGCGAACGCGTTCGGGCCGAGCGCCCGCGTCTCGTCGACGTACGCGTACCTCGCGCCGTTCTTCGGCGCCTGGATGTTCTCCAGCGTCCTGGTCTTCGTGCGTTCGTGGTGGCGCGTCCGCAAGACGCCGAGCCGGAGCATGCAGAGCGTCGTCGTCTTCGGTCTCCTCCTGGGGACCGTGCCGGCGGCGGTCACGGAACTCGCGTGGCCCGTCCTCACCGCGACCGACACGCGGTTGGGCCTCGGATCCCTCTACACGATGATGTGGTCGATCTTCATCGCGTACGCGGTCGCGCGGTACCGGTACCTCGTCATCGAGCCGGTCGTCGAGGTCCGCCCGGCGAGGGTTCCCCGGCACCGCTTGGAGCGCGGCCTGAACTATCTCGTCCTCGAGAATGGCCGGAGCGCCGCGATGGGCGCGTTCCGAGACATCGTGTCCGCGACGCCGGGACTGTGCGTCACGGGCCTCCCGCCTCCGCATGTCGCCGCCCGGTTCGGGCTCGAGCGCACGCCGATCTTGTGGATCACGAGCGCGTCCAGCACGGAGCGGACCGTGCGTCCGAACGGGCTCGACTTCGAACTCGTCCACACCGTCGTCAAGTTCCTCCGGGAGAATCCGGGCACCGCGGTCCTGCTCGACGACCTCGACTACCTCTCGGCCGTCGCCGGTTTCGATGCGGTCGGCCGCTTCCTCAAACGCGTGGTGAACCAGGCGAGCGCGTCGAAAGGCACCGTGATCGTCGCGGCGGGCCAGGGGACGTTCACGCCGGACCAAGTCGCGGTGCTCCGCGGTTCCGTCGACCGTCTCGTTGACATCCAAGAGGCCCCCAGCCCCACCCCGAACGGGACGGCCGACCATGTCCTCATGACGATCAACGCGCAAGACGCGTCGGTGGCGTTGCCCCTCGTGGGCGCGCGGCGAGGCCTTTTGCTCACGACCGAGCATCCATCGAAGGCGCGCGTCCGATATGGAGACCGCTTCGACATCGTGTGGGTCACGGACCATCCGGAGCCGGGGACGCCGACCGTCCGACCGAAGGCCCTCGACACCGAAGGCCGACGGGCGATCGCAAACTACGCCTCCGCCCATGCCGGGACCGACATCGTCCTCGTCGGGCTCGACCAGCTCGCGCTCTACGTCGACGTGCGGTCGTGGCTCCCGTTCGTCAAGGACGCACTGGACATCGCGAGTCTTCACGACTGCCGGCTCTTCCTGACCGTGGCACCGGAGACGATGCGAACCCAGGAACTCGCGATGCTCTCCCGCCGGTTCGACGCACCCCTCGGGGCCGCGGCGCTCAAGAGCGCTCTTCCTTCAGGGCCGACCACAGCCGCTCCTGAAAGTCGAATTCCGTATCGAGGACCTTCCGCATGAAGAGGACGACCTGGCCTTGCGGATCCAACCCATTTCGGCGACAATAATCGCGGAAACGCGAGAGGACCTCGCCGTCCACGCGAATGTTGAACTGGATCTTCTCCGGACGCCTCGCCCCCGCGGTCCGCGCCATGCGTCCCGCATGGAAGCAGGCGTACTTCATGATTTCTACAAATCTATTCAAATCGTACCATTCGGTAGCATTCGTAGCAACTAAATAGCTGATAATCACTCCTGGGAACGGTGGGAGAGGGGTTGACTTCGTGACCGCGAGCGGCACGCCGAAGGCAAAGCCAGCGCCCTCCGAAGAACCAGGATTGGAACCCCCTGATTCCATCGACGCCTACCCCGTCGGCCACCGCCTCCAGGAGGATCTGTTTCAGAGCCTCGTGGAATCGGCGGACTACACCGACGGACGCACGCCACTCCCGGCCCGGAGTGGAGGGGCGCTCCAACTGGCGACGCCGGAGGCGATCCGCAAAGCGTTCGCGGAACAGTGGAACGTCCTCTCCCATTCCCTCGGGCTGGGCGTCGACTCGGACAAGGCCTTCCAAGGAGTCCGAGATCTCGTGATGTACGACATCCCCGACGGCACGCGGTCGACCCTGTCCGTCCCGGTGACGGGCGACGTGGACGCGGACGCGGGCCTCTACTGCCTCGCACTGGTCCACACGCTTGCGAGCCTCGGTGCTCGGACGAACGTCATCATGACGCACACGATCTACAACCGCGACCGAGGTCCCGAGGAAACGAAGCGGTTCCTGGAGATCCTGCTGAAGGGCATCGACCCGTTCCGCGAGTACGCGCGCCGCCATGGATTGGCGATCCATCTGGAGGGGATCCGCGAGGGCTACGAGCTGGAGCAGGAATTCAACCGCGCGTTCCCGATGCCCTCGCACGCGAAGTTCGACGCGCATTTCTTGTTGGACTACGAGGAAGAGTGGTTCCTGTCACCCGACGGCCGGGCCCTCCTCGAGGCGCTGCCGCAGATCGATGTCGTCGTGCGGCACACGAAGCTCGGCATCTCGGGCGGATGGATTCCGACGCGGATGCGAAAGGCCGCCTACGTCTATTCGCAGAACGGCACGGTCCACAGCAATTGGAATTTCAGCGAATACGCGGCGATGGTCGCGGTCACGTATCTCGCGAAGCTCCTCAACGAGGGCGAGGCGCTCTCGAAGACGTACGCTTCGATCGACGAGATCAAGGCCCGCTACCGCGACCGCGAGATCCGGCTCCGGCAGAAGATCGTCCGATTGACGCCGAAGCCGCGCAAGCTCTTCGTCGTCGGCTCGCCCGTGGGCCTCATCCAGGTGTACGCCTAGACGAGCGGCGACTCGACGAAGAACCCGGTGAGGAGCTGCTCGGTCCCTCGCGCCTCGCTGGGGACGCCCTGCCACTTCTGGAGCGCGGGTCGGTTTTGCGCCTCGAACGTGATGAGGACATCTCGCATCTGGCGACGGAGTTGATCCGTCTCCTCGCCTTCGAGGACGACGGTCAAGTAGCAGTAGCGAGCCTTCTCGATGACCAGCGTGTAGGTGCCGTGGACGATGGAGCTGAGCGACTTACCGCGGAGGATCGGGAACGAGGTGCGCATGAAATTCTGGATGACGTCGAGGGTGGCGCCGAACAGATCTTGGTCGATTGTCGTCTCGCCCGGCTTCGTTTTCGCCCCGATCAGCGTGCCATCGTGGAACGTCAGGAACACCGCCTTGATCGAATAGCGGCGGGCCTGGAACATCCGAATCGCCTCCGAGATTCGCTCCCGGCCAATCGGATAGAGGGTGTAGTAGGCGCTCCCGGCGACGAAGATCAAGAGGGTCGAGAGAGGGGGAGGAAAACTTTGGTTGCCCGTCAGCCCGAGGATCCCGTTCGTCGAGAGGCCCAGGACCAGGACCAGGGTGAACGTCACCATGAGGCCGGCCGCCCGTCGCGCAAGGGTTTTGCTGCTCTTCCGCACGATCTGGTAGAGTCGATACAGGTTCCGAATTCCCACGATCGAATACGTGAGGATGTACGCCAGGTAGATTCCCAGAATGGGAAAGTCGAAGACCGGGACGAACAGAGGGGCGTCCGCCGTGGGCGCATTCATCATCGTGATTCCGAATCGGAATACGAGGAGCAGCATCACGATGGAGAGGACCATCAGGCCCCAGTACGCCCGTCTCATCCGGTCGACGTAGACCAGCGTGAACAGCAGAAAGAAATTCACCGCGAGCGTGAGACCGGTCAGACTGACGAGCGCCGAGAGTCTTGCGTACGGTTCCGAGACCGAGTGAAACAGAAGCCAATCGCCGATCGCGTAGAGGCCGGCAAAAAAACAACAGAAGAGGAAGAACGCTTCCGTCCAGGTGTGCCACCGATCTCGGTAGATCTGCAGCGCAGCGAGGATGAACCACGCCGCAGCCGATGCGAGGGGCGCTTCAATGAGAACTTCGAAGAGCCAGCTGACCATCCGAGTGTCCGGAACCGGGTTCCATTCCGACACGTATAAAGGAAGTCAAATAAATACCGCTCCCGATATCTCGTTCGGTTGGGTGGCGGGCGAGGCAGTTGAGGTCGATTCTGTGACGACCCGGCCCTTTGTGTTCTTCGATCTTGGCGGGACCCTCGTGGACCTCCGCGGCATCGTGACTTCGATGGCTAGCCGACTTCAGGTAATCCATGTACGCGGCCCGATCCCCCTCGCCTTGCTCTGGGCAACGAAAACCGCTGCGCGCCTACCCGCGGCAACGGGTCCGAAGTTCCGATCCGAGCGGGAGATCGCCACCAACGTTCTCGCCGAACTCCTTCGGGACCGCAACCGCGAGAAGGCCCTCGAGGAAGCGACCCGACTTGTCCGAGAGGCCTGGGATGGCTACGTCCAGCGATGCGCCCTCCATCCCGACGTCTCGGTGGCTTGGCTCCGCGCCTTGCGGTCGAAAGTCGCGGGTCTCGGAATCGTCACCGACGGCGATACGGAAGCGGTCGCCGGGGTGCTCGCCCACACGAACCTCAAGGGGGCTTTCGATTCGATTACGATTTCGGAAGAGGTGCGCACCTACAAGCCCGACCCGCGGATGTATCGCACGGCAATGGAGTCTTTGGGCTCGAAACCGGCGGAGAGCCTCTTCGTCTCTGATGCGGCCCTCGATCTTCAAGGTGCGATCCAGGTCGGGATGCACGCGGCCTGGATTCAGAGGACCTCGCTCGGGGAACTCGCGAAGCCGCCGGCCGGTTCTCTGGTCCTTGCCCGCCTCGAGGACCTCGAGCGGATTGTCAAGCGATATGCAAGGTCGGGGCGTTTCGAGCTACGCTAGCGCGGAGGTTCCCTTTTTCGTCTGTTTGAGCTGCTGTCGGTACATCTCGAGCAGCTCTCTTGTTGTCGTTGCATCCTCGGATCCTTTATCGTCACGCCATCGTCCGGTGAAGCGCGGAAACCGGATGGCGAGGCCCGCGCCCGGACGGATCGCTCCCCGTGCGGCCGTGTGCACCGGGCTCACCGTGAGCTCTGCGCCTCGGACTTCGAGGACCGTTGTCGGTTCGAACCAGACGTCGGGCTCGAGTTTCGAGTCCACACGTGCGGGCTTTCGGTCTCGCTTCGCGGCTTTCAGTTTTTCCGGCAAGGCGAACAAGGTCTCATCGTCGAAGCCCGTTCCGAGCTTGCACGTCGTTCGGAACAGATCATCCTGATCGTCGTACGCGGCCATCAGGAGGGCTCCGTATGATCCGGCCCGTTTCCCCCGACCCGCGAACGCGCCGACGATCACGAGGTCGATCGTATCGCTCAGCGCGGCGCTGTATTCCCGTTTGAACTTGATCCACTTGTATCCCCGCGCGCCCGCATCGTACGTCGAATCGAGCGCTTTCGCCATGAGGCCTTCGCATCCTGCCTGAAGGGCCTCGTCGAAGAACGCCTCGGCCTGCTTCACGTCATCCGTCACGCGGACGGTCGAGTGGCGGATTCCGTCGGTTGGCTTGATGACCGCTTCGAGGGCCCTGCGGCGCTCCGTGTACGGCCGCGAGGTCAGGTCCTCGTCTCCGCGGAGGAGGCAGTCGAAGGCGAACAGGGTGACCGGGAATTCCTTCGACATTCGCTCCACGTCGGTCTTCCGTCCCCTGCGCCGGCTCACTTCCTGAAAGGGGAGGAACTCGCCCGTATTCGGGTCGACCGGCACGGCCTCGCCCTCCATGATCACCGCGCGACCCCGGACCGCGTTCCGGAGGCCCTCCACGATTTCGGGGAACTGGCTCGTGATGTTCTCGAGATGGCGGGAGAAGAGTTCGATCTTCTTCGGGGAGATGTGGGCTTGCACGCGTAGCCCGTCGTACTTGTATTCGAGGGCGGCCTTCCCCATCCGCTCGAAGATCTCCTCGAGCGTCTCGAGCCGCTCCGCAAGCATTGCGCGAATCGGACGGAAGAGCTTCAGGTGGATCTCATTGAGGCCATCGATGCCCTTCGATGCGAGGACCCTCGCGACTTCCCCGAGGTCGGAGGACACATTGTACGCCCGCTCGACTCGCCCCCGGTCGGCCCTCGTCGCGAAGGTGGCCGCGAGCGCATCGACGATCGTCATGTCCGCGACGCCGAGGCGCATCTGGCCGATCACCATGCGGACGATGTACTTCGCTTCCCGCGGGGTCGCGTTGCCCAGCAGTTCCGACAAGAGACGGACCTTCCGCTCCTGACTGCCCTCCCCCGATTCCCGAGCGATCGCGTCGAGATGCTGATAGACCTTCGAAACCGTCAGCGGAGTCGATTCCAGCGGCTTCTGCCGCCGCGCGGAAATCGCCTCCTGGGCGACGAGCCCGAGGTCTCCCTTCTCCTTCCAGAGGCCCGTGATGCGTGCGTCATCGAGGCCGGTCGCATGAGCGAGGACCCGCATGACCATCTTCTCTGCGAGGCCGAGCTCGATTCCCGCGTAGTCGGGGTAGACCCGCCCCCGGGTCAGGTAGACCACCTTGTCGAGGTCATCCCTCGGTGTGTCCCGTAGCAGGCCGACGAGCAGTTCGGTCATCTCGAGCCGCTTCGTCGTCGCCTCGATTTTCTCGTACACGTCGACGACGCGCGCGAACTGCATCGTCGGGCGGAAGCCGCGGACGCAACTTAATGGTTCGCGGGTCGAGCGAGCAATCGCCGACACGTTGTTATCTGGACGAGCCGATGCCCCGTCGTGGCGTTGCGGGCGTTCGTGACCGGAGGTGCGGGCTTCATCGGGCGTCACCTCGTCCGGGTGCTCCTCGACGGAGGATGGCGCGTGAAAGCCTTCATCCTCGAATCGGAGCGGAGCCATCTCCCAAAGGACGCAAACTTGGAACCGGTCGTGGGCGACATCACGAGGCCCTCGACCCTTCGAGGCGAGCTGGACGACGCCGACGCGGTGTTCCATCTCGCGGCCCTCGTCGACTCGTGGGTCCGAGACCCGCAGGACTACATTCGGGTGAATGTCGAGGGGACCGGTCACGTGGTCGACGAGTCCCTGCGGGCGGCAGTCCCTCGTTTCCTTTTCACGAGCAGCATGTCCGGGATTGGAGTGACGCCCGGCATCGTGATGCGGGAGGACAGCCCGCCCGGGAAGTCGTTTGGGCCGTATGAGGGGTCGAAGGCGGACGCGGAGCGGCTCGTGGCCAAGGCGGTGCGAGAGCGCGGGCTTCCGGCGATTACGCTCATTCCGAGCATCGTGATCGGGCCCGGCGACACGCGCAACACCGGGAAGTTCCTGCTCTCGTACGTGAACGGTGATTTTCCCGGTACATTCGCGGAGTCATCGGTCTTGCCCGTGGTCGACGCGGACGATGTCGCCCGTGCCCACCTCGCCGCGTATCACCATGGCCAATTGGGGGAACGATACATCATCTCCGGGGAGAACGTGCTGTGGGGCGACCTGTTGCGAATGGCCAGCGTCGCATCGGGGACCCCGATGCCTTCGCGCCACATCGGGGGGCGGGCACTTCGGTTCGCCGCCCGAACCGGCGAACTCTTCTCTCGTGTCACCCGATCGCCTCCTCGTCTGCCCTCGTGGCTCGCGGACTTCCTCCTGACGGGCGCCAGTATGGACAACGGAAAATCGGTCCGCGAGCTCGGGATGACGTATCGGCCGATTCACCAATCCATTCGCGACTCCATCGCATGGTTCCGGGACGAAGGTTTGTTCCGGGGGCCCCCGCTGCCCGCCGCGCCGGAACGCGAGGTCCTCGTTCCCGTCGAGAACCCGCGGGTCGGAGCCGAGACCGTGTTCGAGTTGGGAATCCCGGAGACAAGCTCCCGGGATGCGCCACCAAACCGACGGCCGAAGCCGCCGGAGGGTTCCGCTTAGCGGACCCGCTTCACGACCGCGTCGACGATCGCGTAGCTCTCCCCGAGGTACGCGTTCGGATCCATCGCCGCCTCGATCTCTTTCTTCGACAGGACTTTCGTCACCTTCGATTCGGCGAGGAGCGCGTCGCGCAGGTGGATCCCTTTCGCCCGCGCCTTCTGGGCGGCCTCGCGGACGAGCTTGTGGGCGTCTTGCCGCCCGAGTCCCTTCCCGACGAGGGCGATCATGACCGCCTCGGCCATCACCTGGCCCTTCGTCGCCTCGATGTTCTCCTTCATCCGGTCCGGATAGACGCGCAGGGTCCGGAAGATCTCCGCGGTCCGCGCGAGCATCTCGTCGATCAGGACGCATGCATGGGGCAGGATGATCCGCTCCGCCGCGCTGTTCGTCAGGTCGCGCTCGTGCCACAGCGGCACGTTCTCCAGGGCCGGCGTCACGAGAGACCGCACGATCCGCGAGAGGGAGCAGACGTTCTCGGACGCGACCGGATTCTCCTTCTGGGCCATCGTCGAGCTCCCGACCTGCTTCTTCGTCTCGAACGCCTCCGCGACCTCGCCGATCTCCGTGCGTTGCAGATTCCGGACTTCCGTGCAGAACTTCTCCAGGGACGCCGCGAGGTTCGCGAGGACCGCGATGAACTCGGCGTAGCGATCCCGGCCGACGACCTGCGTCGCCGCCTCTTCCATTCCGACGCCGAGGTCGCGCATGACCGCCGGCTGGACGTCGAGGGCGTACGGACCGAATGCGGCCCCTGTGCCGACGGCCCCGGACATCTTGCCGACGACGACCCGGGGCGTCGCTTCCCGCAGCCGATCTCCGTGGCGGGCCGTCTCCGAGGCGAAGACCGCCATCTTGAGTCCGAACGTGATCGGGACCGCGGCTTGCCCGTGGGTCCGGCCGAGCATCACGGTCCGCTTGTACTTGGACGCCAAGCCGGCCAGGATGCCCGTGAGCTCGCCGATGTCGGCTTCGAGGAGCCGGATCGCGTCGCGGAGCTGGAGCGCCGTCGCGGTATCGAGGATGTCGTTGCTCGTCGCCCCGAGGTGGACGTACTTTCCGGCGTCGCCTTCGCACGCCTCGGTCAGCGCGAGGACGACGGCCATCAGGTCATGCCGCGTCTCCTCCTCGAGTTCCTGGACGCGCTTGACGGTGATCCGCTTCGTCGTCGCCGTCCTCGCGATTTCGGACGCCGCCTCCTCCGGGATCAACCCGACCTTCGCCTCCGCGCGGGCGAGGGCCGCCTCGACGTCCAGGAGGCGTTGCAGCCGGGACTCCTCTTCGAAGAGCCCCTTCATCTTCGGCCGCCCGTAGCGGAAGTCGATCGGGCACAGGAGGGACATGGCCACCCGGCGAGGGCAAAGCCCGGAGGCGTTATGGAGCTTTCTCCCGCGGCCGCATCATCACGGCGGAGACGGGATCTTCGGGAGGACGACGGTGAAGATCGATCCTTGGCCCACCTGCGACGCGACTTCGATTGTGCCGCCGTGGGCGCTCACGACGCTCTTCGCGAACGCGAGGCCGAGTCCGGTCCCCTGCTCCTTCGGCTTCGTCGTGAAGAACGGCTGGAACAGTTTCTCGATGACCTCCGGCGGCATGCCCGGTCCTGTGTCGGAGACGACCAAGGCGACCGTGTCACCTCGATCCTCGACCCCCACGGTGACGGCCCCATTCGACGTCGCCTGCAGCGCGTTCTTCGTCAGGTTGACGAGCACCTGCTGGATGCGCCGCGGGTCCACGTCGGCGACGATCGGGTCGCCCACCACTTCCTTTCGCAGTGCGACGCCCTCATGGAGGTATGGCTCCATCTGTTCGAGCGAGGCGTTCACGATGGCGCGCAAGTCCGTCTCGACCGGTTCGATCGCAGGCGGGCGTGTCAAGCCCGCGAGATCCTGGAGGATCGACGCGATGATTCGCCGCTGGGCGTTGATCTTCTCGAGTCGGCTGACCATCTCCGGGTCTCGCGTGCGCTTGGCGGCGGTCGCCGCGAGCAAGGAGATGTTTGTGAGCGGCGTGTTGATCTCGTGGGCCACGTAGCCGGTCAACCGACCCATCGCCGTGAGTCGTTCGGTCTCGATGAGCCGGCGTTCCTGATCTTTCTTCTCTGTGAGGTCCACGGCGGCCGAGAGCACCGCTCCGTGCGGGCCGAGGGGGAGCGTCTCGGTCGAGATCATCACGTGCCGGGTCTGTCCGGTTTTCGTCCGCAGCGTGAGCTCGACGTTCCGAATCGGCTCCCCGGAGCGAACCTTCTGCAGGAGCACCGCCGGAGTTTTCCAGAAACTGAGCTCGAGGGAGGTGTGGCCGATTACCTCCTCGCGGGTGTATTCGAAGAGGCGCAAGAACGAGTCGTTGGCGTCGATGAACCGATTCTCCGGCAGTGCCGAAAGGGCCATCGCGACGGGGCTCCCGTAGAACGACTTCTGGAAGCGTTCCTCCCATTCCCGGCGACCCGTCTCCATCTCCTTCTGGGAACTGATGTCCCGGGCAAAGCCCACGAATGCGGGAGGCTCCCCGGCGATCCGCGTGATCGCGAGCTCGACGGGGAACTCAGAGCCGTCTTTCCGGAGCCCGGTGAGCTCGATCCGCCGGCCCAGGATCGGCCCCTCGCCCGTCTCGAGATACCGCGCGAGCCCGCGGCGGTGCGAGTCCCGGAGCGACGGGGGAATGATCGTCTCCGCCAGCGTCCGCCCGATCACCTCGTCCCGGCGGTACCCGAACGTCCGCTCCGCGGCGGGATTGAAGTCGACGATGCGGCCTTCGTGGTCCATCGCGATGACGCTGTCGAGTGCTGTGTCGAGGATCGCTGCGCGGCGGGCCTCGCTTTGCCGCAGCGTCAACGTCGATGTGGAGCCCTCGCCCTCCCGACTCGCTCGGCTCCTCGCGCGAGGCCGTTTCTTCGAGGGCGAGGGACACACGGCGGCACACCCGGAGGGCTCAGGCGGGACCTGCCCCAAGGGCCACGATGGCCGACCTCCCTATTTATTGCGTTCGAGCAAGTTGTTCCCTTTTCCTCCCGGTGGGAGAACGGCAGAACACGAAATAACGGGACCGATTGAGACGAATGGCGCGGCTCACGCTCATCCATGACTTTCGGTCGGCCTGCGGTGACCAATGCCCGGCTACAATTCGTCGCCCGGAGGATTCGGGGGCTCGGAAGCCGAGGTCCGTTCGGGCTCCTTGGGCCCGCGTCGACGACCAATCAGGAAACCCGCAAGGAATCCGACAATCGCTGCCGCGATGAGTCCGATGACCAAGCCGTTGAGCAGGCCTGCGCTCATCGCGTTCCCGGTCGCGACCGAAACATTGTCCGTCGTCACGCTAACCGAGACCGTGCGTCCGTTGCCCGCTTTGTCCGTCGCCTTCACCTGAATCGTGTGAGTTCCGTCTCCGACTGTGTGAGTGTCCCACGAGTACGACGTCGTCCCGCTGACATCTCGGGCTTCCCCATCGATCGCGATTGAGACGGTCTCCAGATTCGTATCCGTCGCGGTCCACGAAATCGTCGCCGTACCGCGGAGGTTCGCGTTCGAAGCCGGCGCCGAAATCGTGACCGCGGGGGCGGTGTTGTCGATCGAGACGGACACCGAGCTCGAGGCGGCATTTCCGGCCTGGTCCGTGACGGTCAACGTCAGGGTGTAGGCGTCATCGGCGAGGGCCGTCGTGTCGACTGCCTGCGACGTCTTCGATTTGACGTCGAAGGATTGCGTGCCGATTGCGAGCGTTGCCGTCGCGACATTCGCGTCGGTGGCGACGAAGGACGCGGTCGCTCCGCCTTTCAGGAAAGCACCGCCTTGCGGTCCGGTCAATACCGCGGTTGGAGGCGTGTTGTCAACGTTGAAGGTCACTGCGGCCTGTTTCGTGTTCCCTGCCAAGTCGACAGCGGTAAGCGTGAGCGTCTGGGACCCATCGACGAGCGCACGAGTGTCGAGGCTGTAGCCCGTCTGGCCCGTGACGACGACGGTCGTCCCGCCGTAGGTGAGAGTCGCCTTGTCCAGGTTCGCATCGGCGGCCGAGAACGATACCGGAATCGTGCCGTGGACCCAGGCGTTGCCGGTCGGCGAGGTGAACGACGCGGTGGGCGCGGTGTTGTCGACGGCGACGTTTCGCGTGATTGTCGCTACGTTGCCGGCTGCATCGGTGACTGTCACGGTGACCGTCGCGGCGCCGTCCGAGGTGCCCGCGGTATCCCAGTTCGTCGTCCACAGGCCCGTCGTCGGATCGCGGGTCATCGTCCCGGAAGCGGCACCCGCGGTGAATGACACCGAGGCGACCCCGTTCGCGTCCGATGCGGCGGCCTGCACGGTGATGGGACCGTGGACGTACGCGTTCGCGGCTGGCGCTAGGATCGACCCGGCGGGACTCGTCGAGTCCACGATGAGGTTCACCCGAATGGGAATCTGAGGCAGTTCGTTACCCGCCCCGCCGACCACGAAATAGTTCACGTATGTTCCATCTGCGGTTCCGGCCGGGACCGTGATGTTCGCCCACATCGGAACGCGCCCTCCGGGGAGCACGGGGAACGTGAACTCGGGTGCCATCGTTGCCGGGAACGCCGAAAAGGCGGGCGGTATTGGGACGCCGAACACGTAGCTCAGGGCGTATCCCGTCGTCAATGCGAACGGGATGGAATACGTCTTCCCCGGCTGGACGACGAGGGTGACCGGGCCCCGCGGATTCAGCTTGACCGCGCCGAAAGTCCCGATAAGGGATTGCGTTTGCGACCCGTTTCCGACGAGCACGTTGTGTAGGAGGAATCGGTAGAGGCCCTGGGCTGACTGATCGAGGCCGGACTGCGTGGACAACACGACGACGTTCGCGGTCGTCCCCGTGTCACTATGCCAAAGGAACGCGCCGTTTCCAAGATATGGGCTGAATGACGAATTATTCGGGATGAGCCCTGGGTTGAGCGACCAGAGGTCGACGTCCGTCTGGGGGTCCGTCCAAGCAACGCTGACCCGTAGAGCGACCGTGTTCGGGTCGGCGACGTCGACGGCCCATAGTTTCCAATCCCCGGCCTCGAACCGCCACCGCCAGTCGAAATACCCGTTCACGGTCGACGAATCGTAGATCAGCGTCGAGCCGGACGTCGTGAGCGATCCGGACAACGTCGCGGCGTCGATGACTTTCGGCACGACGACGGACACCGGGATAGCGGTCACGTTGCCGCCCGTTAAGGTCACGCGGATTTGTCCCTCGTAGACCCCCGGGTTCGCCCCCGGAGGGATCGCGAGGGTCGCCGTCCAGGTGGCGGGAGACGCAGGCGATGCGGTGTAGGTGGAGGGTGCCGTGATCCAAGGCCACGCAATGCGTCCGTAGAACTCGACGGTGATCGTGAAGGGCATCGGGACGAACGTGCGCGCGGTCAAGCATGCGTTAGGCCCTTCGACAAGCTGGCCCCGGCAGGGCCGTTGGGAAAACCACAACACCGGCGTCCCGGCAAACCGGCCGACCGGCAATCCGACCCGCGCCTCGAACGTCGTGCCGGTGTCGTAGCCGTAATTGAACACCTTCACCTCGCTCGACTGGATGATGCCATCGTTGTTCGCGTCGACCCAATCCCCGATGACAATCCGAGACCGGTTGTCCCACCGGTAGTCGCCGTTCGTGTCGAGGTAGCTGTACGGCATGCTCGCCTTGACGACCATGAGATCGGCACCCGCCGGAATCGCCGAGGGCGATAGAGTCTTCAGCGCGCCATAGCCCTCGAGCCAAGGGGCACCGAGCACCCCCGTGGTCCCCGTAATCGTCGTGGAGCTGAGCCGCGTGTGCCATTCCGCCGAAATCGAGCCGGAGACCGTCTGGTTAGCGGTGATTGTGAACGCGGCACTCGTCGAACTTCCCGGCCGGACGCTGCCTGCGAACCAACTTGTGTCAGCGATCGGTCCCGCCGGCGGCGTGACGCCGATCTGTCGGCCGTAGAAGACCGACGCGGTAGCCCAAGACGAAGCGATCATCGGTTCAACATTATCCCAGGTCGCAGGAGATGTCACCAGGATCCCTTGCTTGCCCAAGGCAAAGGCCGCCGCATTGTACACGTTAATCTGGCCCGCACCTTGGACGAACGCGTCGTAGCCGAGGTCGATTGCGGTCGACTTGAGGATCGACTTCACGACGAACGGGGACGGATGCGAGCCGTGGCCTCTCAGGTACGCCTCGATCAGGACGGCCGCGGACCCGGACGTCACCGGGGTCGCCTGACTTGTCCCGCTGAATAGGGTGAACGCGAACAAGCCGCTGCCACCGCCGGACCAGACCGGTCCGGAGGCATACGCGAAGGCTCCGACCTGCAAGACATCGGGTTTCGGCGCTCCGAGAGGCGTGGGTCCGCGCGCGCTCCACGAGATGACGTCGTTATGGAATCCTCCGAAGGCGAGGCTCGTGTGGTTGAGGCTCGTCGATGCGCCGACGGTGATCGCAAGGTTGCTGAATCCGGGTTCCGTCACCGTTCCGTAGCCGGACGCCCCGTTGCCGCCCGCGTGTACCATGACTGTGCCGGGGTATGCGGCATCCGAGTAACCGGGCGTCATCAATGCGTCTTCGAGAACCGTGAGCACATCATAGAAAGGCCATTGGAGGAAGTATTGGAGCGTCAGGAAGTCCGAGGAACCCCAGCTGTTGCTGATGATGTCCGCTTTGTGGTGTCCGGTGTACGTCCACTGACCATAGACGCCCCCATAGTTTGGAACCGAAGTGAACGTGGTCGTACCCACCAGGTCGAAGCCCGCGGCCCAAAGCCAGCCTTCGATGATGTCGAACCAAGCGAAGATCGGGACGGCCATGATCTTCGCTCCGGGTCCCGTTCCCGGACCCGCGAGAGGATGGTTCGATTCGCGGCCTGCCGCACTACTCGCGACACTGGTCCCATGGCCCTCCCAGTCATAGACCATTGAGATGTAGTCGCCCTGCGGGTCGACGGGCTGGAGGATCTTGTTCCGGTTCGTCGCGTGCGGGTTGACGCCCCAGATGTCGAGCTCATGCGCAAGGGCCCCCGCCGAGATGTCCGGATACCCGTCCCCGTTCATGTCGCGGGCGGCGACGACGTTGCCCGCTGCGGGCACGAGTCGAGGTTCGTCGGCGAAACTGAAATCGGGAAGGGGATTCGGGGAGAATCCGTTCAGCCACCAATCGAAGGAGAGGTCGAGGTACGCGGTGTCGTAGGTTCCCGCCGTAGTGGCGTCCACGACCAGCACGGGAAACAGGTCGACGGCGAAATTCCACTCGAAGAGCACGCCGAAGTGGTAGATGCCGCTCTTGGACGTCGGAAGCCCGGTGATATTTATGTCGCTCGGGTACGTGCTGTTGAAGAGCTTCGGCGACGACCAGGGCAGGACGTTCGGGCCGTACGGACCGAAGACGCCGAACAGGTCGAAGATGTAGATCAGAGGATCCGTGCCGCCCGTCCTCACAAATGTCTGCGCGCCTGAAGAATAGCTCGTGACATCCGTCGTCGTGAACGCAAACGTGAAGCCGTCGGGGTCGAACGACGAGGGTAGGCTGTTGGCATCCCTTGCCGCAGCCCCGCTGCCCAGGTTGAACGTACCCATGTCGACGCCGGTGTCGACCACGGCAATCGTGACGCCCGCGCCGTCGACTCCGAGCTGCGTCCATGCCCGCCGCGCGCCCGTGAAGTTCACGACTTGCCGCATGTCGGTTTCCGGGCCTCCCGTCAGAGAGTCGCGTCCAATCGACACGGGTTGTGGAAGTCGCGCCGCGCCGAGGCTACCCGGAATCCGAGAATTGACCGTCGGCTTGCCCGGTCCGTCAAATCCGATCGGACGATCCTTGAGGACAGCCACGACTCCAGGGAGCGACTGCACTTCCGAAATGCGCGTGGAGTCAATCAGCCCACGGAGCATCCGGACATTCCCGATTTCCGGGAGAGACCTTGCGCCGACGAGAAATCGTGCGACATCCTGCACGGGAGACGATGCGTCCATGGCGATGAGAACACTCACCTGACCCGTCGCACCTTGCAGGGCAGGATCAAAGTATTTGTTGGATTTGGAGAACGGCAGTTGCGGAATCGCGCTTGCCGGATTGGAGAGCCCGGTATGTGGTCGGAATGCCTGGGCCACCACGCTCGCCGACGCTGCAACGCCAAACACCGCCGCCACGAGTAGAATGATCACGACTGCCGAGGCAAGACTCCTGGAAAAGCCCATCGCACTCCTCCCGAAGACCGGCACCGATTCAGGGAGCTTAAAGGTTCTTCCGATTCGCAATCCCTGGGCCCGAGCGCTCATTCTCGGGTCGAAGCGAACGCGATCACGGCGCTCGGTTCACGCCGGGCCGCGAATCACGTCCTGGCCGCCCATGAACGGCCGCAAGACCTTCGGCACGATCACCGAGCCGTCCGCTTGCTGACCGTTCTCGAGGACCGCGACGAGGCCGCGGGAGGTTGCCATGGCCGTGGAGTTCAGCGTGTGCGGGAAGAACTTGTCCCCGCCGACCTTCCCCGCCCGTGTGTTCAACCGGCGCGCCTGGTAGTCGGTGCAATTGCTGCAGCTGATGACCTCACGGTACGCGTTCTGCCGAGGGAACCAAGCTTCGATGTCGTACTTCTTCGCGGCGACCGTGCCGATGTCCCCGGTGCAGACGTTCACGACCCGGTACGGGATCTCGAGGGCGCGATAGATCGCTTCGCCGTTCGCGCGGAGTTTCTCGTGCCACGTCCAGCTGTCGTCCGGGCGACAGAACACGAACTGCTCGACTTTGTTGAACTGGTGCATCCGGAAGAAGCCCTTCGTGTCGACGCCGTGGCCCCCAATCTCCCGCCGGAACTGCGTCGCGAGTCCCGTGAGCGCGATCGGCAGGTCCGCCTCGTCGATGATCTCGTCCATGTGCATCGCGCCCATCGGATGTTCCGAGGTCGCGATGAGGAACAGGTCTTCTCCGTCGATCTTGTACATGACCGATTCGAAGTCCCCGAGGTCGACGACGCCTTCGTACGCGGCGCGGCGCATCATGAACGGAGGGAAGACCGGCGTGAAGCCTTGCTTCAGCATGTAGTCGAGTGCGAACGTCAAGAGGGCTTGGTCCAAGCGCACGAGGTCTCCGAGGAGGTAGACGAAGCCGGCGCCGGCAATCTTCCGCGCGCGTTCGAAGTCCGCGAGCCGGAGTGCCTCGAGCAGCTCGCCGTGAGACTTGAGTTCGAAATCGAATTTCCGCGGGGTGCCCCATCGGGCGATCTCGACGTTCTCCGTGTCGTCCTTGCCGACCGGGACGCTCTCATGGAGAAGGTTCGGCAGCCGCAGGAGTCCCTCGCGGACCTTCGCCGCGAGTTCGTCGATTGTCTTG
>Ga0209158_1001144_pt1 | contig 18038 bp, 17 predicted proteins | sample GraSoiAngelo_140_FD_185897 | JGI IMG/M metagenome (GOLD analysis project Ga0209158, IMG submission 185897) | Grasslands soil microbial communities from the Angelo Coastal Reserve, California, USA - 14_0929_12_30cm (SPAdes) (version 2) | ecosystem: Environmental > Terrestrial > Soil > Grasslands ...
TCTCACAGCAGTCCTTCTCTCCTCAGTTTTCCCAGCTGGTCGTAGTACGCCTCGTGCACGGCGAGCACTTCGGGGCCCGACACCGTCGCAACGCCCGCTTTCCCCACCTCGATGCCCGCCGCGAAGTTCGCCAGGTGCGCCGCCTCGCGCACGCTCGCCCCGGCGGCGAGCGCCGTGCCGACCCAGGCCGTGACCGTGTCGCCCGCGCCCGAGACATCGAACACCTCGCGCGCCATCGTGGGAATGCGGGTGATCTCCTGATCCTTCGTTACGAGCATCATCCCCTCGCCGCCGAGGGTCAGCAGCAGGTTGTCGACCGCGAGCTTGCCGAGCGCGTCGGGCAGCGCGTCGGGATGGGCGAGATCGAGCGCCGCGCCCATCGCCAGCTCCAGCTCGCGGCGGTTGGGCTTGAAGACGGTGGCCCCACGATAGGCGAAGAAATTCTTGAACTTGGGATCGACCACCACCGGTAGGCTGTTCTTCTTGGCAAGCGTCAGCGCGCGCTCGATCACCTGCGGCACGAGTGTGCCCTTATTGTAGTCCTCCATCAGCAGGGCATCGGCATCGCGGAGCGCGCGTTCCAGGGCCGCGCCAATCTGCTCCATCACGCGCGCCGGCACGGGATCTTCGATCTCTTCGTCGATGCGCAACATCTGCTGGCCGCGCGCGACCACGCGCGTCTTGGAGGTCGTGGGACGTCCGGGATCGGTGACGAGATAACTGGTGCTGAGATTGAGATCGCCGACCAGATAGACGTCGAGCATCGCGTCGCCGACGACGACGACCTTCGTCGTGGCCATCTTGCGCAGCAGCGCTTCGAGGCGGTCGCGGGTGAGGCGCGTCTCGGTCACGGAATCCGCCCTTCCTTCTTAGTTCTCCATGTCAGCTGAATCGTCCCGACCCAGCGGGTGTTGCTCGCGCCGGTCACGTGGCCGGCGTTGGAGATCAGATGGACTCCGCCGTCAGCAGACAGCTCCCAGCGCCCGTGCGCGGCATGTCCGCTGGCTGCGAGCCGCAGCGTGCGCTGGACAATGCCGGCGAGGAAGGTGGGCGTGGAGGGGAACGCGCTCTCCGGCGGATGGGGCAGGTGGAGATCTCCCTCCCCTTGTCGCAAGAACGTGATCTCGGGTTGGAGGAGAACCCCTGACGACGGCATGAGGCTCAGCTTCAGCGTCGTCTGATCGTAATCGGAGAAATTGCGGCCGGTGCCGAGCCCGAAGTAAATCGGCGTCTGGGTGTTGTCTTCGTTCCGGTAGGTGAGATTCGTCACGCGTGTGTAGAACAGCGTCCATGCTGCGGCGGTATGCGGCACGCTCCCCTGTGCTCCTACGGTCAACCCGTAGCTCGGGGGCTTCAGATCGTGCGCGGTCTTTTTATCAATCTGGATATCGTCGAGCATGCCCTGCACGAAGAGCGTCACCTTGCCCTGACGCTGCGCGTCAAATCCCAGGAACGAGTTAACGTTGGTGCCGGTGTTGACCTGCGCCACGTACCCGATGCCGAAATTCAGGTACCACGGCTCGATCTGCCGGCCGACTCCCGAGAGGACCGAGCCGTCCCACACTGCCAAAGTCCAGCGACCGGGCGGGCGAATCCAGAGGCGGTGCTGGACCATGTAACGATGCGCCGCCGCGCCGGTGGAATCGGGGAGATCGTTCATCTGGAACGCGATTCCCTCCAGCTTCACGCCCGTCGTGCCGAGCGAGAGAGCGAAGTGATCTGGTCCGTACGGCGAGTCGGAGAGCAGCAATCCCTGGACCGCGCTCGGTCCCCAGTTCCGGTCGAGACTGCCGAAGAAGAGGTCCGCGTACGTGAATTGCGCGCTGATGTACGCTTCACCGAACTTGCCGGCTACGATGCGGTCCTTCTTGCCATACCAATCGGGGTCGTACTTCAGTCGCGTATCGAAGTAGGGGTGCGAGGCAAAGACGACTGGGCCGAAGTACAGCGTGAGCGCCGCACCGCCGGAGAACGTGGCATGGCCGGGTCCCGCTGCGCGCAGCGGATCCCGCCGAGCATGCGAGCTGGCCGCGACGCCGGCGTGCACGTCCAGGCGCGCGGAAGGCCCGCGCTGCGTCCGCCTCAGATCCCCGCGCATCTGCCGAACGACGGTCCACTCGCCGCTCGTGACGACGGTGCTGTCCACCGCGTCGAGCGTTCGCAGGAGATCCGTTGCGCGAAACGGCCGGGTGAGCGGCGTCGGATCCGCGAGACGACCGCGCGCGATCAAATGCTCGATGAACGGCGTGCCCCACCAGGAGAGGGGGACGTAGGCCGACGCTTCTTGCGCGGCGAGCGGTGCGCCGGCGAGAAGCAGGAGCAGGGCAAGGCTCAAGCGCATGGCGGGGACAATCTAACGCCGGGCTGGTTACATTGTGCAGCCATGTTCGTCGAGAATTACCGCGGCTCCATTCTCGAATCCCGCCACTGCGTCCATGTCGCCGTCGTGGATGCCGCTGGGAAACTCGTTGCCCAAGCGGGCGATCCCGCGTACACGACCTTCTGGCGCTCGGCGGCGAAACCGTTTCAGGCGTTACCACTCATCAGAGACGGCGCAGTCGAGCGGTTCGGGCTGAACCGGCAGGACCTGGCGCTCGCCTGCGCATCGCATTCGAGCGAGCCGGCGCAGGTGGCGCTGGTGCGCGACTTCCTGCAGCGCATCGGCTGCTCCGAACGCGATCTGATGTGCGGGCCGCACCGGCCGCTGTCCGATGCCGTCGCCAGGGACTACGAGACTCGCGGCGTGCGGCTGACCGGCGTGTACTCGAACTGCTCCGGGAAGCACACGGGGATGCTGGCGCTCGCCAAGGTCCATGGCTGGCCGACCGAGTTCTATGCGCGTGTCGAGCACCCCGTCCAGCAGCGCTGCCTCGAGTCGGTCAGTGAGTACACGGATGTTCGAGCGCCGGAGATTGGCGTCGCCGTCGATGGATGTGGCGTCGCCTGCTTCGCGCTGCCGTTGCGCAACATGGCGCTCGCCTACGCGCGTCTCGACGGTCCCCTCCTCGAGGCCATGACGGTGCATCCCGAGCTCATTGCGGGAGAAGGACGACCGTGTACCGAGATGATGCGCGCGCATCCCGGCCGGGTCGTCACCAAGGTTGGTGCCGAGGGCGTTTACAGCGCGCTGCTTGCGCGCGAAGGGCTTGGCGTCAGCCTTAAAGTCGAAGACGGCCACAGCCTCGCGTCCGCGCTGGCGATCGCGGCGGTGCTCGCGGAGCTCGGCCTCAAGCCGCAGCCGGCTTCGCTGCTCACCAAGCCGATCACGAATACGCGGGGAGAGACGGTGGGGCAGATGCGGGTTAATGGGGGGCTTCTGAAATGAAACGATTGCGGAATGCGGAATGCGGAATGTTAAGGTGAGCGTCGAGAAGCCCACTGGGCTCGATCAACAGACGCTGGCGCTGGTGCGCATCGCGGTAGCGACGGCGACCGGCGATGAGACGAAGCTGCGCGACCGGATGGTCGCGGCGCGGGCGGTCCACGTGCCGCCACCCTGGATCGATGAGCTGTTGCTGCAGAGCTTCCTCAACGTGGGCTATCCGCTCGCGCTGGTGGCGTTCGGCGTGTGGCGCAGCGTCGCGGGCCCGGTGCTCGACAGCGAGAAAGGCGAGTCGATCGCGCATCCCGATTGGGAGCGCTGGACCAAGCGCGGCGTCGCAGCGTGCGGCGAGGTGTATGGCCGCACTTACCACAAGCTGATGCTCAACCTGCGAGCGATGCATCCGGCGGTCGAGCCGTTGGTTGTCGTGGATGCCTATGGGAAGATTCTGGGGCGGCCGGGGCTCGATTCGAAACGCAGAGAGCTCTGTACGCTTGCTGCCATCGCGATGCAAAACGCGCCGCGACAGCTGCACGCGCATTTGCGGGGGGCACTGAATACCGGCTCAACGCGAGACGAGGTGGATGAGGTGATTGCGATTGTCGAGACGGATCTAACGAAGGACCGGGCGTTGAAGCTGTGGGAGATGTGGGCGGATGTGCGGGAGCGGAGTCTCTGACGTGCGGCGTGTGGCATGCGGCATAGAAAGGTGAGGTCGTGCCGAGCGGTAAGCTGCAGGTGCTAACGAAGGCGTTCGCGTTAGCAATTGTCCGATTGGTGGACGAATTGCCCAACAGGCGAGCCGGCTGGGTCATTGGCGATCAACTGATGAGATCGGGCACCTCGGTGGGTGCCAACTATCGTTCCGCTTGCAGAGCACGCTCGCGTAGGGACTTCATAGCAAAAATGGGAATCGTCGAAGAAGAGGCCGACGAGTCCGAGTACTGGCTCGAGCTTGCAGTCGACGCCGGTCTCGTGGACCTGGCGCGAGTTGCTCAACTGCGCGATGATGCTAGGCACATTGTCGCGATGACTGTTCTGTCGATTCGAAGGGCGCGCGGTACTCCCCTTGCTGCGCCGCACGCCACACGCCGCACGCTCGGTCTGACCGGGCGAGCCTGAGATCGGGATGTTCATTGACCGCGCGGTTGTCCAGGTCACCGCAGGTACAGGGGGCTCGGGAGCAAGTTCCTTTCGTCGCGAAAAGTTTGTGCCGAAGGGAGGGCCCGACGGTGGCGATGGGGGCACCGGCGGCAGCGTCTTCGTGAAAGTCGATCCCAACCTTTCTACCCTGCTCGACTACCGTTACCACACGCATTGGCGCGCGGAACGGGGCCAGCACGGCAAGGGCAAGAACATGAGCGGCAGGTCGGCGGACGACGTCTACCTCCCAGTTCCGCCCGGTACCGAAGTGCGCGACGCGGACACCGGCGAAGTCGTGGGCGAGATGATCAAGCCCGACCAGGTGTTGCTGGTTGCCAAGGGCGGTCGCGGAGGTCGAGGCAATCAACACTTCGCGACGCCCACCCATCAATCGCCGCGCGAATGGGAGCCCGGCGGAGCAGGCGAGGAGCGCCGGCTCGAATTGGTGCTCAAGCTCATCGCGGATGTCGGTCTCCTCGGCGAACCGAACGCCGGCAAGAGCACGCTGCTCTCGGTGATCTCGGCCGCGCGACCCAAGATCGCCGATTATCCGTTCACGACGCTCGAGCCGCACCTCGGCGTCGTGGGGCTGTCTGACAACCGCTCGCTCGTCGTCGCCGACATCCCGGGCATCATCGAAGGCGCGCACGCAGGCAAGGGACTCGGACTGCGCTTTCTGCAGCACGTCGAGCGGACGCGCGCCGTTGCCGTGCTCGTGCCGGTAGATAGTCCCGATCCCCAGGCGACGTACGACCTGCTCCGCAAAGAGGCGGCGTCGTACTCGAAAGAGCTCGCCTCGAAGCCGCACGTGGTGGTCCTCACGAAGGCGGACCTGACACCTGACACCAGACACCTGCCGTTGCGCACGGACGCGGGCGCCCCGGTAGTAACAATCTCAGCCGTAGCCCGGGAGGGGATACCGGAGCTGCTCGAAGTCCTATGGAAGACAGTGAAGTTCTAGCGACCCTCGCCCTCTCGCTGGTACCCGGCATTGGTTCGCAGCGGCTGCGCGCGCTCGTCGCCACGTTCGGCAGCGCGCAGGCAGCGCTCGACGCTCCCCAGGCCAAGCTCGCCGCCACCTTCGGCATCGGCCCGGCGGCGGCGACGGCGATCAAGGACGCGCGACCCGAGGATGGCGCCCGCGTGCTGCAGCGATTGCGCCAGCTGGGCGCGAGCGTCCTGCTCGCTGGCGAGCCCGATTTTCCCGCCCAGCTCGAGGAGATTCCCGATCCGCCGATGGTGCTGTACGTCTGGGGCGACCGGTCGCTGCTTACACAGGCCGGCGTCGCGTTAGTCGGGAGTCGCGATCACACGACCTACGGCGCGGAAGCCGCGCGCATCCTCGCGACCGCGGTCGCGCAGCGCGCCGTCGTCGTGAGCGGGATGGCGCGCGGGATCGACGCGCTGGTGCACACCGCCGCGCTCGACGCCGGCGGCGGCACGATCGGCGTGCTCGGCAACGGCTTCGGGGTCATCTATCCGGCCGCCAATCGCGAGCTATACGACCGAATGGTCGCGCACGGCTGCCTCGTCACCGAGCATCCGCCGGGCGAGCGGCCGCATGCCGGCTCATTCCCGCGACGCAATCGGCTCATCTCGGGGCTCGCGCGCGCCGTCGTCGTGATTGAAGCAAAAGCCGGCTCTGGCGCGCTCGTCACCGCCGACGCCGGACTCGAGCAGGGCCGGCCGATTCTCGCGGTGCCGGGTCCCATCACGAGTCCCACGTCGTACGGTTGCAACAAGCTCATCCAGCAGGGCGCGAAGGCTGCGTTGTGCGTCGCCGACATCTTCGAGGAGATCGGCCTCCCGTCCGGGCTTCGCCAGCTCGGCGCCGAGCTGTCGACGCCGGCGCCGCGCGTGCCGCCGATCGATCTGACCGGCTTGCAGCTGACGCTGTGGCATCGCATGACGACCGAGCCACAGCACGTGGACGCATTGGTGGCCTCTGCACAGACGCGGCCAGCCGACGTCTTAGGTGCGCTCACTGAGTTGGAACTCCGTGGCTTGGTTAGACAGGGGCCGGGGATGATCTTTGGGCTGACCTAATTGCGGATTGCGGATTTCGGATTGCGGATTGGCAGGGCAGGTTTCAATTAGCTTTGTCGAGTGCACCTCTACCTTCACATACCCTTTTGCGTACGACGTTGCTCGTACTGCGACTTCTCGATCGCGGTGCGAAAACGGATTCCAGCTGAGGAGTACCTGGATGCGGTGATGGAGGAAGCGACTGCGGTCGAGCGGGCCGGCGAGATCCGGACGATCTACCTCGGTGGCGGAACGCCATCCCTGCTTCCCTCGGAAGCGATTCATGCCCTCTTGCACGAGCTCCCCCTGAAATTCCGCAATCCGCAATCCACAATCCGCAATGACGCTGAGATCACCATCGAGGCAAATCCTGAAGACGTGACCGCAGATTCGGCGCGCAGTTGGAAGGCCGCCGGCATCAACCGCGTCTCGCTCGGCGCCCAATCCTTCGATGACCGCGTGCTGAAGTGGATGCACCGCTCCCACGACGCCGCACGAATCGGGGCAGCGGTGCACGCCCTGCGCGGAGCCGGCCTTGAAAACATCTCGCTCGATCTGATCTTTGCGCTGCCCTACGAGTTGGAACGCGATTGGGAGCGCGACCTCGATATGGCCCTGGCGCTCAGGCCGACGCATCTGTCGCTGTACGGCCTGACGGTGGAACCGCGCACCCCGCTCGACCGTTGGATTTCGCGCGGCGCGACGCACGCACCCGATGAGGAACGCTACGCTGAGGAGTACCTGCTGGCCCACAGACGGCTGACGGCAAAGGGCTTTTCCTTTTATGAGGTGTCCAACGCCGCGCGCGACGGCTTTCGCTCGCAACACAACTCCGCCTACTGGTCGGGCAAGCCATATGTCGGATTGGGACCCGCGGCGCACTCCTTCGACGGCACGACGCGCCGCTGGAACTTGCGCGCCTGGGAAGCCTATCGCCGGACCATCGCCGAAGGGCTCTCGCCTGTCGAGTCGGAAGAGAAGCTGTCGGCGGAGCAGCGGGAAACCGAGCGGTTGTATCTTGGCCTTCGGACGGCGGAAGGGATCTCGGCACAGCACCTGCCGCGCCTCTCCGCGCACTCTCGCGCATTTGAGGCCGCAGGCTGGCTTTACGCGCACGCCGGAAGGCTTAGGTGCACCCCAGAAGGTTGGTTGCGATTAGATTCTTTGGTCAGCGATCTAACTATGCAAACTGAGATTCGGTCATGACAGCGACGCTCACCGAGCGAGAACGGGCCGTACTCGAGGCCGTGATCGAGACGTACGTGCAAACCGCCGAGCCGGCGGGGAGCCGGACGATCGCGAAGCGCCACCAGCTGGGACTGTCGCCCGCCACGATCCGCAACACGATGAGCGACCTCGAGGAAAAGGGATACCTCTACCACCCCCACACCTCCGCCGGCCGGATTCCGACCGACCTCGCCTATCGCGTCTACGTCGACTACCTGATGCGACCGCCCGCCGTCGCCCCCGCGCAGGCACAGCATCTGCGGGGCGAGCTCGAAGGGCAGCGCGCCGCGGTCGAGACGATCCTGTCGCGCGCGGCGCAGGTCCTGGGCGTGCTGACGAACGAGCTGGGCGTCGCGGTGACGCCGACGATCGACGCAGCGGTCCTCGATCGCCTCGATCTGTTGCAGGTCTCAACGGAGCGGCTGCTGCTGGTGCTCGCGCTGCGCAGCGGCGCGGTGCGGACGATCTTTGTGGAAGTCCCGGCACAGCTCGCGCCCGAATCGGTGCAGAAGGTGACGGTCGTCCTCAACGAGCGCCTCGCCGGACTGACGCTCAAAGAGATCCGCGCGACGCTCGCCGATCGGCTGCGCGACGCGACTCCCTCGGAGCCGGGCTCGTCCGAGCTGCTCAACATCTTCGTCCAAGAAGCGGAAGGGTTGTTCGACGTCCCGATCTCGCCTTCGCCCTCGGACCCGGTACACCTGGGCAGCACCCAGCTGCTGGCGGGGCAGCCAGAATTCTCGACGCGCGAGCAGCTGCAAGGTCTGCTCGAGGTGACGGAGCGGCGCGATCTGCTGCGCGATGCGCTGACCGCCCGCGGCGGTGAAGGGCTCACGATCACGATCGGCCAGGAACACGCCGACGCGCGGCTGTCGACTTTCACTCTGGTGACGTCGACGTACCGCTTCGGACCGCTCAGCGGCGTCATCGGCGTGATGGGCCCAACGCGCATGGCGTACGACAAGATCGCCGCGCTCGTCAATCACACGTCGCGGCTCGTCGGGGAGTTGCTCGAATAGCATGAAGCAGGATTTCTACGTCATCCTCGGTGTGTCACGGGACGCGAGCCAAGCCGATATCAAGAAGGCCTACCGCAAGCTCGCCATGGAGTGCCATCCCGACCGCAACAACGGCGACAAGGCGGCCGAGGAAAGGTTCAAGCTCGTCACCGAAGCGTACGAGGTGCTGCGCGATCCCGACAAGCGCGCGGCCTACGATCGCTACGGCATGGGGGGCGTCAGGGGGCAAGGTGGTGGTGGTGGGTTTAGCTCCATGCAATTCGACCTCTCCGAAGCGCTCATGGTATTCATGCGGGACTTCGGCCTGGGCGGGAGCGGCGGGAGCGCATTCGAAAGCCTGTTTGGCGGCGGACCGCGGCGTGACCGGCGGCGCGGGCACGACATCAAGGTCGGTCTGAAGCTCACTCTCGCGGAAGTCGCCAGTGGCTCCACCAAGACGGTGCGGATCAAGAGTCTGGAGCCGTGCCCCGAGTGCAGCGGGACTGGCGCCACACCGGGCACGCAGCCGGTGAGATGCGGCACCTGCGGCGGCAGCGGCGAAGTGCGGCATCAGGCGCAGTCGCTCTTCGGACAGTTCCTGACCGTTTCCCCGTGTCCCACCTGCGCGGGAGAGGGCACGGTCGTGCCCAGCCCCTGCCACCGCTGCGGCGGCGATGGGCGCGTCAAAGGCGAGAAGACGATTCAGATCGACGTGCCGGCCGGCGTCGCGGATCATCATTACCTGACGCTGCGGGGGCAGGGGGTGCCCGGCCCGCGCAACGGCCCGCGCGGCGATCTCATCGCGGTGCTCGACATCAAGGAAGATCCGCGCTTCGAGCGCCACGGCGACGATCTCGTCTACGACCTTGGGATCACGTTCACACAGGCCGCGCTGGGGGCTGAGGTGCAGGTCCCCACGCCATTCGGCCAGACCACGCTCCGCATCGAGCCCGGTACGCAGACGGGCATGGCATATCGGCTCCGCGCCAAAGGCCTCCCGCGGCTCAGCGAAGGCGGTCACGGCGACCTGCACGTCCGGATCCACGTCTGGACGCCGTCCAAGCTCACCGCCGAACAGCGCAAGCTGCTCGAGGAGTTGCGCGAGGTCGAGGATGCGCCGCCGGAAAAGGAAAGCGGCAAGTTCTGGGACACGATTCGCCGCGCCCTCGGGCAGCTGTGAGCGGGTGCATCTTCTGTAAGATCGCGGCAGGCGAGATCCCTGCGACCGTGGTGAAGCGGGGTGATGGCATGCTGGCGTTCAAGGACCTGAATGCGCAGGCACCAACGCATCTCTTGGTTATCCCCACGACTCACGTCGGCACGTTAAACGATGCGAAGGACCCCGGAGCGCTCGGCAAGCTGCTGGCGTTTGCGCGCGATGTCGCGCAGGATGCGGGGGTCGCCACGAAGGGGTATCGGGTGGTGGTCAACACAAACCCGGACGGAGGCCAGACCGTCTTTCACCTCCATTTGCATGTCTTGGGCGGCAGGGTGATGCATTGGCCGCCGGGCTAGAGCGAGGTTGGTGGAGGTTGCCCGATCCACATCTCTCAGCTAACTTCGTGTGTCTCTAATCACTTAGGAAAAGCGAGGCTTATGCCGGAAGTCATCATTCACGATGACGAGAGCTTTGAGCGTGCGCTCAAGCGCTTCAAAAAGAAATGCGAAAAAGCAGGGATTCTCGCCGACCTGCGCAAGCACCGTCACTACGAAAAGCCCAGTGAGCGTAAGAAGCGCAAGATGAATGCGGCGCGCCGCAAGAATCGCAGGCCGCGCTACGCGTAAATGGCTGCTCAGAGCTTAGCGGAGCGGCTGCGTGCCGCGATGAACGAAGCGAGAAAACGACGCGATCAGGCGCGCACCCTCCTCCTCTCTACGATCCTCTCAGATATCAAAAACCGAGAAATCGAGCTGGCCCAGACTCCCACCGACGACGAAACGGCGGAGGTGCTCAGGCGCGGTATCAAGAAGCGCCGCGAGTCGGTGGAGGTATACGAAAAGGTCGGCCGCACCGAGATGGCCGCGACCGAAGCAGCCGAAATCAAGGCGCTGGAGGAATTTCTCCCCGCAGCCGTCCCACCCGCTGAGATCCGCGCGGCTGTGCGTGAGGCGATCGCCGGTGGCGCGACGGACATGGGGAAAGTGATGGGCGCCGTCATGCCGCGGTTCAAGGGCCGCGCGGACGGCAAACTCGTGAATCAGATCGTCCGCGAGGAGCTGGCAGGATCGACCAAGTCCTAGAAACTCTCGAATTCCCCCAGGCCCTGGCGCGGGTTGCGCACCACGCCGCCGGGCCCCTGGGTGCGGCACGCATTGCCGCTCGTCTTCCTGACACCGACGCCGCCTCGATCCGCGCCAGCCTCGGGCAGGTCGCCGAGCTGGCCGCGCTGCTGATCACCGACGACTCGATCCGTGCCGAGCCGGTCCCCGATATCACGCCATCGCTCGAGCTGCTCAATGTCCCCGGCAGCGCGCTCGAAGCACCGGCATTTGCGGAGCTGACCGTCGCGCTCGCCGCCATGCGCGTCGTCGCGTCCGATCTCAAGCGTCTCAGCGACCGCGCACCGCGCACCGCGCACCTGCGTGTCGAGCCACCCCCCAAGGAGCTCGAATCCAAGCTCGTCCAGTCGATCTCTCCGGACGGCCAGGTCCTCGACAGCGCGTCGCGGGATCTCGCCCGCGCGCGCCAACACGTGCGCGAGGCGCGGCAGCGGGTGATCGATCGGCTGGGTGCAATTCTGGGCGGTCTCGACCAGACGGAGCGCGCGCCCGATGCGGCCGTCACGGTGCGCGGCGGCCGCTACGTGATCCCGGTTCGCAGCACCGCGCGCGCCCGGGTCGGCGGCATCGTCCACGACGAATCAGCGACGCGCAGCACCGTCTTCGTCGAGCCGCCCGAGATCATAGAGCTCGGCAACGAGCTGCGTGCGGCGGAGTCCGCCGAGCTGCGGGAAGTGCTGCGCGTGCTGCGGGAGCTGACCGACTTGCTGCGCCCACACGCGACGACGATCGCGGCGGCATGGGAGATGTGCATCGCGTTCGACGATTTGTGCGCGCGGGCGCGGTATGCCGTGGAGGTCAACGGGTTCGTGCCGGAGATTGGTGGGCATCTGAAGATCAAAGGCGGTCGCCATCCGCTCCTCGATCACCCCGTGCCGTTCGATCTCGAGCTCTTCCCGGACGAGTTCACCGTGCTGGTCTCCGGACCGAATACCGGTGGCAAGACGGTGCTGATCAAGGCGGTCGGTTTGTTGGGCCTACTGACGCAGAGCGGCATCGTGCCTCCCATCGGGCCTCATTCATCGCTGCCCATATTCGAGCGTGTCTTTGCCGATATCGGCGACCGCCAGTCCATCGCCGCCAGCCTGTCGACATTCTCTGCGCACGTCGCCGCGCTGCGCCAGATCCTCGATGGCGCGGGGCCGGGGTCGCTCGTGTTGCTCGACGAAATCGGCAGCGGCACCGACCCGGCCGAGGGCGGGGCGTTGGCCGCGGCGACGCTCAAGACACTCACGCGACGCCGCGCCGTCACGCTGGCGACGACACACCTCGGCGCCCTGAAACAGCTCGCTGCGGAAACCGTGGGCATCGTGAACGCGTCGCTCCAGTTCGATGCCGAGACCCTCACGCCGACCTATCGTTTGCTCAAAGGCGTGCCGGGCCGCTCGTACGGACTGGCGATCGCGAAGCGACTCGGCATCGCGAGCGACGTGCTGGCAGAAGCGGAGCGCGCCGTGCCCGATGCCGAGCGGACACTCGATCGGTTACTGGCGTCGGTGGAAGCGCGCGGGCGCGACATCGACGCCCGGGCCGCGGAGCTCGAGACTCGCGCCGCGCAGCTCGAGCTCGAGCGGCAGAACCTTGCCGACCTCGAGAACCTCGAACGCGAGCTGCGTGCCCGCGAGAAGGCGATGGACAAGGACGCGCGTGACCGTGCGCGGGCCTACTTGCTCGAAGCCCGGAAGACGGTGGAGGCCGCCCTTGCCCAGGCCCGCGCTGCGGTAACCGAGGCCACGGCAAAGGAAGCGCGGCGCATCGTCGAAGAGGCAATCGAGAAGACTGAGGACGAGCAAGCCGAAAGGAAGAAGGGGTGGGTCAATCTCGAGGAGCTGCGTCGCCGGAAGAACGTCCCGACGGGGGCAAAGTCACCGGATCGTTCGCAGGTTCACACCACTACTTCGGTTGCCAACGAGATCTCGCTCCGCGGGCTGACCGTCGAAGAAGCCGAGCCCTTGCTCCTTCGTGCGATCGATGACGCGATCCTCGCTGATCTCCCGTATCTGCGAATCATCCATGGCAAGGGCACCGGCGCGCTGCGCGACTTCGTACAGGCGGCGCTCAAACGTGACCCGCGCATCAAGCGGTTCGCGCTCGCGCCGTCGAACCAGGGCGGCCACGGCGTGACCGTAGCGGAGTTCGTGTGATCCCAGACGATGTGATCGAGCAAGTCCGGGAAGCCGCGGATATCGTCGGGATCATCGGCGAATCGGTCGAGCTGAAACGCACCGGCACCGACTATCGGGGCCGCTGCCCCTTCCACGGCGGCACCCATCGCAACTTCGCCGTCATTCCCAAAAAGGGGATGTTCTACTGCTTCGTCTGTCACGAAGCCGGCGACGTCTACACGTTCTTCATGAAGAAGCTCGGTATGGACTATCCGACCGCGGTGCGCGAAGTCGCGCGACGTGTCGGGATCACGATCCCCGAGCGCTCCGGGCCAACCGGGCCGGACCCGCGCGAGCCACTCTTCGCCGCCGTCGCCACCGCGGCCGACTGGTTCGCCCGCCAACTGCGCGAGAGTCCTGAAGGCGAGATCGCGCGCACATACCTCGAGTCTCGGCACGTGACGGTGGAGCAGGCGCAGGTTGGGGGCTTGGGATTCGGGCCCAGGGGCACGGGATTCCTCGATGCAATGAAAGGATTGGGTTTGCGGGAAGAAGTGTTGCTCGAGGCAGGGCTCATCGTTAAACGGGAAGATGGCTCCAAGGTCCCGCGGTTCAGAGGCCGGCTGTTGTTTCCAATTCATGACCTCCGTTCGAGAGTGGTAGCGTTTAGTGGAAGGGTTTTGGGCGAGGGAGAACCGAAGTACTTGAACTCTCCCGAGTCGCCGGTTTTTCACAAGGGCCAGCTGCTCTACAACCTGCACCTCGCCAAGCACGCCATGCGCAAGGCGGAACGGGCTGTTCTGGTTGAAGGGCAGTTCGACGTCTTGCGCCTCACGCTGGCGGGGTTCGAGGAAGTTGTCGCGCCCTTGGGCACGGGTCTCACCGACGAGCAGGCCGCGCTGCTCCAGCGCCACGCGCCGCACGTCATCCTGCTCTATGACTCGGACGACCCCGGCCTGCGCGCGACCTTCCGCGCCGGCGATGTCCTGCTGCGCCACAAGCTGCGCGTCAGCGTCGCGACCCTGCCCGAGGGCGAAGACCCAGACACGCTGGTCCAAAACAAAGGCGCGCCGGCGTTGGAGCAGGCGATCAAGGACTCGGTGGACGTGCTGGAGCGCAAAGTCCAGATCCTCGAACGCAAGGGCTTCTTCGGCAGCTTACCGGGAAGAAGAAGAGCATTGGATCGCCTTCTGCCGACCATCAGAGCCGCGGCAGACCCAATCACACGTGATCTGTACATATCGCGAGTCGCCGAAGTCGCGGGAATCAGGAAGGACGTGTTGCAGCGGGAGGTAGATCCTAAAGAGCAACCTACCGCCCCCTACCGCCCCCTACCGCCCGTTACCGCCCTGCCTTCCAACGCAGAGAAGGCTCTCCTGCAGCTCATGATGGCTGGCGAGCCGTGGCGTGCGCGCGTCATAGAAGCGATCGATAGTGATGAGATCGAATTCCCTGTCTACCGATCAATCTTCGAAGCCCTCGCAGACGACGCACCCGATCGTCTCGATGAGACGGCGGCCCGCGCCTACGAGTCCATGCAAGCCGAAGGGCTCGGCACCGATCAGCCCGACGTCATGTTCGAGCGCTCCGTCAATCGACTCGAGGCACGCCGCCTCGATCGGGAAATCGAGCGCATCAATCGTGCAATTCCCTTCGCCAGCGATGACGAGAAAGCGAACCTCGCGCATGAAAAGCAGCGACTCGCCGCCGAGCGCAATGCCAAGCGGCCGACCTATGGAATCATTCAGTCTGCAAGGAGGAAGGGTGCACCCGGATCTTGAGGCGTTGTTGGTTCTGCAAGATGCGGACGTCGCCGTCACCAGCTGCGATGCCCGGCTGAAGGCGCTGGAGCCGGAAGTACAGACGCTGGACGAGCAGGTGGCCGCGGCCGAGCGCATCGTCGCGCAGGCGCGGGCCGGTATCCAGGCGGCGCTGGACCGGCGCGGCGGTCTGGAAGGGAAGATCCAGAATTATCGCACCATGCAGGAGCAGCGCCGCCAGCGGCTCGAATGGGTCCGTGGAGCGAAGGAAGCGTCGACTTTGATGGCGGAGCTCGACCTCGCGCGCACCGTACTGGCCAAAGAGGAAGCGGAGTTCATGCGCTCGGGGGACGCAGTGGGCGAGGCGGAGCGCAAAACGGCGGAAGCCGAGAACGCGCTCCAGAACCTCCGCGAGGCGCAGGGGGCGCAGCGCGAGGCGCTCGCGGGAAAACGCCAGGAGATCGCTGCCGAGCGCGAGAGCGCAACGCGCGCGCGCGAGCGCGCGGCCAAAGCGGTGAATCCGTCACTCCTGGCGCGTTACGATCGCATTCGCCGCGGCAAGGCGCCCCTCGCGATTTATCCGCTTCACGGCAGCTCGTGCGGCAACTGTTTCACCGCGGTCCCGACGCAGCGCAAGGCGCTGATTCAGCGCGGCGCCACGATCGAGGGTTGCGAGGCCTGCGGCGTGTTATTGTACGCGAAGGAATGATTCCTCCCCGCTGGATCGTTACCGCGAACGCTGACCCCGACGCGACGCGACGGCTTGCGGCGGAGCTTCGCATACCCGAAGCCCTCGCCGCCATCCTCGTGCAGCGCGGGCTAGCATCGCCCGATTCCGCGAAAGCCTTCCTGCGGCCCGACCTGGAGCGCTTGAGCGATCCGCATCGCTTGGCCGACATGGCGGCTGCGGTGGAGCTGTTGGTCCGCGCGGTCCGCGAGCAGCGGCCGATCCTGGTGCACGGCGACTACGACGTGGACGGCCAGTGCGCGTCGGCGATGCTGACTCGGATCCTGCGGAGCGCGGGCGCGACGGTCTATCCGTTCGTGCCGCACCGGATTCGCGATGGCTATGATTTTGGGCCGGCCGGCCTTGCCGAAGCGCAGCGCGTCGGCGCGAAGGTGATCGTCACCTGTGACTGCGGCATCACGGCCGTTTCCGCCGTCGCCGCCGCCCGTGCCGCCGGCATCGATGTCATCGTGACCGATCACCACTTGCCGGGCGCCGAGCTGCCGCCGGCGAACGCGGTGCTCGATCCGCGCCGCCCCGACTGCACGTCGGAGGAGAAGAACCTCTGCGGCACCGGGGTCGCCTTCAAGCTGGCGCAGGCCCTGGTGCAGCTGCTGGGACTCTCGCCGAACCTGCCGCTGCATTTCCTCGACTACGTCGCGCTCGCGACCATCGCCGACGTCGTGCCGCTGACTGGCGAGAACCGCATCCTGGTACGGTACGGGCTCAAAAAGCTGGCCGACTCACGTTGGGTCGGGCTCCGCGCTTTGATCGAGACCGCGGGCCTCGCCGGCAAGCCGCTGCGCGGCGCGCACGTCGGCTTCATTCTCGCGCCCCGTCTCAATGCTGTAGGCCGGATCGGCGACGCGAACGACGGCCTGCGGCTCTTGCTCACCGAAAACCCGCAGGAAGCGGCCGCACTCGCGCGCGAGCTCGAGACGATCAACGCGCGGCGCCAGGAGATGGATCAGCTGATTCTCGACGAGGCCATCGAGATTGTGGAGCAGACGCTCCAGCCAACCGACGCCGCCATCGTCCTCGGCGCCGACACGTGGCATCCCGGCGTCATCGGCATCGTGGCCTCGCGGCTCGTGGAGCGCTACGGGCGACCCACATTCCTCATCGGTTGGGATGAGGCCGGCGAATTCGGCCGGGGGTCGGGCCGCAGTATCTCCGGCTTCGACCTGCACGGCGCGCTCCACCAGGTGGGCGGGCATCTCGAGAAGTACGGCGGCCACACGATGGCCGCCGGCTTCACCATCCGCCGGGACAAGTTCGACGACTTCCGCGTTGCGTTCCTCGGCGTGGCGGGCGACGTTCTCACCCCCGACGACCTGGCGCCGAGCCAGCGCGTGGACATCGAGCTGCCGCTCGCGTCGGTGAGCGAAGAGTTGGAGCGGCTGATTCGGCACTTGGAGCCGTGCGGGGCGGGGAATCCGGCGCCGGTGTTTGGCGTCCGGAATGCGCGGGCTGTCGGCGCACGCCGCGTCGGGACCAATCACCTGCGCTTCACGCTGGACGACGGCTCGGCAGTGCTGCCGGCGATTGGTTTCCGCTGGGCGGATGCCGTACCGGACGACTGGCTCACAAACCCGTTGGATGTCGCCTTCAGACTGGAGCGGGACGATTGGCAGGGCAGGACCACGATTCAGGCGCGAGTGGCGAGTCTTGCTCCGCATAATCGCGGGTGAGTTCAAGGGCCGACGCCTGAAGGCACCCGCGGGACGCAGCGTCCGACCGACGGGTGATCGCGTGAAGGAAGGCTGGTTCAGCATCCTGCAGCAGTCGATTCCGGACGCGCGGGTGCTGGATCTCTTTGCCGGCTCCGGCGCGTTGGGGTTCGAAGCCCTGTCGCGTGGCGCGGTGGCGGTGGACTTCGTGGAGAATCACAAGGCGTCCTTAGCGGCAATGCGTGACAACGCGGCAACGCTGGGCGTGGAGGCTCGCGTGACCATTCACCGGAGTGATGCCATGCGCTTCGCCGAGCGATTGCAGCCGGGTGCGTACGATGTGGCATTCGCGGATCCGCCATACGCGAGCGATGACGCTCAAGCGTTGGCGGAGCTCTTCCGGCAGAATCCGTTCGCACGCGTGTTCTCGGTCGAGCATGCCGCCGATCACTCGGTCTCCGGTGACGACACACGGCGGTACGGCGACACGGCGCTCACGTTCTTGTACGCCCCTCCGCCGCCCTTCGCCGCCCTTCGCCGCCCCTTGCCGCCGCCTCTATGAAGCGCGTCGCCGTGTACCCGGGCTCCTTCGATCCCATCACCAAGGGGCATGAGGACCTCATCCATCGATCGCTGGAGTTCGTCGACCAGCTGGTCGTGGCGGTGGCGGTGAACGTCGCCAAGCAGCCGCTTTTCTCGCTCGAGGAGCGCGTTGCGCTGATCAAGCAGGCCGTCCCCGACAGGCGGCTGGATGTGCAGTCGTTCGAAGGGCTCCTCGCCG
>Ga0209158_1001152_pt1 | contig 17979 bp, 11 predicted proteins | sample GraSoiAngelo_140_FD_185897 | JGI IMG/M metagenome (GOLD analysis project Ga0209158, IMG submission 185897) | Grasslands soil microbial communities from the Angelo Coastal Reserve, California, USA - 14_0929_12_30cm (SPAdes) (version 2) | ecosystem: Environmental > Terrestrial > Soil > Grasslands ...
CTGTAATGCGTGCAAAGGTCCATGTTCGAATGGCTCCGGCGGCAAGCGTAGAAAAATCCCAACCACGAGAAGCGCGATGACGACACAGAAACAAAGGAGCGAATGTCGTCGATCGGTCTTCTCGTGGTTCGGGCCGGTCATGGGCCTATATCGGGCGCGAGTTTGAGTATCTTGAGCGCGCGCAGAAGATGCGCAGTGACAAGCTCGTAGAGCGGATAATTAACTGCGAGCGCGATATATTGATAGAACTCGGTAGCGCACAAGGCCAACAGGGCAAGGGCCAGCGCCAGATTTTGCCAGCGGCGGAAGATTGCTGCGAACAGAGTAAGCTGTCTAAACGCGAGCAGCCGCAAAGGGAAGTCCCACATATTCGCGTAACGGAGATTCATTCCGTATTTCAGATTGCACATCACAAGGTAGGTCGCCGCGATGAAGATAGTTAGAAACCATTCCGGCTTCTGCTCACGATTGAGCCGGAACACCGTACCGAGCGCGAGAAGAAGAACGATCGGACTAACAAGCAGAAGATCGACAAGATAGCGGTGCCAGGGGCCGTCGCCGGTGGCAATTGCATATTCGAGGATGAAGTTCTTAGTGATCGAAAGGTGGTAAGTTTCAACGAGGGTCGGAACACCGCCGGCGAGAAATACAAGGATGACAACCCCGAGCAAAGGTCCAAGAACCGTGGCAATGACTAACTCGCGCGTGACAATTCCAAATTGGAACCATCGATTAGCCAGGATGAGAACGACGCAGCCGAACCAGACGAAAGCGGAGTTTTCTTTCGTGAGGACGACCAGGGCCAGCGCGACCAGATAACCGATAATCCAGCGCCAGTTATTTGGCCGACGAAGGTTTTCCCATAGCAAGCCAAGCACTACCGTTGCCCAAAAAGTAAAGAATCCGTCTACCAATGCGTGCTGCGACATATGGAGTTGAGTCGGAGCGACAGCAAAAAGTGCAGTCACGCCTAACGACCAGAGAGGACCGCGCAGTCGCCAGGTGAAGAGCGCAACGAAACAAAGCGTCAGCATGCTGAAGAATGCTGCGACCTGCTGGAGCGCGGTCATCGCGTCACATCCGAACACGCTGCGCCAAACGTAGCCCGCAAATATGTAGAGAAATCGGACCGGCGGCAGAATCGAACCGGTCAATGTCTTTTGGTGCTCAATATATTCATCGACGATTTCCGGATATGCGCCGAGTCCACCTTTGCTTAAACCTTCGACATAGACGCGGTAAAGATCTTCATCGAATCCAAGCCTGGTATAGGCCGGTTGCGGGTGAATTTGCGCGAGCCCGTGCAAAGATCCGCCGCGCTCGAATGTTGCCGGCGGCAATCGCAAAAAACACCCGACAGCGAAAATGATCGCCAGCAGGATGATGTCGATCCTTCGACTTCGCTCAGGAGAACTCTTGCGCAGGCCGGACTGAGTTTCGGTCATTATCTACGCGCTTTCAGCGCGCAACTTCACGAACTTAAATAAACGCAGATCGAGTTTTCCGTCAGCACTTTTTCGCCAGAGCGCGATCGAGCCAGCCACGATAACAAGCCATGGCAACAACGACCACGCCGTCCAATGTTGTTTCGATGCATCCATCGCGAGCGCGACCTTCCAGGGCAAACCGCCAGAAGTGATGTTGTAGAAGGCGAACAAGAAAATCGAGCTCGAGATAAGCACGCAGGTGTAAAGCATCGGCGAGAAAATGAGAATGAAAGGCGCAAGCCAGATCAGATATTGGGGGCAGACACCGGGAGCGAACACGAAGAACACGAGCCACGTGCAAGCAAGCGATTCAACAAATGCGCGGTCGCGGGCGTGGCGATGCTGCCACGCGATCCAGAGAGCAGCGCCGACAATGATTACTTTGAGAATCGTGATGATGATATTCTGAGCCGGCTCAAGATCAAAAAACGAAAGCCGACTGAAATCGGGCAGACCCGTCAGGCGAAACAAATAAGTTATCCCCCAGATTCCCCAATAGCTTCCGTAGGCGAGCACGTTTTTGGCAAACAAGCCGGGAAAATTGATGAGCGGCTCCAACCACAAAAGACAGGTCGTGACCGCTCCGGAAATCAAAAAACCGCGGCTTCGATTTTGGGATAGCCAGAAGAAAACAAACGCCGGTAAAAAAAGCAGCGGGACAATTTTAATCTGACAACTAAGCGCAAAAAATAATCCCGCCAGCACCGGTCGATTCCGGAGACACATCCAAACGGCGCAGACCAACAGCAGCACCATCACTGGATCAGTGTTCCCGTGAAATCCGGAAACCATGAGCGACACAGGGCTGAGCGCGAAAAGCGCCAGCGCCCAGGTTGGAATGCGGATGTCGATCTTGCTCATTCGCAGCAAAACCGCAACGACCAGAAAATCGGCGATGATTCCGGGCAAACGAAGAAGAAACGGAAAATGGATGCCGATGTCCTGACACCACCGTTGCTCGGTCAGCGCGTAGATGCCGCGCAAGTAGTAAGCCGTCAGCGGCGGATGATTAAAATAGCGGCTGTGTTGGTAGGTCCATTCAAGACCGTGCTCGCTCAGCACTTTGGCGAAGCCATAAAAAAATACTGCGTCGTTGGTGCCGATGGTGTTGTAGGCGATCGCGAGTTTGAGTGCCATCGCGATGAGCGCCAGTGCAATGATGCAGGTCGTGCGCAGATCGCGATTGGGGTTCATCCTGAGAGTTCGAGCAGCTTCAGTGCCTTGGTGGTTGCAGGAATCGAAGGCGGATCATTGCCACCCGTCGAGCGTCGTAAGCGGAATGTCTTCGTAACTGTTAGTTGCACCGGCAGCTGGCAACGCAACTGGCCGCGCTCGATAAGTGTGCGATCGCAGAAATATTCCGACGTGTTCCAGCCACGATTCTGAATAGGCAGAGTCGTCCCAGCCGTACAACTTGTTTGGTGCGGGCGGCAGAGACAAAGGTGGCCGGCCCTCCTCCGGCAACCTTAATTGACCTACGAACCAAATCTGATTCCCAGAGGCGAGAGTATTCCGGATTGCTTCCAAGGAGTCGCCAATAGGATTGGGCGAAATCATTTTCGCTAACAGCAAGTCGTAACGATGTATTCGATGATCGGTTATTTCTGGCAACGTCATCCATGTCGTCTTGCCGTGATAATAACGGTTGAAGGAGATACCGAGTTGCCACGGGGCAACGACGATGAGGTCGCGGGGTTTTGCCTGCTCGATCAGTTTTGCCGCGACAATGTTGATGTTTGTCTCCCGTTGGCGCGCTGCCGTCCAAGCCGGAACGGTTAGTAAAATTGCCGCCGTGCTAGCCAAACCAAGTCGAGCGAGACGAAGCCAGTATACACGCGCCATTGCGATTACGATCGTGTCCATCAGGACCGGCAACAATGCTAAGAGCAGCAGGTAATGCCACCAGTGCGTGCGGTAACCGACGATCAGTAGTGCTCCCAAATACGCAAACGGTGACAGAAGCATAACGAGCCACGCAAAACGTGAAATGATTGCGGCGTTGTCATCCCACGGATTTCGAAACGACATCCATGCACCAGCGATGGTTATTATGAGAAAAGCAGCGCGCACGAGCCAAGTAATCAACCACTCCTGTCCATAAGCTTGCGTAAACTCATTCCACAGATCCGGTATGTGAGAGGAGTGTTGGAACAATATCCGCCATTCATCGTTTGCAAAAATCCTCAGATAGATTGTCCCGAGTAGCGTCGCGCAGACTGCGATTAAGGTCAGAATTCCGGCCGTCATCGACTTGCGATGGCCCAGTGCAATGACCAGCGCTGAAAGCACAATGGTCAAAACTAATATTAAGTTGCTGATGACAAATTGCTGACTGACAAGTGCTGCAAGGAAAACAAATAGGATCGCACAAGGTGTTCGCCTTTGAAGTAACTTAACGGTCGCTGCGAAAGCGATTACTATCAGGACAGCGCCGAAGCCGTATCCCCCCACCGTGGTCCCCCATCTTACGAACAGCGGGCTCAAGCCGAAGAGCCCAATCGCCATTAGTGGCACACCTTGACCGGCTACTCGAGCGGCCCACCAAGTCGCGCCAATATAAGTTATTCCAGCTGCTAACCCAAATCCGCGAAGTGCGAGATCACTGTCGCCAAAAAAGTGGATGTAACCGCGGACGATCAGTGGTACTAACGGTGGAAAGGTTTGGTGATCGAAGTAATCCATGATATCGGAGACCTTCGGCATCATCGCAAGCTGCACGGTCCCGCATTCATCCCGCCAGAGCGCGCCGGCGTGTGTCGCGCGGACCGTGAGGAGAAAAAGCGCCATCGCGGATAGAAGAACCGCCACGAACCATTCCGCTCGTTTCAGAAAATCGGGGCGAGTCACTGCGAATTTTCTTCAATCTGTCGCTTGAGTCCCTTGAACTCAGGCTGATCCGGCTGGAGCGTAATCGCTTTATCAATCTCAGCTTGCGCACGGTGGGGGTCACTTTGCGCGAGCAAAGTTTTCGCCAAAAGATAATGAGCCTTGCCGTCACGCGGGGCCTGCCTAACCGCTTGCTCAAAAAACTCACGCGCTTGCTCGAAGCGCGCCTCTTCGAAGCTGATCACGCCCAGATTATTCAGCGCACCCTTGTGGTGCGGGTCGATTCCTAGAACCGCCCGGTAGAATAATTTTGCGTCCTCAGTTTGGTTCTGCGCGAGTCGCAAATTCCCGAGGGCGAAGTTGGTTTCGGAATTTGTCGGCACATAAGCGTAAGCGATCGCGAGCTTTTTTTCGGCCAGCCGGAGATTGTTTGATTCAAGTGCTTGCCAACCGGAATTGTACGCATCTAACGCCCAAAGCGACGGCCCCCGCTGCGGCCAGGAAACGAGGATTGTGGATCCGGCGACCAGGACGAGATAAATAGCGACGGTTTCAAACCGAAGTGAAGCGCACGAGTTCCAGAAGACCGACAATCCATAAGCGGCGAGAATGAGCAGGCCGGGCACAACGACCAATCGGTAACGTTCAGTAATGAAGACGGCGAGGAGTCCTAAGATCGACAAGAAAACCGCCGCAATGATCCAGCGCGATTGTGGCGCGAACCTTCCGGCGAACAACAGACCTGGAATTGCAAGCGCAGCGACCAGACCAAAGTAGCAGCCCGGAAAGATCACATCTTGCTCGCGCAAATTGCTAATCACGCTGAGATCGTCATATTGGAATGCGCTCCAAAAATTGTGCAGCTTTAAGCCAAGTAATTTCAACCAATCGCTAAAATGGGTGGAGATGTACTCTTTGGCTTTGGCCGACCAATAGGCAGAAACCTCAACATGCTTCAACGACCGACCGGCGGATGACTCGGCTTGAGTGATCGAGTCCTTAAGCATCGCCGCCTGACCGGCGTGCAGCCCCGGTGGAAAACGCGGATAGCCATTTGCGCTTGGACTATTACCGATCCAAAAATTGATCCCGCTATGCGCTGAAAGAAAGACAGGGTCGCGTGTGACAATGCAATTGTGAACCCAACAAGGAGCGGTTCCGATGCCGACTCCAATCAGCAGAAGCATTGTGCCGCGAACGAAATTCTTCCACGTCGGGTGATTGGCCATCTTGGGTTTGATGATCCGCGCCGCAGGAACGAGCGGCACAAGCAAGAGAACATTCGCGACCGCTGTAGCGGTGATTCCTAGAAGCAAGCCAAGCCAAAAGCATTCTTTCGGTTCGAGCGCGTGGTCTGGCCGACCGACTCGCCAAACGACGAGCCAGAATACGAATACAAACCAAGCAGTTGGCATGAGAATGACGGAGTAAGCCTGGGCCGGAACGAAAAAGGCCCAGCCTAACGCCGCGATTACGCCCGTAATCCGCGCGTTAAGGTCGCCCTCAGAACGGCTACTTCGAGCTGTTGCTCTTTGCGAAAAGGTCTGCAGCGAGAGCAAATAAATAAGGACTGCCGTGCCTGCGTCGAGACCGGCCTGGAGAAGACCCGGCACAAATGGATTGTAGCCAAAAATTCGGTATAGAAGTGCGAGCAAATAGGCATAACCGGGCAGCCCGTAAAACGCCAGATGCTCGGTTAGCTCACCGCGCAGAATTCGCTGTGCCCAGTCGTTGTAAAAATGCATGTCCCCGCGGGAAGGCAGCAAGAAAGGCGAGCTCGCGAGTCGGGCAAGGTTAGTCAATCGCAAGGCGAGAACCGCGACGAAAATCAGGTTGGCCCAGCCGAGTGGAAATCGGTCAATCCACCGCAGTAACTTCACAGGCGCGCTCCAAGGCTGGGGACCCAATCTCTGGAAATTCTAGAAAGCACCCGGTTTGGCATTAACGCTGCTGTTTAAAGCACATCCGCGAGGGTATCGCGGAGCGCAGTCAAACAAACAAGAGATAAAGAAAGCAATAGCATGTTAAACGCCATCAACAAACGCCGCGGGGGCTTCACCCTCGTGGAAATCATGATCGTGGTTGCGATCATCGCGTTACTCGCGGCGATCGCGGTTCCGGGGTTCCTCCGGGCGCGCAAACGCTCGCAAGCCAGCCGAATTCTGAACGATCTGCGTATGATCGACTCAGCGGTTGACCAGTACGCGATCGAAACCAACCGGAAGACCGGCGATGTGGTCAAGATCGCCGATTGGACGAACTACTTGAAAAAGGGTTCGCTCCTTTACAACAACGGCAAGAGCCTTCTGGGTACCGCTTACGGTGACCAGACGGTGGACACCATCCCGCAGGTGCCAGGCTCGGACCTCGCCGTGTTGTCCGACGTAGCCAACACCGGTTTCTGGTCGCCTTACGGTCCGTAAACACAGCTTTGCTGTCATGACGGGAGCGTCCTTTTCAAACGGAAGGGACGCTCCCGCCTCTTCCTGAAGCCGCGAATGCGTGCCTCAACCCCACCCGCTACTTTCAACGACTTCCGACGCGAGAGCAGTCACGTCCGCGGCGGTCAGCTAAGCGTTTCGATGGCTCCTGTAGCGCGAGCCTTTAGAACCGACTGGTTCCGCTGTCTCTTGATCGCAGTGATCGGGATTCTTGTTCATTCGCCTGCCTTACAGGGCCAGCGAATCTGGGACGATCACTATCTGTTAAATGAAAATCCGTTTATTAAAAGTCCGACCCTAATTTTAGAAACGTTTCGCCACTATCTCTTTCTGGATTCTTTCTCGGCCCATTATCGACCGGTCCAGAATCTCTCTTTCATGTTCGACTACTTTTTCTGGAACACGGATGAGTTGGGATTCCATCTAACTAATGTCCTTCTTCACGTTGGGAGCGCGATTCTGCTCTATTTTCTTCTTGGCCACGTGATCGCCTCCTTATTTTTTGGGCGTCTTCCGGTCGTCATGCGGGATCGTGCCCGCACACGCTTAACATGGATTTCTAATACTGCTTTTCTAATTTCTCTTGTCTGGGGCGCGCATCCGGTGCACAGCGGCGCAGTTGATTACATTTCCGGCCGCGCCGATAGCCTTGCATTTTTCTTTGCTGCCGCTGGCTGGCTGCTCTTTATCCACGCCCAACGCTTCTCTGGCCGAGTTATTCGAATTTCACTTTATGTTTCAGCCGCGGCCAGCGCGATGCTGGCCCTGCTCTCTCGCGAAATCGCCTGCATCTGGATCTTTCTCTTTATCGTGCATTTGTTTTGGATTGAGAAAAGCATTCCGCTTCGTGTCCGGCTCGCCGCCGTTTGTTGTTGTCTTGTGTTGTTCGGATTTTACGCCGGTCTTCGTCGGCTGCCGGAACAACGGCCGAGTTTGCCGCCGCAAGCGGGGTGGTCAGCGCCGGTTCGCAGCATGTTGATGGCACGCGCTCTGGGTGATTACGCCCGCCTGATGGTCTTTCCAGCGAACTTGCACATGGAGCGGTCCGTTTTCGAACCGATGATGTGGCGCAGCAATTCCGACTGGAGAAAAACCATCGGTTTGGAATACTTGTCGATCTCGGGTTTGTCTCTGCTCGCGGTCTTTTTCCTTGGGGTGATCAAGAAAGGACGCGGAAAAGCGTTGCGCCTTTTTGGCGCGAGCTGGTTCCTCGCTGCGTTTTTGCCGATCTCAAATATTGTGCAGCTTAACGCCACGGTGGCGGAGCATTGGCTGTATTTGCCAAGCGTCGGTTTGCTGATTTTTCTCGCTGGCTGCGCGTTTGAGTTGCCGCTGCGTCACCACCGGACGGCGACGGCCATTGTTCTACTCGCAGTGACTGCGCTAGGCGTCCGCAGTTTTGTTCGCAGCGGCGATTGGGCGACCGAAGAGACATTTTACAAGAGAACGCTCGCTGCCGGCGCTACCAGCGGCAGAGTCGCGGCGAATCTTGCTCAAATCTACGTTCGACGCGGTGATTATACCGCGGCAGAAAAAATCTTGCGGCATCTTATGGACACGAGTCCGGATTACCCGACCGGCCGCAACACTTTCGCTGCATTGCTGTCGCTCCAAGGAAAAAAGGCGGAGGCAGAAGCACTGTTGGCTGCGACTGTTAAAATGGCTGCGCAAACCCGTCGAGACTATCCACGAACTTGGTGGGCAGCGCTGACCTTGGCTCAATTCCGGCATGAAGCGAAAGACGATCAAGCGGCATTGGCGATCCTCAAAGATGCTCGCCAGGCATATCCAAACGTTTGGGATCTAATCAAGCTCGAAGCCGAATTGCGTCGCCTAACACAGGGCCCGACCGCCGCTCTTCCCCTCGTTGAAAAGTTCGCCCGCGAAAATTGGTGGCATTGCGGTGCGGCGCTCGCGCTTGGCCGCTTATACGCTCAGAAGGATGACGCTGGTCGGGCCGAGGCCGAGCTGCGTCGCGCCAGTCGATTGGATGTCCATAATACGGAAGCGTTGCACCTGATCGTAATTATGCGATTGAATCAAGACCGGGTGGACGACGCGTGTGAGATTCAGCGGAGTGCGATCGCGCGCCAGCCAGACCAACCGAGCCAGTACATTTTGCTCTCCAATATTCTTGAAAAGATGGGACGCACGGATGACGCGCGCGCCGCACTCGCGAAGGTTTCGCGTCTACGTGCGCTTGCGGAAACCTCGTCCGGTCAATCGCTTTGATTCGTGCCATGCGTTCTCCGTGAACGCATATTAGAAGTGTTTGGCGTCGCGGCGCCGGAGTGCACGTGTTACGCTTGTGCGCTAACATGGAAATCGTTGTCCTCGGCGCCGGGGCGATTGGCAGCTTGTACGGCGCGACACTGGCGGCCGCGAATGATGTAACGCTCGTCGGGCGCGCCGATCATGTGCGCGCCATTGAAGAAAACGGCCTTCGCATCGAGGGCATTGACGCTCAAACCGTTCGCGTCGTTCGCGTTCCAGCAGCAACGCGCATCGAGCAGCTCAAGCCGAATACGTTGATTTTACTTACAACCAAAGTGCCGGCGACAGTGTCAGCGCTCGAATCCATCACGCCACTTGTCCGCGACGACACGACAATTGTTGCACTTCAAAATGGGTTGGATGCGGACCGAATCGCGCGGACCGCACTTCAGGGCCGCGGCGTTGTCTTGCGCGGAATTAGTCAGTTCGGCGCGATTTTCGAGCGGCCCGGAACGATTCGATACATGGTGAAAGGTTTCACTCTCTTAGAAGATCACGAACGCAGCTTGCAAATCGCCAATGTTCTAACGGCTGAGGGGCTGGATTGTCGAATAACCGCGAATATCGAGGCCGAAGTTTGGCGCAAACTTGTATTCAACTGCGTTGTGAATCCGATCACGACGATTCTTGGCGCTGAAGTCGGCCAAATTGTCGATCCTGATCTAAATCGGCTGAAGCAACTCGTCATTGACGAGTGCACGGCAGTTGCGGCAGCGGAAGGCATTTCGCTCGAAATGGATTTAATGGCCGAGATCGACGCCGCCTATGCCGGTTCACGTAACATTGTGTCGATGCAACAGGACCTCTTGCGAGGTCGGGCGACGGAAATCGATTACCTGAACGGAGCGGTGGTTGCACTCGGAGCGCGACATCGTTTGCCCTGTCCGGTGAACGATGGACTCACCAAGATAATTAAAGGAATGGAAGCCGCTCGACGCAAAAGTACTTCGGCAATTTCGTTCAGTTGAAAGTAAACCGCGGTCTCAGCTCGTTTTGTGACTTAAAAACAATTCTGCGCCCCGGCGTGAGGGCGCCGGAAATAAATTCCAGCGAAATTCAATTCGCTAAAATCAATCGTTTACTGCCGAATGGCCGCCGATCCGATCGAGCTGGTACGGTGTGCTCGGAATTACGCTGAGCCGGGAGCAGTCCTGCCGAACGGCAGAACCGGTGATCATAACAGTGCACCTCTTAGCCTTTAAAGGCTGTTTCGAGGTTGCGACCGTTTTGTTCGGAGCAGCGAACGCCGATGCGCAAATCGCAATCGACAGGGCGACCGTGGCTAACTTAGTCACAGTTGTCATACTGCAAGGGTGAGCCTCTTTAATGCCAAAAGCAAGATAAAACGCGACCGCTCTTGGCGTTATTCCTGTCGCAAAAAGTGTTCGAGGCGAAGTCGATCCAATCGCTCCCGTGCTTCATCCGAGCGCGTCCCGCCTGCAGCCGCAAGTTTCTCGTAAACGGCCGCTGCCGATTCCCATTTCGCGTCCGCTTCTAGCAACTGGCCCGCATTAAAACCCGCCTTGTAAAACCAGAAAAATTCATGTGGCCGATCTGGGCGCATTCCTTCATCGAGAACCGCGTAAAAGCTGGCAAGTGCGGCAGGGCGATCAGCTTTTTTTCCCAAACAAAGTCCCTTTTTGAAGAGCGCCTGGTTGCGCCAGTGCGCCGGCGCATCTTGATCGGCTGCCAGCTTATCGTAAGCTTCAATCGCGCGTTGATAGTTTTGCGGGTCGGTCGCGGCCATTTCAAAAAAGATGTCGCCCCTTCCGCAAATTGCTTCGCGTTTTTCGCCGGGGCGAGCGGCTCCGTTCAAAACTTCGTCATACAAAGCAAGGGCATCCTGGGGTTTGCCCAGTTTGCGTTCGATCACCGCCTGCTCGTTGCGCGCCGCCCATTTCAATTCGCCATTGAGTTGCACGACCCGATCGAAAAGCACGAGCGCCCGATCGAGCGACTGAGCGGCCATGCTCGCCATCGCCGACTCGCCTGCAAAAAACAGTGCTCGCTCGGTGAACGCCCCGGTCGAACTTTGTTCCGTCAACAATTCGAACTGCGTCTCCGCATTCGCAAAATCCTCTGCCCGATAATACATCTCGCCCAGCTTCATTCGCACGGACGCGACCAGATTCGATGATTCATGTTGCTGGATGAATCTTTTCGCCAGCTCGATCACTTTGGCCTCACCGCCCGAGGTCGCATCCTCCAGCCAAATCGTGAGGTAATCTGCGCGTTCTTGTGCGGTCGCGGTGGGCTTTGATTCAGCAGCGCGGGCCAAATTCTTGCGGGCTTCATCGATTCGTGGCGGAGTCGCATGAAAGGCCAGTTCCGCCAGTGCCACCCATGCTTCGGAGGCTCGTTCGGACTCGGGAAAGTCGTGCAGAAAATTACGCAGCGAATCGGCTGCCCGAGAGTCCCCCTTGGCAGCTTCCATCAAACCCGCTTCCAAGCGCGGCTCGCCGGGGGATTTTTCGCCCTTGGTTTTGTTTCCGAATTCTTCGGCGTCCGCCAAAAAACGACTGTCATCGCCTTTTTGCAGCCAGCTGAGCGCTGCGTTAAACATCGCCACTGGTGCTAACGTTGAATCGGAACGTCCAATTTGCTCAAAGTCGGCGATTGCGGCATCGAAATTCTTTCCGTGGTACTGAATCTGGGCCGCAAGGAAATTAACGCGTTCCAGAACGGCAGGTTCCGGTCGCAACGATCGTGCGTCATTCAATATCGCGAGTGCCTCCCCGAAATGGCGATCCTCCAATTCGAGCCGTGCGAATTCTAGAAAGGCGGAGGCGAGGATTGGCAATTGCGGGCGAGTCCGCCGTAGCGCGGCGAAACATTCCAGCGCTCGGTCACGCCGCCCGAGCCGAAGGTCGAATCGCGCCAGATACCATTGCGCGAACGCGCGCCGCGGCTCGGCTGGATCTCTTGTCCAGCGATCAAGTTCAGCGCGCGATGGTTTTCTTTCGGCGCGATAAAGTTCGTCCAGTTTCGCGAAAATCCGCGCAAGATCGACATCGGAGGGCCGATGTTCGATGAAATTCTCCAACGCGTCATCGCCCGTTTCCGGCGTTTTCAATTGCAGATGCGTATCGGCGAGGGCGAAAAGCGCTGCGGTTAACGTTTCGTGTGTTGTTCCTTCGGGATTTTTCAAGACGGATTCGAAGATCGTGATGGCGCGGTCGGGACGGTGCAAAACCATCTCGAGGCGGCCCCGGAGAAAGTGCCGCTCCCTTTTTTCGGCGGTTGTGGCCGGTTGCACTTTTTCGAGCAACTTCCGCGCGTTGACGGCATCAGATTTGTCCAGATAAAGCTCGGCGGCCCGCAATTGCGCCCGAACGTGCCATTTTGGATCGCGAAACAGCTCCGAAAAACTTTGGAGCGCTTCGTCGGTTCGGCCCAAAGCGCGCAGCGTTTCCGCCGCGCCGAACAAAGCGTCCATTCGAAGACCGGAATTGCTATCGGCTGCGATCTGGCGATAGAGAGGCAACGCCTCGGCTTCGTGATGCGACGTCGCGAGCAATTGCGCGCGCCAAAAACTCGCCGACGAACTTTGACGCAATCGCGGATCCGCCAGCAGGTTAAAGGCGTCAGCGGTCTGATTGGCTGCGACCATCGCTTGGAGCAGTCGTTCCGCGACCGCGCGCCAATCCGGTTCCGATAGGTTCTGCTTCAGCAACGTCTGCAAACGAATGACCGCGACTTCGGGCACGCCCTCAGTAAGCGGTTTCGACGCTTCGGCGAGTTGCGCCGAAAATTGTCCGTGCGCCAACTGAGCGAGCGCCAAGAATACACCCAGGCCTATGCGTCGAAGATTTTTCATCTCTTTTCCAAAAGCGGTCTCAAATATTTGCCGGTGTAACTCTTGGCAAGATTGACAATTTCTTCGGGTGCTCCGGCACCGACCAATTCGCCGCCGTGGCCGCCTCCTTCGGGACCGAGATCGATGATCCAGTCTGCGCATTTGATCATCTCCAGATTGTGCTCGATCACGATGAGGGTGTTGCCCGAATCGCGAAGCTTCATCAGCACTTGCAGCAACTTTTCGATGTCGGCGAAATGCAAACCGGTTGTTGGTTCATCGAGAATGTAAACCGTACGACCGGTTGCTTTCTTGGCGAGTTCAGTAGCCAGCTTGACGCGCTGCGCTTCGCCGCCGGAGAGAGTCGTCCCCGCTTGACCGAGTTGTAAGTAACCGAGCCCGACATCGAGGAGCGTGTTCAATTTGTCCGAAACGCTCGGCACGTTTCGGAAAAATCGCGCCGCTTCATCGACAGTCAGGTCGAGGACATCGGCAATGTTTTTCCCTTTATAAGTGATCTCGAGCGTTTCTCGATTGTATCGCCGGCCGTGGCAAACTTCGCATTGCACATAAACGTCCGGTAAAAAATGCATCTCGATCTTGATCAGGCCGCCGCCTTCGCAATTCTCACAGCGGCCGCCTTTGACGTTGAAACTGAATCGGCCGGCGCCGTAACCGCGCACGCGCGCAGCGGGCAGTTGCGCGAATAACTCACGAATCGGACCAAAGGCGCCAGTGTAGGTGACCGGATTCGAGCGCGGCGTGCGTCCAATCGCGCTTTGATCGATCACGATCGCCTTATCGATTTGTTCAACGCCTCGCAACGCACGATAGGTCCCGGGCTTCTCCTTCGAATTGTAAAAGCGGCGAAAGAGTGCGCGCCGCAGAATGTCGTCCACCAACGTGGATTTGCCGCTTCCGGAAACGCCGGTCACACAGGTGAAGCAGCCGAGCGGAAAAGCCACCTCGATGTTCTTTAAATTATTTTCGGTCGCTCCCTTCAGGATCAACCAGCCTTCTTCGTTTTTGGTTAATCGATTTCGGACAAAGCCCGGTTTGGTCCGATGTTTTGGAACTGGAATACGCAATCGCCCGGAGAGGTAATCGGCGGTAAGGGAATTCTTCGCGTCCAAGATGTTTTCCAGCTTTCCTTGGGCCACAATTTCACCCCCGCGAGGTCCGGCGCCCGGACCAAGATCGACAATGTGGTCGGCCGCCCGGATTGTTTCTTCGTCGTGCTCGACCACGATCACGGAGTTCCCGAGGTCTCGCAGCCGTCGCAATGTGCCAAGCAAACGCGCGTTGTCGCGTTGATGCAGACCGATGCTCGGCTCGTCCAAAACGTAAAGCACGCCGGCCAATCCGGAGCCAATCTGTGTGGCCAGCCGGATCCGTTGCGCTTCGCCGCCGCTGAGTGTGCCGCTTTCGCGATCGAGCGTCAGGTAACCGAGGCCTACTTCGACCAGAAATTGCAAACGCGATTGAATTTCGCGCACCACGTCGGTCACGACTTTCTTTTGCGCGGGCGTTAACTCGAGATTGTCGATGTAGCGTGCCGCCGCCTCCGTCGTTTGCTCGCTGAATTTGTGAATGTTCAGCTCGCGTCCTTGTCGATCTTTGATCGTAACTGCGAGAATTTCCGGCTTCAGCCGCGCGCCGCCGCAGGTTTTGCATGGATCGCGTGTCATGAAAGCGCGGATTCGATTCCGAGTGAATTCGCTGTGGGTCTGCTGGTAAAGTCGTTGCATTTGCGGCACCAGTCCCTCGAACGGCCGTTTTTTTTCGCCATTGCCGCTGAAATTCATCTCAATTGGCGTCCCATTCGTGCCGAAATAAAGCGCGTTCTTAAATTCGTCAGGCAAATCCGCAAACGGCACGTCTTCATCGATTTGGAAATGTTTTACCAACGCGCCTTGCACCTGCCGATAATAAGCCTGCATTCGTTTCGTCCCCCGCCGCCACGGCGTGATCGCGCCTTCAGCAATTGTTTTGGTTTCGTCTGAAATCATCAGCTCGGGATCGATCACCAGTTGCGTTCCCAAGCCATGACACGCCGGACACGCACCGAGATGGCTGTTGAATGAAAAATGTTTTGGAGTCAGCTCGCCCAGGGTGAATCCCGAGTCTGCGCTGCGGTAATTCGTCGAGTAACGCAGTTCTTCCCAAGTTTCGCACCCATTCGGGTGCGCGCGCAGCATGACGATCTTGTTGTCGCCCCACTTCAGCGCGGTCTCGATCGAGTCAGTCAGGCGAATCCGAACTCCTTCCCGCACCACCAACCGATCGACTACCGCTTCGATGGTGTGACGTTGGCCTTTTTTCAAACGAATTGGTTCGGGGCGATCGAGTTCGATAATTTCTCCATCGATGCGCGCGCGGATAAATCCCTCGCGTTTCATTTTCTCGACGATATCTCGGAATTCGCCGATCTGATTGTGCACCAGCGGCGCGAGGACGATGATTTTGCTGTTCGGTTCGTACCCGAGAATTTGATCTACAATCTGCTGTGGCGTTTGCCGATGAACCGGTTTACCCGTCGTCGGATCGTGCGGTTGACCGATCGCCGAAAAAAGAACGCGCAGGTAGTCGTAAATCTCGGTCGTCGTCGCGATTGTCGATCTTGGATTGGCGCCGGCACTGCGCTGCTCGATCGCGATCGCTGGGGAAAGTCCTTCGATGAAATCCACGTCCGGCTTTTCCATCTGATCGAGGAATTGCCGCGCGTAAGCGGAGAGACTTTCGACGTAACGGCGCTGGCCCTCGGCGTAGAGAGTGTCGAAGGCGAGCGACGATTTCCCGGAACCGCTCAGACCCGTGATGACCACCAGCTTCTCCCGCGGGATTTCCACATGGAGGTTCTTCAAATTGTGCTGGCGCGCACCACTGATCTTGATAACTTGCGCAGGCATCGGGACGACAAATCTCGAACCTTTTAGTCAAGCACAGCCGCGCGTTTTCTCCAGCGAAAATCCCGATTATGAATGAGACAAATCGCACCCTCTCGCCTGAAGAGTTGGCCAAATTGCAGAAAAAATTCAGCGAGATCAAACATTCCATCAATAATGCGCTGGCGGTAATGATGGCGTTATCGGAGATGTCGCAACGCCGGCCTGATTACGCCGAAAAACTCGCCACGACGGTCTTGAACAAGGCGCCCCAAATCGTTTCCGGCTTGCAGGAGTTCACGCAGGCGCTGAACGAAAAGGCCGGCGTGAAATCCGCCGTCGCGGGCGACTCGAAGTAGCTGGCTCTTCTAGCCTCGCGCGCATGGACGCCGTGCCGAGCAAGCGCATCCTCATCGTCGAAGACGAGAAGGACGTTGTCGATCTTCTCACGTTGAATCTCCGCAAAGCCGGCGGCTTTGCTCTTTCAACTGCCAGCGATGGCACCGCCGGTCTGACCAAAGCGCGCGCGGAAAGTCCGGACTTCATCATTCTCGATTTGATGTTGCCGAAAATGCCCGGACTCGAGGTTTGCAAAATTCTGAAGAGCGATCCAGCTACGCGTCACATTCCAGTCTTGATGCTGACCGCGCGAGCGGAGGAGATCGACCGCATCGTCGGTTTGGAATTCGGCGCCGACGATTACGTGACGAAACCGTTCAGCCCGCGCGAAGTTGTTTTGCGCATCAAAGCGATCTTGCGCCGAGGTAATGCCGAAGAAACTCACGATCGACTTTCGGCCGGACCAATCACCATCGATCCAGCGCGCCATGAAGTCCGAGTAAATGGTAAGCGCATCGATCTGACCAGCCTGGAGTTCAAACTTCTGCGAACACTGATGCAACGCCGCGGCCGCGTGCAAGAGCGCGACCGCCTCCTCAATGAAGTTTGGGGTTACGAAAGCATGATCGACACCCGAACCGTGGATACTCACGTGCGTCGCTTGCGCGAAAAACTCGGGAAAGCGGGCGACATTGTCGAAACGGTGCGCGGTTTTGGTTACCGCCTGCGCGAAAAATAACCGGAAATGTTTTGGATTCTGCTCGCCGCGATCATTGGGTCGACAATTGCAATCGTCTATTTGGTCTGGCGAAGATGGATCGCGCCGTGGCGCCAGATTGAGCGACTCGTAAGGCAAATCGGCCGGGGCGAGCAGCCACGCACATTTTTAGTCGAAGGCGGGAAAGAAGCGCAACGGGTCAGCGTCGCCTTGGAGAATATTTTCCGTCGGCAGCTGGGCCTCAATCGCCAAATCGGCGAACGCGCTTCGGGAAACCGCGCAATCTTTTCCGCGATGCGAGATGGCTTGCTCGTGGTCGACGCCGAACGACGAATCACCCTCTTGAACGCGGCGCTCCAGGAGTTATTTGCCTTGAAGGACGACCCATTAGGCGCGTCGTTCCTCGAAACGTTGCGTGACGCAAATGTTGAAGAGGCGATTTCCGAGACTTTTGGTCGCCGCGAGCCGGTCCAGCGCGAGATCGTGATCGCGAATCGTCAGCTCCAAATCAATTCGGTTCCGATGGGCAAGGACAACGGCGACATCGTCGGCGCGGTTGTTTTGTTTCACGACATTACGGAATTGAAACGCGCAGACGAAATGCGGAGGGACTTCGTTGCCAACGTTTCTCACGAACTGCGCACCCCGTTGTCGATCTTACGCGGCTACATTGAAACGATGCGGGACGATCCAAAGATGCCGCGCGCCGAATGCGCTCGCATTCTCGAGGTGATGGAGCAGCACTCAAAACGTCTCGGTTTGCTCGCAAACGATCTCCTGACGCTGGCGCAATTGGAATCGGGTACCTCAAGCCCGCAATTGAATGATGTCGACTTCGGGCAATTCTTAGCGGGCCTCGTCCGTGATTGGAAAAGGAAATTCATGGCGAAGAATTTGAAGGTCGCTATCGACCTGCCCGCCGATTTTTCGATCGTTCGTGCCGATGAAGCGCTTTTACGTGAGATTTTCGATAATCTGCTCGATAACGCAGTCAAATATTCGAGTAAGCACGGCGAGATTCATCTCGGAGCGCAGCGTCGTGGGAGCGAAATAGTGCTTAGCGTAAGCGACGATGGCGTCGGAATTGGTCAGGAAGATTTGCCGCGAATTTTTGAAAGATTTTATCGCGCGGACAAGGCCCGCAGCGGTGAGCTTGGCGGCACCGGCCTCGGGCTGTCGATTGTGAAACATATCGCCCAACTGCACGGCGGCC
>Ga0209158_1001158_pt1 | contig 17890 bp, 13 predicted proteins | sample GraSoiAngelo_140_FD_185897 | JGI IMG/M metagenome (GOLD analysis project Ga0209158, IMG submission 185897) | Grasslands soil microbial communities from the Angelo Coastal Reserve, California, USA - 14_0929_12_30cm (SPAdes) (version 2) | ecosystem: Environmental > Terrestrial > Soil > Grasslands ...
TGGTCCACGGCTGCCAGCCGTGCGGCTTCAGCGGGCGCCCGTACGCGACCAGGGCATCGGCTGCGGGACGCGCCCGCTTGAGGAACTCCTCGAGGCGATAGACGGCGAGGTTCAGGTAGAACGTGTCCATGTCCCCCACGAACACGTGCAGCTGCCCCTTGAGCTTGGGTGCGAGCGTGCCCCAGTTGCGCTCCAGATAGTCGCGCAGGTCGTAGTCGTGCGCCTTGAAGTACTCGGCCACGCCGTGGTCGATCTTGCCCGTCGCGAGGTCCCATAGCTCAGCGGGATAGCCGTCGGGGCCGACGGGACCGTAGGTCGCCTCCCAGATCGCGAACTGCTCGCCCGAGCGCGCGTGGCTGCCGAGCACCGCCTCGAACTGGCTCTCCTGCCGCACGCTGATACGCGGCTGTCCCGTGACCTCCTGCTCGGCCGGCACGTCGTAGCTCATCCATCCGGCGACGGGATGGACGAATGCGCTCGTGTCGCCGTAGATGTCGGGGATCTCGTAACTCCGGAAGTCGACCGGGTCCGGATACAGCACCCACGTTCCGCCGAAAACGTCGGGATGGTAGACCTGCAGGGCGAGCGCCTCCCACCCGCCGGTGGAGCCACCCGTGAGCACGCGCGCCCAGGGCGCCCGGATCATACGGAAGTGCTCCTCCAGGTAGGGAATGAGCTCCCGCAGGATCGCGTCGCCGTACGGTCCGTTGTTCGCCGAGTTCACGGCGTAGGAGTCGTCGAAGTAGGGCGTCGGATGCTGGAACGTGACGGCGATCAGGGGCGGGAAGGCAGGGGAGCGCCACGCCTGATAGAACTCGAAGCCGGGCTCGCGGGCGGTGCGCGCCAGCCGGGCCGCCCGCTGCTCGGGCGTTTCGACGCTCGAATCGGACGAGAATCCGAACGGCGCTCGGAGATTGAAATGCCCCTGCTCGTACACCGTGGCGTAGCGGCGCGCCGTGTCGGTCTCGTAGCCGCGCGGCAGCAGCACGGTGGCCCCCAGATACATGGGACGTCCCCACCAGGCGGTGAGCATCTCGCTCCGGATCTTGATGTGCTTCACCCACTTCGTGTCCGGCGGGAGCTCGACCGGCGGCAGCGCGCGGGTGAGCTCGAGCCGGACGGTGTCCGGCCGCCCCGGTTCGAGGTGCACTTTACGCACCTCGCTCACGAGGTTCCCGGGGGACCGGTTGAACTGCTGTCCCTCCCACTGGTCGTCGTGCAGCCACAAGGTGTGCCCATCGGCCCGGTGGAACTCCGAGTAGACGTTGAGCAGGCCCTGCACGTAGTAGTCCCCCGCGGGGATTTCCCTGAGGCTCGGCGACGGGTACCCGAGCGTCGTGCCGTCGATCACGCCGGGCGTACCGGGCGGGAGCGCCGTCACGTCGACGCCGAAGAACGGGGTGCAGTCGCTCTCGTGCCGCACCTGCAGGCGGGGCTCCACGTCGTCGCTGCGGCTCACGAAGACGTACATGCGGCCGGTGACCGGCGCGGCCTGGAGTGCCCGTGATACCGTGATCTCTACGCGTGTGCCTTGGGCCCCTGAGCGGGAAGCGCATACGACGGTGACGCAGAACGTGAGCGTAGCGAGGCGCAACGGAGCAGTCCTGAAAGGGGGCGCGCTAGAGTGACCTCAGAAGCGCTGGTTCGCAAGGCGTGGGAAAGAAAGAGGGCGGCATCTGCCGCCCCCCTCCTCCGAAACAAACCGATCCGCCTACAGCGGACCAGTCGACTCTAGCTGCGTGCGGCGATCTTGTGGAACGTCGAATTCGACACCTCAAAACTGGCGACCTCGGGCGTGCCCTCGACCACCTTCACCAGACCCTTCAACACCTCGGGATACGTCTCGCGAGCATAGGCGTCCGCGCTCTCTTTGCGATCCCAGAGACTGATGGCAACGGCTTCCTTGCCGTTCTGGGCGACGAAGGTAATCTCGTCCGCGAACCCATTCCGCTTCCGAAGCAGGGGCAGGATGTCCTTTTCGAGCGTCTGCGTGAACTCACCCGCCGTGTTGGGCTTCAGCTGCATCGTAACATTGCGTGCGTACATGGAGCGACTCCTTAAGCAACCACCATGACCTTCGGCCACTGACTGACACTTCTCCACCTTGCACAAGGTACCCTGCTTTACTAGCTTTGTCAAGTTGTACATTGTCAATGATCAAACACTTCACCATTAGTTGTTAATGTGGGCGTTGGCGAGGAGACGTGCCGTGGACGTGCCCTTTGTGATTCGTCACCGTCTGGAGGAGCTCGGGTTGGAGCAGCGCGATCTCGCCCGCGCCGCCCGCGTGACCGAGTCGTACATCTCCCAATTGCTCACGCGACGCAAGGCGCCTCCCGCCCCGAATCGCACCGACATTTACGACCGGATGGACAGGTTCCTGCGACTGCCCAGCGGGGAGCTGGCTCGCCTGGCGGAGCTCCAGCGCAAGGAACAGCTGAAGCGGGAGCTGGGCGACGAGCCCGCGGCACTGCTCGGGGAGGTCCGCGAACTCATCTTGCGCAAGTGCAACCCCGACAAGGAAGGCCAGATCCGCGCGATCTTCGAGCAGCAGCCCCTGGGCGAGCTGGAACGGCTGATCACGGCGAAGGTCTTGGAAGTGGCGAAGCAGGTGGCCCGGCAGGAGCTGGACAACGAATACTGGGTCCGCATGATGGCGCAGCTCGGCGGCCGCAGCTACGAAGAGATGCGTGTGATCGTGCTCGAGTTCCTCGATACCGACATCTTCCATGTTTCGGCGGAGAACTGTGTGTCGTTCCTCGGTCCGTTGATCGAGTCGTGGGACATGGACCTCGCGACGTTCGCGCTGGACATCGTTTTGAACCGACGGGTGGCGGCCGGCCATGTGAAGCGCTTCGAGTTCGTCGAACGGGAATTCGACGAGCCCGGGAATGAGGAACCGGGGCTCACGGAGTTCCTGCGCGACCACGCTCTCAGCGGCACGGCGACGGCCGAGGAGATCGCGTTGCTCAAGCGGCTGCGGTTCACGCACAAGCGGCCCACGCCGCTGTTTTACTACCGGGAGCTCCAGAGCCTGCGGGATCCTCTGCACTTTCGGACCGCTCCGCCACGAGAACCCCGCTAGGAACGTCCCAGGACGGCCCGCCCGATCCGCAGCACGATCGGCGCCACCTGCGCGGGGGTCCGGTCTGAGTCGGGGGGTGGCTGACAGGTCCCGCCGTCGCGGATATGTTCAGTCACCACCTCAGGAGCCGCCCCATGCCGACGTCTCGCCCCGGGGGAACCGCCGGGCGTGGCTGACCTGCGGACCGCGCTGCAGGATGCGCTCGGCCCGATCTACCGGGTCGAGCGTGAGGTGCGCCCGGTGGGCGCGTGCCGCATGTTCGTCGCGCTCGAAGCGGCGAGCGGACCGGCGCTGCTCGTGAAAGTGCTGCCGGGGGAGCTGTCGCTCGTCCTGGACACGGCGCTGCTCGAGCGCGAGCTGTTGATGCTCGCCGAGCGCCTGAGCGCCCCGCCGCTGGTGCCTCCCCGCGGGTCCGGGCGCGCCGGCGCGTTCGTGTATCACTCGCGTGCGTTCGTGGAAGGCACGACGTTGCGCGCCTGGCTGGCGCGCAACGGCGAGCTGCCGCTGCGTCGCGCGGTCGACATCCTGCGCGACGTCCTCACCGCGCTGGCCCACGCACACGCCGCGCACATCGCCCACGGCGACCTGAAGCCCGAAAACGTCCTGCTCACCGAGGGCCACACCCTGGTGGCCGACACGGGAATCGTGGGTGCCGTGGAGCGCTCCCTGCCCCGCGGCGCGCCCGGGGTGGCTGCCGGGGCGCTGTGCGCCGCCACGTACGTGGCGCCCGAGCGGCGCGCCCCCGGGGGGAAGAACGGCGCGGCGGCGGCGACGCCGGCCGACGACATGTTCGCCGTCGGGGTGCTGGTGCACGAGATGCTGACGGGGCGCCCGCCGACCCCGGAATCGGAGCCGCTCGAGGAGGTGCGCTCGGTGCCCCCGTGGCTCGCCGAGCTGGAGCGGCGCTGCCTTGCGGTCGACCCGGCCGGCCGCTGGGCCGATGGTGGCGCGGCGCTCGCTGCGATGAGCTGACCGCTCCGGCTCACCCGCTCGCGCCGGAGTAGCGCTTGAGCGCGCTGCGCCACAGCAGGCGGGTCAGTGCGAACACAACTCCCGCCACGGCGGCGGCGACGAGCGCGAACCCGGGCTCGAGTCTCCCCGTGAGGGCGGACGCCGGAATCGTCGTGGTCCAGGCGATCGGGATGAGGTACACGAAAACGAATCGCAGCACGCCCGGATAGGCCGACACCGGATAGCGCGCGCCCTCATACAGCGCGTCGAACAACACCGAGAGGTTCTCCACCGACACGAACCAGAAGGCCAGGCTCATCAGCGCCACCCACAGCGCGTACACGACGACGACCGCGGCCGCCAGGGCCAAGGCGAACGCCGCGAGTTGGACGAACGAGGGTACCCGGCCGAGGCGGTACAGCGCGTACCCCGCGAGCGTGAGCCCGAGCACCACGTCGGTGAATCGCCACACGTCGAGGCGGCGGAACGAGACGAACCCCTGCGCGTCCACCGGCTTCGCGAGCACGAGGTCGAGGCCGCCGCTCTTCACCTCTCCCGCGAGCCGACCGATGCCCGGTCGCAGCACGGCTTCGATTACGCCGGTGAGCGTGTTGAACACACCCAGCAGGACGACGACCTCCCAATAATCCCAGTCTCCCAGGCGTGTGGTGTGCCGGAAAAACACCGCCAACGTGAGCAGCGCCGTGACGATCCAGAACAGCGTGCCGAGCAGGCTCGCCACGAAGTTGGCGCGATACTGGAGCTCTTCGGCGACGTTAATGCGCCAGAGGGCCCTGAGAACGCGGAACGCGGCAGTGGGAACGCGGAACATCATCCGCCCACCGCGCCGTAGCGTCGCAAGCCACGGGTCCACGCCAGCCGATATGCACCCACCCACACCGCGAGCCACACGACCTGCCCGACGAATCCCTGCACGACCGCCGCGCCGTGCACGGCACCCGTGAGCAGGTCCACGGGGAACGCCAGCATGTAGGGGAACCAGAAAAACCCCGCCACCCGCGCCACGGCGGGCGGGAGCAGGGCGAGCGGCGCGAGCCGTCCGGAGAGGAACAGCGAGATGCCGGCGTGCAGCTCCATGATGGCCGTGGCGCGCGTCGTCCAGAACGCGAGCAGACCGGTGGCGAAGCTGATGAAGAACCGCATCGCCGCCGCGAGCAGCACCGCCGCGGCGGTGAGCGCCCACCGACCCGCTCCGAACGGCAGCCGCACGGCGGGCCACGCCGCCGCGACGATCAACCACACGACGAGGATCATGCCGGCGGTACGCGCCTTGTAGGCGATGTTCTCCGCCACCGCCTCGTGTGCCGGGTGAATCGGGCGCGCCAGCCGGAAGTTCAGCTCGCCCTCGCGAATCCAGGAGTCGAGGTACCACGAGTCCCAGGCGATGGTGAGCTGGTTCACGAGCATCAGGGCGAAGAAGTAGCGCGCGAAATCGGCGCGGGCATACCCCTGCACGGGGCCGTCCGCCGCGATCGCCCACCAGATGCCGAGCGCGACGGCCGGCTCGGTCACGCCCCAGAGCAGCCACAGCACGATGGATGCCCGGTACTGCAGGTCCTGCAGCCACGCGACGCGCAGCAACGCGCCGTAGCGCCGCAACCACTCCCACCGCACGAGCCGGCTCACGCGTCGTCCTGTCCCACACCGTGCGCGAACGCCTGGCGGATCACGTCCTCGATGGGCGGGTCCTCGATCGACAGGTCGGCCACGGGTAGCGCCGCCAGCAGCCGGGCGCTGGTCGCGGCCGCCTCCTCGCGCCGTACCTCGAGCACCGCGTTGGGAAAGCGGAAGCTCTTGACGGTGCCGAACGTGGCGAGCGCCTCGGCCGTGACGCCGTCGCCCGGTCCGAGCACCAGCTCGATCCGCTTGATGCGCGCCATCCGCGTCACCAGGGCATCGAGGGCGCCGTCGTACAGGAGGCGCCCGCGGTTGATGATGAGGACGCGCGACGCGAGCGCCGTCACGTCCTGCATGTAGTGTGACGTGAGGAGCACGGTGGCGCCGTGCCGCTCCCGATATTGCGACAGGAAGCGGCGGATTGCCTCCTGGGCGGTGACGTCGAGGCCCAACGTGGGCTCGTCGAGGAACAAGAGCGGCGGGTGGTGCAGCAGTGCGGCGGCGAGCTCGCATTTCATGCGCTCGCCCAGCGACAGCTGGCGCACCGGCTTGTCGAGCACGTCGCGGAGCTCGAGCAGATCGACCAGCTCCACGAGCCGCTCCCGGTACGCGGGTTCGGCGATGTCGTAAATGGCCCGGTTCAACAGGAACGTCTCTTCCGGTGGCAGGTCCCACACGAGCTGCTGCCGGTTGCCGAGCACGAGCGCGATGCGTCGCTTGAAGTCACGTCCCCCGGTCCAAGGCACGAAGCCCGCTACCTCGACTCGACCGGTCGTCGGATAGAGCAGGCCGGTGAGCATCTTGAGCGTAGTCGTCTTGCCCGCGCCGTTGGGCCCGAGGAACGCCACGATTTCTCCGGGCTCGATCCGGAAGGTCACGTCGCGCACCGCGTGAACGTCGCGATAGCGGGGGCGCAGCAGCGCCGCGAGCGCGCCCTTCAACCCGGGGTCGCGCACTTTGACGCGGAACGCCTTGCTGAGCCGCTCGGCCGTTACGATCGTTGGCATGTGTGGTGGGGAATGTAGCCGGAGGCTGGCCGTCGGGGCGCGCCGGAAGCACATTAGAGCTCCGTGACGCCTTCTCGCCTTTTCGCCGATCGCCGACACGGCGTGGACAGACGCTCCGCGCCACGGCGACGGGCGTTGGCGCCGTCCCCGCTCGAGCGCCGCCGCGTGGTGGACCGCCGATGGGGCGCGGAGCGACGCAGCACGCTCGAGCGCCGCGGGCGCGCGGTCCGACTTCCCGCGGACGAATCCCCGGCCGAGCATCTCCGCAATGCACTCCAGGTGCTGGCGCCCATGCGCGCCGCGGGTGATGCGGATGTTGGGGCGGCGCTGGCGCGGCTGCGGCGCGCTCTGGAGCTGCTGGAGCGGCATCGCGAGCGGTGACCGGGCTCTCGATCCCGGCCGGGCGTCCGCTCTACGAAAAACGGGGCCTCACGCCGACGAATGAGATGCGGTACGCGAGGGACGTGTGAGGCCAACACCCCGGGCGTACGAGCCATCGGATGCGAGGCTCCAGGCATCGGGGTCGGCGAGCTCGCGCTCGAGCATCCCGTCCAACCGCTCCCGTGCCGCGACGTCGTCCACGGGTGTGACCACCTCGATGCGGCGGCGCAGATTGCGGGGCCGCCAATCGGCCGAGCCGATGTAATACTCCGGGGCTCCCCCGTTTTCGAAGTGATAGATGCGCGCGTGCTCGAGGAAGCGACCCAGCACGCTCACCACCTTGATCCGCTCGGACAGCCTCGGCACGCCCGGGCGCAGCATACACACCCCCCGCACCACGAGACGCACGTCCACGCCGGCCTGCGACGCGCGGTACAGCGCACCGATCACGCTGCAGTCGGCGAGGCCGTTGAGCTTGGCGCGGATGCGCCCGCCGCGCCCGGCGCGGGCGTGCTCCGCCTCGCGCGCGATGAGGGCGAAGAAACGGTCGAGCATGTTGGTCGGTGCGACGAGCAGCCGCCGGAACGCCGCCCGCGGGGCGCGCGCGGAGCCCGTGAGCTCGTTGAAGAGCGCGTGCAGATCGGCCGTGATCTCTTCATCCGCGGTGAACAGCCCCAGATCGGTGTACAGCCTGGCGGTGTCGGGGTTGTAGTTGCCGCTCCCCAGGTGGGCATAGCGCCGCGTGTGGCCGCCCGTCCGCCGGATGACGAGGGCGATCTTCGCGTGGGTCTTGAGCGTGGCGACGCCGGTGATGACGTGGATGCCCGCCGCCTCGAGGCTCTGCGCCCAGCCGATGTTCAGCTCCTCGTCGAACCGCGCCTTTAGCTCGACGAACACCGATACGTCCTTGCCGCGAGCGGCGGCGTGCCGCAGCGCGTCTCCCAGCGCCGACGGCCCGCCGGGCCGATACAGCGTGAGCTTGATGGCGGCGACGGCGGGATCGTCCGCCGCCTCGGCGATGAAGCGCTCGAAACTGGCGGCGAACCCGTCGAACGGGTGGTGCACCAGGACGGCGGCCGAGTCGAGCGTGTCGAACACGCTGCGTCCCGCGGGAAAAGGATCGCGGGGGGCGAGCGGGGGATAGTCGAGCTCCGGGCGGGGGTGCGCGCCGGCCAGCTCGGTGACGGCGCCGAGATGCACCGGCCCGTCCGCCGCGTAGACGTCCGACGGTCCGAGCGCGCTCGCGAGCTCGCTTTCCTCGAAGCGCAGCTCGCGCTGCAGCAGCTCACGCAGCGCCGGGGGCATCGCGCGCTCGACCTCGAGACGCACCACCGGACCCCACGGTCGCCGCCGCACCTCCTCGGCGACCGCCTGCACGAAGCTCGCCGCGCCGAGCTCGTCCAGCTGAATGTCCCCGCTGCGCGTCACGCGGAAGGCGTGTGCTTCCAGGATCTCGCGCCCGGGGAACAGCGTGCCCAGGTGAGCGCGCACCGCCGTCTCGAGCGCGACCACCCCGCCACCGTCCCCGCCCACGGCCAGGAACCGGGGCAGAGACGGCGGCAGCTCGACCGTCGCGAAGTGAGGCGGGCCGTCCGGCCCGTCCCGCAGCATGACCGCCAGGCTCAGGCGGCGGTCGGCGAGGTGGGGAAAGGCGTGTCCGGGGGCGCGGGTGAGCGCCTTGGGCGTGAGCAGCGGCGCCACGTCATCTGTGAAGCGGCGCGCCAGCGCGGCGCGCTCCCCCGGGTCGAGCGCCGTCCAGTCGCGGATGCGGATGCCCTGCGCGGCGAGCGGCCCCCCCACAAGGTCGTGAAAGCAGCGATACTGCCGCGCGATGAGCGGATGCAGGCGGATCGCGATGGCGTCGAGCTGCTCGGCCGGCGTGAGGCCGTCGGGAGAGCGCTCCACGACGCCGGCCGCCACCTGGTGCTGCAGCGAGCCGACGTCGACCATGAAGAACTGATCCAGGTTCGTGCTGACGATCGCGAGGAAGCGCAGCCGTGCGAGCAGCGGGACGCGGGGATCTTCGGCCAGCTCGAGCACCCGGACGTTGAACTCGAGCGAGGAGAGCAGCGCGTTGACGAAGTGGTCGGGCGTCTGCCGCGCGGCGTCGAGGGCCCGGGACGGCAGCACCGGCACGCGCAGCTCGCTCAAGGTGAGCCGGCTGGACTCGTCGGTCGTACCGCCGGCGAGGCCCGTCGGCTGCGCCGGCGCGAGTGGCGCCGCGGACCATTCCGGCACGAGCTCCGAGCGGGCCGCGACCGCCAAGGCCGAGAGCGTCGTCGGATCCCGTAACACGGGCGAGCCCACTCGCGCGACGACGTCCGCCGGCGTGAACCATTGCAGCCCGCCGGGCGGCGCCGCGGTGAGGTTGCGGCGCAGGCGCCGCACCAGCCACACCTCGACCGCGGGACGCCGGTCCGCCGCCCGGACCACGCCGATCAGACGGGTCTCACCTTCGATGTTCCCGAACAGGCGGCGCATGGCTCGGCGACATGCCTCCTCGCCGCCGCCCGGCTCGAGCGGCAGCTCGAGCGCGGCGCCGCTCCGCCACAGCGCCAGCCGCCCATGCGCGACCGCGAGCACGGCGATCTGGCGGGCTTGTTGGGTGGGGCCGTCCGCCGTAGCGAGCGCGAGGCGCAGCGTTCGGGCCCGCTCCGCCCAGTCGAGCGAGGAGCGCGCGAGGCCGTAGCGGCGCTCGAGCGAGCGGGCGAAGCGCCCCGCCGGGATCACGCACCAGGGGCGGCGGGTGATCGCCAGCTCGTAGAACACGGGCGACGGATCGGTCCCGCGCACCGTCACCGTGTCGTACCCGACCTCGAACTGCGGCAGCGGCACGACCGGGAGGCGGGCGTCGCGCAGCTCGCGCTCGACCTCGAGCTCGCAGCCGAGCACCAGCCGCTCCGGGTCGACCAGCGCCCGCAGCCGACGCGCCGGCTCCGCGTCCCCGCGGAACGCCTCACGCGGCTCGAGCTCCACGACCGGGGCAACGTAGCGGACCGCGCCCACGTCGAGGGCGAGCGCGCGCCGATCGTCCAGATCGAAGCGCATGCGGCAGGTGATGCCGCGGCGGCGCAGGTCGCCGGCCGGCGTGTCGAAATACAGGTCCCGGTGAAACGTCCGCCGCGACGGTCCGGGGGTGAGGCCGAGCGGCAGTGGCGCGACGACCAGCTCGGCCAGGCGTGCGGCGCTCGGCACGTCCCAGCGCGGCTCGGTCACGGCGGCCACGTAGTCATCGGCACACCAGTGTGAACTCGCGACGCGTGCGACCGGGGTCGTTGATGGTCTTGAAGAAGTCGTCGTAGTAATCGAGCGCCTGGGCGATCCGTTTCGGCTCGAGTCCCTCGGCGGCCATCCCGCGGTACAGCGCGTAGATCGCCTCCTTCTGGGCGTTGAAGCGAGCGAACAGGCTGGCGAGCTCCTCCGGCGAGCGGCACTCGCCGCGAAACAGGCGCTGGCGCACGTCGCGGATCCCGAGCCGCGAATCGGGCTGGGCGTACGGCGTCCAGATGACGCCGGACCAGTCGAAATCGTACGGCACCGGATACACCGTCTCGAGGGAATCACGAATGAGCACGATGTTGTGCAGCGCCGTCACGGCGAAGTCCGTGTTACCGATCATGTACTGGAACACCATCGCCAGCCCCGTCTGGTCGAAGTCGAGCTCGCCCTGGGTGACGCCCTTCTGCTCGAACACCTTCGTATTGTTGCGCCGCGCCATGCGGTCGTCGTCCTCGATGAAAAACGCGCGCCGCGTCTCGGGTGCGTGCTTGCCGGTCGCGTCCACATACGTGACGTGTGCCAGGCGCACCCGGAAGCTTCGATCGGTGAGCAGGTTGTAGGCGCGGTAGATGAGGGACTCTTCCAGCAGGTAGTTCGCGTACCCTTGGCCGCCCCGACACTGCACGGCGAGCTTGAGGCTCCCCTGGTGAGCGAAGGTGGTGTGCGCCGCCTGCTCGCGGTTAAAGACGATCTTGAGCGGTGGATACTGGCACCGGGCCAGCCGGAAGTGGCCGCGGGTGTGCAGTTGCACGTCGAGCACCACGGAATCGCCCGCCGCCGTGGTGTAGGAGAGCACACCGGGGTAGTTCGGTTTATCGTTGCCGCGATTCTTGTTGATGGCCCCGAAGTCGGCTTTCAGGGTGAGCTCGAGTGGCTCGCTCGCTTCGAACAGCCGGTCCCGGGCGCGGCTGGGCGCGGAGTCGGCCGGTGTCTGGCTTGCCGACAGACCCGTGGCGATGCACACGCCCACCAGGGCAGTGAGCGCAGCGCCGCAGGTGCGCGTCACCCGGTCGAAGCTCACCGAGCAAGTTTACGGGCCGCGCGCGAGACTCGCCAGCGGCGGCCCAGGCCGGCAGTTTAGTCATCCTTTCCGAGGGGTGGAGCGGCGGACATGAGGTGGATCGGGGGTGTGGCGGGCGTGGTGGTGCTCGCCGTGGTTCTGTGGGATGCGTTCGAGACCATCATCCTGCCGCGTCGGGTGAGCGGGCGGATCCGCCTCACCAAGCTGTTCTACCGGTACACCTGGGCACCGTGGCGCGCCACCGCGCGGCTGCTCACGGGCCGGCGCCGGGAGGCGTTTCTTTCCTTTTACGGGCCGCTCTCGCTCATCGCGCTGCTCGCCCTGTGGGCGGCGGGCAGCGTCGTCTCGTTCGGGCTGTTGCAATGGGCCGCGGGCTCGGCGATGACGGTGGCGGGCGGAGGCGGCACCGGGTTTTGGTCCGACGTGTACATGAGCGGTACGACGTTCTTCACGCTCGGCCTCGGAGACGTAGTGCCCCGCAGCGCGTTCGCCAAAACGATCACCGTCGTCGAGGCGGGAACCGGATTCGCGTTCCTCGCCGCGGTGATCGGATACTTTCCGGTGATCTATCAGGCGTTCTCCCGGCGCGAGGTCGCCATCTCCCTGCTCGACGCGCGCGCCGGCTCGCCGCCCAGCGCGGGGGAGCTCCTGTGGCGACACCGGGCGGATCCGCGCGCCGCGGCCCTGGTCGAGCTTCTCAAGGAGTGGGAGCGCTGGGCCGCCGACGTGCTCGAGAGCCACCTGTCCTATCCACCGCTCGGCTACTTCCGGTCGCAGCACTACAACGAGTCGTGGGTGGCGGCCCTCACGACCATCCTGGACGCGAGCGCGCTCGTGATCGTGGGGCTCGAGGGGTGGTGCGTGCGTCAGGCGGAGCTGACGTTCGCCATGGCGCGCCACGCGGTCGTCGACCTGGCGCAGGTGTATAGCACGCCCCCGCGGCGGCCGGAGGAGCGGTTGGCGGCGGCACAGCTGGCGCGGCTACGCGATCGGCTCGCGGGCGGCGGCCTGGTGCTCAGGGCCCGGGCCGACTTCGAGGAGCGGCTCACCGACCTGCGCCGCATGTACGAGCCCTATGTCGAGGCCCTCTCCGGTCACCTCGCGCTGCCCCTGCCGCCCTGGGTGCGCGAGCGCGACCGGCCCGACAACTGGCAGACGAGCGCGTGGGACCGCGTCGTGCAGCTGCCCTCCTCGCCGCCCGGGCGGGAGGACGAGCACTTCTCTGGATGACCTACGGAGACGTGCTGCCCAGCCGCACGCCGACCTCGTCGAGGTGATTGAGCAGGTCGGCGGGGTCCTGATACACGCGATACGCGCCGGCCCGCTCGAGCTCTTCTTCGCCATACCCGCCGGACAACAGCCCCACGCCGATCGCACGCGCGCGACGCGCCGCCAGGAGGTCCCACACGCTGTCCCCGACCACGATCGACTCGTCGATCGGCACGCCGAGCCGCTCGGCCCCGGCGAGGAACAGATCGGGGTCGGGCTTCGCGTGCTCCACCTGGTCGCGGGTCACGATCGGGACGCCGGCGGGGATGGCCAGCATGTCGAGGTTGGGCTTGGCGCTCTCCATCCGACCGCTCGTCCCGATCGCCCACGGGACGCCCGCCTGCGTGAGATAGGCGAGGAGCTCCCGTGCGCCGGGGAGGGGACGCACCTGCGACACCTGGCGCGCGTAGGCCTCGCCATGGACGCGACGGATCTGCGCCGCCTGTTCCGGCTTCAAGTCGCGTCCCGTCTCGCGGAGCAGGGCGTTGACGAACAAGCCGCCGCTCATGCCCATGCGGCGGTGGATGCGCCACACGGAGAGCTCGATCCCCACGCTCTCCAACGCCTCGCGCCACGCGAGCACGTGCTGGTACACGCTGTCGATGAGCGTGCCGTCGAGATCGAAGAGGAACGCGGGGCCGGATGGCATCGCCCTTCAATCTAGCCGGGAGCCGGCTTGGGGAAGGTCACGCCGTGCGGCGTGCGAGCTTCGCTTCCGCGCTCCCTTCGCGAGTCAGGTCCCGTGGCCCGAGCTGGACGCCGACCTTTTGCAAAAACTCGTTGGGGGGCGTCCCGCCGGCGAACACCCACACGTAGTCGTTCGGGATCTCCCGCACCTGGCCGGCGATCTCCAGCAACACGGACTTCTCCCGAATCTCCACCGGCTGCGAATTGAAGATCACCTTCAACCTGTCGGACTTGGTGTACTCCGGCAGGCGCGTCGCGTTGCGCTCCTTGATACGGCTGAACGCATCCCGTCGGTACGACAGGACGACGTGATTGCCCTTCTGATGGGCGAGCCCCATCGCCGCCTCGACCGCGCTGTCGCCGCCACCGACCACCAGGATGTTCGCGCCGGTGTACGCGTCCGCCTCGATGAGGCTGTACATCACTTTCGGGAGCTCCTCCCCCTTGATGTCGAGCTTGCGTGGTGTGCCGCGGCGACCGAGGGCGAGGATCACCGTCCAGGCGCGGTACTGGGCCTTGGACGTGAGCACGGTGAACATGCCGTCCGCGCCCTTCTGGATGTCGTCGACTTTCTCACATGTGTTGATGCGGAGTCCCGCCCGGCCGTGCAGCTTGCGCCAGAACGTGAGCAGCTCCTCCTTGGAGATCTTGAGCTTCCCGAACTTGCCGTGGAGGGGGAACTCTACCGGGCTCGTGAGCACGAGCTTCTGGCGGGGGTACTTCGCCACCGTGCCGCCGAATTCGTCTTGCTCGAGCGTGACGTAGCCGAGCTTGCGCTCGATGGCGCGGAGCGATGCGCTGATGCCGCCCGGTCCCGCCCCGACCACGCAGATGTCGTGCACGCCTGGCGTCGTCCGGCCGCGCTTGATCTGCGGCAACCGGGTCGTGATGGTGTCGACGCAGTCGCGCCCCTGGTTCACGGCGTTCTTGATGAGCGCCAGGCCCCCCAGCTCGCCTACGATGAACATGTTCGGGACGTTGGTCTCGTACTGCGGGGTGAGCGCAGGCATGTCGGCTCCGACGCTCGGACTCGCCATCACGATCGTGATGGCCCCCACCGGGCACGCCTCGGCGCAGAGCCCATGGCCGATGCACTTGTGCCCGTTGACGATGACCGCCTTGCCACCGATGACGGCGAGGACGTCCCCCTCGGGGCAGACTTCGACGCACGCACCGCACCCGATGCACTGGAGCGCATCGATGCGGGGGTGTTGCGCGCGCGGGCCGTCCGAAAACAGCTTCCCGCGCTCGGCGGCGGCCCGGGCGGCGGCTTCCTTCTTCTGCATGCGCCGCACATGCGACGTCATCAAGACGAGGAGGAGCGCCGCGAATGCGACGTACATCAGCGTGTCGGACATCGGTTCCCTAATGAAACCTTCGGGGGAGGGCGCTCGCCGCGTGGTCGCGACTTTCGGGTCCAATCTTGCGCGGCAGGCGCCCGGCGCCACCGTGGGCTACGTCACCGCTCGCGCGGGTCATTTGGCATAACACACTACGTTATGGCCCCCTCCGGTCCAGTGCCGGGCCTCGATCCCCGGCCGGAGCGCCGCGCGACGCCCCCGGCCGCGCCCGTACGCCTGTCCGGCGACCGCATCTCTGTGCAGGTGCGCGCGCCTGAGCCGCGGCACCGGCTGTTCCGGCTCTTCGTGCTGACGCTCGGCGCGGTTTGCGTCGCGGGATGGCCGTACTATTCGCTCCCGATGGCGGCGCGGGTGCGGAGCCCGCTGCATCCATGGCTCAAGTCATCGGGCTACATCGGCCAAAGCGCGGGACTGCTCGCGCTCGTGATCTTCCTCTTTCTGTGGTTGTACCCCCTCCGCAAGAAGTTCCGCTGGCTTGCATTCACGGGAACGGTCGCCCGCTGGCTGGACACGCACGTCCTCGCGGCGCTGGCGTTGCCGTTGCTCGTCGCGATTCACGCCGCGTGGCGCTTTACCGGCCTCATCGGGCTCGGCTTCTGGTCGATGATGGTGGTCTGGGTCTCGGGCCTCGTGGGCCGCTACATCTACGCGCGCATTCCTCGCACCAGGCTCGGCGTCGAGCTCACGATGGAGGAGATTGCCGCACGGCGGGGCGCGCTGCTGGGGGAGATCGCGCGGTCGAGCGGGCTCGAACCCGGCCTCGTCGCGACGACGCTCGCGGCCGGACAGGCACCGGCGACCCGCCGCGGGTTGTGGAGCACGCTGTGGCGCATGATTGCCGATGACCTCGCCCGCCGGCGCGCCGCCCGCAAGCTGCGACGAGTGTGGGAGGCCCACAGTCCACGGAGGCGCAAGAACGACCGGGAAATGCTGCGCGCGACGCTCCGCCTCGCCCGTCGGGAAATGGCGCTGGCGCAGCAGGCGCGCATGCTCGACGCCACGCACGACGTGTTCCGCTACTGGCACGTGCTGCATAGGCCGGTCGCCATCGCCGCCCTGATGGCGGTTCTCATCCACGTGGCGGTCGTGGTCGCCGTCGGCGCGACGTGGCTCTGGTGAAGTATGGCGGCCTCGCGCTCGCTCTCATTTGCCTCGCCGCTCCGGTCGCCGCCCAGATCTCGCCCGGCCCGCTGGCCAAACCGCACCAGCGGCTCGAAGGGGCGCTGCGGTGCGAGTCCTGCCACGGCGGGGGGCGGGATCGGAAAGAGCAGATGAACGCGCGCTGTGTTGCGTGCCACAAGGAGATCGCCTGGCTCGTGGACCGGGGACGAGGCTTTCACGCCGGCGTCAAGGACCAGCGCTGCGCCAGCTGTCACCCCGATCACGCTGGGCGCGACTTCGCGCTCGTGAGCTGGCCCGGCGGCGACGTGAACCGCTTCGATCACACGGGGGCCGGGTGGCCTCTCGACGGCAGCCACCAGAAGACGAAGTGCCTCGACTGTCACACGGCGGCGTTCCGCGTGTCGCGGGCGGCGAACCTGTCCGAGCGGCGGGGACCAGACTGGGGCTGGGTGGGTCTCGAACGGGCGTGCGTCACCTGTCACGAGGACGTCCATCGCGGCCGCCTCGGCACCGCGTGCGCCGCCTGCCACAGCACCTCGGATTTCAAGACGATCGCTCGTGGCAAGTTCGATCACGAGCGCACCAAGTATCCGCTGCGTGGGCGCCACCGAACTGTCGCGTGCGAGAAGTGTCATGACTTCTCCGCGGGCAAGGTCGTGTCCAGTCCGCACTTCGTGAATTACACCGACTGTCACCACGACGCACATGCCGGAACCGCGACGCTCGCCGGCCGGATCGTGGACTGCGCGTCCTGTCACGTGGTGGACGACTGGCGGCCGGCGACCTACACGGTGGCGCAGCACCGGAACGCGAAGTACCCGCTCGAGGGCAAGCACCAACAGGTGAAGTGCGCCGACTGCCACGTCAAGAATCCGCCCGGCGTCCCCGCGGTGCAGCTTGGCTCCGCCGGCGTGTGGCTGCGCCCCGCCGCCGGTCGGTGCCGCGACTGTCACGCCGACGATCACGCGGGGCAGCTGTCGGCGCGCCCCGACCGTGGGGCCTGCGGTGCGTGCCATCGCGTGGCCGGTTGGACGCCGAGCACGTTCACCGTGGCCGCTCACGCCACCCTGCGACTCCCGCTCGAGGGCCGACACGCGGAAATCGCATGCAGCGCCTGTCATGGGCCCGATCGTCGCAACCTGCCGCCGCTCGGGATCCAGGCCGTCGGAAAGGCCGGCGTGGCGTTCGAATTAAAGGAGCTCGAGTGCGCGGCGTGCCACGTGGATCCGCACGACGGGCGCTACCCGCGTTGCCTCGACTGCCACGACCTGCGGACGTTCCGGCCATCGACCGTCGGCATCGCCACCCATCGGCGCTACAAATTCTCGCTCGACGGCGCGCATGCCGCGGTGGCGTGCGTCGAATGCCACGCGGAGATGAAGCATCCTGCCCCAACCTCGTCCCTGGTGCTGGTGCGCTGGTCGTCCCCGCGCCTGCTGTTCGCAGCCCCGAAAGGGGGATGCGAAGCCTGTCACGAGACGCCGCACGGTCGGCAATTCGCGACTCGCGCGGACCGGGGTGCGTGCGAGAGCTGCCACGGCAGCGACACGTTCCGGCCCGCCACTCGCTTCGATCACGACCGCGACGCGACCTTCGCGCTCAAGGGCGCGCATGCCAACGTCCCGTGCGACCGCTGTCATACCACGGCGGTTGCGGGCGGCAAGCGTGTTGCGACCTATCGGCCCCTCTCGGGCAAGTGCGAGACGTGCCATGGCGATAGCGTGAGGCGGGGAGCGTGAGAGCCGCGCGGCTCCTCCTGACCGTCGGATTGGCGTGTCTGGGGCGGTCCACCGCGTCCGCACAGCAGCCGGTCCGCAATCCGCACGGCAAGCTCCAGGAGGAGTGCGCCCTGTGTCACAGCTCCGAGGGTTGGACCCCCGCACATGTGAGTGCCAAGTTCGATCACGCCAAGCGTGGCATGGCCCTGGTGGGCGCGCACGCGCAGGCCGCCTGCCGATCGTGTCACACGACCCTCGATTTCCACGGTGTCGCGACCAGCTGCGCGTCGTGCCACCAGGACATCCACCGCGGAGAGCTGGGCAACGATTGCGGGCGCTGTCACACCGCGCGCTCGTTCCTCGACCGTGCC
>Ga0209158_1001167_pt1 | contig 17851 bp, 11 predicted proteins | sample GraSoiAngelo_140_FD_185897 | JGI IMG/M metagenome (GOLD analysis project Ga0209158, IMG submission 185897) | Grasslands soil microbial communities from the Angelo Coastal Reserve, California, USA - 14_0929_12_30cm (SPAdes) (version 2) | ecosystem: Environmental > Terrestrial > Soil > Grasslands ...
GAAGGGCGCATCGCGTAATAGGCCTGCTCACCGTGTGGAACGACAATATTGAGGCCGTCGGCTGCGCCGCGTTGGAAAATAACCACGAGTCGCTTGGCCCGATTACCCGAGTCGAGCGCGCCGTAAGCGGCGCGTGTGAGGAATGACGGGATGGCGGCGGTGCCGGCAACAGCGAGCGCGCCATTTCTCAGAAATATTCGCCTGGTGATTGGCATGTTGCCCTCCAATTCTCAGCTCGCGATTCTCAGTTAAAGCCGGTTATCTCCTCTGAAATTCTGGCGAGCCCAATAGCAGACCCTCGATCATGCTCACGTTGGACGGGCGCACGGGATCGTCGAGCTTGCGACCACTGATTTGCGGATCTTGTAGTTGCCGGGCGATTGTGTCCTGTGTCTGCTGCGAAACATCGCCTTCGAGCAAAGTGTTCTCCAGCGCAGCCAAGGCGGTTTGGGGGTCTGACGGGACATTGCCTGTGCGATCCGAATCTACCTGCACGCCTTTCAGTTTGCCGCTAGTCAAAGCCAAAGCGAAATTCATTCGTCCTAGAATTGCGGACGAGTTTACCCAGGCATCGGCCTTCATGGAGTAGCCCGTCGGCGGCTGCATGCCATATAGCGGCATGCCCATGTTCTGGAGCTGGCGTGCAAGAGGGATTGCGTCGGTTACATTTGCCCCGTTGGCGCGCAGAGCGGAAACAACGAATTCGAGAGGAGTTTTTACTTTAGCACGGTAAGCATCCGGCACCCAGAACTCGGGCGAGTGGAATAAAGTTTTGAGCACCTCGCTGATATCGCCCTTTTTCTTCAAAAACGTTTGTGCCATGTGATCCACCAGAGTGGGCGGGGGATTGTCTGATACGAAGCGCATCGCCAGCTTTGCGCAAATAAACTTTGCCGTTGCAGGATGTCGAGCGAGCAGGTGCAGCACTTCGCGTCCTTCTTTTTCGCCATTGGATTTGATGCGGTGTCCGAGAATGATCTTGTCGCCCGGCTCGTGCATACGCTCTTCGAAAGTAAAGCCGCCGCCCTGTTTGGGCTGCTTCAGAGTCCATCCGGTGAAAACTCGCGCGACCTCAGTGACATCTTTCTGAGTGTAGCCGCCGTTGACTCCGAGCGTGTGCAATTCCATAAGCTCGCGCCCGTAGTTTTCATTCAAGCCGGTACGCCTTCCCTTGCCTTGCTTTACAACCAGCGGACGGTATCTTGCGCGCCGGCGATTGTGTTTCGGAATTCCGTTCGCAACTTCGGAGTTCGGTCCCACGCTCAGCCAATTGTCCAAATAGAACAGCATCGCAGGACTTTGCGCAGTCGCGACCAGCAGGTCCTCAAATTTTCCCAGCGCATGCGGGCGAATCACGTCCCGCTCATAGCTGGTCAGCAGGTAGCGGTCGGCGCCCTTGCCGATGAATACGTTGAAGTGGTTGAACCAAAAGTCGGCCATCACTTCCTGCAATTGACGCTCGCTGTAGATGGCCCGCAGCAGCTTGGCTTGCACCAGTTCGTCAAGCACAACCTGTTGTGGATTATTCAGTGCCATGAGAGTCTCGCGCTGTTTCGGGTCCATACCTTCAAGGAACTCATCGCGTTTATCGCCTTTGAGCGATGTCGCAAGCGCCCGCTGATCCTCCGGCGGCATTCTGAGAATTTCTCTCATCCGCTGGTCAGGCGGAAGATTGAGAATTTGTTCCCATCTCAGATCAGCATACGGCCGCTCCTCGCGGCGGCGTGCGCGTTCATCATCCGCGAGTTCCGCTTTTCCCGGGGCCAGAGGTGGATCAGCAGCTCCTTGTTTGCGCTCTTGTTTCTCCTCATAACGTTCTAGTTGTGCTTTGTAAACAGCGCGTTTGGATGGATCGGAGGGAAGAGACTGCTTGCCCTCCGCAACCGCTTTGATTGCCCGCTCGGGCGGAAAATTCTCGACAATATCGCGGGTATCCATGCGGAGCGTGCGCAATGGCGCTAGCCGTGTATCGAGAGCGTGGTCGTCAATTTTCTCCGGATGAAGTTGATCGTCTATCCAGTGATCCACGCCCATTGCCATCACGCGGTTGACGTCGCCCGGACGCGGGCCAAATGTCAAACGGTTCAGTGCGTGTATCGCGCGCTTTTGCTCAGGCATTTGCGAGCTAGAAGTTTCCTTGCCCTTTTTGGCGAGAGCCATTTGTGCGCACAGCGCTGATGCGGCCAGCGCAAGCGCCAGTGCAAGAGCAAGCTGCTGGAATTTTGAGCGCATGGGCGAAGGTCTGGATCGCACTACTCGTTCTCTGGAGCTCTTAAACAACCAACAATTATTAACCCAGACCTGGGCAAAAGTTGTTAGCGTGGCGGTTACGCAAGGCGCAATTTGGGGGAAGCGGTGCGCGACTCATATCGAGACCCTCGTAGGAAGGCTGCTGAAAAACTTGGATCACGCTACGCCGCGTCTGAAAGCGAGGCTCGTGATGAGGCATATAGGGCATCGCTGAAGCGATGCCCTGATACGAATCGCGAGATTTCAGCAGCCTCCTAGATTATTTCTCAGCGAGCCGCCGCACTTACGCAGGACGGCTTAACTTGTGGCTGTGACGTGATGCGCTTTACACTCCGGGTTTTGGTTTGAAAACAAACTCCACAGTTTTGGTTTCGCTGGTGCCAATGGTGATTTGCTGGGTCGCCGTGCCGAGTTTTTCATGCCAGGCCTTGAGCGTGTAGGTGCCCGGCGGCAGATTTTTCAAATCAAAGCCGCCGTCCTTCCCTGTCATCACAAAATAAGGATGCTTGAATACGGCGATGTAGCTTTTCATCCAGGGATGCACATTGCACTTCACGGGAATCGCGATTTCTTCACGAGCGAACGTATCTTCTACCTTTGCGCCGGGCAGTTCGGCTTTGTTCCACTCGCGATTGTTAGCCGGGATGGGATGAATGTTGTGCGTGGTCGGATCCCGGTTTATCACTTCCAACTTTTGATTGGCGTGCATGGCGATCACGTGCGGCTGGTACATGCAGCCCTTTTGCTCTATGACCGCAGGCTCGCTTGGCGGATCATAGGCGCGATCGGCCAGTCCGTCAGCCACAAAGATGATTACGTTTTGCAATCCACCTTTAGCGTCGGCCACAACATCTTGCGAAAGCATGGGAGCAGAGTGCAGCTTGGCGCAGCTCGGGTCGGCGGCCATGCTGATTGGTTTTCCTTTCGGTACCGTACCCTCGAGCTTCACTACACCGCGCACGCTTGCTGATGCCGATCCTGTGCTCAAGGAAGCCGGCTTGACTGGACCCGCTGCCCGGCCACCTGTTAGGGCCAACAACAGGATCAGACCAGGAACAAAAATTCTCGTTTTCATATTGCACCTCACAAAATTCATCACCTCGGGTGATGAAACTCGACCAGCCCGGCTGCGCTCGCGCTTACTGCATGACGAGAGCGGCAGCGCTCAAAATATTCTTGGAGTTGCTGGCTTGGTCTGAAATCAGGGTAGGGAAGTGGGCGACAGTAGTTGTCAGTCGAGCGTCAATCGCAAGTCATTTCAATGTCATTTTGTTGTCAAGGAATTAGCACGATCTTAAGAGCGCGATTATTCAATCAGATTGAGGTGGTCGGAGAGTCTCTCAGGAGGAGGACTCGATTACTCCGCCGACGTATAATCGGGTCGTATGGAATTTTCCCCAAGGCGGTACTCGTCATGACCGGCACGAACGGCACTTCTGGAAATAACGATAACGGCCACAGCGTTCCTCAGCCGCGCGCTGAATGGATCGCAAGGCGCAAAGCTGAGAATACGGACGGCAATTACTCTCAAATGCGTTATGCGCGGCGTGGAGTAATCACCGAAGAGATTGAATACGTTGCACGGCGCGAGAAATTGGCGCCGGAATTGGTGCGTGAGGAAGTGGCCCGCGGAAGGCTGATTATTCCTGCCAACATCAATCACCCTGAGCTCGAGCCGATGGGCATCGGCGTAGCTTCACTGTGCAAGATCAATGCGAACATTGGGAATTCTGCCGTCACTTCAAACATAGACGAGGAATTGAAGAAGCTGCACACTGCGGTGCATTTCGGGGCCGATACGGTGATGGATCTTTCGACCGGCGGAGACATTCACGAGATTCGCGAAGCCATTTTGCGGCACTCGCCGGTTCCCATCGGAACAGTGCCGATCTACGAGGCAATCACACGCGTGAAGCGAGTGGAAGACTTGAACGCAAACGTGATGCTCGAGGTTATCGAAGAACAAGCCGAACAGGGTGTGGATTACATGACGATTCACGCCGGGGTGCTGATCCAATATTTGCCGTTGATTTCGAAACGAATCACCGGAATTGTAAGCCGCGGCGGCGCCATTCTGGCGCAGTGGATGGCCCATCATCACAAACAGAATTTTCTGTATGAGCGATTCGATGACATCTGCAAAATTTTTGCGAAGCACGATGTCAGCTTTTCGCTGGGCGACGGTCTGCGTCCTGGATGCATCGCCGATGCCAGCGACGAAGCCCAGTTTGCGGAACTGAAGACTCTGGGTGAGCTTACGAAGAAAGCCTGGGAACACGACGTGCAGACGATGATCGAAGGCCCGGGGCATATTCCGATCGACAAGATTAAAGAGCAGGTGGATAAAGAAAAGGAGCTGTGTTACGAAGCGCCGTTCTATACGCTGGGGCCGCTAGTGACCGATATAGCTCCCGGATATGACCATATTACGTCAGCCATTGGCGCGGCCATGATTGGATGGCACGGCGCGGCGATGCTTTGCTACGTTACGCCGAAGGAGCATCTCGGGCTTCCAAACGACAAAGATGTGAAGGACGGAATTATCGCGTACAAGATTGCTGCGCATGCGGCGGATGTCGCGCGGCATCGCCCCGGCGCACGGGATCGCGATGATGCTCTCAGTTATGCCCGCTACAAGTTCGATTGGGATAAGCAGTTTGCGCTCTCGCTTGATCCGGAGACCGCGCGCTCCATGCACGATGAAACTCTGCCGGATGATTACTACAAAGAAGCGGCTTTCTGCTCCATGTGCGGACCAAAGTTTTGCTCGATGAATTATTCGTCAAAAGTGGACGATTACAACAAGCAGGTGCATGGGCTGGAGAAAAAAGACTACTCAGAGCTGGTGGAGAAGCTGGTCGCAATCAAATGAGAAAGCGGCATCGCATTACTGATTCGGTTTCTTCTTCTTGCCAAACAGCCCCGTAATCGCATCAACCGCCGAGCCTGTGTTCGGCTTATTGCCCTGGAATCCTGATTTCAAGCGGCTATTCAAAATTCCTTGCACGTCGGGAACAAACTTCGGATCCGAAGTTGTGCCCTGAATAAAGAATGGAATACTCCCGCCCTTCCCACCCAGACCCGCAATTTGCGACAGCCCGGTAACGGCAGCGCCGGCAAGATTCGCTGTCATGTGATAATTCAGCGCGCCTGATGGGCTAATGGTTCCGGTGCCGGTAAGCGTGCCTAATGCGGGAATGATCAGGTCCACATTCTCTGTGCGTACTCCATCGGGCGCGACGTGCGCATCTGTACTGAAATTCTGGATGGAAGTATCTGATCCGGTCTGCGCCCCCGAAAGCGCGTTAATGGCCGAGAGCTTCGAACCTAAATTGAATCCTGCCAGCTTCGTCTGCACCAGCTTGATTGGACCGGTGATTACGGGCTTCGCCACTGGCCCAGAAATTGCCAATGCGGTCGAAAGTGTGCCGCCTTTCAGCGACGATCCTGAGGGCAGTACCACGCCCAAGGCCGGCAGCATGGCTTCAAGGTCATCCACCGGCATGTTCTGCGCGTTGAGTTTCATGTTGACCAGGGTGGCGTCGCCTCTGGTTTCGTAGTTTCCGGTGAGCTGCGCAAGAGCCTTGCCGATTGCGACATCCGCCTTGCTGAGCGTGCCTGATTGCGATTGCAGGTTGTAGTCGGTGGCATATCGCACTTCAACCGGGCGTCCTGCGGGCGAGCCTTTCGCCGACATTTTTAATTTATCTGCCTTCATCGTGCCGTTCGAGCGCAGCACACGCCCATCGGAAGCAACGGTGCCATCGAAATCCGCTAAACCTGCAATTCCAGACGATGGATCGACGAAGCCTGAGGCCGCGAGATCAAGCCGCTTGACATCGAGCTTTGCTTCGAGCGGAGTTTGTGCCGCGTCATTCGGGTTGATCGGTCCGGCCTTGCCATCGAGTTTCAAATTGCCGCCGCCGGGAAGGTCAGCAGCTACCGTCAACGGAAATTGGGAGCTGAAAGAAAAATTGCGAACCGTAACATTTACGTTGTCATAAACATGGGGCTTGGATTTTGTGTTCGCATCCCCGATAGATACGCGTCCGTTGTTTACGTTCAGCTTGGCGACCGAAAGATTCTCGAGCGACTGGTCGGTTGCGCTGCTCTTCGGATCAGCGGTGGCCGGGGCTTTGGTCTTCATCGGCGAATTCGCATTCGAACCTCCCAGGCTCGAAAAATTCCATTTGCCAGCAGGCGTGCGCAGCAGAACAATCTGCGGCCGATCGAGCGTGAGATCGGTCACGTGCAATGTTTTGTTGAACACCAGTGGGATAACTTCGACTCCGACATTGAGCCCCTTGGCAGTAACAAACGGAGCCTTACCGAACGCAGGATCGTCGGCGATCGCCAGATCATCGGCCGAAACGCTGCCAGTAAGAATAGAAAGCTTTAGATTTCCAATCGTGACTTTTCGTCCTAGTGCAGACGACGCCTGTGATTCGATGGTAGGCCGGAAGCTGTTCACGTTTACCAGGAAGGGCAGAGCAATCGCGACCACCAGCAGAATCAGGATGAGAATTCCGATAATCTTTGCGGCACGTTTCATGATGTTCTCCTGCGAGAGCCGACGAGGGTAGGAACACCGGGGGGCCGAGGGTCAAGTTTATCAAATCAGGAGGCCGATTTATTGCGGTTCCTGCTTGAGCTCTGGATTCGGCAGAGGGCTGCCGTAAAGCTCTTTCTGCCGTTTGCTGCGCTGCTCGTTCATCATGCGCGTAGTGGTTTCCATCTCCGCCTTGGCTTCTTGCGTGCGTCCCAACCTTTGCAGAAGTTGTCCTCGCAGATAATGGATGCTCGGACTCTTCTGGTCGAGCTTGCCTGCTGCCTCAATCTCCGCCAGCGCTTGTTTGAACTTGCCTTCGCGCTGATAAACACGGGCCAGCTGGTAATGCGAACTGGCGAGTGCAGGATCGAGCCGCAGTGCTTTGCGAAAATTCTTTTCTGCTTCCTGATCTCGCTGCTGAAGGTAGTTAATCATCCCAAGTTGATCGTAGTTGTACGCGACGTCGGGCTCGAATGTTACATCTTTGAGAAATTCCGATTTAGCGCGATCGAGATCCTGCTTTTTGAAATAAGCCCATCCGAGATAGAAATGAACGAAGGGGAGCCGGGCATTGCCCTGAGCCGCTAGATCAAGTTCTTTGATGGCATCGTCGTATTCTTCGTGATTGATGTGAGCTTTGCCAATGAGGAGGTGCATTTCTGGGGAGTCCTGTCCGATTTCCGCCATCCTTCCTAGTGCTCGCTGGTCGAGATCGCTGCGTTGAGCCTTCCCCGCTGCGATGCCGAGCACGTAGAGGTAATTCAATTGATTCGAAGATTGTGTCCACAGTGGTTCGAGAGCGGTGACGGCATCGGCGTAGCGGTCGGTGAAGAAGTAACAGAGTCCCAGAAGATAGCGGGCCTGATAAGAAGATGGCACATCGCGCACAACCGACTCGAAGGGTGCGATGGCGGCGGGAAAATTATCCTGGCGGTAGTAGACCAATCCAATATTTAGCCGAACTCCCGCCACCGTGGGCACGAGATGCTCGGCCTGGTGCAGCATCTCCAGCGCGCTCTGCCATTGCTTACGACGCATGTAGATGACGCCTAGATTAGCGTACGCTCCAGCGACTTGCGGATTCGCAGCCAGCACGGCGCGAAAGTCGCGCTCTGCTTGGTCAAGCTTCCCGGCCCGCAAAGCCGCCTCGCCTTGCTGAAACGCTCTTTGTGGATCGACCTGGGCCGTGGGCGGGGGTGACGGCGGCGGAGATTGCGCCGCAGCGCAGGCGGCAAGCATAAATATCAGCAAAAATTTGGATGCGCGGGGCAAAAATCTTAAACCGCAAAGTTCGCGAAGCTTCCGCAAAGAGCGCAGATAGTTTTCTCCTGTGCCGGTGACAAACCAAAGTTACCGCGGAGTTGCGAGCGGCAGCGCTTGACAGTGCTTCTCCACTCTGCTGTAGTGTCCGCCAGCGATGGCGCAAATTCAAGCTTCACCGGTGGATGCAGTGCGCAGTTCAGCTAAACCCGGATCAATGGTCACCATTCGCGATGTAGCCAAGGAAAGTGGATTCTCATCTACCACCGTTTCCATCGTCCTCAACAACGCCCCACTTGCCCGTTACATTCCCGTCGCCACCAAGAAGCGAATTGAGAGGGCGGCAAAGAAGCTCGGCTACCGCCCCAATCTATTTGCGCGCTCTTTGCGCAGCAAGCGAAGCCACACGGTCGGTGTGATGATTTTCGATATGACCGACCCTTTTTGCACTCTGGTTCTGCGCGGTATTGAAAATTCTTTGTACCAGGCCTCTTACCTCCCCATTCTGACCGACGTCCACAATGAGCGCGCCCGGTTCGAGCGCTACCTGGAAATGCTGCTCGACCGCCGGGTGGAAGCGCTCGTGGTCCTGGCCAACTGGCTTTTCGTTGATATTGATGTACTTGCCGACCTCGAGAAAAGCAGCATTCCCACCGTGATGATCGGTCGCGAACTCCAGACCGACTCCGTAAGCTCGGTAATCGTCGATAACGAACTTGGCGCCCATACCGCCGTCGAACACCTTTATTCGCTTGGACATAGAAAAATTGCGTTTATCCGTGGGCCTAAGACCTTGGCCGATAGTGCTCCGCGCTGGCGGGGGGTCAAGAACTTTGCTAAGGAGAAAGACCTGGAACTCGATCCTAAGTTGATCCTTGACCTCCCCGAATCGCGAGATCCGATTTCAAGTTTTGAAGCCGGATACAAATTAACGGAGGAATTGATCAAACATAAGCGGCCGTTCACTGCATTGATGGCATTTGACGACATGACGGCATTTGGCGCTATACGTGCTTTGGCGAAATCAGGTTTACGTGTGCCGGACCATTGCTCGGTCATCGGCTTCGATGACGTGGCAGCTTCCGGCTTGTACACGCCGCCTTTGACTACCGTGCGCCAGCCCATGGAGGCTATGGGCGCAATGGCTGTAAGCATCGTGGTTGAAGGCATAAACGGGGTGCTGGAGAAGCGAGAGGTCTCCGCCATCCACCGCAAGATGGCGCCGGAACTGGCGGTTCGGGAGTCAACGCACAGCGTCTCCTGAAACACGCCGCACTGCCTTAATGGCATTCGGAGGAACTTTTCACTTGACAATTGCGTGCAGCTATCTCAGTATTTGCTGCTATTGATACGTTTTAATGAATCAATTCACCGGAAAATCCACTGACACGGCTGGCGCTGGCCCGGTTTACTGGCAGGGTTCGCGGTTTCGATACGGTGCGTCAGTCTGCCCGAATGCAGCTAACATGCTGGATTACAAACTCTCCGAAGACAATCAGACTGCCTTGAAAAGAAATCAAAGGGGGTTGCGATGAAATCCCGTCTCGCATCGTTGAGCATTGCGTTATTCATTCTCGTTGTTTCCGCGAGCCTCTTCGCTCAGGACACCGCATCCATCACCGGCACCGTCACCGATCCCAGCGGGGCCGCTGTCAAGGGTGCGCAAGTGCGGGTCAGCAGCCCGGATCGAGGCATTGACCACACCGTGCCTACAAACGGTAGCGGCGACTATCTGGTTGCCGGGCTGCCGCCCGGGCCGGTAGATGTGGCCGTAGCGGCGCAGGGCTTCAAGAAGTTCGAAGCGAAGGGTGTGATTCTGCGTGTCGGACAAAAAGCTCGCACTGATATCGCGTTGCAGGTTGGCGCGAGCAACACCGTAGTGGAGGTCGAAGGAACCGCCGTCGCGCAGGTAGAGACGCAATCTTCCGATCTCACCGGTATCGTCACCGGGAAGCAGATCACTCAGCTCGAACTGAATGGACGGAACTTCACGCAGCTGGTGACGCTGATTCCGGGCGTAAGTAACCAGACTGGCCAAGACGAAGGGACCGTTGGAGTTTACGGCAATATCAGCTTCAGCATCAACGGTGGCCGCGTGGAGTACAACAATTGGGAACTGGACGGCGGCGACAACATGGATAACGGCAGCAACGACACGCTCAACGTCTATCCCAGCTTGGAAGCTATTTCCGAATTCAAGGTGCTCACTTCGAACTATGGCGCGCAATATGGGCGTAATGGTTCAGGTACGGTTGAAGTCGAGACCAAGTCTGGCACCAACGCCTTCCATGGCAATGTTTATGAATTTGTGCGGAATGATGCTTTCAATGCCACGAAGTTTCCGCTGTCTACGGTTTCTCCGTACAAAAAGAATGACTTCGGCTATACGATTGGCGGCCCGATCTGGAAGAACAAGACATTCTTCTTCTGGTCACAGGAATGGCGCAGAGATCGTGTGCCGGGACAGGATTTCAATCATGCAGTGCCGTCGGTTGCTGAACGTGCGGGGGACTTTACTGACCAGTGCACAGGTAGCGGCGACTGCCCGAGTGGGGGTCCCGATCTACTGGCTGCGGGTTATAACCCGAACGACCCTACCGTCCAGGCTTTGCTGACCATGATTCCGCTGCCGAATGACCCCACTGGAACGCGTTTCATTGAGTCTCCGGTGCAGCCAACTAATTGGCGCGAAGAACTGATCCGTGTCGATCATAACCTTACCGACAAACAGCGTCTGACGTTCCGCTATATCCACGACTCGTGGGATAACATTACTCCCGTCCCGCTGTGGACTAACAATGGCGACTTTCCGACGATCCAGACGGCGTTCAAAGGTCCCGGCTTAAGTCTGGTGACCCGCTTGAACAGCACCTTCTCACCCACACTGCTTAACGAATTCGTATTCAGCTACACGACTGACCACATCATTCTCAACAACGTGGGAAACTGGAAACGCCCAGCCAACTTCGTTGTGCCAGACATATTCCCTGGTAATGGCGATGGAATTTTGCCAGGCATCAATTTGGTTGGAGATGCCTACGACGGAGGCTTTGGAGAGGATGCCGGCTACATTCCCAATGGTGTTTACAATTCGAATCCGACCTACACGTATCGCGACAATGTGAGCAAGATTGTCGGCAGGCACAATATGCAATTTGGCGCTTATGCGGTGTTCGGACAGAAAAATGAGCTGGGCGGGGAATTAGGGGACGGATCCATCCCCGGCTACCTGACTTTTGATACTTCCACAGGCATTTCAACCGGGAATGCGTTTGCCGACCTGCTGCTCGGGCAGATCTCTAGCTACGGTCAACAAGACAGGCGTCTCAAATACTACAACCGCTATAAGATTCTGGAACCTTACTTCCAGGATGACTGGCACGCCACCAACCACCTCACGCTGAATCTTGGATTGCGGGTGAGCTTGTTTGGAACTTATCGGGAGAAGCAGAAGCAGGCCTTCAACTTTGACCCAACGCACTATCAGCCAGGTGTCACCACGATAAATTCTGATGGCAGCGTCAGCAACTTGTTCATCAACGGGCTGCCGAATGGAATTGTCCAATGCGGCGTCACACCGGGAGTGCCGGTGAGCTGTATGGAAGGGCACCTCTTCAACCCTGCTCCTCGAGTGGGCTTCGCCTGGGACCCGCGGGGCAACGGCAAGACCGCATTCCGTGGCGGATACGGCATCTTCTTCGAGCATGCCAATGGCAACGAGGGCAACACTGAATCTCTTGAAAATTCCCCGCCTTTAGCGAACGTCTCTGTGCAAAACAACATTCCTGGATATTCAGCAAAGGGAACCCAAGGAGCGCAGTTTCCCTTAAGCGTGAACGCTATTCCTACTAAAGCCAGGTGGCCCTATATGCAACAGTGGCATCTGGACGTGCAGCAGGAAGTCCTGCGCAATACTGTCGCTACGGTCTCATACGTGGGCAGCAAAGGCACACGCCTCAACCGCCAGACTAACCTGAATCAGGTTCCGTTGGTGCCGCTTTCGCAGAACCCATATGCGCCGGGAGAGGCAATTGGTGCCAGCGATTGCGACACAAATACGACTCCAAGCGGTGTTCCTGTCACCGGTCAAGCCTTAATTAACCTTCGAGTTCAATGTGGCGACGATCCCAGCCCGTTTCGTCCGTTCGCTGGTTTCGGTGACATTACGCACCTAGAATACAGGGCGTCCTCGATCTATCACGCGCTGCAGACTTCGGTACGCCGAAATGTAGGCGGACTGCAACTCAGCTTCGCGTACACCTGGAGTCATTCCATCGACGATTCCTCTGACCGTTACGATGGCAGCTTCGTTGATTCCGCCAATCCGAGTGCGAATCGCGCGAGCTCCAACTTTGACGTCCGCCACATCCTGAACTTTAGCTATATTTGGGACCTTCCGTTTTTCAAAAGCCCTGGTGTCGCAAACAAGGTTCTAGGAGGATGGGAATTCTCGGGTATCACGAATTATCAGACAGGGACGCCGTACAGTGTGGTCGTTTCTAATGACAACGCTGGCGTTGCCAACGGGGTTGCCTCCAGCAGCGCGCGTCCAGACCTGGTAGGCGATCCGAGATCTGGCGTTGTTTCGACTCCTCTGGAGAATTTCGGTCCGCTTTTCTACAACGACGCAGCGTTTGCGTTTCCGCGAGGTCTGACATTTGGAACCGCGCCCAGAAACCTCTTGAATAATCCACATCGGATCAACTTCGACATGGCTCTTTTCAAGCGCTTCGCTATTAAGGAGCAGGTCGGGCTCGAATTCCGGGCGGAGGCGTTCAATGTGTTCAACCACATCGAGTGGGGCGACATCGCGGGCGACAGCGGCTCGGCTGCTGGCAACAACAGTTCGGGAACCAACACCTTCGGCGAGGAAGGTTTCAACCGCCCGAACCTGGCGCACAACGAGCGCATTCTGCAACTCGGCCTGAAGTTTACTTTCTAACCCCTGCAAGACTAAAAAATCCAGCCCTGGCCCGTCGAAGCCAGGGCTTTTCTCTTGGCTGTGCTGATCCAACCGAGGTCCGCGGAGTTTTGTTGAAGCTTGCCAATCGCCCCGGCGATTTCCTGCATGTCCTCTTCATCTCCTAGTAGCGCCGTTTGCGGGATCCAAATGGCTTCAGAGAACGCGCGCTGGGCGTTGGGATACGGCTGCTCCAAGAACGCATGTTTCTGTCCCCGCTGCGCGCCTCCTAGCCTCTGGCGATATGCGCCGTTCTGGAATAAATCCAGCGAGTGAACCGGCGGATATCCCGGCTCGCAGGGAATGCCTTCAGCTTCTAGAGCCTTCATCAATTTCTCGACCGGCACGCTGGCGAACGCCTTCGGCTCGAAGTGAAAGATGTAGGCGTAATGCCCGTTGCGGGTGCAGCGTGGATCGAGCTTCTGCGGCGTGACGCCTTCGATTTCGCCAAGCAGCTTATCTAGCAAACGTGCATTGCGATGACGATGCGCCGTTTGCTCATCCAGGCGCCCAAGCTGCGCGCTGAGCACGGCTCCCTGCCATTCACTCAGGCGGTAGTTCGATCCATAAATGTAATGGCTATAGAACCACTGGCCCGGCATGCGCCCGCAGTCGTGCACGGAGCGGGCGAGATGCTCGACTTCATCATCATTGGTGATGATTGCCCCGCCTTCGCCCGCGGTCATCAGCTTGCTGGCTTGAAAACTAAACGTGCCTGCAACGCCGAACGTGCCCACGCGACGTCCGCGCCACTCGCTGCTGTGCGCGTGCGCACAGTCTTCGACTAGCGGAATACTATGCGGCGCAGAAATTTTGCACAGACGATCAACGTCAGCAGGATGCCCGCCCAAATGTACGGCAATAATGGCCTTCGTGCGAGGAGTAATGGCCGATTCAACTAGATCGGGATCAATGCAATCCGTCTCGGGCAGGACGTCCACCATGACGGGCATGGCGCCTGCAAACAGCACTGCGGTCGCGGTCGCGACGAAAGTCGAGTCGGGAACAATAACTTCATCGCCGGGACCGATTTTCAGCGCGGCCATTACGACCTCTAGCGCGGCCGTGCCGTTCGTGACTGCGATCCCATGCTTCGCCCCGTGATAGCGGGCGAATGCGCGCTCGAATTCCAGTGTCTTCGCTCCTTCAGTCCGCCACCAGAGACGACTTTCCAGAACTTCGTTGAGAGCTCGGCGTTCGTTTTCGTCGTACTGCGGCCATGCGGGAAAAGGTTTGCGCTTGGTCTTAGGTCCGCCGAGCAGGGCAAGTTGGGACATAGTTTTCTTTGGAACGAGCTTTATTCCGACACCGAGCCGGCTCGCACCGGGAGATTGCTTTTCGACGTCATGACTCTATCGTAAATCCACAAAAGCGCCGCAGTAGCCACTCCCACGGCCGTCACGGCGCACCAAATGCGGCTGGGCTGATGAGTGACCTCGCCGAAGTGATGGATGAGCACGCCGCCAAACCAGCCGCCGATCAGCGAGCCGATTCCGATAGGCAGAAACGCAAATCCCATGTACGTGCCCTGCTGGCCAGACGGTGCGAGCCGCGAAATGTATTCGTAATAGCGCGGGGACTGCGTGATCTCGCCAAGTGAAACCGTAAACAGCGTGAGGATCGCCATCGGGACGGTCGGATGAATGATCAAAATGACCCATGCCAGCCCGGAGATCAGCGTCCCCAGAGTGATTGCGCTGAACGCGGGGATGCGCTGGGTCAAAAAGCTGACCAGCATTTGCAGCGAAATTACCGTTAGGGGGCCAGTGACCAGGATTAATTCGGTATCGGTTTTCGGATTGATGTAATCGTGAATGTAGAGCGGAAGAATGATGAATTCCTGCCAGTAGACAATCCAATAACCGGAGAAGATCAGGAGGAAAATCATGAAACGCGGATTGGAGATGACGGTTACGAAATTCTTTGCTGCCTGGGCGAGGTTGACGGTTTGTGCCTCATCGGAGCGGCGTGGTTCTTTGAAAAGAAGCAGTATGGCGAAGAACATGGCAAACACGCTGAGCGCGGCGACGCGAAACACATTTTCCACACTGATGTGCTGGTGCACCCAGGAGGCGACATAAGGTCCGGCAGCGCCGCCGATATTCACCAGCGTGTAGTAAATGGAGTAGCCGATCGACCGGACGTTTTCCTTGGAGGCACGCGCTGTGGTTCCGACCACGCACGGCTTAACCAGAGCGATGCCGAGCGCAGGGAGCATCAACACAATCGTGACCAGCACGCCCAGCGGCATGGCATTGCGCACAGGAGCCAGCCATGGCGCTCCTAGCGATCCAAGGAGAAAGTAAGAGCAACTCAGAATGAAATAAGCCAGTGAAAGAGATCGGCGGAATCCCAGGCGGTCGGCGAGAGTTCCTCCGAAGGCTGCGAGAAACCAGACCAGCCCGCCGAATAATCCAGTGAGGCTGCCAGCTTGCTTGACTCCGAAGTTCAGCGTCTCGTGAAGATAGCGCGCAAGCGAGGCAAAAGCGGCGTAATAGGAAAGCCGCTCGAAAAGTTCGCTGATATTCGCTACCCAGAAGGGGCGCTCGAAACCGGTGCGAATCTCCTGGAAGCGGTCGGCAAAAGTCAAACGTAGCTCCTGGCGCGCCGCGGGCAGCCCTGGCGCGTTCACATTCTTATTCGCCTTCTAATTTCCTCGGTGGAAAGTCCAACGACCCGAATTACTTTTCTGCGGCTGCTGTGGCCGGACGCTATGGTAACGGAGGAACGCGGTAGCTTCAAAAGTTTTGCGAGAAATTCGACGCAGGCCTCATTGGCGCGGCCTTCGATTGGAGGAGCGGTGAGTGAGAGCTTGAGCGCATCGCCAACCTCGCCGGTGATGGCGTTCCTCTTAGCGCGAGGATGAACTTTGACGGCGAAGGTAGCGCCGGATGGGGTGTCGTGGATGGTGACCATAAAAAACGTATTACCACAGAGGGCACAGAGGTTCAGAGAGGATTACAAGCATGAATAATTAGGAATCCTCTGTGTTCCTCTGTGCCCTCTGTGGTTATTTGGTTGCTCTTTCCCCAAAAATTGCTGTCCCAATGCGAACGCAGGTTGATCCTTCTTCAATGGCAACTTCGAAATCGTGTGACATGCCCATGGAAAGCACATCCATGCGAATGGCCGGCAATTTTTGCGCGGCAATCTCATCTCGGAGCGCATGAAGCTGGCGAAAGTAGGGGCGTGCGTCTTCGGGATTTTCCGTGAAGGGCGGAATTGTCATCAGCCCGCGGAACTGGAGATTGGTGAAGCGAGGTGCCGCTTGCAGAATTGCTTCAAGTTCGCGCGAGCCGGGCGCCACTCCACTCTTTGCAGCTTCGCCTCCGACGTTGATCTCAATCAAAACCGCCAATTTCTTGGCGAGCTTCTGCGCTGACGCATTCAATTTTTCGGCGAGTTTCAAGGAATCGACCGAGTCGATTGCGGAAAACAGCTCGGCCGCGCTTGCCGCCTTGTTGGATTGCAGATGGCCGATCATGTGCCATTCGGCGGCTTCTAGATCGCGCAATTTGTCCGCTTTGCTCGCGAACTCCTGCACGCGATTTTCTCCAAAGAGACGTAATCCGGCTGCATACGCTTCTCGAATGCGCTCTGGAGGATGCGTCTTAGTAACCGCCATGAGCGCGATTTCCTCTGGGTTACGACCCGCGCGGCTGGCGGCGGCGACGCGGTCCCGCACGCGCGCGACATTCTCGGCGATAGACATTGATTCATTGAACCACAGAGGTCACGGAGTAACACAGAGGTGCCAGGTGTTCTTCTTTTATTGGGAATCCACGCGGGCGAGGCGCCCGCGCCACATATTCCGGCGCCAGACATTTTATGTCACATGATGGCTGTGGGTGGTGCTGGTTCGCTGGGATCACCCGCGGCTGTTAGCGGCAAGCCGATCATCAGAATAGCGAGGAGGAACATCACGATCATTCCGCCGAAAAGATAAGACGGCTCACTGAAAATTTGCGGTCTGGCCCACTTGGGGGCGAACTGCAAGCCAGCCCACACTAATCCCAGCACGGCTTCGCCCGCAATCAAACCGGAGGCGGTGAGCACTCCTGCGTTATCCACACGTGTCATCTGCGCTTCGTTGAACCCGCGCCGCTTTGCCAGCCAATCTCCAAGTGAGCGGAAGACTCCTCCGATGAAGATGGCGAAGGTAGTCTCAAATGGCAGATACATGCCGACTGCGACCAACATGGGGCTGCGCACCTGCATCATGATCATCGCGATACCAAAAAAAATGCCGACGACCACCAGCGGCCAAGGCATATCGCCACCGACAATTCCCATCGCCAGGGTTGCCATCAATCCAGCCTGTGGCGCAGAAAGTTGACGATCGCCGAATCCGATTCCGCCGGCTTTGATATTGGCTTCATGCAGCAGCATCAGCGGCCAGTACATTACAAGACTTGCTACGACCACCGCGATCAATTCTGCAAGCTGAATTCGGCGAGGCGTACCGCCGAGGATGTATCCCACTTTGAAATCCTGCAGCAGCTCGCCGGCAACGGAAGATGACACACAAACCACGGCGGCAACGCCCAACACCGTCGCAACGCCAGAGGTTCCCGAGACTCCCAAGAAAACCATCAAGAGAGCCGCAATCAATAACGTCGATAAAGTTAAGCCAGAAACTGGATTGTTCGATGAGCCAATAAAACCGCACAGGCTGCCTGAAACCGTGGCAAAGAAGAAGCCGACAATAAGCATGACGACCGCTGCCAAAATTGCCGGCAACTTTAGCCCAGAGATATTTATATAAAGGAAACACATGAGTACAAACATCAGTGCAATTAGACTGAGGACAGTTTTCGAACTCATGTATTGTT
>Ga0209158_1001177_pt1 | contig 17739 bp, 12 predicted proteins | sample GraSoiAngelo_140_FD_185897 | JGI IMG/M metagenome (GOLD analysis project Ga0209158, IMG submission 185897) | Grasslands soil microbial communities from the Angelo Coastal Reserve, California, USA - 14_0929_12_30cm (SPAdes) (version 2) | ecosystem: Environmental > Terrestrial > Soil > Grasslands ...
GCCCCCTCCCCCCCGGCCCTCCCCGCCCCGCAGGCCCCCTCCGCCCCGGCTTGCCGTCCGGGCGCGATACTGCCGCCGCGCGCGTTGACACCACGCGAGTCCGCCAGCTCCTCAAGCAGCGCCCGGTGCCGTCCGACCGTCTGGTGGTGCAGACGGTCAAGCCGCTCGCGCCTGGCGGCAAATACCTGGTGCGGGTGCGCGGCGCGACCAATCTGAACGGTGCCACCGCGGACGCCCAGGGAGTACTGACCGTCCCGGTGCCGAAACCGGCGCCTCGGGACACGACGCGCGCGCCGCGCGACTCGACCAGACCGCCATGACCGGCCCCGATCCCCGCCGCCGCTTGCCCGCGGTGGAAGCCCTGCTCGCCGAGCCCGACGTCGCGGCGCTGCTCGCGGCGGGGGCCCATCCCCGCGCCCTCGTGGTGCGCGCAGTGCGCGAGACGATCGACGCCGCCCGCGCCGACGGCGGCACGGCGCCGCCGCAAAGCTGGGGCGGCGCGGTGCTCGCCCGCCTACAGCGTCTCGCCGCGCCGTCGTTCGGGCCCGTGATCAACGCCGCCGGCGTGGTGCTCCACACCAACCTGGGACGGGCGCCGCTCGCCCCGGCCGCGATCGCCGCGATGGCGCGCGCCGCCGCCGGGTACGCCAACGTGGAATACGATCTGGAGCGGGGGGCGCGCGGCTCGCGCCACGCGATCTGCCGCGCCCTGCTGAAGGAGCTCACCGGGGCGGAGGACGCGCTGGTCGTGAACAACGCGGCGGGTGCGCTGCTGCTCGCGCTGTCGGCGCTGGCCCGCGACGGCGAAGCGATCGTATCGCGCGGAGAGCTGGTGGAGATCGGCGGGGCGTTCCGCATCCCCGACATCATGGCGCGCTCCGGGGCGAAGCTCGTCGAAGTGGGCACCACGAATCGCACCCACCGGAAGGATTACGAGGCGGCCCTGACCCCCCGCACCCGCGTCGTGATGAAAGTGCATCGCTCGAACTTCCAGCTCACGGGCTTCACGGCCGAGGTACCGGCGCGGGAGATCTCCGCGGTGGCGCGCGGCGCGGCGGGCGGGGGGCACGGGGGGGCCGCGAGCCTGTTCGATCTCGGCAGCGGCCTGCTGCTCGATCTCTCGCCGTGGGGGCTCTCGGGCGAGCCGACGGTGGGTGAGGCGCTCACCAGCGGCGTCGACGCGGTGGTGTTCTCGGGCGACAAGCTGCTGGGCGGGCCGCAGGCCGGCATCCTGCTCGGAAGGACGGCGGCGATCGACGCCTGCCGCACCGACCCCCTCGCCCGCGCGGTGCGGTCCGACAAGTTCACGCTGGCCGCCCTGGAGGCGACGCTCGCGCTGTATCGCGATCCCGAGGCCGCTCGACGAGAGATACCGGTGCTCCGGATGCTCACTGAAGACGTCGCGGACATACGGCGGCGCGGAGAGGCGTTGCAGCGAGGCATCGGCCAAGACACGGATCTCGTGGTAGGTGAATCGGAAGTGGGTGGCGGATCGTTCCCCGGGGCGAAGCTCAAGACCTGGCTCGTGGCGCTGACGGCTGACAAGCTGACAGCTGACAGCGTGGCGGGGCGGTTGCGAGGGGGAAGCCCGCCCATCATCGCTCGCATCGCGGACGACCGCGTCGTGCTCGATCCCCGTACCATCTTCCCCGAGCAAATCGAGCTGGTCGCGCGCGCGGTCCGCGCCGCCCTGGATGCCTGACGGTCCACACCGCGCGGTCTTTCTGGATCGCGACGGCACGATCGTGGACGATCCTCCCCCCGGCTATCTGCATGAGCCGGGAAGGGTCCATCTATTACGCGGCGCGGCCGCGGGGATCCGCCGGCTGAACCAGGCAGGGTGGCTCGTCGTGACCGTAACGAACCAATCGGGCATCGCCCGCGGACTGTTCGACGCCGTCGCCTATGAGGCGGTGCAGCGTCGCCTCGGCGAGCTGCTCGCCGAGCACGATGCGCGCCTCGACGCCGCCTACTTCTGCCCGCACTACCCGGAGATCACCGGCCCCTGCGAGTGTCGCAAGCCGGGGGTCAAGCTGTTTCGCGACGCCCAGGCGGCGTTGGGAATCGATCTGCTGCGGTCGTACTGGGTCGGGGACCGTCTGAGCGACGTCGAGCCTGCGCGTGCGCTCGGGGCCGGCGCGACGCACGCGATCCTGGTCGCGACCGGCCACGGCGCCGAGCACCGCGCGCAGGCGCACGCGCTTGGCGTGGCAGTGGTGCCCGATCTCGCCGCCGCCGTCGAGCGGATTGTGCGGGCGGAATAGCGGCGGCAGATTGCGGGGCGACATGGAGCCACCCCCGGCGGGATCTGGAGCCTGCGCGCTCGCGCTGCTCGCGCTGCTGCTGCCGTCCACCCTGCCCGCACAGCACACGCGGCCACCCGCGGCTCCCAAGGGCACGATCTCGGTCGGGGCGACGATTCACGACTCGCTCGCACGACGCGACGTGCTGCTCACCGCCGAAAGCACCTACGCGCAAGAGTGGAGGCTCGCCGGTACCACCGGACAGATCGTCACGATCGATCTCGCGTCGGAAGCGTTTGACGCGTTTGTGTTCTTGCTCGGACCCGGGCTCGAGAAGCCCCTGCAGGACGATGACTCGGGTGGCCGGTGCAACGCGCGCCTCACCGTGCGGCTGCCGCGGACGGGCGACTACACCATCGTCGTGACCAGCAGCGAAAAGTTCGCGACGGGCCGCTTCGCGCTCGCGGTGGCTGCCGGTGCGAAACCCAAGTCGCTCAGTCCCTGCCCGCGGTGACGCCCCACCCGCCCCCCCCGCCCGCCCCCCCCGCCCCTGTTCGCGTCGCCGTGCTCGTCTCGGGCGGTGGCACGAACCTGCAGGCACTGCTCGACGCGCTCGCGGATTCTCGGGCGGCGCGCATCGCCCGGGTCGTCTCCAGCCGCTCCGACGCCGGAGCGCTCGAGCGGGCGCGGCGGGCGGGGGTCCAGACTCACGTACTCTCGGACCCCGCCGATGCGGCCGCGCTCACCGCCGCTCTCGGCGACGCCGGGCTCGTAGTGCTGGCCGGGTACCTCCAGCGGATCCCGTCCAGCGTGGTCGCCCGCTTCCCGTGGCGGATGATTAATATCCATCCGGCGTTGCTCCCCGCCTTCGGCGGCGCCGGCATGTTCGGGCGCCGCGTGCACGAGCGGGTGCTCGCGAGCGGCGCGCCGATCTCGGGCGCGACGGTTCACTACGTCGACGAGGAGTACGACCGCGGGCCGATCATCGCCCAGTGGCCGGTGCCGGTTCGTCCGGGCGAAACGCCGGAAACGCTCGCCGCGCGCGTGCTCGAGCTGGAGCATAGGTTGCTCCCGTTCGTGGTGGTGGAGCTGGCGCAGCGCGGCGTGCCGCAGACGCCCGTGCGACTGTTTCCCGACGGCGCCGCGTTCGCGGCTCAGGACAAACTTGTGATGAGGTTCTCTGATGAAGCTCGAGGGCGCACTCAATCCCCATCCTAGAGGATGGGCTCGGCGAGACGCAACGCCGCAGCGTGTCCTCGCGCGTGTGCTTCAGCACAGCGCTGTGCCGAGCCCACGCTTCGGCGTGGGAACAGCGACGGCGGTCACGCTGCTGCTATCCGTCTATCCGGCCGTCCGCCTGTCCACTCAGACCAGCGTCGATCGCCTGGCGGTCCGGCTCGCCGGCATGACCGCCGTCACCGGGCTCGAGCAAGCGATGGCCGATACGCTGCTCACGCTGGTTCCGGGGAGTGCGCGCGACCGGGCCGGCAACGTGACCGTCAGCCTCGGCAAGGGGACGCCGAAGCGTCTCGTAGCCTGCGCGCTCGACGAGGTGGGGTACGTGGTCGGTAACATCACACCCGACGGCTATCTCACCTTGCGGCGCGTGGGCGCACCGCCCACTGCGCTGTTCGATCAGCAGCTCGAGGGCCAGCGCGTGATGGTGTTCGGCGCGCGCGGCGCCGTGCCGGGGGTGGGCGCCGTGAAGTCGACGCACCTGACCCGCGGTCGGGCGGGGGGACCGGGGACGCCGGATCCGGCGTTCACCGTCGACAACGCCTACGTGGACGTGGGTGCCACGTCGGCCACCGAAGCCCGTGCGCTCGGGATCGACGTGCTCGACCCGGTGGCGGCGGCCAAGCGCCCGCATGTGTACGGCGACCGGTTGCTCGCGGCACCCGTCGTGGGGCGGCGCGCCACGTGCGCGGCACTCGCCGCTGCGGTGCAGGCGAAGCCCAACGTGAAAGGCACGGTCGTGGCCGCCTTCACGGTCCGGAGCCTTTACGCCACCAAAGCGGGATTCCAATCGCTGGTGAAGCTGCAAGGTCCGTTCGCCGAGGTGAAGGAGCCGAGCCTCACCGCGCGCTACGCCGATACGCCTGTCGAAACCGTAGCGCTCAAGGACGCGGACGCACTGGCGCAACGGCTCATCGCATGGATGGAGGGAAGATGATAGGGGCGTCGCTGCTGTTGGCGGCTGCGGTGTGGGCCCAGGACAGCTCTCGCGTAGCCGAGGCGCAGTCGGTTCTCGCACCCCTGGTTGAGACGTACGGCGTCTCCGGCGCCGAGGGTCCTGTACGGGAGACGGTGAAGCGGATGCTCCCGGCGTGGGCCCAGACGGAGACCGACACCGCGGGCAACCTTTGGGTGCGGGTCGGCAAGGGCGATCCGCTGGTCGTGTTCGTCGCCCACCTGGACGAGATCGGCTTCACCGTCACGGGCATCAGGGACGACGGATCGCTCGAGCTGCGGACCCGCGGCGGCTTCTTCGGTTCGCTCTGGGAAGCGCAACCGGCGTTGGTGCACACCGAGCGCGGCGACGTCGCGGGCGTGTTCATGCCGCGGGACTCAGGGGTCACCCGTCACACGCCGCCGCCGCTGCGGGTGGACGTGGGCACGACATCGCGCGCTGCGACCATGGCCCTGGGCGTCAGCCCTGGGAGCACGATCACGATGCCGAAGCGCTATGTCCGGCTCGCGGGCACGCGGGCCACCGGCCGCTCCTTCGACGATCGCGTCGGGTCGACCGCGCAAATCCTGGCGCTGCGCCATCTCGACCGGGCGGCGCTCAAGCACCAGGTGATCTTCATCTGGAGCACGCGCGAGGAGATCGGGCTCGAAGGCGCCCAGGCGGCAGCCGCGGCACTCGGCACCACGGCGCGACGGGTCCACGCCATCGACACGTTCGTCTCGGCCGACTCGCCGCTCGAGCTCGCCAACTTCGCGGTGGCGCCGCTCGGGCAGGGCGCGGTGGCGCGGTCGCTCGACAACTCCTCCATCACGCCTCCGGCCTATGTGGACTCGCTCGTCCAGGTCGCGCGCGCGCGCCGGGTGAGTCTCCAGGTCGGCACGACCAACGGGGGCAACGACGGCTCGGTCTTCACGCCGTTCGGCGTCGTGGACGTCGCCATCGGCTGGCCGCTGCGTTACTCCCACTCCCCCGCCGAGGTCGTGGACCTGCGCGACGTCGTGAGCCTCGCCGACATCATCCAGGCGGTGGCCGAGACCTGGTGAGAGCGCTGCTGTCGGTCTCGGACAAGCGCGGCATCGTGGAGTTCGCCCGCGAGCTCGTGGCGCTGGGCTGGGAGATCGTGTCCACCGGCGGGACGGCCGAGACACTGCGCCAGGCCGGAGTGCCGGTGCTCGCCGTCGAGCAGGTCACCGGGTTCCCGGAGATGATGGACGGGCGGGTCAAGACGCTGCACCCCAAGGTGCACGGCGGCCTGCTGGCGCGGCGCGCTCATCCCGGCGACCGCGCCGCCCTCCAGCAGCACGGCATCACCCCGATCGACCTGGTCGCCGTGAACCTGTACCCGTTTCGCGAGACCGTGGCGAAGCCGAACGTCGCGTTCGAGCACGCCATCGAGCAGATCGACATCGGCGGTCCCTCGATGCTGCGCTCCGCGGCCAAGAATCACCAGGACGTGATCGTCGTCGTCGATCCAGACGATTATCCCCAGGTCATCGCAGCGTTGAAGGGCGTCATAGCCCCGGGCGTCAGCCCGGAGTTGCGCCGGGAGCTCGCGGCGAAGGTCTTCGCTCACACCGCCGCGTATGATGCGACCATTCACAGCTATCTGGTGAAGGACCAAGCTGGCTGGCCCGAGCGGATCACGCTCGCGCTGGAGCGCCGCCTGGAGCTGCGCTACGGGGAAAACCCGCACCAGGCGGCCGCGTTGTACGCCAGCGACGAGCCCGGCGTGCGGAACCTGGAGCAGCTGCACGGCAAGGAGCTGTCGTTCAACAATCTGCTCGACGTAGACGCCGCGCTCGCGGCGGTGGCGCCGTGGAGCGGCGCCGACCGCGCGGCGTGCGCCATCATCAAGCACACTACGCCGTGCGGCATCGCCCTCGGTCGCGCGCCGGTCGAGGCGTACGAGCGGGCGCTCGCGACCGACCGCACATCGGCATTCGGGTCGGTGATCGGGTTCAACGCGGGGGTCGACCGCGCGGCGGCCGAAGCGATGCGGGAGCTGTTCGTCGAGGTCGTCGTCGCCCCGGCGTTTCGGGACGACGCGCTCGCCGCGTTTCGTGAGAAGAAGAACCTGCGGGTCATCCGGCTCGCCGTCGACCCGGACGCGCCGGGGTGGGACTTCAAGCGCATCCGCGGCGGCTTTCTGGTGCAGGAGCGCGCCCGGCCGGCACGCGCGGCGGAGGAGTCGGCGTGGAAGGTGGTGACGCGGCGCTCCCCCAGCACGGAGGAGTGGACCGACCTGCGGTTCGCCTGGGCCGCCGTGGGCGCGGTCAAGTCGAACGCGATCCTGCTGGCCCGCGGCGAAGCGGCGATCGGAATCGGCGCCGGCCAAACGTCCCGGGTGGACGCGTCGTTCCTCGCCATCCACAAGGCGCGCCAGCAGGGCCACGATCCCGCCGGCGCCGTGTTAGCTTCCGACGCGTTCTTTCCGTTCCCCGACGGGGTAGAAGAAGCGGCCCAGGCGGGGGTGCGCGCGATCATCCAGCCGGGCGGCTCCGTGAAGGACGCGGACGTGATCGCGGCCGCCGATCGACACGGGCTGGCGATGGTGTTGACCGGTCTGCGGCAGTTCCGGCACTAACCACCATGACGAGCACGCCGAGCATGCGCGACCAACTCACGCCGTACGCCGACGCGGAGCGCCCGCCCTATCTGATCGCGCTGATGGTGTCGCTCGGGGCGCTCGCCCTCTACGCCGTGACGCTCGCGCCCACCACGCAGTTCTGGGACGCCTCCGAGTACATCACCACCGCGCACGCCCTCGGCATCCCGCATCCTCCCGGCAACCCGCTCTTCGTCCTGCTCGCACACGCGTGGGGACTGCTCCCGCTCGGCGCCGACTACGCGCGCCGGATCAACCTGCTGGCGGCCGTGAGCAGCGCGGCGGCGGCGGGGTTCTGGTTCTTGATCGGGGAGCGCTGGTTGCGGCCGATCGTGTCGCCCACCGGGCCGCGGCGGCTCGCCGCCGCCGCCGGCGCGGTCGTCGGCGCGACGGCGTTCACCGTGTGGAACCAGTCGGTCGCGAACGAAAAGGTTTACACGGTGAGCGTGCTGTCCATCGCGCTGGTGCTGTGGCTCGTGGTGCGCTGGGGCGATCAACCGTCCGAGGGCCGCCGCGACCACTGGCTCGTACTCATCGTCTATCTGCTGGCGCTCACCGCGACCAATCACTTGATGGGCGTGCTCGTCGCGCCCGCCGTGCTGGCCTACGTCCTGGCGACGGACGCGCGCGCGCTGCTGCGCCCCCGCTTCCTCCTCGCGGCGGCGCTCGTGGCTGCCGTCGGCACCAGCGTCGATCTCTTCATGCCGATTCGAGCGCAATTCGATCCGTACTTGAACGAGGGCGAGCCGACCACGTGGCGGGCGCTCAAGGCGGTCCTGGCGCGCGAGCAGTTCGGTAAGCCGTCCGTGCTCGACAACCCGATGTATCCGCCCGGGGCGGAAAACCCCGGCCACACGCTCGTGCTGTACGGGCAGCAGCTCCTGAACTACCTGCAGTACTTCGCCTGGCAGTTCGGGCGCGACTGGCCGGGAGCGGTGCGGCGCATCCTGACGGCGGCGTTCGTCATGCTGGGCCTGCTGGGCGCGCGGACACAGTGGCGCGCCGACCGCCGCGCCGCGCTCGCGATGACGACGTTGCTCGTCACGCTCACGGTCGTCCTGGTGTTCTACCTCAACTTCAAGTGGGGCTACTCCCAGCCCTATGCTGCACAGGGTATCGACCACGAAGTGCGCGAGCGGGACTACTTCTTCATCGCATCGTTCGCCGCATGGGGCGTCTGGGTCGGCATCGGGCTCGCCGCGGTGATGGCGTGGATCGAGGAGCAGCTGGCCCGGCGGATGCCGGTCGCAAGGCGATCCTGGGCGTGGTCAGCGCCGGTGCTGCTCGTCGCGCTGCTCCCGTTGCTTGGCAACCGACTGACGGCGTCCCGGGCCGGTGAGACGATGGCGCGTGACTACGCGCGCGACGTGCTGCAGTCGGTGGACCCTTATGCGCTCGTCGTCACGGCGGGGGACAACGACACCTTCCCGCTGTGGTACGCGCAGGAGGTGGAGGGCGTCCGCAAGGACGTGAGCGTGCTGGTGCTGTCGCTCGCCAACACCGATTGGTACCTCCGCCAGCTGCAGCGCCGGCCGCCGGCGACGTTCGATCCCGCGGCGGCACCGGCCTGGTACCGCGCGCGGCGTTGGCCACGTCCAACGACGTCGTGGATGGGCCGGTTCTACCTGGCCGACTCCGCCGACACCCTGCCCCAGTATCTGCCGCTGCCGCGGGCCGTCACCGGGTACCTCGGCCGCATCGCGGTTACGCTCGATCCCGCTACATTGGGCCGTCCCTACTTGGAGCGCGGCGACCTGGCTGTGCTACAGATCATCAAGGACGAGCTCGGGCGACGGCCGATCTACTTCTCCGCATCCACGGGCAGTTATGCCGACCAGCTCGGGCTGTCGGCGCACCTGGTCAGTGAAGGCCTGGTGCGCCGCGTGGTGCCGCGGCCGGTCGCGCCGGACGACAGCGTGCGGCTCGTCCAGGGCCGCGGCTTCGTGAACGTGCCGCGATCGCGTGCGCTCGCCTTCGGGGTGTATCGGGGTGGCGCGACGGCGGCGCGACCGCGCCCGCGCGGCTGGGTGGACGTGCCGTCCCAGAACAGCCTGTTGGGTTACGTCTTCGTGTACGACACGATGGCCGCGGTGCTGCACGACGTGGAGCCGGCGCTCGCAGCCCGGGCGGTCGAGCTGCGCGACGCGATCCTCGCCAACACGACGTACGCGCTCCCCGTCGAACGGCGCGCCATCGGCAATTGATCCCGAATCGAGCGAGCATGAGCCACGCACAGCAGGCGGTCAAGATTCCGGTGAGCGAACGTGGGGTGTCCGCGACACCCGTCGCCGTCGGGGCGAGTGAGCGCCCGCCCTATCTGATGGCGGCGTGCGTCACTCTCGCCGCACTGGTCCTCTACGTCCTGACCGTCGCGCCCACTACGCAGTTCTGGGACACTTCCGAGTACATCGCCGCGGCTTATGTGCTGGGCATCCCGCACCCACCCGGCAACCCGCTGTTCACGATCATCGCGCACACCTGGGGCCTGCTGCCGCTCGCCGCGGGATACGCGATGCGCATCAACCTGCTCGCGGCCGCGACGAGCGCCGTCGCGGCGGGGTGCTGGTTCCTCGTGGGAGAGCGCCTCATGCGCGCGTGGGTGCCGGCGGTGTGGCCGCGCCGGCTCGCGGCGCTCGCGGGCGCGGTCTGCGCCGCGACGGCGTTCACGGTGTGGAACCAGTCGGTGGTGAACGAGAAGGTGTACACCTTGTCGCTCTTGTCCGTGGCGCTGGTGCTGTGGCTGATCCTGCGCTGGGACGACCAGCCACTGGGCGAGGCGCACGACCATCACCTGCTGCTGATCGTTTATCTCATCGCCCTCACCGCGACGAATCACATGATGGGGGTGCTGGTCGGGCCGGTCGTCGTGGTGCTGCTGTTCCCGCCGCTCCGGAGCGTGCGGCCGGTGGACGAAGCGTCGCGCCGGGTGGAATGGTCGCAGTGGTTCGTGTTCTGCAGCGTGTACGGCATGATCGTGGCGACGGGATTGGAGAGCGCGACGCCGCTGTTCGCGGTGGGCGTGCTGTTCCTCGCGGCCTTCGCCAACGCCATCCTGCGGGCACGCAATTGGGATTTCGCCGTCGCCGTGCTCGCCGTCGCCGTGGTGGGCCTCTCGGTGTACTTGTTCCTCCCGATTCGCGCCGCGCACTATCCGCCGATCAACGAGGGCGAGCCCACCACCTGGAAGGCGCTGTGGGAGGTGCTCACGCGCCAGCAGTACGGCAAGCCGCCCGTGAGCCAGCGACAGGCCTCACTCGTGGCCCAGATCGGGATGTGGGTCCAGTACTTCAGCTGGCAGTGGGGCCGGGACTGGATGGGCGGCCTGCAACGCGGGCTCGCCGTCGTGTTCGCTTCGCTCGGCCTGCTCGGTGCCTGGCGTCACTGGAAGGCCGACCGCCGCGCCGCGCTCGCCATGACCGCGCTGATGGCGACGTTCACGCTGCTGCTCATCTTCTACCTGAACTTCAAGTACGGCTTCTCGCAGATGCTCGACCGGCCCCAGCTGGCGCGCGAGGTGCGCGAGCGGGATTACTTCTTCATCACGTCGTTCGCGCTGTGGGGCGTGTGGGTGGGAATGGGCCTCGCCACGTTGATGGAATGGGCCGCGGAATGGCTGGAGCAGCGCGAGCCCGATCGCGAGCGCCGCTGGCGGTACGCCACGCCGCTGCTGCTGCTCGCGCTGATCCCCCTCGCCGGCAACCGACTCACGGCGTCACGCGCGGGCGAGACGCTGGCGCGCGATTTCGCGTTCGACATCCTCCAGTCGGCCGAGCCGTACGGTGTCCTCGTCACCGCGGGGGACAACGACACCTTCCCGCTATGGTACGCGCAGGAGGTCGAGGGCATTCGCAAGGACGTCACCGTCGTGAACCTGTCGCTCGCCAACACCGATTGGTACCTGCGGCAGCTGCAACGGCGACCACTCGCCGACTTCGAGCCCGACAAGGCCCCCGCGCTGTACCGCGGGCGCCAGTGGCCCAAACCGACGGGCCGGCTGCTCAACTTCAGCGACGCGCAGCTCGACGGGCTCCAGCCGGTCTACTTCCTCGAGCAGAAGACCACCGTGAACCTGGGCGGCGTCGGCGTGACGCTCGATCCGGCCCAGCTCAACCGCCAATACCTCGAGAAGGCGGACGTGATAGTGCTGCAGGCGATCCGCGACCAGTTGGGGAAGCGGCCGATCTATTTCTCGCGCACCGTCGGGCCGTACGCCGACCAGTTCGGCCTCACCGGCTACCTCGAGGGCCAGGGGTTCGTGCGCAAGCTGCACCAGGAGGCGCTCGCCGAGTCGGACAGCATCAAGGCGGTCCCGGGCCTCGGCTACGTGAACGTCCCGCGCACCGAAGCGCTCGCCTTCCAGGTGTACCATCGCGCCGCGGCGGCGCGCAACCGCCCACGGGGCTGGGTCGACCGGCCGTCCGAGGGCATCCTCGCGACCTACGGCATCGTGTACCAGGCGCTGGCGCAGGTGCTGCAGAAGCGGAACCCGCAGGAGGCGACCCAGGCCCTGGTCGTGGCGGATTCGATTTTCAAGAACACCACCTTCGGATTCACGCCGCCGACGGAGCGGTGAGGGCGCGCCGCGCGCGCAATGCCCTCACATGTCGAGCACGTGGGACGCCGATTCACTGTGGCGGTCGTTCTGGCGAGCGTTGTACCTGGGCTCGCGCACGCGCAGTGCCCCGACGGCTCGGCTCCGCCGTGCCGGTCTGCGGCAGGCACGGCACCGTCACCTACCAGCGTGGCTGTGCTCTACTTCGACAACGCGTCACCCGACTCGACGGACGACTATCTCGCGGAAGGACTGACCGAGGCGGTCATCGCGCAGCTCGGCGAGGTCGGGCGCATTTCCGTCAAGTCGCGGTCCGCCGTACGGCGGTTCCGCGGCAGGAACGTCCCCGATCTCCCAACGATCGGCCGGACGCTCGGCGTCGCGTATCTCGTGACCGGGAGCGTGCAGCGTGCGGACCGCGCCCTACGCGTCACGATCGAGCTGGCGCACACCGCGACCGGCACGCGCGTGTGGGGCGACCAGTTCGTCGGCGCTGACGACAGTCTGTTCGCCCTCGAGGACAACATCGCCCGGCGGGTGGCCGAAGGTGTAGCAGGACGGCTCCTCCCCACCGAGCGCCGTGCGGTCGCAGCGGTGCGGCTGACGCGCAACCCGGAGGCCTACGAGCACTTCCTGCGCGGGAACTACGGTCTCGCCCAGCGCACCTCCACCGGGATGACGCGGGCAACGGCGGAGTATCGGCAGGCGGCGGCGCTCGACTCGGGATTCGTCTCGGCGCTGGCCCGCGTAGGACTCGCGTACGCACTGCGGCTCGACTGGAGCTGGGATGCGACAGGGGCGTCTCCGGCAGACAGCCTGCTGGATCGGGGAGAGGCGGCGGCGGACGAAGCGCTGCGGCGCGACCCGTCCAACTCCGATGCCTGGCTCGCCCGGGGATACCTGCTCGAGTTCCGGCACCCCCACAGCTGGGATGGTGTGATGGCGGCGTTCGCGCGGGCCGTTGCACTCGACCCCCGGAACGCCGAGGCGTGGCACCAGATGGGGGACGCGGCAACGGACATGGGTGACGACTCGACCGCGGTCACGGCCTGGCGGCGCGCGCTGGCGATCGATCCGGGGCGCCCCATCACGCTCCGCGCCTACGCACAAATGGTCGTACCCGCCGAGGCCAGGTCACTCTTGGACAGCGCGTTGGCCGTGGACCCGGGATTCCATTTGGCGCGGCTGAGCCGTGCAGACATACGCCTGGCCCAAGGCGATACCTCTGGCGCCCGCCGCGACCTCCAGGCCTCTCGCTGCGAAGTATGTGCGGCGGACATGTGGCCGTCGTGGACCGCGTGGCACGCACTCTCACTTGGCTCGCTCGGTGACACGGCAGCCGCCCGGGTCGAGGCGGATTCGGTGCGTGCCCGTCTCCGCCTCTCGGGAGGCCTCAGCTGGCGTGTGGGGGTGTCGCTTGCCCTCCACTACCTACAGCTGGGTGACTCTGCGACGGCGTTGGACCTGCTCGAGCGGATCTCTCCGCGTGGTGTGAAGCTGTGGTCTCTGTTAACAGGCGACCTGAGCTCCCGGTTCTATCCTGTGACGTCCAGCCGAAGGTTCCACCAGATCGTGTCCGACGCGACGCCACCGTGGTTGCCGCCGCAGGCGGAGGTCTTCGACCTGCCTACCTCGGCGACGATGCGGACTCTCTGGGTGGCGACCTACACCGGCATGTACGGGCGCGCGCGCATCTACGCACGCCAGGACCGCCTCATCGTGGCGCTCGAGGGCCAGGAACTGGGGGGGTTGCTGTACCAGGGAGGCAACACGTTCGTCGCATCCTGGGACCACGGCGTCCGGGTCGTATTCGGCACAGGTAACGTCCCGGTGGCGGGATTCACGGTCACCCGCCGCAAGCGCGTCGTGACGTACCAGCGGGTGGAGTAGCACACTGCGCTACGACATCGTGAACCAGCAAGACCGCACCGACTGATTGGCTACGCCGCCAACATTTCAGTAGCATTGAAGGTCCCGGATGACCTCGATGACATCTCCAACCTGCTCAGTGCGCACAGCACGTCGTTCCGTGACTGCGGCGCCGAGCGTCACATGGCTCGCAGCGATTGTTTGCTTGCTTGCGGCTCCGGCCGCTGCCGCGCGGCAGGCGCCTGCCACGAGCGCCCAGGTGCCGGGCGCCGGCAAGCCCGGAAGCGGGGCCGTGACGGCGGACAACGCGGCCGGGTTTGATGCGATCTTCGATGGTAAGACGCTGAAGGGCTGGGACGGCGATGCCGCGTTCTGGCGCGTCGCCGATGAGACGATCGTGGGCGAAACCACCGCCGAACGGCCCCTCAAGGCGAACACATTCATCGTCTGGCGAGGCGGCACGACCAAGGACTTCGAGTTGAAGCTGGAGTACCGGATCAGCACCACCAACCCCGCCGGCAACAGCGGCGTTCAGTTCCGCAGCTCGCTCTTGCCCGACGCCGGCCGCTGGGTGATGCGGGGCTATCAGGCGGACATCGACGCGGCCAACACCTACACGGGCCAGATCTATGAAGAGCGGGGCCGCGGGTTTCTCGCGAGACCGGGTCAAGCCGTGCGTGTCGCCGCAGACGGCCAGCTGAAGCTGCTCGCGTCGCTCGGTGACCCTGCCGTGCTGAAGACGTTCATCAGGAACCGCGACTGGAACCAGATTCACGTCATCGCGCGCGGCAACATCATCGTGGAGTTCGTCAACGGCCACGTGACGAGCCTCCTGGTGGACGACGACACGCAGGGCCGGGCGTGGGATGGATTGCTGGGCCTGCAGCTGCACGCCGGCCCGCCCATGAAGATCGAATTCCGGAACATCCTCCTGAAGCATTGGGACGCCACAGCGACGAGCCAACCGGCGGACTGGCTGACCGACGGCGGCAACCCCAAGCGCACGGCGTGGCAGCAGGAGGAGCGGACCGTGACGACTCGTAACGCCAGGGACATCGAGCTGCTGTGGAAGATCACGCTCGACAATCTGCCGCGAGAAATGCACTCGCTCTTGCCGGCGCTCGTCGTGGGTCGGGCGTCTACCCGTGAAGGGCCGAAGCAGATCGTGGTCGTGACCGGCGTGTCTGACAACCTGTACGCGATCGACGCCGAGCGCGGCGTGCTGCTGTGGACGAAGCGCTTCGACCACTCCTCGGTGGGTGATACCGCCCTGCGGGGGGGTCTCATGTGCCCCGGCGGCATCACGGCGACCCCCGTGATCGGCCCCGCCACGGTGGGCGGTCGCTACACGATTTACGCCGTGTCGTGGGACGGGATGCTCCACCAGATCAACGTCGCCGATGGTGAGGACCTGGCCCCGCCCGCCAAGTTCATGCCGCCGAACGGAAAGCCCTATGCGTTGAACCTCTGGAAGAACGTGGTCTATACGCACACTGCGCAGGGGTGCGGCGGTCATCCCAACATGGCCTACGCCTACGACCTTGCCACCACCAGAGTCGGCAGCTGGGGGCCGGCGGGCGGCGGCATGTGGGGCCGCACCGGGCCGGCCATCAGCTCGAAGGGGGTCATGTACACCGGCACCGGAGATGGGCCGTGGGACCCCGAGCGCGGGCTCTATGGCAACGGGATTATCGGCGTCCAGCAGAATCCCACCACCAAGGCGCTCGAGCTGGTGGACTACTACGCGCCGTCGAACGCCGCGTGGCTGTTCAAGCGCGATCTCGACATGCAGGTCACGCCCGCGATCTTCGATCATAAAGGCAGGGAGCTGATGGTGGCGGGCGGGAAGGAGTGCCGCGTTTACCTGATGGACACCGAGTCGATCGGTGGCGATGACCACCGCACGCCGCTGTTCCGCACGCCGCTCCTCTGCAACGAAGGGGTGAACTTCGCCTCTGCGGGCATCTGGGGTGCCATGGCGAGCTGGGTGGACTCGAGTGGCACCCGCTGGGTGTTGGCTCCCTTCTGGGGGCCCAAACACTCCGCCTTCAAAGCGCCTGGGGAGCACGGCGACGTCACCTCCGGCGCGATCGCCGCTTTCAAAGTGGAAGAGCGCGATGGCGGCCTGCAACTCACCCCGGCTTGGATCTCCCGGGATATGAACCGTGCCGAGCCGCCGGTCGTCGCGAACGGCGTCGTCTTCGCCTACGGCAGCGGCGAGAGCACCACCCAGGCCACGCCGGAGCTCGGACTGCGCGCGAACCAAGCGGACTACCGCATCAAGCATTCCACCCACGCCGTCCTGTACGCGCTCGACGGCCAAACCGGCGACGAGCTGTGGTCGAGCGGCACCCAAATCACGTCATGGAACCACTGGGCCGGCCTCTCGGTCGCCAACGGCCGCGTCTACCTCGGCACCTTCGACGGGACCCTGTACTGCTTCGGTATCAAGCAATGAGAGCGCCTGGGGGGGCGGCCGCGCTGGTGTGCCTGAGCGGCGTCCTGGTGGGGGCCAATCCGGCGCCGGCACAGGATTGGACCACGGCAGGTTATGACGCGCAGCGCTCGTCCTGGGTCAGGGCGGACGCGAAGATCTCCCGCGACAGCGTGCGTGCGCCCGGGTTTCAGCTCCTTTGGAAAGTCAAAGTCGATGTCGACTCGACGCAGTCGAGCGCCGTGACGCCGCCTGTGCTGTTGGATCTCGTGATCGGTCATCGGGGATTCCGGGCCTTGGGCTTTGTCGGCGCGCCATCCGATCACGTGGTGGCGATCGATACCGACTTGGGCCGTGTGGAATGGGAGCGGCGCCTCGCCCCAGGTGCGCCATCCGCCGGTGGCTCGCCGGCCTGCGCGCGCGAGATCACCCCCGACTTTGCGCGCTCAACCAACGCGGCATTTCCCGCTCCGCCGGGGGGACGCGGCGGCGGGCGTGCCGGGCAAGCCGCGCGCAGCGCGGTCGGTGAGCCCGGGCTAGGTGCGGTTACCCTCGCCCAACTGGGCACGCGCCGCACAGCCGCCCCGTCGGCCCCGCCCAAGACACCGGGCCCGCATGTCCCGCCGCGTCCGTTCCCAGTCGTGTATGTCTTGTCGAGCGACGGCATGCTGCACTCGCTGAACGTCATGAATGGCGCCGACGCCGAGGCGCCGGTGCCGTTCCTGCCGCCGCAATCGAGCGCGCGTGGTTTGATCGTCGTCGACGATGTGGCCTACGTGGCCACGGTGTCTGGGTGTGGGGACGCGCCCAATGGGGTCTGGGCGCTGGAGCTCGGCTCCAAACAGGTCGCTACCTGGCGCTCCGCTAGCGCGATCGCCGGCTCCGTGGGTCCTGCCATCGGTCCGGACGGAACGGTCTATGTAACGACCACGACTGGAGAACTGGTGGCGCTTGAGCCGCGGACCCTGAAACCGAGGCAGACCCATCGCGCCGGCGGCGCGGGCTTCACCTCGTCACCCGTGGTTTTCGAGCATGCGGCGAGCGTGCTGATTGCCGCGTCGGCCCGGGATGGGCGGATCCATCTGCTGGACAGCCACCGCTTGGCCAGCTCGAAAGCGACCGAGTCCCTGAACTCGGCGAGCGTTGCTGCCGCCGCGGTGGCGAGCTGGGCGGCCCCTGACGGCACGCGCTGGCTGCTGGTACCACGCGCTGGCGCCATCGTGGCGTGGAAGGTGGTGGACCATGACGGAGTGCCGACCATCCAGCCCGGCTGGGTGTCACGCGATATGATCACGCCTCTGACGCCGATCGTCATCAGCGGCGTGGTCTTCACCGTCTCGAGTGGTGAGTTTCGCGCCCAACCCTCGTCGCCCGCGGTGCTGTACGCGCTCGATGCAACCACGGGTAAGGAGCTGTGGAATAGCGGCACCGCGATGACGTCGCCCGCGCGCGGAGGACTGTCGGGGGGAGGCGGCCAGGTGTATGTCGGGACCAACGACGGCACGCTGTACGCCTTCGGTTTCCCGATGGAGCACTGAGATCGAGGTGGAGCACCGCATCACCTGGCGCGTTGTCCTAGCCATGATGGCCGGCGCGCTTGGCGTCCCACCCGCGCAGGCGCAACTGCCGGACGGCGCGGGCAGGGACGAGACGGTGAGACTCTGCTCCCAATGCCACCGACCGGAAGTAGCGGTGTCGCTGCGTCAGGATCGTCTCGGTTGGGCGGCGACGCTGCGGAAAATGACGGCCCTCGGCGCCAAGGGGACAGAGCAGGAATTCGCAACAGCGCTCGACTATCTGGCAACCCACTTCCCAGCGGACGAGGTCACGCGGATCAACGTCAAT
>Ga0209158_1001179_pt1 | contig 17725 bp, 15 predicted proteins | sample GraSoiAngelo_140_FD_185897 | JGI IMG/M metagenome (GOLD analysis project Ga0209158, IMG submission 185897) | Grasslands soil microbial communities from the Angelo Coastal Reserve, California, USA - 14_0929_12_30cm (SPAdes) (version 2) | ecosystem: Environmental > Terrestrial > Soil > Grasslands ...
ATCAACCCGTGACGCAGTCTGGCCGAAGTCATACACCGTCTGGCTCGCCACCACCCCGACGGTCACGTCACTCTGGTTCGGCTGGATCAGCGCTCCCGCAAAACGTAGGACCGAGTTGGCCCGAAGCGCGCCGTTGGTCTGGAACGCCGCTCCTCCGACCTGGGGATAGTAGGGCGACTCGGCTTGCTTGGCCCGCGCCTCGGCTCCTTGAACAGCGAACGTGGCGGATTGGAGGGCTGGATGTTTATCCAAGGCGGTCTGGATTGCTTGCTGGAGAGTCAGCCGCGGCGGTTCACCGGACGTTGCAGCCGGCTGGGTCCACGCCTGTTCAACCAGAGCCATCACAATGACCAGTACTATCACTCCGATCACGCTTGGCCGCATGCGTTTTCCTCCTTGTGATTGAGACAGGAAAGATTGCGTGGTAGGCACGAAAGCGAACTAATACTTCTGGCTGCTTGGCTTTCCGGAGGGAAGATTGTATGGAGACGCCTTGGCCGGCTTGCCGTCAACCAGTTGGCTCTTGCCGACGACGACGATATCCTCGGCACCTGTGAGACCGGATGTCACTTCGACCCAGACCCCATCGTCGATGTCCGTCGTGATGCTGACCTTGCGAGCCATGCCCTGGTCGACCACGAAGACCGCTTTGGACGAACTGTCCGCGACCAGCGCCGCCGGCGGAACCACCAAGGCATTCTGATGCTGACGGAGGGTGAGGATCACTTCCACAAACATCCCGGACACCAAGGCCTCCCCGGGATTGGGGATGTCGATCTCCACCAGCATGGTGCGGGTACTAGGATCAAGCGACATCGTGGAGCGGGTGACGGTCGTCTCGATCTTCTTTTCAGCCGGTTCCGTGAGAACGATCGTGGCTGGCGTTCCCTTCTTCACGAAGGGTGCATCCTCCTGGGGAACATTGACATAGAATCGCAGGGTGGACACATCCATGATCGTGAAGAGGGGCACCGCCTGCGTCGCGGAAGATGTCGCGCCTTGAACGAGCGCGCCGGGGTCGGCAAACCGGGCGGTCAACACCCCGTCGTACGGCGCACGCACCTTCGTGTAATCCAACCACGTCTGTCTTTGCTCCAAGAGATGCTGTGCGGCCTTCGCCGACGCCTCCGCCACATCAACATCCTGCTTGGCGATGACATCAGGGGCCTGCTTCCAGACCTGCGCCAACCGCTCGTACGTCACCTTCTTAATAGTGTAGTCCGCCAGAGCCTCCTCATACTGTTGCTCGATTTCCGGCGCGTCGATCACCGCCAGGACTTGTCCCTGCTTCACCCGGTCTCCTTTGTCATAATTGACAACCTTCAGATAGCCGGCGACCTTGGCATAAATCGTCGTCTGCTGAAGAGGCGAGACGGTAGCCGGCAGGCGGAGCGTGGCAGCCACGTCGCGCCGTGCCGGTTTGACAACCTGCACTTCCGGAACGCTCCCGGATTCCTTGGCGGCCCCAAGGGTCTTGGCGGCGGATAGAGACACTCCCTGATCGACGGGCTGTGTACCTGATTCCAACACCCAGAAACCAGCGCCGAGCAGGAGCGCAACGCCGACGCCGACCACCAATAACTTCATCCGTGGACTTTTCGGCGCGAGGGGTCCCTCAGGCGACATGGGATGCCCTTCCATTCGGCGCGCGGGCGGCCATGCTGTGCAGGATCGGGACCACCAGCAATGTCATCACGCACGAAACCGCGACCCCGCCGATCACAGCGCGGGCCAGGGGGACATTGGTTTCCGCCCCCTCGCCGAATCCGACCGCCATGGGGAGCAGTCCCAAGCATGTTGCCAACGCCGTCATCAGAACCGGCCTGAGCCGCAGGCGACCGGCCATGACGACGGCCTCCTGGACCGGAACGCCGTTCTGGATGAGGGCGTTGGCGAAGTCCACCACCAGGATGCTGTTCGACACGACAATCCCGATCATCATCAAGGTTCCGATCAGCGATTCCAGATTAACCGAGGTACCCGTGAGCAGCAGCATCCAGACGACCCCGATGAGCCCTAGCGGCACGGCCACGAGAATCACGAGCGGGTCGCGATACGAGCGGAACAGCCCCACCATGACCAGGTACACCAGCACCGCCGCAAGCGGCAGCGTGACGGTAAAACCTTGGATGGTCGCTCGCATGCTGTCGAGTTCCCCTTTCATCGCCATCGTCACATCCTTGGGCAGCGTTACGCCGGCCAGCGCGTGCTCGACCCGCCGGGCCACGGCTCCAAGGTCATTGCCAGCCACGCCAAACATCACATCCACAGCGCGCTGCAAGTCATAGTGATCTATCGTCTCTGGGCCGGTTTTCCGCTCCATCGTCACCACATCCTTGAGCAGGACCGGCAGCTTATTCCCATCGCCGGCATACAGGCCACTGGAAGGCAAGGTCGGCATGCCCGCGAACGGCGTGTTCTGGAGCGAGAAGGTCGAGCCGCCAAGCCGTCCTGAGCCCACCACCGTGACCGGCAGATCGGTGATGCGCGTCCCAATCAGAGGTGTTAACAGGAAGTCTTCAAACCGCGTCAGGTTCTGCTCGGGGTATTGTGCGACCACGAAATAGGCGTTGTTGGTCTTGGGGTCGATCCAATACCCTGGGTCGCCGCTGATGTTCGAACTCAACGCTGTGACCACATCCGACAGCACCTGTTGCTCGGTCAAGCCCAGCAACCCCGCCTTCACATGGTCCACGTTCAAGTGGATCTCCGGATAATCCATCCCCTGCCGGACCCGCACATCGAGCGTCCCGTGAACGGACGCCACGACGTCGCGGACCTTCGTCGCCGCGTCGTTCAGGTCAGCCAGCTTCGGTCCGCTGATCTTGATGTCCACAGGGGCTGGAAGCCCGGCGTTGATCACGTCGCTGACCACTCCGCCGGTCTGGAACGAGAACTTGAGTCCCGACACATCACGGCGGAGATCGGCACGAATCCGATCTATGTACTCGTCGGTCCGTCCCGCGTGCCCTTTGACGAGGCTGACTAGGACGAACGCCTGGTGTGGGCCGGCGACCGGCGTGTACAAGACCATCCACCCTTGCGGCAATCCCACGTTCGACACGATCTGATCCAATTCGCCTTGGGGGATGTCCTTGCGGATGATCTCTTCGATGCTCCCCACGATGGCCTCGGTCTTCTCCAACCGCGTGCCTTCCGGCGCGGCCACATGCAGGATGAACTCGCCGGCGTCCACTTTGGGAAAGAATTCCGCCGCCAACTGAGGAGCTAGCGCCATCGATACGACGAAGACCCCCGCGACAGCGGAGATGACAATCGCCTTGCGCCTCAATCCCCACCGCAAGAACGCCACATAGGCGCTCGCCAGGAGCTCAAACGGGCTGAACCGCCGCTCGCCCTCCTGCGCATGCGCCCCTTCCCGATGATAGGCCGCGATGGCCACCGGCGCCACCGTGAGGGAGGTGATGTACGAGGCCCCCATCGCATATGCCACCGCCAAGGCCAGCGGGATGAACAGAAACCGGATCGTGCCGGTGAAGAACATGATCGGCAGATAGACGATCAGAATGCTGACCGTGATGACCAGCAGCGGTAGCGCGACTTCAGAGGCCCCATCCGCCGCTGCTTCTCTTACCGACTTCCCCATCTCCAGATGCCGGTGGATGTTCTCCAACACAACGATGGAGTTATCCACCAACGTGCCCACGGCCAGGGCCAGCCCGCCGAGTGTCATGATGTTAATGGAATGACCGGTGAAGTAGAGCAACACCAAGGCGGTGGTGATGGACAGCGGAATGGCCAGCGCGATAATGAGCATGGATCTAATGCTGCCGAGGAACAGCAGGATCATCACGCAGGCCAGTCCCCCGCCTAGGAGCATCTCATGTTCGACGGTCGCCAGCGCCTGTCTAATGTACAGGGACTGGTCGAAGATCAGCTTGACCTCCAGGTCCGAAGGAATTCCTTTCAACTTGGGCAAGGCCTCCCGGATGCCATCGAGCACGGCCAGGGTGTTGGCGCCCGCCTGTTTGAGGATCGGCACGTACACAGAACGCCGTCCGTTCACCCGCACGACATTCACCTGGACCGCCGTGGAGTCCGCCGCCGTGCCGACATCCTTCAGATAAACCGAGACCCCGTTGACGACTTTGATCGGGAAGTCATTCATCTCCTTGACCAGCGAGACGATGCTGTTGCTGTAGACGTTGTAGTCGAAATCGCCGATCTTGACATTCCCCGCCGGCACCAGGAGGTTCTCGGCGTTGACCGCCTTGACGATCTCGTTCGTGCTGATCCCGCGCGCCAACATCTTCTCCCGATTGAGAAAGACCGTGATCTGCCGCACCGCGCCGCCGAACGTGGGCGGGAGCGAGACGCCCTGGACCGTGCCCAACTGCGGACGGACCGAGAAATAGGCGAGGTCGCGGACCTCCTTCTCGCTGAGGGTCGCGCTGTCCAAGGTCAGATTGGCGATCGGAAGATTCTGCGCCCCGAACTTGATGATCGTCGGCGGAAACATGCCTTTCGGCATGAACCGCAGGGCGGAATAGGTCAGGCTGGTGATCTCGGCCAAGCCGGCGTCGACATTGTAGTTGGGATGGAAATAGACCTTGATCAGACTGACGCCAGGGAGGGAGCGGGACTCCATGTGCTCAACGTAGCTGGCCTGAAGGAAAAGCTGCTCGAGCCGCAGGGTGACGGCCCCCTCCATCTCAGAAGGACCCATCCCTTTGTAGAACGTGGCGACCGCCACCACTGGGATGTTGATCTCGGGGAAGATGTCCCGGACCATCTTCTGGTAAGACACCGCCCCCAGGATCACGACGATCAGGCTGATCGCGACAACTGCGTATGGGTTCTTCAGCGAAGCTCTAACCATGACAGTGTATCCTAAAGAAAAATTCTGAGTGCTTCAACGAGAGTCTATTGCCCACCATCAACATACCAACATCGTTTCCTCTAACGTCCTGCCAGCCGTGGGCGGCGTGAAAAAGCAGTGTAGAGGCCGTCAAACAACGCAATGCCCCGCGATTCGAGCTCACTATCTGAGAGCCCTGCCAGCAACCAACCCTTCAGAACGATGTCGATCCCCTCGGCCTCCGGTCTCGCATAACGGCCATCCCGAAGGTCTATGTCATGGACAATCTCCGCGACTACATGCAGAGCCGGTTCTTTCAAGTTGAACGCAGAGAGCATCGTTTCGAACGTGCACCGATCACCCTTGTGTCCGAATTCGGCGTCTCGCATGTCGAATGTGACTTCATCAGGCTTGGGGTCAGTAGCGTAGCGGATCTCAGCCTTCGGATCGATAAATTGACGAATGAGCCAGGCGCACGCAAGCCGATCCACATGGGGGCGCGGCCGTGTGACCCAGCGCTTGTCTCGGTACTCCGAAAGCGTGACCGTGGCAACCGTAGAGTCAGATGAGGACCCTTGACGGAGAGCTTGCTCGATACTGCGTATCTGTGAGGCAACATCTGCTCCTTCAGAAGACTCGAAGAAGTCCACCTGAGCCACCTCCGCATACTTTTTTCGTAGCTTTTCTAGGCGCTCCAAGATTTCTGAGTTGTTCTTCGATTTCTTTAAAGCGCTGAGGGCCTTTTGTACATTTGCCGCTTCTGATTCAATTTCCGAGTATTTCTTCCGGCACGAATCACGGAACAGTTCGATGATCTGCGGATCGGTCAGTCCTTCAAACCGCTCCACGCGCATTACCACAGCTTCACCTTTTGCCTGTTGAACCTCCTGCGCCAGCCACTGGAAGGCCTCTACACACTCATCGCGATCAGGAAGAACATAGACGCCGGCCTTAGGGGTGATCGCCCCTAACCGCTGCAATCGACGCCACAACGCGACCCGCGGGCTCGAGGACGCCTTGGACGGCAGCGAATACGAAAATACCACCCACCCCATAGCGGTTAAGAAGCTTAACGTATATTGCATAAATTTGCAACATCTGTTACAAATAAAATACCTGGCCTAAGATCTCGACTCCAAGGAGATAAAACAATGGCACTGTCAGCGAGATTAACGGGATGGTGCGTGATCCTAACCGCTTCGGCTGTGCTAGCCGTATCGACCTTAGCTGAGGACTCTACCCGCATGTGGAATTTTGACGGAGACCCACCAGGTGCGATCCCAAAGGGCTTTGTGGTTGGGACGCTGTTTGATGGCCGGCCTGCTGGCGAATGGAAGATTCTTAAAACAGATCGGGCAAAAAGCGCGCCGCAGGTCTTGGCGCAGCTCATGGGAAAAGGCTTCGAACATGCCTACAAGGTGGCACTGATCAATGGGATTAACGGCTCAGACGTTGACCTTCAGGTCGCCTTCTTACCCATTGATGGAAAAGCTGATATGGGGGGAGGCCTCATTTGGCGAGCCGCCGATGACCGGAACTATTATCTGACAAGGGCTAACCCGCTGGAACAGAACATTCGGATCTATCGAGTCGTCAAAGGGATTCGACACTTGCTACAAAACTTCGACCAGACGATCCACATGAATCAGTGGCACACGCTGCATGTTGTCACTCGTGGCTGCCAAATCCAAGTGTTTTACGATGAGAAGCCAGTCTTTGATCTTTGCGATCAGACGTTCACTACAGGCCGTATTGGCCTCTGGACGAAGTCAGATGCTGTGACCTACTTCGACGACCTCAGGCTACAGATTTTGAAATGAGGACCTACTGCGGTTTGTGCTGTTCTCGGAGGGCCTGATCTGCTTTCCTGATCTCGGTTATGTCCAGAGATATGGCGCCTATGGCTTCAACGTTTCCACTGTTATCATGCACAGGGAACTTGTAGGTTTGGAAATAGCGCTGCCCTTGCGGAGTGTCAATAACTTCTTCGGTGATCACAGGGCTGGCTGAGGGCACGATCGTATCTTCTGCAGGGCCTATCCGCTTAGCTGTCTCGAAGGTCCAGGCTTCATTCTTCAATCGAAGGATGGTTGCATGCCCCGCCCTCATATCCGCTTGTTCCCAAGCTCGATTGACCACCGTGAATTGTCCGCTCGGGGCGGATACGGCAATCGGCATTGGAGCATAATCCAGCAGACAAGTCAGAAGACGCTGATTTTCGCGTAGGGCATCTTCCGCTTTGTAGCGTGCCTCAATGATCGAACTAATCAGTATGGACAGCAAGGCGAAGAAGCCCAGTCTGAGAACATCTTCAAAGGCCTCAACACCGAACGAGTCGTGAGGAGGCAGGATGTAGGCCATACCGAGAACTGACAAGACACTAGACACTAATCCAGGCCACAGACCGCCATACCAAGCGCTGATCAGCACGGCGATAGCACTTAGCGAAAACGTGCTTATCTGCAGTTGCGCCAAGAGCAGAAGAGCAAAGGCAGGTAGCGCGAGCGCAATTCCGTACCTGAAAAGTGGCGGTGCCGATTTGTGCCGCAAGTCCCTCACCACAGGGGTGGTGGTCCCAACGGGATTTGAACCCGTGTTTATGCCTTGAGAGGGCACCGTCCTAGGCCAGGCTAGACGATGGGACCCCTGGTCGTGATGGAATGAACCTAAGCGGTTGAAAACAGCGGCACCTTAACGGAAACATTGTCGGCTTGTCAACATGCAACTACCTTGCGCGAGTCAGCTGCCACCTGTTATAACGTGAATGATTCCCGGTTATTCTCGTTCGCGTAGGAGACTGAACACACGTGGGCGGAACCAATCCATATATTGAAAAAGCGGAAGTCGAACTCCCGAAGAAGGCGTACACAATCACCTTCCGCCGCCCGGACGGTCCGCCCATCGTGTTTGAGGTGGACCCGAGCAAGCTGCCCTATGGTCCGACAGGCCTTCCCGGCAGCATTCTGGACATCGCGCTCAATGGAGGAGCCGGCATTGATCTCGAGCATGCATGCGGTGGAGTCTGCGCCTGTTCGACCTGCCACGTGAAGGTGGTCAAGGGGCTGGAGTCCTGCAATGAACCCACGGACGACGAACTCGATCAGCTCGATGAGGCGCCGGATATCGGATTAAATTCCCGCCTGGGCTGCCAATGCGTCCCGAACGGGAGCGTGGACATCGAGATCGAGATTCCAGCCTGGAATAAGAATCTCGTCAAGGAAGGACATTAACGCTCCTCTCAATCGTAGGTCTCGAACTTCGCTTCCTTCCGCCCAAATCCCAGTTCCGACAAGTAGGTCTTGAGCGGCCTGATGAAGGCTTTCGTCCCGCAGACCATCGGCAAAAAGTCCTTCCGCCCCTGCCACAACGACGCGAGGATCTCGCTCTCCGTCCGACGTTCCTCGCCCGCCGGCCCGCTCCCGTCCACGACGGTCGGAAGATACCGGAAGGCCTTGTGGCGCGCCGCCATCTCTTGAAGCTCGTCGTGATAGATCCGCTCCGTCTGCGTGGGTGAGCCGTAGATCAAGGTCACATGACACGACACAGGACCCTTAAACAACTCCCGAAGGATGCACCGAATCGGAACAATGCCGGTGAATCGCGCCACCAAGACGAGGTCTACGGTCAACGGGCGAGGAACCGTGAAAATCCCGTAGGGCCCCGCCAAGATCAGTTCATCCCCTCCTTTGACAGACGAGAGATAGCTACTCCCCAGCCCACCCGGAACCCGGTCGAACGCCAGCACCAGCTCTCCGGAAGAGGATTCCGGCTCGGCCATCGAGTAGGCCCGCGTCAACGGCGGGCGCTCCCCTACTGGGAGCTTGAGCGACACCCACTGGCCTGGTTTGAAGGAGATCTTCGACTCGAGGGGCATGAGGACCAGTTCACGGACCATCGGGGATAACATCCGCGCCCGCGTCACGTTGGCCCGTTGTGTCGGTTCACCCATGTGGAGAGATATATGGAAAGGGAGGAGTGGCTGGGGGACTAGGATTCGAACCTAGGTAGACAGATCCAGAGTCTGTCGTCCTACCACTAGACGATCCCCCAACCAGCACCGTGTGGTAGCGTCCCTGCAATTATCGGTGGCTCAGTGCATCAAGTCAATGGCCTTCTTCAGCCGCGCTACTGTCCGCTGACGCCCCAGTAACATCATGACTTCAAAGATACCCGGGCTGGCAGTGTTGCCCGTGAGCGCCACCCGCACCGGCTGGGCCAGCTTGCCCATCGAGAGCCCTGTCTCGGCTATGACGGACTTGAACGCCCGTTCGAGCTCGTCATGTTCGAATGAGGGAACCTGGTCGAGCGCGGTGATTAGCTTGGTGAAGGCGGGTTTCAGCGCTACGGTCAGGAATTTTGTCGCCGCCTCGGAATTCACAGCAATCGAGTCTTGGCAATACGGCGCGGCATGCTGCGCCATTTCCAGGAGAGTGCGCGAACGCTCGCGAAAAGCCTTCACCAGTCGTTCGAGCCACGTCTGGTCGGGCTGACCATGGGCGGCCAACAAGCCTTGCCTCCGCAGGAACGGTACCAAGAGATCTGCCACCCGCTTCCCGTCCGTGTGCTTCAGGTAATGACTGTTCAACCAGAGCAGCTTTTCCGGGTCGAACGCCGCAGGGGCTTTGTTGATGCGATCCAGGGTGAACTTTTCGATCATCTCCGGCACGGCGAATACTTCCTGATCCCCATAGGACCAGCCCAGCCTCACCAGATAGTTGACCAGCGCTTCCGGCAGGTACCCGGCCTCCTGGTACTCCAGCACCGAGGTGGCGCCATGTCGCTTGGACAGTTTGACCTTATCCGGACCGAGGATCATGGGCAGATGGCCGAACTGCGGCGGGTCATACCCCAAGGCCCGGTACAGGAGAATCTGGCGAGGGGTATTGTTCAGGTGGTCATCGCCCCGGATGACGTGCGTGATGCGCATCACAACATCGTCCACCACCGCACCAAAGTTGTAGGTCGGCAGCCCGTTCGACCTGAGGATGATCAGGTCATCCAACTGTGCATTGTCGAACGTCACCTGCCCCTTGATCAGATCATCCACCGTGGTCTGGCCCGTCTGGGGAGCCATGAAACGGACGGCCGGTGAAATCCCTGAAGGGACCGGGCCGGAACGTCGGCGGCACCGTCCATCGTATTTGGGAAGCTCCTTGCGAGCCAACGCCGCGGTCCGGCGAGCCTCCAGTTCTTCTTCCGTGCAGTAACAGAAGTAGGCCTTGCCCTCGGCCATCAGCCGCTCGGCGTGTTCCTTGTAGAGGGCCAGTCGTGCGCTCTGATAGATGGGTCCCTCATCCCAGTCCAGCCCCACCCACTTCAGGCCGTCGAGGATGGCCCGGATCGCTTCAGGAGTCGACCGCTCTCGATCAGTATCTTCGATCCGGAGGATGAAGATTCCTTTTTCGTGTCTGGCAAAGAGCCAGTTAAACAAAGCCGTACGGACCCCCCCGATGTGGAGGTGTCCGGTTGGGCTAGGAGCAAACCTGACGCGAACTGGACTCATAAGGCGTTTCCAGCCTGACTTCTTAAGCCATTGGAATGTAAGCTAAAACTTTTATGTTGACAAGCATTTTCCAGGGGTGATACCCTATACCCGACCAAGATGGTCTCCGATAAAATCAGTCGGCGACTAAAATAATCGGACTTAGCGATGTTGAAACTTTCCAAGAAGACGGACTACGCCCTCATGGCTGTTCAATACATGGCCTCGAAAGGCACCGCTCGGATCGTCAACACCAAGGAGATCGCGGAGGAATATAACATCCCGGTCGAACTGCTGGCCAAGGTCCTCCAGAAATTGGGGAAGAAGGGTCTAATTGTTAGCCAAAACGGTCCCAAGGGCGGGTATCTCCTCGCCAAGTCTTCGACCGACATTTCCGTGCTGTCCGTCATCCAAGCGATCGAAGGTCACGTTGGCATCACCGAATGCTACCACAACGAGGACTCCAACTGCATGCAGATGCCACGCTGCAACATCCGCACGCCCCTCCGCAATATCCAAAACAGCATCTATGGCCTCCTCGACAGTATGTCGATCGCGGACATGAAGGAATTCGGTTCGACCACTATCGTACCGCAGTCTCGACTCAACGGTCATCGAACTTAAACGAGAGCAGTTAGCAGAAGGAGCGATGCGATGAAGTTCCCAATTTTCATGGATAATCACTCCACGACCCCGATGGATCCCAGAGTCCTTGAGGCGATGCTGCCCTACTTCATCGAGAAATTCGGCAACGCCGCCAGCCGCAACCATCAATTAGGGTGGGAAGCCGAAGAAGCGGTCGAGAATGCCCGCAAGCAGATCGCCAAGCTCATCAACTGCGATGCCAAGGAGATCGTCTTCACGAGCGGGGCCACGGAATCCGACAACCTGGCGCTCAAGGGCGTCGTGGAGATGTACAAGGAGAAAGGCGACCACGTCATTACCTGCATGACGGAGCACCGCGCGGTCCTGGACACCTGCAAGGCCCTGGAGAAGCGCGGCATCAAAGTCACGTACCTGCCGGTCGCTAAGGATGGCCTCGTCAGTCCCGACGATGTCCGGAAAGCCATTACGGACAAGACCATCCTGATTTCGATCATGATGGCCAACAACGAGATTGGCGTGATCCACCCCGTCGCCGAGATCGGGAAGATCGCCAAGGAGAAAGGCATCCTCTTCCACTGCGACGCCACGCAAGCCGTCGGCAAGATCCCGGTGGACGTCGAAGCGCTCAAGGTTGACCTGATGTCCTTCACCGCCCACAAGATCTACGGACCGAAAGGCGTCGGGGCCCTGTACGTGCGGAAAAAAGGCCCGCGGGTGCGCTTGGTGCCTCAGATCGACGGGGGCGGCCACGAGCGCGGGATGCGGTCCGGCACCCTGCCCGTTCCCCTCATCGTGGGGTTCGGGAAGGCTTGCGAGCTCTGTCAACAGGAAATGCCGACCGAGAGCAAGCGGATCGCGGCGATGCGCGACCGCCTGCAGGTTCAGATCATGGAGAACCTCGACGAATGCTACCTGAACGGGCATCAGACCCAGCGGCTCCCACACAACCTGAACATCAGCTTCGCGTACGTCGAGGGCGAAGCCCTGCTCATGGGGGTCAAGGAAATCGCGCTGGAACCTCGACGAGTGCTACCTGAACGGGCATCAGACCCAGCGGCTCCCACACAACCTGAACATCAGCTTCGCGTACGTCGAGGGCGAAGCCCTGCTCATGGGTGTCAAGGAAATCGCGCTGTCCTCCGGATCGGCCTGCACCTCAGCCACGCTGGAGCCGTCTTACGTGTTGCGGGCGCTGGGCGTGGGTTCGGACCTGGCCCACTCCTCCATCCGGTTCGGGCTCGGCAGGTTCACGACGGAGGAAGAGGTCGACTACACGGCCAAGCGGATGGTGGAGGCCGTGAAGCGGCTTCGGGAGATGTCTCCGCTCTACGAGATGGCAAAAGAAGGGATCGACTTGAAATCCGTCCAATGGGCCGTACATTAATTCTTAAGGCATTGCACGTCTGGCAAGCGTGCCGTGGTGAGATAGGGGGGAAGGATCATGGCTTATAGTGAAAAGGTCATTGACCATTACAACAACCCGCGGAACATGGGGAGCCTGCCGAAGGACGACAAATCGGTAGGTACCGGGATCGTGGGCGCCCCGGAGTGCGGGGACGTCATGAAACTGCAGATCAAGGTAGAGAACGATCGCATTGTGGACGCGAAGTTCAAGACCTTCGGCTGCGGTTCGGCCATCGCCAGCTCCAGCCTCGCAACGGAATGGCTGAAAGGCCGGACGGTCGACGAGGCCTACAAGATCAAGAACACCGACATCGTGCAGGAGTTGAACCTCCCGCCGGTGAAGATCCACTGCTCCGTGCTGGCCGAGGACGCCATCAAGGCCGCGCTGGAAGACTACAAGAAGAAAGCGGCACCCGGCGCAGCTCAAGGCGAGAGAGCGGTCGCACAGGCAAAGTAAAGGGAAGGACACGCTCTATGGAAGACACCGCCTCAGCGACTCCAATTGTGACGTTAACGCCGAACGCCATCAAGGAGGTCAAGCGTCTCCAAGAGGTGCAGGGGTTGGACAACGCCGCATTGCGCCTTGGCGTGAAAGGTGGGGGCTGCTCGGGCCTCAGCTACACTGTAAACTTCGATACGGAGATGGGGCCCTACGATCAGTCTTATGAGATCGACGGCATCCGCATCATCGTGGACATGAAAAGCGCGATCTATCTGCAAGGCACCCAGCTCGACTATCAGAAGGATTTGGTGAGCGGCCAGTTCAAGTTCAGCAACCCGAACGCCGCCAAGAACTGCGGCTGCGGAGAATCGTTCTCCGTTTAACCATTCCTCCCAAGGGAATTGCACACACGGGGCATGGCCAGCTTGGTGGCCATGCCCCGTGTGTCTCGAGAGCGAGAAGAAGGGCTGTATGGAAAGCATCAAGAAAGAGCTCCCCCTGGCACGAAGCATGTGCTGGCACTGTCAATCCGACATCGGCGGCGAGTATTTCTGCGGCCAATGCGTGAAGGTCCAGCCCTTATCGAAGGACATCGACTACTTCACGTGCCTGGGACTTCCCCGGAAGCTGAACATCGACACCGTCTCCCTGGAGACTAAGTTCTATGAGCTGAGCCGAGCATTCCATCCGGACTTCTACGTGGGCAAATCGGAGATGGAGCGGGCCGTCAGCCTAGCCAATTCCGCCATTCTCAACCAGGCATACCGCACGCTGAAGGATCCCATCCAGCGCGTCGAGTACCTCCTGCGGCTGGAGGCCGGCGCTGCCAAAGACATCCCCGGAAAAGCGCCGGCAGACCTCTTCGATACAATCCTCGAAATTCAGGAGCACCTTGAGGAATTCCATGCGGCCAAGTCCGAGGGAAACGCCGCGTCCGCCGCGCGCGCCGGCGACTTGCTGAGGAACGCCAGGAAGGCCTTGGAGGCCAAACGGGCCGCTCTGGAGAGCCGCTTGGCTGAGCTCTTTCAGATCTGGGACCGTCTGGTCGAGAAGAAGACGCAGGCACATGCCTATCCTGCCGAAAAGGAGCAGACCTTGAAGGAAATGCGCGACCTACTGTCCCAGCGCACCTACGTGACCAACATGCTTCAGAACATCACGGAGGCCCTGGAATAAGTGGCACGCATCGTCGGGATCGATCTCGGGACGACCAACTCTCTCATTGCATACATGAAGGGAAAGACCCCCACGGTCATCCAGGGACCGGAGGGGCGCACGCTGGTCCCGTCCATCGTCGCCTATACGCCGACCGGCATCCTGGTCGGCGACGCGGCCAAGGAGCAGCTCGTACACAACCCTGAACACACCGTCTATTCGGTCAAGCGCTTCATGGGGAAGGGCCTCGCGGACGTTACCCAGGAACTCCAGTACTTCCCCTTCAAGCTCACCGAGCAGAACGGCGTGATCAGGCTCCAGTTCGGGAACAAAGCACTCACCCCGCCCGAGATTTCGGCCATGATCCTCAAGGAGCTCAAGGCCCGTGCTGAAGCCTTCTTCGGCGAGGAGATCCGCAAAGCCGTCATTACCGTTCCCGCGTATTTCAATGACAGCCAGCGTCAGGCCACGAAGGACGCCGGGAAGATCGCCGGGCTGGAGGTGGTGCGGATCGTCAACGAGCCGACCGCCGCGTCGCTAGCCTACGGCCTCCAGAAACGGAAACAGGGCACCATCGCCGTGTACGATCTGGGCGGCGGCACGTTTGACATCTCGATCCTCAAGCTCAAAGACGGCATCTTTGAAGTCCTGGCCACGAACGGCAACACGCACCTCGGCGGCGATGACTTCGACCGGCGGCTCGTGGATGTGATGATGCTGGACCTCAAAGCAAAGCATGGCCTCTCCGTGGAGGGACGACCAAAATTGCAGCAGGAGCTTCGCGTCAGGGCAGAGCAGGCAAAGTGCCGCCTGTCCGCGGAAGCGCAAGCAACCGTGCACGTGCCGCTGCCTGACAGCAAAGGGGAATACCGCCGTACCTTTTCACGTGCCGAGCTTGAGAATTTGGTGAACGATCTGATCGAGAAGACCCTGGCCCCGTGCCGGCAGGCCATCAAGGATGCCGGGATTTCTGCGACCGACGTCGACGAGGTCGTGCTGGTCGGCGGGTCCACACGAATTCCTCTTGTGCAGCAGCGGGTCCAGGCCCTCTTCGGCAAGACGCCCCATTGTGAGCTCAACCCCGACGAAGTAGTGGCCCTTGGCGCCGCGGTCCAGGCTGACATCTTGTCCGGCGGGATACAGGACATGCTGCTCCTTGACGTGACCCCGTTGACCCTCGGAATCGAGACAATGGGCGGCGCGATGAGCAGCCTCATCCGCCGCAATACGACGATCCCGACCAGCGCAAAAGAAATGTTCACCACCTTCGTCGACGGCCAGACATCCGTGGACATTCACATCCTCCAGGGCGAACGCGAGCTTGCCAAGGACAACCGCAGCCTGGCGCGCTTCCAGCTCAAGATCCCTCCCCTGCCGGCCGGCGTCCCGCGCGTCGAGGTGACCTTCATGATCGACGCGAACGGGATCCTCAACGTCACGGCCCGGGATGTGCGGACGGGCGAGGCGCAGTCCATCGAGGTCAAACCCTCCTACGGCCTGTCGGATCAGGAAATCGAACGAATGATCCGCGACTCGTTCGTCTACGCGAAGCAAGACATTCAGGAACGGCAGCAGATCGAAGCGATGAACGAGGCCGACCTAATCCTGCGGGCCACGGAGAAGGCGCTGGCGCGCGCCGGCAACCTGGCCACCCCAGAAGAACGGGCGGCGATTCAGGAGGCGGTTGCCAGCCTCAAGTCCGCCATGACCAGCGTTGACCACCGCGCTATCCGGGCGGCGATCGAGAAGGTGGACAAAGCCTCCTACAGCCTGGCTGAGAAGCTCATGAATAGCACGCTGCAGGAAGCGTTGAAGGACAAGAAGCTGTCAGACGTGTGAGGCACCCCATGGAGCTAGACTGGAATGACACCGAAGAGATCGCGCTTCAGCTCATGGAGCGGCACCCGGACACCGATCCGCTGACGATCCGGTTCACCGATCTCCATCGGTGGGTGACCGAAATTCCGGGGTTCATCGGCGATGTGAGGAAGTCCAACGAGAAAATTCTCGAAGCCATCCAGATGGCCTGGCACGAAGAGTACAAGGACGCCCACGGCTAAGCAAAATAGGGGACAGGCTACTCTTCCTCGTCTGCCTGTCCCCTTCTTCCGCGCTACATCTGGTCGAATTGGAAGAACTGCGAGGGCGAGGATTTCATTTCGGCGTGCTTCGTCGGCTCGGTCCCCCTGAGAAACACCTCGACGGTGCCTTGATCCGACCCATCCGGCGCCAGCAGGCCGGTGGCGGGGTCGATCCTGACCTCCACGATCCCGTCCGGCATGGTGAAGGGCATCACCGGTAAAGACTCCAGCGCGGCCTTCATGTACCTCATCCAGATCGGGAGCGCCGCTCGGGCGCCCGATTCCCTGTCGCCCAGCGTCCGGATCTCGTCGAACCCCACCCAGACTCCCGTCACCAGATTCGGCGCGCCGCCCACGAACCAGGCGTCGGTGAAATCGTTCGTGGTGCCCGTCTTGCCGGCCAGGGGGCGCCCCATGCCTTTGGCTGCCTGCCCCGTGCCCCGCTGGATCACGTCCTCCATCATGTTGGCGATCAGGTAGGCGGATTCCTTCGACATCACGGAGCGCGGTTCCGGGACATGCATCTCCAGCACCTGGCCGTTCGAGTCCAGCACGGACTCGACCGTATAGGGCTCCAGCCGAATGCCCTGGTTGAAGAACGTCCCGTAGGCGGCCGTCAACTCCTGGAGCGTCACGCCGGAGGATCCCAACGCCAGCGTGAGGTCGCTGGCGAGCGGCGAGGTAACTCCAAGGTTCTGGGCAAGGTCCAGCACCGGATTGATGCCGATCTTCTCAAGCAGGCGCACGGTCGCGGCGTTGCGCGATTGCGCCAACGACTCCCGCAGGGTGATCAACCCCTCGAACTTCTGGTCGTAGTTCTCGGGCCGCCAGACCAGATCGGGGTCGTTCTCGTTGTAAACGACCCCGGAATCCACGATCGGCGTTCCCGGGGAGAGTCCCTGGTTGATCGCCGCAGCGTAGATCATCGGCTTGAACGCCGAACCAGGCTGCCGCCTGGCGGATGTCGCGCGGTTGTATTCGCTCCGAAGGAAATCGTAGCCGCCGATCATCGTCCGGACGGCTCCCGTGCGGGGATCGAGCGACAGCATTGCGCCCTCGACGAGCGGGGTCTGCTCCAGAGTCATCTGGGCGACGTCGACCGCCATCTTCTTAAGACTCACCTCGATCACGTCCCCGACCTTGAACAGTTCGCCCGGCGTCTTGGCGCCGGTGTCCTTCACGTGCTTGATCGGATCGGGACCCTTCAGTCTCCGGCGGGCCCACATGACATCGTCAGCGGCGATCCGCCCCGTCAGCCCCCGCGCCAGCACCGTGAGCCCGTCCTTCCCCACTTTCGCCACGACGGCCTCGCTGATCTCGCCGGGGCGAAGCGGCGGGTCGGCCGAGGCCCCGCTGCTGACGAGTTTCGCGGAAAACTCGTCAGGCGACACACCCCGACGGAGCGGCCCGCGGTAGCCCTGCCGCTTGTCCAACTGGCGGAGACCCTCTAGCAGGACAGTCGTCGCCACCTGCTGCTCCGGCAAGGACAGCGTCGTGTACACCTGCAGCCCGCCCTTGTACACCATGGCTTCGCCGTAGGTGGCCATCAACCGTTGACGGACATGCTCGACGAAATAGGGCGCCGGTTCGTCCCGTGTCTGACGCCTGAACGCTACGTCTTCCGCCATGGCCGTTTCCGCTTCCGCCGTGGTGATGAACCGCTCTTCCACCATCCGTCTCAGTACCGTGGCCTGGCGCTTCTTGGAAGCTTCGGGATGGTAGTACGGGGAGTAGTC
>Ga0209158_1001182_pt1 | contig 17697 bp, 16 predicted proteins | sample GraSoiAngelo_140_FD_185897 | JGI IMG/M metagenome (GOLD analysis project Ga0209158, IMG submission 185897) | Grasslands soil microbial communities from the Angelo Coastal Reserve, California, USA - 14_0929_12_30cm (SPAdes) (version 2) | ecosystem: Environmental > Terrestrial > Soil > Grasslands ...
CCCTCGGCGTGTTCGCGGTGTTCGGCCAATGGATCTTCGCGGGATTCGGATTCACGATTCCCGCGTTCCGTATCGCGGGCGGCATCGTCCTCTTCGGCGTCGCGTTTGAGATGTTGCGCGGCGAGCGTTCCCGTACGCGCCTCACCCAACAGGAACGTGAGGAGACGCTCGAGCGGGACGAGGTGGCCGTCGTCCCTCTGGGGATCCCCCTCCTGGCAGGGCCCGGCGCAATCACGACCGTCATGATCTTGATGTCATCTCCGGCCACCGCGCCGGAGGACAAGCTGTTCGTGTTCGCCGGCATCCTCGCGGCGGTCCTCGCCACGTATATCTTGTTGCACAACGCCGACCGGATTTTCCGAAGGATCGGGCGAGCGGGTACGCGCGCGGTCGGCCGCGTGATGGGGCTCCTGATCGCCGCGATCGCGGTGCAATTCGTCATCGACGGCATCCTCGAGGTGGCGCGGACACACGGAGTCCTTCTCTCGTAGAACCCCCATGTGCTTTTATGCGCGACCCAGCATGCGGTCCGCATGACGGTGGAGGAGAGGGTCCTCGCACGGATCCGACCGTCCCCGGACGAGGAGGCCCGGATTGAGAGTGTCGTCCGGGAACTCCTCGAACGTCTCCGGGCCACGCTGAAGTCGAAAGGCTGGGAGGCGAAGCCGTTCCTCGCGGGCTCCGTCGCGAAAGGCACGCATCTCACCGGCACGGAGATCGACGTGTTCGTCGCGTTCCCTCCGAACCTCCCGCGAGCGGACCTCGAAGAACGCGGCTTGGCCCTGGGGAAGATCCTCGAGAAAGGCACCCATCGCTACGCCGAACATCCGTACACCCGCGGCTGGTACGGCGGCTTCGAGGTCGAAATCGTACCCTGTTATCGCATCACGGACGCGACCCAGCGGATGAGCGCCGTCGACCGAACGCCGCTCCACGTGGACTACGTCCTCGGACGCGTGAAAGAAGGCCAGACGGACGAGATCCGCCTGCTGAAGGCGTGGGCCGAGGGCATCGGGGTCTACGGCGCGGAGGCGAAGATCCTGGGATTCAGCGGTTACCTGTGCGAGCTGCTGGTCCTGAAGTACGGCACGTTTCGCGGCGTCCTCGAGGCCAGCCTCTCCTGGCGTCCCGGGATCGTCCTCGAGCTGGATCGGGCGCCCGGGCGGACGTTCCCGGAGCCGCTCACTGTCGTCGATCCGGTCGACCCGAACCGCAATGTTGCCAGCGCGGTGAGCGTCGAACAGCTCGCGACGTTCGTCCATGCGGCCCGCGAATATCTGCAGAGCCCGAGCGAGCGATTTTTCTTCCCGCGGCCGCTGAAGCCGCTGTCGGTCGCCAAGTTGCGCGCCGCGGTGAAGCGGCGGGGTGGCGGCCTCCTTGCGATCTCGATTCCCGCGCCCGCCGTCACAGACGACGTCCTGTACCCACAGCTTCGGAAGGGGCACCGGGCGTTCCTCGACCTCTTCCATCGACACGAGTTCCACGTGTTCGACTCTCGCTTCGACCTCGCCGGCAAAGAAGCGATTTTCCTCTTCGAGTTCGCGGTCGATTCCCTACCGCGCGTCTCGCGTCACGTGGGCCCGCCCGTCTGGGTGAAGAACGCGAAAGAATTCCTCGACAAATGGCGAAGGAATCCGAAGACAATCGCCGGTCCGTTCGTGGAGGGGGAGCGCTGGGCCGTCGACGTGGCCCGGGATGTGACTGCAGCCTCAGCAGTCGCGAAGGCGAAGTGGCGGGAGCTCAGCATCGGCAAGGACCTCGAGAAGGCCGCCCGCCGCTCGTCGCAAATCCGTCCGGGCGCGAGCGCTCTTCGAGCCGGATATGCCGAGGCGTGGACGCGCCTCTTCGACAAACGGTTTCCGTGGGAACGCTAGGGTGTCAGCAAGACAGAGAGGGCGACCCCCGAGGGAGGGTTGCTCCCGTCGGTCGCGACGATCGTGATGTCGTACCCCGTGGCGTATGGTAGTGTGGCGTTGTAGGTTCCGCCGGCATACTTCTCGCCGGGGTGGTGGCCCAAACAGCGATTGTCCTGCCCGGCGACGAGGGTGGGTATCACCACGAACGAGTTGCTGCCCTGGGGCGCGGCGTGCACTTCGACGCTTCGAAGGCCGACATTGTCGGTCGCGCGAAACAGGATGTACAGGGAGTCGTTGACCGGACCCATGCTGACCGATCCGGCGGGTGGCAGGCAGGCCAAGTCTCCGGTATACCCGGCGTGATAGGGCGACACGGAGATCGACTGAATCGTCGGGGGGACATGGTCACTGAACGGCGGGTTCAGGAGGATGATCCAGAACGCGAGCCAGCTGAAGAAGTACGTGATGCCATGGCCGATCCAATCGCGACGTTTGAAGGACTCCGTCTTGAAGCCGAAGAGCGGGAAGATGAAGTACATCCCGAATCCCACGGCGATTCCACCGAAGAACGCGAGGACGGGGAGGACGGAGTAGAGGGCGAACCCGACGAGGGCCCCGACGACGGCCCAGGCGATGGTGGCGACGGCGGCTCGCGCCCCTTCGATCTCCCGCCGCATGAAGCCGACCTCGTCGAAGTCCGGCGCAACCCAAGCGGGGGTCTCGTCCTTACGCTTCCGGCGGGCCATTGGGCGGTCGGAAGCAGGGGGCGCTTCAAAAACCTTCGCTCACCACGACGACCGACCGCAGATTGCGCAGCGCGAAACACACAATTCGGGAATCAGGTCTGGCCCTTCGCCATCGTCTCGAGGACGTGAAGGGCCCAGCCATGGTGAGCGACCTCGTTTCGGACCGGCAACTTCCGCAGGTCGAACCACTCCGCCTCCGCAACGGCGTTCGATCGCTTGAGTCGAGGCATCCGGTCGAGGTCGAGCTTGTTGTGGAACGACATGTGCCAAGCTCCGCTGTTCCCCTTGAACGATTCGATGTGATCGAGCCGCGGTTTCAGAGCGAGCAAGCCGAGCTGCTCCTTCAAGATGCGCGTCCCGGCGCGCTCGGGATGCTCGAGATACTCCAGCTCATCGTCGGGTAAGAACCATCCGCTCTCGTTGTCATACTTCGCCATGTCGCAGTACCGGACGAGCAGCACCTGGCCCTCGGCGAAAAGCGCGACGTCGGCGACCAGTGTGTGAATCCGGCACTCGGTTTCCATGGGGAGACCTCCCTCGCAGCCTCGAGTCCCACCGACCGCGGTCCGGTCGGAAGTAATTTGCTCCGGTCGAAGGGCGCGCTCTGCGCGAGCCGTCCTACCGCTCCGGAGCCGGCGCGAGCGCGTATCGGGCCTGGAGCGCTTGCATCTCGATCGAGAATTGCCGGATCGTCACGAGCATCGCAGCGACCAAGAGACCTCCGACGAACCCCGCGAGGCCGCCCGTCAGCACGCGCGCCAAGGGCGTGGACTCGTAGTTGTTCACGCGGAAGAGCTGCGTGAATCCGTCGATTCCCATCGGGATCAATCCGAGGATCACGATGGCCGCGCCCGCTCGCTCCGTCCCGAGTTTCGCGAGCCGGCGGCGCAGAAACGCGGGCAACGCGTCCAACATGACTTGGCCGGTGCTGGTGGACGGCCGGGCGAACATGGCGGCGACGACACCGAGGTTCGCGAAGACGTACATCGAGGTCATGCGCTCGTCGATCGGCATCTGGTTGCCATTCAGCCAGAAGGAGCGATAGAACAGCTGGTGGCATTGCGCGTCGCCGATCGTGTAGACGATCCGCGGGTAGAGCGGGAACGTCGCCCAGATGTTCTCGTGATCGACCACGTTCGCGCCGCCCACTTGATTCGCAAAGGAGCCGGGCGACACGAGAAACGGACAGATGAACAAGGACGCCGTCCAAGCGACGTTCACGACGAGCAAGCCGAAGAGCGCTTTGCTCCAGGTGAGCCGGGCCCAGAGGGCGGACGCCACGGTCGACGATACCCTCCGTTCGAGAATAAACCTTTGCGGCCACGTCCACGCGACGTCACTTCGCAAACCGCGCCGGGCTCCGGTCGAACGTCGACTTGCACGATGCGGAACAGAAGTAGTATGTTTTGCCTCCGTACACTGAGCTACCGGCTGACCGCTTGGGGTCGACCGTCATCCCACACACCGGATCTTTCTCCATGATTCACCTCCTGCCTCGCGGCATTCACAGTTGCGGCTTGAATCGCCGCAGTGTCATCGAGTTCATCACGACGGAGACGGAGCTGAAGCCCATGGCCGCGCCCGCGATGATCGGATTCAGCACGATCCCGATTCCGGCGAGGACGCCGGCGGCGATCGGGATGAGCGCCGTGTTGTAGAAGAAGGCCCAGAACAGATTCTGCCGGATCTTCTGGACGGTCCGGCGGCTCAGTTGGATCGAGGCCACGACGTCCCGGAGATCGTCCTTGATGAGGACGATGCCGCCCGCCTCCATCGCCACGTCGGTGCCGCTCCCGAGCGCGATCCCGACGTCGGCTTGCGCGAGGGCCGGCGCATCGTTGATGCCGTCCCCGACCATCGCAACGACTTTGCCCCGTTTCTGGAGGTCCTTGATCACTTCGGCTTTCTGGGCAGGAAGGACCTCGGCGATCACTTCGTCCACTCCGATCTGGCGGGCGATGGCCTCCGCAGTTCGGCGGTTGTCGCCGGTGAGCATGACGACCTCGATGCCCATGGCTTTGAGCGCGCGGACCGCTTCGAAGGAATGCTCTTTCAACGTGTCCGCGACCGCGATCACTCCTTCCACCTTACCGTCGACCGCGAGAATCATGGCGGTCTTCCCCGCGTCCTCCATCGCGTGGAGGATAGATTCGGCCGCGTGCAAGGGAATGCTGGCGCTTGCCATCAGCATTCGGTTTCCGAGGAGAATGCGGCGATCATCGATTACGGCCCGCACCCCCTGGCCGGGGATCGCTTCGAAGTCTTTCGGGTCCTCTGGACTCAGGCCACGGGCGGTCGCGGTGCGGACGATGGCCTCTCCGAGAGGGTGCTCTGACCCTTTCTCGACGGACCCCGCGAGCCGCAGGATGTCTTCCTCCGGAATCGCGCCGACCGGCACGACGTCGGTCACGGATGGGCGGCCCTTCGTGAGCGTCCCGGTCTTGTCGAACACGACGGTCGTGAGCTTGTGGGCCTTCTCGAGATACTCGCCGCCCTTGATCAGCAGCCCGTTCTCCGCGCCCTTCCCCGTGCCAACCATGATCGCCGCCGGTGTCGCGATGCCCAGCGCGCACGGGCAAGCGATGATCAAGACCGCGATGAAGAACACGAGAGCGTGTGCGATTGATTGGCCGAGGGGCCCGGACCACAGGAAGAACGTGAGCGTGGCGATTCCCACGACCGCGGGGACGAACACGGACGCCACACGGTCCGCGAGGCGTTGGATGGGCGCGCGGGAAGCCTGGGCGTCCTCGACGAGTTTGATGATCTGGTTCAACGTCGTGTCCGCACCGACGCGGGTGGCCCGGATTCGGAGCAACCCGGTCCGGTTGATTGTCGCGCCGATGACGGTATCTCCGACCTTCTTCTCCACCGGAATCGATTCTCCCGTGATCATCGACTCATCGATCGCCGAGAATCCGTCCACAATCACCCCGTCGACTGGAATTCGTTCTCCCGGTCGTATGATGAGAAAATCGTCCAGCAGGACGAGCTCCACGGGGATCTCCTCTTCCTTTCCGTCGCGAATGACATGCGCGGTCCGCGGCGCCAGGTCCATGAGCTTGCGGATTGCGTCGCTCGCCTTCCCCTTCGCAATCTCCTCGAAGTACTTGCCGAGGAGAATGAGGCCGATGATCACCGCCGCCGTGTCGTAGTACGTCCCTTTATCCGCGAGGCGGACACCGGAGAAGGGGAGGAACGTCACGACGGCGCTGTAGGCCCAGGCGGCGGTCGTGCCGATTGCAATGAGGACGTCCATGTTCGCGCTCTTGTTGCGAATCGCGTCGACGAAGCCACGGTAGAACCGATATCCCGCGACGAACTGGACCGGGGTGGCGAGCACGAAGAACACGAGGTTCAACGGTTCCTCGAGGCCCGCGAGCCACCAACCCAGCCCTTGGCCGAAGCCGACGAGGAACAACGGGATGCCAATCCCGAGGCTGAAGAGCGTGAGTCGCTTCAGCCGCGCCATCTCTTTCTCCGGCGCGACGAACGTCTCGAGACAGGTCTCGGAACAGAAGTAGTACTTCCGGCCGCGGACGACTGCCGTGAGATGCGTGCCTTCGTCCACGTACATGCCGCAGACCGGGTCTGTCGCCATCGTGTCGGTGGGTCTAACGCGACGGCCTTCCATCCCGTTTGGGGTTTACAAATGTAAAGCCAGCATGCCAACAACCGGCCTAGGGCAAAGCTTCAAACTCGACCGGCGGCTGGTCAGATCGTGGATCTCGATCCCCTTGACATTCGAATTCTGAAAGCCCTTCAAGACGACGCGCGGCTGTCGTTCCGGGAGCTCAGCCGCCAGACGCGAGCGAGCGTGCCGACCGTGAGCGCACACGTCAACCGGCTCGAACGGCTCGGAGTCCTGCGGGGCTATCGTGCGGACGTCGACCCATTGCAACTCGGAGAGACGTCGGTGTTCCTCGTTGTCGAGGCCGCGGCCGGCCAATCGGGAAAGGTTGCATTCGCTATCGCGAAACTTCCGGAAGTTCGACGGACCGTCGAGACGCGGGAGGGCCGAATCGTCGCGGAGGCGATCCTGCCCCGGGAAAACGAGGTGGCCCGGTTCCTCCGAAAAGTAGGGAAGCTCCGAGGCGTCGTGGCGTACGAGCATCACGTTGCGAGTGGCCGGGTGAAGGACGAGCCCCGGGCGCACGTCGCTCATGGCGTTCAGGTGCTCGTGGCTTGCTTCGAATGCGGCAAGACCATCGAGGGCGCGCCGGTCATCCGTCGGCTGGACCGCCGGGAACACTACTTCTGCTGCCGAACCTGCGAGGCCCAGTTCGTGGATCGCTATCGCCGCCTGAAAGCGGCAGCCTAAGCGCGGCATCCGCGTTGGTAGCGTAGGTGCGCCGAGCGGTTCGCGAGGACAGTAGCGATCTCAGCGGTACATCTCGCTCGGAATTGGCTCCGGGGCGACAACGGCCGCGGCCTGTTGCTTCAACTTCGACAGATGGTCCTCGAGTGCCTTCGCCTGCGCTTGAAGCGGCTTCAGGTCGATCTCGATCTCCGGCAGGAGCAGGTCGAGCGTGTGGACGAGGGCGACCGCCGCGCGGGCGTCCGGGATGTCGGTGCGGGCTTCCGCCAGGAGGGCGACGACGTCTACGTTGCGCCACCGACCCTCGTTCAGGAGGACACCCGTCACGCCGGTGATCATGCCCGACTCGAGCTGTTGGATCCCGCGCTTCTCGAGTTCGGACCGCGCGCGGTCCGTGCTGCCGATGCCCCAGACGGGAGGTTCCGCCGGGATCGGCGCATCCGGTTCCGCGGGCAAACCCTCGAACGGGACGATCCAACGGCACTGGTGGTCCTTGGCCCACTTCAGGAGCGCATACGCCACGGGACGGTGGGTGTACATCGGCAGCGGCATCTCGCAGATGAAAATCGCGATCTTAGGATCCCGGGATGCGTACACGCGGGCCGGGAATTTCGGCTTCTTCGCGTAAATCATCGACAGAGACGGGAAGTCGGGGGACTCGAGGGCGACCACCTGGTCGGTCTTCAGGTTCGTGATCATGTACGTCGCGGTGATCGTGCTCACGAGCCCGATGCTCGGGAACGCGGCGACCACGGTGCCGCCCTTCAAATCGACCTCTTTCAACGTTCGAACTTCCACGTCGGCCATGGAACACGCCTCCCCCCTCGTAGCAGGCTCTCGACTAAGTACGTTTGGCAATGCGCCGGGCCGATGCCGGCTCACCCTTGCCCGACGAGCTCGAATCCATCGAACGCCATCGGGGGAACGTACGCGCAGCCGGGGGCCGTCAGGAACGCGTGAGTGGGCGTCAGCTCTCGGCCGACGCCGACGACGTTCTTGATCCCGTCATAGAAATTCCCGGTCAGCAGGGCGACCTTCACGTGGTCCGCGAGTTGTCCTTTCTTGATCAAGGTCGCGTTCCGGACCTCCATCGCGAACGATCCGGAGAACGGGTTCACCTCCGGCGCGGCGAACTTTTCGACGTACACCCCGGCATCGACTTCGGCGAGGAGCGCGTCGAGGGACTTCCGCCCCGGCTCGACGACGAGGTTCGACGGCTCCGTCTCCGCGGGCCTCGTGTACGCCCCCTCGACCGTCGCGACCGCCCGCCGGTACCCGTTCCCGGGAGGCACGCCGATCAACGGCGCGTGCTTGCGGTCCGCGAAGAAGCTTTTCAGCGTGCCCGTTTCGACGAGGGTCCGGTCGCGGGTCGCGTTCCCTTCGTCGTCCGCGACCCCGGAGGCGAGGCCGCCGGGCATCCGGGGCCGGTCCCGGATCGTGACGCCGGCCGACGCGATCTCCTGACCGACCTTCCCGGCCCACGGGGAGCGGCCTTTGTGGACGTCCTCTCCGTTGACCGCGCTGCCGACCGTCGTGAGGAAGACCTCGCCCAGGTCCAACGGATCCAGGACGGCGATGCCGGGGAGCTTGCCCTTGAACGCGCGGGCCTTCAGGTTCGCGGCGGCGCGCCGGGCCGCGGTGGCGCCGAGGTGCGGGAAGTCAATGGCCCGGATTGAGGTGTTCATCGCCTTCAGGATGCCCTCTCCGAACTTCCCCTTCGATCCGCACTTCGCGGTCAGGTAGGCGAACACGAGCGTGCCACGGTGGTTCGCGAGGACGTCATTCGAGTTCGCGATTCGGAATGCGTACTCCTGGATCCGAAAGATCGCCTTCGGGACCGAGGTGGCCTTCGACTCCGTGACGGCATCCGTGAACGTCATCGCGGCCTCGAGCAGACCGGCGACCTCCATCGCCGCGGTCGGCCCGTCCCACGCCCCGCTCACTTCGCCTTTCCCGGCTTCCGTCGGCAAGCCCGAGAAGTCCGGGTCCTCGGGCACGTGTTTCAACCCGGCCATCGCCGCGGCCACCGCCGCGCGGACGTCCGAGGGCGAGGCCAGGGTTGTCGCCGAGAACGCGACGCGTTTCGCCTTCGCCGCTCGCACGCTGAGGCCCGTCTCGCTCCGATCCTCCGCGACCTTCGGGACGTCGTCTTCGATGTAGACGGAGCGCGAGGTGAAGGTGATCGCGTACGCTTCCGCGGCGTCGGCGCCCTCGGACCGCGCGCGTCGCACCGCGTCCGGGACGAGGTCCAGCCCGTCCACGTCACCCGCCTCCGACGACGATCTTGCATCGCATGTACGGTCCGCCGGCGGCCACGGGAACGTAGTCCTCCTCGCCTTTCCCGCACGACCCGCCGTCGAGGGAGATCTCCTTCGACACCCGGTCGACGCTCTTCAGGATCGAGAGCGCGTTTCCGGTCAGGGTCATCCCGCGGACGCGCTCCCCGACCTCGCCCTTCGTGATTCGGAATCCGGACTGGGTGACGGCCTGGAACGACCCGCCGACCGGGTCTTCCATCCCGCTGATCCACTTCCGGGTCAGGACGCCGGACTTCGTCTCCTCCAGGATCTCGTCCTTCTTGTCGCGGCCCGCGCCGAAGTACGTGTTGGTCATGCGCACCCAGACCCGGCGGCCGAAGTCCTGCGCGCGGCCGTTGCCCGTCGGGCGGGCCTTCAACATGCCGGACGTCTCGAGGCTGTGGAGGAAGCCGCGATAGATGCCGCGGTCGATGACCGTCGTCTTGTGGGCCGGCGTGCCTTCCGCATCGAATGGGATGGAGCCGTGCGCCCCCGGATAGGTGCCGTCATCGTACATCGAGACCAACGGCGATCCGACTTTGTGGCCGACCTGGTCCGTGAGGAAGGAGCGCTTCTTGACGATCTCATCGCCCTCGGACGCGTGGCCCATCACCTCGTGCGCCAGGAGGCCGGAGACCCCCGGGTCCGTTACCACCGTCATCAGCCCGGCGGGCGGCTTCGCCGCGCTGAGCATCTCGACCGCGTCTCGCGCGACGCCCCGACCGAACTCCGCGAGGTCGAGGGCCTTCACGAGCTCCCATCCCGTGGTCCCGTCCCGGAAATCGGACGCGGCCTCGCGGCGGTCCCCTTCGCCGGCCACGGCCTGACCGGCGATCCGGACGCGGACCTCCCGCCATTGCAGGCACGCGCCCCAGGTGTTCGCGAGCTCGAAGGTCCAGTCGGAGTCGGAATACGAGGCGTTCGTGTTCGCGACCCCGTCCCGTTTCTGGGCGCGGCAGACCTCCATCGCGGCCGCGATCTTGTCCTCCCCGGACACGTCCCGTGGCTCGATGCGGATTTTCGGTTTCAACGTAATCGTGGTGGACGGCATCTTGCGGAGTTTCGACGTCGGCACGCCGGCCGCCGCGCCCGCGCGTGCGATCGCGACCGCTTTCCGCGCGCCTTGGACCGCGTCCGCACTGCGGGCGGACGTCCCGGACGCATAGCCCCACGCGCCGTCGAAGAATGCGCGGACGCCCCAGCCGCGACGCCGGACCTCGTTCACGCTCTGGATCTGGTCGTTCGCGACGCGGACGACGAACGCCGTGCGGTCCTCCCTGCGGACATCGCCGAACCCGGCGCCCGCTTTCTCGAGGGCCCGCACCGCGGTGGACATGAACTCCGTCACGCGAGACCGCGAAGACGCGCCGCGATAAAGGGATTTCGCGCGGCCGAGCGGCGCGGCCCCGCGTCGTCCTCGAAAGACTCGCCGTCTCGATCCGCGGTTATATATTATTATGGGGCTATTATTTTATAAGCCGAGGGCCATCGCGCGGACGAGGAACTCCCCATGCAGTCGAATCCCCCGCAGTATCCCGGAGCACCGTACTACCCGATGGCCACGGAGAACTTGCTGAAGAAACGGTATGTGCTCGGGCTGAACGCGGTCGCCCTGTTGGCGCTCTGGCTCGCCGGCATCATCGTGATCCTGAGCAGCGATCTGAACGCGCGCGGGTTCGCGCGGTTCCTGACGATCTCCGGCGGCCTCGTCGGCGCGTTCGGAAGCGTAGCGGGGGCGCTCGGTTCGAAGCGGACGTCCGACATGCAGAACCTCGGTCTCCTCGTCTGGGCCGGTCTCTTGCTCTCGTTCACGATCAGCGTGCTCGGATGGATCGGCCGGTAAGCGGACTCACTTCAGAGCCCGTATCGCCGCCGCGAACTCCGGCGCGACGCTGACCTTCGTGTGCGGCGAGAGGACCGTGTCCGTGGCTATCACATCGTCGCAGACCTTCAGATTCGCCTCGGCGGTGCCGACGAAGAGGCCGTGGACGCATGCGGCGATCACGCGCTGTGCGCCTTGGGCCTTCAGCTCCTTCGCCGCCGTCGCAATCGTGCCGCCTGTCGAGATCACGTCGTCCACGATGCCGACGGACTTGCCTCGGACGTCGAGCGCCTTCGGCTCGATCTTCACGGTGTACGAATCGAGGCGCTTCTTCACGAGGAAGTCGAACGGGACACCGGCGACCGAGGACGCCTCCTTCGCGAGCCGCAGCGCGCCCTGGTCGGGCGCGAGGAGCACGTCGACCTTCGCGGACTTCAGGTAGCGACCGATCGCCGGCATGCCGCTCACTTCGCGGGTGGGGAGCGGGAACGTCTTGAGGATCTCCGGGTTCGCTGGAATCGCCATCGTCAGGAGTTCGTCGCAGTCGACCGCGATGTGCTTCGCAATCGTCTTCGCGGAGACCGCCTCTCCCTCGAGGAATCGCTTGTCCTGGCGGCCATATCCAAAGTATGGGACGACGGCGGTAAGACGCCGGGCACCCGCGTCCCGGATTGCGTCGGCCAAGAGAAAGAACTCGACGATCATCGGGTCGGGGTGGGTCGTCTGGACAAGGATGACGTCCTCACCGGCGACGGGCGCGAGAAGGCGCACATAACGTTCGCCATCTGGAAAGCCTCCCGGGTGTTTCTCGAACGCGACGTCGACGAAGGCAACCTTCAGCTCGCGCGCAATCCCCTTCGCGAGAGCCACGGATGCTGAGCCCCCGACGACCCTCATGGCAACAGTACGCGCGGAAGAGTCAGCCGCTATATGAATCGTCCGACGCGTCCCGGCCGGATGGTGGGCTGACGACATTCGAAGTCTGCTCGCTCCGTGTGGCATCATTCCATGGGCTACGTTTCACGCTGGAACGTTTAAGCCCGGTCGTCGAATGCAGCGACGGTGTTCCGGGCTCGGACCGCAGAGAACGTCGCCGTTTTTGTCGGGCTCCAGTGGTTCAACCGCGTGTTCGGAGTCGTTACGAAAATCATCCTCATCCGCCTCCTCCTGCCCGATGTGTTCGGCGTGTTCGCCCTTGCGGCGGGGCTCATCGGGTTCATCGGCACCTTCGGAAGCTTCGGACTCGACTACGCGATCATCCAGAAAGGAGATCGAGCGACGAAGGACGACTACGACGTCGGGATGAGCCTTCGACTCATGATTGCGGTCGGGCTTTTCGTCGCATCGTTCTTGGTCGCGGGTCCATGGGCCTCACTGTTCTCTCTCCCTTCAGTCGCCGGCGCAACCCAGGTCCTTGCAATTTTGTACCTCGTGAGCCCGTTCTCCTTCGTCCCTTCGACTCGGATGGCCGCCGAACTGCGGTTTCGCGTGATTGCCTTGCCGAGCCTCGCCGGACAAATTTCGAGCTCCCTCATCTCGGTCGTCTTGGCTGCTTTCGGGTTCCAGATCTGGTCCCTCATCTACGGTGTAGTAGTTTCCCAAGTGATCGCAACGGTCGCATACTCCATTGTCCAGCCCTGGACTTTTCGATTTTCGATCCGACGAGAAATGGCCCGACCCCTTCTTGGATACGCGAAACACCTGGTGTCCGCGTCGTTCCTGGGGTTCCTCATTACGAACATTGATAACTTCACGGTAGGCTTCTTCCTCGGGAGCACGGCCCTCGGGGTATACGCGGTCGCGTACGCGATCGGCTATACTCCCGTCGCCCTCCTTTCCGCCCCCGCCGGCTCCGCCCTGTTTCCATCGCTCGCGAAAATCCAGTTGCGAGAAGAGGTTTTGCGGCAGGGCTACCTGGAAAGCTTCGGCTATGCGACGGTCTTCATCACGCCAGCAGCCTTCGGGATGGCCATCCTGGCTCCTGAGATCGTCCGCGTTCTCCTTGGCCCGGTTTGGATCGGCGCCACGGTGCCCCTCGTCATCCTCGCTTTCTACGGCCTCGGCCGCGCGGTCCTGGATTTCGGCTCCTCGCTGTTCGCGGCGGTCGGGAAACCACGAATCATCGCGATGCTCAACCTCTACGTGCTCGTCGGCTCGATGATCCTCGTTTTCCCGCTCACACTCATGTATGGCATCTCAGGCACCGCGCTCGCGATGACGGTCCCCGTCGGATTTGTCGCAGTTGTCTCCATTTCGCGCGCGGCGAAGGTCCTTCGAGTGGACGTCCGAACGTTCTTCGCGAAACTGAGGTCCCCGTTGCTCGCCGCCGCGGCAATGGGTGTCCTTGTCTGGTTCCTGCGGTTGACGGTGTACGCTATCCTTCCCGACCGCGTGGCCCTCCCGCTAGTCGGGAGGAGCGTAAGCGAAGCCACGGTGGCGCTCGGGGCTGGAATCCCGTTCGGTTTGGTGGTCTACTTCGTCCTTCTGTGGGTGCTCGACCCGACGGCCTTCCGTGGGATCCGGCGCCACGCGCTGATGGTTCTCCGCCCGCGAACTGTGTGAACCAACATTCGGAGGAAAGCGACCCCAGGTCCGGTTGCGCGCGCGATAATGGGCCGGGAGCGTTCTTATAGCGACGCGCGGGGTGGCTGCCGGAGAACAGCCATGGGCCTCGAAGAGTGGGCCGCTCGTCTCTCGAAACATCGGCGGGCCGTCGCCCTCGTAGGCTTGATCACGGCCTTTACGGGCGTGAGCATGCTCCTCAACCCGACTCACGCCGTCGGCATCGAGTGGTCCGGCCTGCCGGTCCTCGTTGCAGGTTTCGCGTTGTTCGTTTGGGTCGTCTGGCCTCAAAGCTCGACGGCTGCGCCTCGTCAAACCCTCGGCGCACGGTTCCTGCGCTGGATCACTTGGCACGGTCGGCTTGCACGCTTGTTCCCGGTTGCCGGTGTCGCACTCGTAGCCGCGGACCTTGCTTACAACCTTTTTCTGTCAGCTTCACCTGCCCTTCTAACGGAGGACATTCTGGTCCTCTTGACTGCGGCGGCCCTCGTCGGGCATGGGCTTGTGCCCGAGCGCTACGCCCGTGAACGCGACTTTGTCCTGTTGTTCTTTGTCATCCTGGATGCTAGCTTGGTTGCCCCCCTTCTCATCGCACGCGTTCTCGTCGGCAATGTCGAAGCCTCGGTCGACCTATATTCGTGGATAGCCCTTGCCCCAGAACTGAGCGCCATCCTCTCCGGTCTCGGTGTTCCGAACGCGGTCCACTCCGTCGCGGGCTTCACGGCGCCGGGACTCACTTTCACGCCCCTGCAAATGACGCAAGCCGTAACGCTCGTGATTACGACTTCTTGTTCCGGGATTTACTCGTTCGGGATCTTCGCGTCCGCCTACATCGCGTTCCTGCTCACGGATTATGAGCGGCCATCGCGTCGGTTATGGCTCCTCATCGGTCTAGGTTTCCTCTCGTCCTACGCTGCGAACTTGCTTCGGATGGTCGTCATCGTTCTCGTAGGATACTACACGGACTCGGCACAAACGGACCTCCAAAACCTCCTATTCGCCCACTCTTACGTGGGCTGGGTCATATTCCTTGTCTGGATCGCGCTCTTCTGGAGCTTGCTGTTCAAGTTCCTACCAATCGAGAAAGAGACTGCATACGCCGACCTAGTCTCGGGTTCCGAGCTCATCTATCGCCCGAGAGAGTCCCAATGTAGCGTCTGTGCCAGGGCTTTGACCGTCGCAATCCCGGCAGCCCGATGCGTGTGCGGCGCGATGTATCACCGAGGATGTCTATTGGCCGACGGGCGGTGTGTTTTGTGTCACCGAGATGTCGTGGGCCGCTTCGCCGGGCTAAGCGACAGCTCGCAAGCTTCGCCTCCCTAGGATCTTCGGCACACCCCGGGTGAGACGCTCGACCTCAACCCACACGACACCGGGGTTCGCTAAAGCCTCGAGAACGGCACTGCCGAATGATATTAGCACCAACACGTGGAAATAATCCGGGTCTGGTCGTTCCTTCCGGGCGATCGGCATTCTGCAAACGTACCAACGCGCGCCGAAGAGAGTGAGGTCCTGGACTCGATGAGGGTGCTGTATGTAAACGATCTCGCATTTATCGTCGATACCCTGGCTAGCGCTCTCTCGGACCGGGGTGTCGAGTCTCGGGTTATCGGCCGAGAGATTTCAGGACCGCCTTTCATGGGCAGCACCTTCATCCGGAACGCAATCAGCATTCAAAGATCGTTGATGAGAGCGCGAAACTTCGACATTCTTCACCTTAATTATGGCCTGTTCGGATTCTTCGCATTCGAAACCGAGAAGCCAAAAATCCTCCATTGCCACGGCTCGGATGTACGTCCGGGCAATAGTCTGAAAACACGAATATCCAACTTAGTCACCCGTCATAGCATGAATGCGGTCGATCGCGTCTGGTACGCAACGACAGACTTGCACCCCTACTTTAGAAATTCTGCTGTACCATTTCGTTACATGCCAAACCCTGTCTCCGCCGACTTCTTCGGGTCGTCTAGGCCGCCACCAACACCCCCTCGGGTCTTGTTCGCCGTGCCCCTCACATATCTAAAGGGAGCCGATGTGGCGATTGAAGCGATGCGGATTCTGACACAACGCCATCTGGGGGCTGAAATCGAAACCTTCAGCTACCCAGTCGTGCAGAGGGAATCGGTCCAGCTGCGCCGCCGGATTCCGGCAGGGGTGATCGGTATACCCTGGACGCAACACTCGGAAATGCCTAATCTCATGATGAAAGCGAGTGTTGTGATCGGCCGTCTTCGACTTGGAAGTCTAGGGATCACCGAGCTGGAAGCAATGGCGTCCGGGCGACCGTTGATCGTCCAGCAGCACGGATCCGTGCAAGGAAGGGACGGGTACTATGAGAGCGACCCGCCCGTAATTTCATGCTCCACCCCGTTAGAGGTCGCGGATGCCGTTCAAGAGTGCTTGACAAACGAATCGTTCGCTCGGGATATTGGATCCAGGGCTCGGCAATGGGCCCTTAAGTATCACGCACCCGGCGTGGTCGCTGATCAGTACGTAAGAGAATACAGGGAGCTGTGCGAGGCTTCCGCGTTCGCGGGGTAACTCCTCTTGCACACGGCGGGGCCTAGTCTGGTATCGGACGGTTGCTCGAGACCGTGCCGGCGTCGTTCGCCGCACTCTCTCGTGGCGGGGTTGAGTGGTGGGAGATGCTCGGGTAACCGTCCCCTTCTTGGGAATTCACAGCAGCTCGTACGGTGGAGGCCGTAGAGGCTAGGAACCCGCACGCCTTGAGGCACGTCGGCCAGGACCCACGAGTGCTTCCGCGACTTCGGCATCGGACGGGACCAAGCGCGGGTTGACAAACCAAGTCAAGGACCACTTGAGGCCCTTTAGGTAGAGCGTGTTCCTCTTTAGGACCGCCTGAAGGAGAATTCGAGGAATTCTCACGGCAACCGTCATTCCCCATGCAGCGATCTTCTGGATGGCACTTCCGTACCAACGTGCGACCAGGAGATAGTTGCGTATGCCGAAGAAGGCCATCAACGGAGTTCCCGCGCCGCCCCCCGTAAAGCCTCCTTTGTGCCACACTTTGGCCGTCGGAACATACCTGATCCGCATGCCGGCGCGCAGAATTCGTAATGCCATCTCATGGTCCTCTCCACCGAAGAACAATCTTTCGTCGAAACCTCCAAGGGTTCGGAGGGTGGTTGCTCTAAAGACCATTGCCGGTCCACACAACATCCGGGTGTCCCGGGGCGTCCCCGGTGTTTCAGAAGCTTGCACGCCGTATCCTTCGCGGCGATTCAGCACTGGATCGAGGCGCCCCCCTGCAAACAATATCTTATCGGGCTCGAAGTAGTCTAGCTCTATCGGGGCAGCGGCCGCTATTCCTTGATCGAGGAACGCCTCTGCCAGAGCCTGAAGAAAATCCGGCCCCACGCGCAGGTCACTGTTCAATACACAGATGATGTCGACGTTGTCCTCTATGGCGCGACGGATGCCGGCATTGAAGCCCCCGCAGAAACCGAGGTTTCGGCGGTTTTCAACAAGTATCGCAGATCCCAGGTGCGCCCGGATATAACCAGTCGATTCGGGGCGCGAGCCATTGTCAACGACATACAGCCTTGCCGGGGCATGCACGCTTCTCAGGAGGGATTCGGCGCAGTTTACTACGTTTATGTGATCGTTCCAATTTAGGAGCAAGAGCCCGAAGACTGGGCCGTCCGGGAGGACAGCAGGCTCCTTCGTGCGACTGAAATTTCCACCATCGCGAGCGGGGTCATCCTCTTCTGTAGGCCCCATTTCACCTGTCTTTCGGGGCTGCTGACCCTGCCGGACAAACCGCCGAAATTCGGATCGAACCTCAACCATAGCCACCGGGCCCCACAAAGGTCGCTGCGTCCCCGTCATGGTATCGGGGGCAGCCACTTAGCAGTCACATCCACCAAATCGTTTCGAATCCATCTTGGTAGACGGAGTAAGCCTCCGCGCGAACGGAGTTGGCGAGCGCCGATGGATACTTCACCCCGCCTTCGCCGAAGAACGAGCCAACGCCTGATGAGATTTCGAGAAAATACCCGGGTTGATAACGAGCCGACAGGCTAGCCGGAATTTGTCCCAACCTTGACTGAACAACAGTGACGTAATCGTTGTTCGG
>Ga0209158_1001193_pt1 | contig 17590 bp, 16 predicted proteins | sample GraSoiAngelo_140_FD_185897 | JGI IMG/M metagenome (GOLD analysis project Ga0209158, IMG submission 185897) | Grasslands soil microbial communities from the Angelo Coastal Reserve, California, USA - 14_0929_12_30cm (SPAdes) (version 2) | ecosystem: Environmental > Terrestrial > Soil > Grasslands ...
ACACGAGCGCCTTCCCGGTCGGGATGTGTACGCGCACCATGCTGGCGAAGGCCGAGATCGTGCTCTGGCGGACCGAGCGGCTCGAGTTCCGCATCGAGGTATGGCGCTCGTTCGCCGCTTACGTGTCGCAGTTCCTCGCCGAGGCGGCGCGCGGGATCATTTAAGGCAAGGCACCGTCGCAATTGGGGCGGCGTGGCCAGCGGCGCCTTGGGGAGAATAGCCTCGTGAAGACGCATGTTCGGGTCCTGGTCATCGGCGGCGGCGTGGTCGGGGTGAGCACGCTCTATCACCTGACGAAGAAGGGCTGGGCGGATGTCGCGCTCATCGAGCGCACCGAGCTCACCGCGGGCTCGACCTGGCACGCGGCGGGCCTGCTGCCGCTGTTCAACATGAGCTACACCGTCGGCCAGCTGCACAAGTACTCGGTCGATCTGTACAAGCGGCTGCCGGCGGAGACCGGACAGGACGTGAGCTTTCACGTCACCGGGAACCTGCGCCTCGCGACCTGCCGCGAGCGCATGGACGAGTACCAGAAGTACTGCGGCACGGCCAACACCATCGGCGTGCCCTTCGAGGTCATCGGTCCTGCGCGCGTGAAGGAGCTCTGGCCGCTGATCGAGCTCGGCGGCAGCGCGGACACTCCCGCCGTCATCGGCGCGCTCTATCACCCGCACGACGGTCACATCGCGCCCGCCGATCTCACCATGGCGCTGCGCAAGGGCGCGCGCAACGCGGGCGCGGAGATCTACGAGCACACCGAGGCGCTCGCGTTCGAGCGCGTCGCGAGCGGAGAGTGGCGGGTACGCACCAGCCAGGGCGACATCCGCGCCGAGCACCTGGTTCTGGCCACCGGCAACTACGCGCGCCAGACCGGGCGGCTGCTGGGACTCAACGTCCCGGCCATCCCGGTCGAGCACCAGTACATCGTCTACGACGAGTCTCCGGAGCTCAAGGCCTATCGCCAGGGCGGCGGGCGCGAGCTCGCGGTGATGCGCGAGCCGGACAAGTCCTACTACCTGCGCGAGGAGCGCATGGGCTGGATCCTCGGCCCCTACGAGCGCGGGGCGCCCGCGCGCTTTGCGGACGGCGTTCCGGATTGGTTCGGGCGCAGCCTCTTTCCCGGCGATCTCGATCGCCTCGTGCCGCACGTCGAGGCCGCCACGCGCCGCGTGCCGGCGCTCGAGCACTGCGGCATCAAGGACATCGTCAACGGGCCGATCCCGTACGCGCCCGACGGGAGCCCTCTCATCGGACCGGCCTGGGGGCTGCGGAACGTCTGGATCAACGAGGGCCACAGCTTCGGCATCACCGCCGCCGGCGGCGCCGGCTGGCAGCTGGCCGAGTGGATCGTCGAAGGCGAGCCCGGCATCGACATGCTGGGGGTGGATCCGCGCCGCTTCGGCGCCTACACCGGCAAGCGCTACCTCGTTCAGAAGAACGAGGAGACCTACCGCAACGTCTTCACCATCCATTTTCCCGACGAGGAACGCCCCGACGCGCGACCGGCGAAGACGAGCGCGGTGTACGACCGCCTCGACGCCAGGGGTGCAGTCTGGGGACAGCGCTACGGCTGGGAGCGCGCCAACTGGTTCGCGCCGCCGGGCGTCGAGCGCCGGGATCGCTGGAGCTTCAGGCGCAGCGACTACTTCGAGCACGTGGGGAACGAGGCGCGCCTGATGCGCGAACGCGCCGGCGTCATCGACCTCACCCCGTTCACCAAGCACGAGGTCACCGGGCCTAAGGCGGAAGCCTGGCTCGATGGGCTGGTGGCCAACAAGGTTCCCTCGAAGACCGGACGGCTGGCGCTGTGTCACGCGCTCACCCGCCGGGGCGGCATTCGCTCCGAGTTCACCATCACGAAGATCGACGAGGGGCACTACTACGTCGTGAGCGCGGGCGCGGCGGAGCGCTATGACAGCGACTACCTCTTCAAGTCGCTCCCCGCCGACGGCTCGGTCGCGCTGCGCAACATCACCAACACCCGCGGCTGCTTCGTGCTCGCCGGACCCAGGTCGCGCGAGGTGCTCGCGCAGCTGACCGACACGCCGCTCGACAACGCCTCCTTCCCCTGGCTCACGGCACGGGTCATCGAGGCGGGACTGGCGGTCGAGGTCTACGCGCTGCGCGTGAACTTCGTCGGCGCGTTGGGGTGGGAGCTGCATTTTCCCATCGAATATGCACACCACCTGTTCGATGCGCTGTTCGCGGCCGGCAAGGCCCACGGGATCGGCATGGTCGGGATGCGCGCCATGGAGTCGCTGCGCCTCGAGAAGTCCTATCGCATGTGGGGCAGCGACATGACGCCCGACTACACCCCGTTCGAGGCGAGCCTCGACCGCTTCGTGCGCATGAACAAGGGCTACTTCATCGGCAGGGAAGCGCTCGAGAAGCAGCTCGCGGCGGGCGTGCCGAACCGCTTCGTGACGCTCGAGGTGCACGGCGTGACCGATGCCGATCCGCTCGGCAACGAGCCGCTCTTTGAGCCCGGCGGTCGCATGATCGGGCGCGCCACCTCGGGCTACTACGGCCACTGCCTGCGCAAGTCACTCGCGATCGGCTACGCGCGGGCGGAGTACGCGCAGCCGGGGACGCAGCTCACGATCGAGATTCTCGGCGAGCGCAAGCAGGCGACGGTGGTGCGCGAGTCGCCCTACGACCCCGACAACCTGGATCTGCGCACGTGACGGCGCTCAATCGCGCCGCCGCGCCACCACGAACGCCTCGTCGTTGAACCACAGCCCGCCGTGCTTGCGCAGCACGCGCTGCGTGGCCTCGAGATAGGCTCCGCTCGTGACGACCGCGTCCAGCCGCTCATCCTCGATCTGATTAACGTAGATGGCGGCGTTCCACGCGGCAAAGAGCGTCGAGGTGCCGATGCGATCGCCGATCTCCGACGGCAGCGTGTGCATCTCGTAGCGAAATATCGCCTCATCGTCCGGCAGAGCGCTCAGATCGTAGTGGCGGTAGTCGCCGGCAAGCTCGCGGCGCAGGGTCGCAAGGAGCTCGTGGCGGCTCACCTGAAACGGCTGCTCACCCGGCCACAGCTGCTGGATGATTTCCAGGCCCGGATCGTGACCGCAAGACTGGATCGCCAGCAGCTTGCCGCCGGGTGCGAGGCTGCGGGCGAGCGGGGCCAGCACTTTCTCGACCTTGAAGTCGGCGCCCATACGCGCCCGCCAGGGTTGGGACGCGAGTACCAGGTCATACTGCCCGACGGTTCCGCGCGGCGTGGGGATCACCGCATCGAGCAGGAACTTGTGATCCTCGCGATAGATGACGAGCACGGAGGGGCGAACGACGAGCGGGTTTCCGGTCCTCGGACTCGGCGTCGTCTGCCAGCCGTTCGCGAGCACCGTACCCAGATCCTCGATCTGCTGCGCGTACTCGTCCGCGGTGGTGCCGGTCAGACAGACTTCCTGCCAGTTCAACGCGCCGGCCGACACCTCATCGCGGCGCTTGAGGTGCGGCGCCTCGGCATACTTGAGATTGGTCACGACGAACACCGTTGCCGGATGCTCGAACAGCCGATCGGGTAACTTCTCGAGCCCGAGCCGCACGTCCTCGAGACTGATCTCCTTGGCGACGACGCACATCGGTACCGTCGGAAACTGGCGATGAGCACTGCGCATCAGCCGCGCGATGACCGTGCCATCGCCCATGCCCGCGTCGAAGAGCCGCACGGCGGGCGGCGTCGGCTGCAGCAGGGCCAGCTCGTCGGCGGCGCGCCGCGCAATCGCCGACTTCTCGTTGCAGGCGGTCACGAAGGCCAGGTACTTCTGGCGGTTGTCGTAGAAGCGAAAGGGAGTCGGGGCCGGCTCGGTGGCCGCACCGGCATTCCTGCCCGGCGCCTTGGGCATGGCGCTTCAGCCCCAGAGCCGCGCGGAGGCGATCCGCGCGCCCTCGACCATGGAGGCGAGCTTGAGGTAGGCGATCTCGGGCTCGACCGGTCCAAAGCCGGCGAAGGTGCCGAAGCCGCAGTCGGTTCCGGCGATCACCCGCTCGCGCCCGACGATGTGCGCGAAGCGCTCGATACGCTCGGCGACGAGCTGCGGGTGCTCGATGTAGTTGGTCGTGGTGGCGAGGACTCCCGGGATCAGGATCTTGTCCTCGGGTATCCGCGCTCCCTTGAATACGGTCCACTCGTGCGCGTGGCGCGGATTGGCCGCCTCGAAGAGCAGTGCCTGCGGCTTCGCCCTGAGAACGATCGGTAGCAGCCGCTCCATCGGCACGTCGTGGTGATGCGGCCCCTCGTAGTTGCCCCAGCACACGTGCATGCGCACCCGCTCCCCCGGCACGTTCCGCAGGGCGTGATTCAGCACTTCGATATGGCGGGCCGCGAGCCGCTCGAATTCCTCGAGCGGCTGATTGCGGTACATGGTGTGGCGTCCCATCGCGAGGTCCGGCGCATCGATCTGCAGGAGGATGCCCGCCGCAACAATCGCCTCGTACTCACTTTGCAGCGCGCCGGCGAGCGCCGTCAGGTAATCGTCCTGCGTACGGTAAAAATCGTTGGGCTGAAAGAGCGCCACCACCCCCGGGGAGGCGGCGTTCATGAAAGCCTCCGCCGGAGCGGCCTCCCGAACCGCGGCGCGGAGGTTGTGCAGGTCCGCCTCGAGGGGACCGGTATCCTTCACGGCGATCGGGCCCACGCAGCGCGGCCGGCGATACTTCGCCGTCGAACCACGCTCGGCGAGCTTGCGCAGCAGCCCTGGGAACTCGACGAGATCCTGACCCGGCTCGCGCGGCGTGTCACCGGCAAACCCGGTGAGGCGCCGCGCCACGTAGGTCGCGTAGCTGATCTTGCTCATCTCGCCGTCGCTCACGACGTCGATCCCGAGCGTCACCTGCCGGCGCACGACTTCGGCCACCGCCGCGGCAACCACCGCCTCGCCCTCCCCCGGCGCGTGTACGGACGCGTTCGCCGAGGCATCCGCCTCGGCCCGCTCGCGCGCGAACAGCTGGTCGACCACCGCCTGGCTGCGGGGCAGACTCCCGACATGCGTGGTGAGGATCCGATCGGTGCTGCGGTGCATACCGGACGGGGTACTTCAGCGGTAAGTGTTATTCGAAGTGTGATCCCCTTTCAGCCAGCGCCTCAATTCCGCGTGGGCATCGGCGCGCCGGTCGCGGTTGATTTTGGCGGCGTCGGGATGGTCGCGCGTGAATTCGAGGGTCAGGCCGTTCGGGTCACTCACGTACACGGAGCGGCAGTAGCCGTGTTCCAGGACATACGTAGCGGGCGGCTTGATGCCGGCCGCGGCGATGCGCGCTTCGAGTGCCGCCTGCGTGTCCGCATCGACCGCGAGCGCAATGTGGTGAAACGGCGTCGCCGGCATCTTCGGCCCGAATTCCTCCTGGTCCTTGGGATCTGCAAACTGGAAGAACGCGAGCGCCCCCCCGTCGCCGATCCCGTAGAAGGTATGCACGTAGGTGCGCACCTTGCCGAAGAGCTCATCCGACTCGCACCAGGTCGCGAGCAGCGGCAGCCCGATGACGTCCTCGTAGAACTGGCGGGTCTTCTCCTGATCCCGCGTGACGTAGGCGTTGTGATGCAAGCGCGACGGCAGCTTGGCGAGCTGAGCCATGACACTCTCCTTAGATTCAGAAGCGGTAGCCGAACTCTACTCCGTACTGGCGCGGCATGGCTCTCCACAGGAAGCCGCCCGGGGAGAACTCCGCGTTGTAGAGCTTGTTGGTGAGGTTCTTGGACCAGGCGGTCACCGACCACCGGTCGGCCTCGACGCCGGCGCGTAGGCCGAGCAAGTCAATCGGATCGCGCGAGGTCAAATTCTTTGGGTCCCACCAGGTACGGCCGATCATCTGATAGTCGAGGCGCAGCACGCCGTTCAGTCCGCCGCCGAGTGGCTCGTGGACCTGGAAGCCCGCGTTGACGGTGTTCTTCGTCAGCAGCGGCGGCTTGTTGCCGACCACCGTCGGATCCTCCATGTGCGTAACCTTGCCGTCCGTGTAGCCGAAGTTCGTGTACAGGTCGAGCCAGTCCGTCGCTCGGGCGGTCAGCTCGAGCTCGCCACCCTTGTACCGGGCGTCGAGATTACCGAGGTTCTGAGTCGAGGTCGTGGCGTCGAAGTAGAAGAAGTAGCCGTCGTGCGAGTCGGTGTAGTAGAGCGCCAGGTTCGCGCCCAGCCGCCGGTCGAGGAACTGGCTCTTGAGGCCCACTTCCCAGGTCTCGGCGATCTCGGCGTTGAACAGATCGTGCACGCCGAGATTTCCCGAGGCTTGCGCCACGGCGCCGACACCGGTCTGGTTGAAGCCGCCGCTGCGAAACCCGCGGCTCCAGCCGCCGTAGAGAGTCAGGTTGTCGGTGGGCTTGTAGCGCAGCGTTCCCTTGGGCTGCGCTGCGTCAAAGGTGTGCTTGCGGACCTCGCCGGTCTTCGCCGTCGAATCGGGCAGAAACTGGGTCGGCGTGCGGGTGGTGTTTTGCCGCTGATCCTCGTCGTAGCGGATCGCCGCATCGAGCTCGAGCTGCTTGGTGAACTCGTAGGTCCCATCGCCGAACACAGCCCAGGCGTTGTTGTTCTGCGAGTCCGAAAGGAACGTGATGTTTGTGTTGGTCGCGTACGGATTGGCCGGATCGACTCGCGGCGTCTCATAGACCGCGGGGATACCCGCTCCCCGGTCGAAGAGATTGTCCGTGGAGATGAAGCGCTCAGTATGGACGTAGTACGCCCCCGCGATCCACGAGAAGCCGCCGATCTTGCTGGACGTGAAGCGCAGCTCCTGGCTGTAGGTCGTCACGTCGATGAACTGACTCTGGCTCAAATCGAACGGCCCGCCTTGGGCGGCCGTTGGAGGCGGGCGCGGCCCCAAAAAGCACGGCGGACAGTTATACGCGATGGACGTGCTGATCGGCCGAAAATCGTAGGCGTCGCCGGTGTCGATTTCCTTGGTGCGGTTGTAGTCCGAGACGGCCGTGAGCGTGCCGGGTCCCAGGTTGAAATCGAACTTGAGCGCCACATCCGCCACGTCGCGGTTGTCCGTGCCCGGGTTGCTGTTCTGGATCGGGCTGGTGACGTCGTTGGCGTTCGGCGGCGTGGTGAAGCTGGCGAAGGGGTTCGCCTCGAGGTTGCGCGGAATGATGTAGTAGAAGGCGGTCGTCTCGACCCGATCGAAGAGCGCCCGCAGGTCCGCAGACCATTGGTCGCCGGGTTTCCACAGCAGCCGCAGCCGCCCGGAGTAATCCCGATACGGGTCCGCCTTGCGGTCCAGGAACGCGTTCTGCCGATAGCCGTCAGTGTTGTAGTAGTTGAGCGAGGCGCGAACTTTCAGCGTACCCGCCGAGTCAATCGGGCCGCTGACGGCCACCTGGGCCTTCTCGGAGGTCCCGTTGCCCACGCCCACCCGGGCGGCGCCCGAAAAGTGATCGGAAGGATCCACGGTGTGAATCAGAATCGCGCCGCCGATGGCGTTGCGTCCGTACACGGCCCCCTGAGGCCCCTTCAGCACCTCGATTTCCCGGATGTCGGTCAGCTCCTGGTCGAACTGGTAGGGATTGGTCTCCAGCACCCCGTCGACCAGCACGGCGACCGACGGCTCGCTGTTGCGCGCCTGTGAGATGCCGCGGATGGTGATGAATGAGTTGCCGACATTCTGTACCTCGACCAGGGTCATGTTCGGGACCATCGCGACGAAATCGCGGGGACTCTCGATTCCCGCCGACTCAATCGCCTGCTCGGTAAACACATTGACCGTGACCGGGACGTTCTGGATCGCCTCGTCGCGCCTGCGCGCGGTCACCACGACCTCCTCCAGCGTCTGGGTCTGCGCCCACACGGGCTCGTATATCACGACCAGCCCGCAGGCGACGGCGAGCACTGAGACCAATCGGCGCATTGAAGTGAGCATGTGAGACCCCCTCTTATCCTTCGACTTATCCTTTGACTCAGAGCTTCGGGCCCGCAGCGTTGTGCGCGCGCTCGCGTTCGGCCTCGGCGCGCACGATTTGCGCTCCCGCGACCATGGCCTGGAGCTTCCCGAGGGCCACTTCGCGGGGCAGATACTTCATGCCGCAGTCCGGGGCGACGATCACATCCGCCGGATCGACGTAAGGCAGGGCGCGACGAATCCGGCCCGCGACCAGCTGCGGCGACTCGACTTCGAGGTTCGCAAGATCGATCACCCCGAGGATGATCTTCTTGCCCGGCAGGCCCCGTAGCACCGAGCAATCCAGGTTCGACTGCGCGGTCTCGATCGACACCTGCCGGCAGCTGCATCCGCCCAGCTCGGCAAGGAAGGAGTACCCCGGCGGCCGCACGTGGATGATCGCGGCGTAGCCGAAGCAGATGTGCACGGCCGTGGTGTGCGTGATGCCCTCGAGCGCACGGTTGAGCGCCGCCAGTCCGAAGGCGCGCGCTTCCTCGGGCCGCGCCTGCAGGTACGGCTCGTCCAGCTGCACGATGTCCGCTCCGGCACTGAAGAGGTCGCGGACTTCGGCGTTCACGGCCACGGCATAATCCATCGCCGCCCGCTCGCGACTGCCGCCGTAGTAGTCGATCTGTGCCTGCTGCGCCATGGTGAACGGCCCGGGCACGGTTGCCTTGATCAGGCGCCGCGTGTGGCGGCGCAGGAATTGCGCATCGCCGACCCCGACAGCGTGGCGGCGTCGGATGGGACCCACGACCCGTGGCACCGGATTCGGATGCCCGCTGCGATCGAGCGCCGTGCCGGGATTGTCGAGGTCGATGCCATCGAGCGCGGTGGCGAAACGGTTCGAATAGCTCTCGCGCCGGATCTCGCCGTCGGTGATGATGTCGAGCCCGGCCTCCTCCTGCGCCCTGATGGCGAGCACGGTGGCGTCATCCTGAGCTTCCGCCAGGTAGGGCTCGGGAATGCGCCACAGCTCGCGCGCCCGCACGCGCGGCGGGAAGCGCCCCGCGAGTCGCGCGCGATCGATCAGCCATTCGGGCTGTGGATAGCTTCCGACCAGAGTCGTTGGAAACAGCATGCGCTAGCCTCGCTCGGGCCCCGGCCAGGGCTCCCCACGCGCGAGCGCCGCGCGGATCGCCCCGCCGTGCTCATCGAGCAGCGGCGCGGCACTCACCGCCTCGGCGCGCACGCCGTCGAAGCGCACGGCGGGCCGCACTGCGCGCGCCGCCCCGTGCGGCGCCTCGACCGGGACGATGACTCCGAGATGCTCGACCTGCGGGTCGTGGACGACTTCGTCGATACGGTTGACGGGGGCATGCGGCACGTCGTGGGCCTCGAGGCGATGCATCCACTCATCGAGCGTGCGGCGCGAGAAGTGCGCGTCGAGCTCGATGCGCAGCGCCTCGTACTCCTCGATGCGGCCCGCCCGGGTCGCGAAGCGCGGGTCGCGCGCGAGCTCCGGCGCCTCGAGCGCCTGCACCAGCCCCTGCCAGAACTTCTCGAGCGAGGACAGGTGGATCGCGATCAGCCGCTCATCGGCGGTCCTGAGAATATAGGCCTGTGCGAGCCGCGGGCGGTCCGCCGAGGTCGGGGTCTGGTGGAGCGCGAAAAATGCGGCGAAAGGCTCGACCGCGAAATGCGCCATCGCCTCGAGCATCGACACCTCGACGTGGCAGCCGCGCCCGGTGCGGCCCCGCGCGACGAGCGCCCCGAGGATGCCGTGCGCGGCGTAGAGGCCGGTGATCGCATCGGCGAGTGCCGGACCGAGGAACTGCGGGCGCCGGTAGTCGACCACCACGCTCAAGAAACCGCTCAGGGCCTGCGCCACCGAGTCGTAGCTCGGCCGGTCCGCGTACGGACCGCTCGGACCGAAGCCGCTGATCGAGCAGTAGATCAGGCGCGGATTGAGGGAGTGCAGTCTCGCCACACCGGCGCCCAGACGCTCGGCGGTGCCCGGGCGGAAGTTCTGGATGTAGACATCGGCCCCGCGCACCAGGCCGCTGAACAACTCGCAGTCCTTCGCATCTTTCATGTCGAGCGCGAGGCTGCGCTTGTTGCGGTTGTAGGCCTGAAAGTGCGGTGAATACTGCTGGCCCTGGTAGCTGCGGTACGGGTCTCCGTCGGGACTCTCGATCTTCACCACATCGGCGCCGAGATCCGCGAGCATCATCGCGGCGCAGGGACCCGTGATGAACGTGCCCTGCTCGACGACGCGCGTGCCGGCAAGGGTGGGCTGCCTGCTTCTCACCGCAGCGCTAGTCATCGCCGCCACTCGGGACGAACCCCGGCGGCGCCGGGCCGTCGTAATCGATGGCCTCGGCCGCGGCATGCGACATCACGAAACCGAGCGGCCGGGTCTGCTCCTCGAGCAGATGGGCCACGAGCCCGGCGGTGCGCGCAAGCAGCGGCACGCCCTTGAGCGCCGCCAGCGGGTATCCGGCATCGAGCAGGACCGCGGGGATCGCGCCCGAGACGTTCAGTGCCAGCGGCCGGCCGAGCAGCTGCGGCAGCAGCTGCTCGACCGTGCGGGCAATCGCGACGTGCTGACCGGCGAGGCCGACCTCGGCCGACACCTCGAACAGCCGCCGTGCGCGCGGGTCGTAGCCCTTGTGCAGCGGATGGCCGTAGCCGGGAATCGCCCGCCCGGCGGCGCGATACTGCTGCACGAGCTGAGTGGCCGCAGCCTCGGGGCCGCCCGCCCCGGCGGCGCGGCCGGCGATGTCCGCGAAGAGCCTCCCGGCGGCATCAGAGGAGCCGAGCACGACCGAGCCGCAGCCGAGGAGCCCCGCGGCCACGGCCCCCTGCAGCGCCTCGGGGCCCGCGGCGAGGGTCATGCGCGCCGCCTGCACGCTCGGCACCATCCCGTGCTCGGCGATCGCCACCAGCGTGGCGTCGAGGACGCGGCGCTGCGCGGCGGAGGGCAGCGCTGCGGTGAGCAGCAGCCAGAAGTGCTCGGAGAAACTCAGCGTCCCGATCAGCTCGCGCGCCAGATCGCGCCCGCGTACCAGGATCGTCTCCGCATTCGCGGCACTGATCGCGGAGCTGCGGCGGTCTTGTCGGCCGATCTTCACCGTGCCCTCCCTCTTTTCGCTATCCGAATATGACGTCGTTATGCGAAACGATACTGGACTCGCTCTCGGCCCATCGTCAAGAGCGCCGGCCGCGCCCTTCCGCTTTTTCGGATACCGAAATAGACTTCGCGCATGCCGCGCCGCAGGATCACGCCCGCCCGTCGCGAGGCGATGGGCGGGCTCGCCAAGGGGCTCGCCGTCATCCGCGCCTTCAGTCGCGAGCACGCGGCACGCACGCTCACCGATATCGCCCGCAGCGCCGGCATCCCGGCGGCGACCGCGCGCCGCTGCCTGCTGACCCTCGAGGAGCTCGGCTACGTGACGCGCAATGCGCGCAGCTTCCTGCTGCGCCCGAAAGTCCTGCAGCTCGGCGCCGCCTACCTCGAGTCGATGAATATCGAGCAGCTCACCAAGACGCACCTCGAGGAGCTGGCCCGCAACACCTCGGATTCCGCCGCACTGTGCGTCCTCGACGGCTGCGACACGGTGTACGTCGCGCGCGCCTCGGTACGCACGCTCCTGCGTCTGGAAGCCCACGTCGGCAGCCGCTTCCCCGCGCATGCGACTTCCACGGGACGGGTGCTGCTCGCGGGCCTGAGCACTGAGCGCCTGCAGCGCTACTTCGACACCGCGAGCCTCGAGCCGCTCACCGAGCGCACGGTCACCAGCGCGACTGAGCTTCGCAGCCTGATCGCCGAGTGCCGGCGCAACGGCTATGCCGTGGTCGAGGACGAGCTCGCCTATGGTGTCGTGGCGCTCGCCGTTCCGGTCCTCGATCAGCAACGGCGGGTGGTCGCCGCTCTCAACACCTCGAGCCACTCGCGCCGCACGACCAGGACCCGCCTGCTGCGCGAACGACTCAGCATGCTGCAGCAGGTGAGCCGGCAGATCTCCGCCGACCTCGCCACCGTTCCCTGGCTCTCCTTGAGCGCGCAGCTTTAGCGTGCGGGGCGCGCGCGCTTGACGGTCCCGCGCCGCGCCCGTAGCCTGAAAAGCGAAAACTTTTTCGCTCCGCGAATACAGTGAGCGCGATGCCTGCGAGCCCGACCGCCGTCCCGGGCGCACGTTCCGCCGACCGTTACCTCAGCGCCGACGGCGCCCGCCTGCGCTATCGTGACGAGGGAGACGGTCCGCCGGTCGTGCTCGTGCACGGCTGGACGCTCGATCTCGAAATGTGGGACCCGCAGGTCGACGCGCTCCGCAGCGCCTTCCGCCTGGTGCGTCTCGATCGCAGAGGTCATGGGCAGTCGGGCGGGGTGCCCGCGCCCGGGCACGATGCGCTCGACCTCGCGGCGCTGTGCCGTCATCTCGGGCTCGCCCGTGTGGCGCTGCTCGGCATGTCGCAGGGCGCACGCGGCGTGCTGGGATTCGTCGCGGCAGACCCCGCCCGAGTCTCCTGCGTCGTGCTCGATGGGGTGCCGGACTTCGACGTCGATCCGGGGGCCGAGGACGACGTGCCGATCGCCCACTACCGCTCGCTCGCCCGAGCCGCCGGCATCGACGCTTTCCGGCGCGCCTGGGCGGCCCATCCGCTCATGCGTCTGCGCACGACCGATCCGCACCGGCGGGCGTTGCTCCAGGCGATGATCGACCGTTATCCGGCGCGGGATCTGTTGCAGGCAGCCGTGAACCAAGAGCCGAGCGCCGGAGCTGATCCCTTCGAAACGTTCCGCGTGCCCGCGCTTCTCATCAACGGGGAGTGCGATCTGCCCCGCCGCCTCGAGGCAGCCGCGCGGCTGGGCCGGCGGCTCCCCGCAGCCGAGCATGCCCTGGTTCCCGACGCCGGGCATCTTCCCAATCTCGACAATCCCGGGCACTACGAGGCGCTGTGCCGCGCCTTTCTGACCCGTCACGCCACTGTTGCGACCTCATCGTAAAGGAGCTGGCCATGCCCAAGATCCTCGTCCTCTACTACAGCAGCTACGGGCACATCGAAATCATGGCGCGCGCCCAGGCCGAGGGCGCGGCCCAGGTGCGCGGGGCCGAGGTGACCGTCAAGCGCGTCCCGGAGCTGGCGCCGCCGGACGTTGCGCGCGCCTCGGGGTTCAAGCTCGAGCAGTCCGCACCGCTCGCGGTCCCCGATGAGCTCGAGCAGTACGACGGCATCGTGTTCGGCACGCCGACCCGTTTCGGCAACATGGCCGCACAGATGCGCAACTTCCTCGACCAGACGGGGCCGCAGTGGATGCGCGGCGCGCTCGTCGGCAAGGTCGGCAGCGTCTTCTGCAGCACCGCGAGTCAGCACGGCGGGCAGGAGACCACCCTCACCTCTTTCCACAACACGCTTCTGCACCACGGCATGATCGTTGTCGGCCTGCCGTACACCTTCAAGGACCTCACGACCATGCGCGAGATCAGCGGCGGCACCCCTTACGGTGCGAGCTGCGTAACCGGCGCAGGGAGCGAGCTGCGCATGCCGACGCCGCTCGAGCTCGAGATGTGCCGGTATCAGGGCGAGCACGTCACCCGCATCACGAGCCGCCTCGTGGCAGGCGCCGGGTGACCCGCACGCGGGGAATCGCGCGAAGGTACCTGCCCAGGACCCGCCTGAGGGTCCCGTGCTGTCGCAATCAGGCAAGGAAGGCGTAAAATCCGGCATGTGGCACTACCCCGGAGCAAGTTCGCGTTTCTGACCCTGCCGCGGTACTCGATGATCGCGCTGTCGAATGCCGTCGAGCCGCTGCGGATGGCGAACATCATCACGAGCGAGGCGGTGTACGACTGGGCGATCGTGAGCCTCGACGGGCAACCGACGCCGGCAAGCAACGGCCTTCAGCTCTCCCCGACCGTGTCCCTCGACCGGCTGGGCCCGGTCGACATTCTCTTCGTTTGTGGTGGGGTCGACGTCCAGGAAGCTGTCTCGCCCAGGATTGTCGCGGCGCTGCGGCGGCTGGCCGAGCGCCGGGTGCCGCTCGGAGCGCTGTGCACCGGGGGTTACGCGCTGGCGAAGGCGGGACTCCTCGACAAGTACCGGGCGACCATCCATTGGGAGAATCTCTCGGCGCTGCGGGAGGAGTTTCCCCGCATCCGCCTCAGCGATCAGCTCTTTACGATCGATCACGATCGCTTCACCTGCTCCGGTGGAGTGGCGCCGCTCGATCTGATGCTGCATCTCGTGGAATCCAAGCTCGGCGCGCAAGTCTCGCAGCTGATCTCCGAGCAGTTCATCGTGGAGCGGGTGCGCAATGACCGCGACCGGCAGTACGTGCCGCTGCGCGCCCAGATCGGCGTCAGCCACGAGAGCCTGATCAAGGTGGCGCAGCTCATGGAAGAGAATATCGAGAGACCCCTGTCCCTCGATGAGATCGCCTCCGCCACCGGGCTGTCGCGGCGCCAGATCGAGCGGCTTTTCAAGCGGCATTTGAACTGCGTGCCAAAGCGGTACTACCTGCAGTTGCGCCTGCGCCGCGCGCGCGAGCTGTTGCTGCAGACCTCCATGCCGATCATCGACATCACCACGGCCTGTGGCTTCCAGTCTCCGCCGCACTTCTCGCGCTGCTACCGCGCGCAGTTCGGCTGCCCGCCGAGCAGCGAGCGCCTGGCCCGCCAGCCCAAGCTCGCGGGGCAGGTCCAGCCGCCCGTGGGCCAATTGCCTTAATGCGCTATCGATGTCGTTGGCGGACATGCAGCGGTCGCGAAGCAGCCATTCCCACCACTACCCTCCCCTTACGATGCGGGCAGAGCCGGCGCGCGCCCCGCTAAGTGCGAACCCGGCATGGAGTTTTCGACCATGGCAGATCAAGCCAACGCCGAATTCAATCTCCGCGATCTGAACGACCAGGAGCTCGTCGAGCAGGTGCACGATGACCTCTACAACGGGCTCAGGCCCGAGGTCGAAGAAGCGACGCACATCTTTCTCGAGCGCGGTTGGAATGCGGAGAAGGTGTTGAACGACGGCCTGGTCGAGGGCATGCGGATCGTCGGCATCGACTTTCGCGACGGGATCCTCTTCGTCCCCGAGGTGCTGCTCGCGGCGAATGCGATGAAGGGCGGCATGGAGATCCTGCGCCCGCTGCTCGCCGAGACCGGCGTGCCGCCGATCGGCAAGATCGTGATCGGCACCGTGAAGGGCGACATACACGACATAGGCAAGAACCTCGTGTCGATGATGCTCGAGGGCGCGGGCTTCGAGGTCATCGACCTCGGTATCAACAATCCGGTCGAGAAATATCTCGCGGCGCTGGAAGAGCACAAGCCCGACATCCTCGGCATGTCGGCGCTGCTCACCACCACCATGCCCTACATGAAGGTCGTGATCGACACGCTGCGCGAGAAGGGCATCCGCGACCGCTACATCGTGTTGGTCGGGGGCGCTCCTCTGAACGAGGAGTTTGGCAAGGCGGTGGGCGCGGATGCCTATTGCCGCGATGCGGCGATTGCGGTGGAGACGGCCAAGAGCCTGCTCGCCAAGCGCCGCGCAGCCGCCGGCGCACCGGCCAAGGCCGCCGCCAGCGCGGCCTGAACGAGGCGCCGCCGATGACCCAGCGTGCCGACACCTTGCTCATCGCCTGCGGGGCACTCGGGCGCGAGATCGCCGCGCTCAAGCGCGCGAACGGCTGGACGATGCTCGCTGTACGCTGCCTCCCCGCGGAGCTGCATAACAGGCCCGAACGCATCGCGCCCGCGGTGCGCGCCGAGATCCGGGCGAACCGGGATGGCTATTCGAAGATCTTCGTCGTCTACGGCGACTGCGGTACCGGTGGGCAGCTCGATGCGGTGCTGCGCGAGGAGGGTGTCGAGCGGCTGCCGGGCGCCCACTGCTACGAGTTCCTTGCGACGCCGCAGGTATTCGCGCAATTCGCCGACGCCGAGCCCGGCACGTTCTACCTGACCGACTTTCTGCTGCGCCACTACGAGCGGCTCGTGGTCCGCTCGCTCGGCCTCGACCGCCATCCCGAGCTCGCCGCCGAGTACTTCCGCAACTACAGGAAGCTCGTGTATCTCGCGCAGACCGAGCATCCCGAGGCCGTCGAGCGCGCGCGGCAGATCGCGGACTCGCTCGGCTTCACCTTCGAGTATCGCTACACGGGTTACGGGGAGCTGGGCACGCGCCTGCGCACTCTGGTGACGAGCCAGGACACCCTGGCATGGCAAGCCTGAGCATCATCTCCTGGCGCGACATCCCCGCCCAGGTCGTGGTCCGGCGCGGCCGCGAGACCGCCAAGGTGCAACTCTCTCCGCGCTTCCAGGAAGCGGTCGATCGCGCCGCCATGCGCGCCGGCCGCGGCAGCTCGAACGCCTATCTCGCCGACTGGAAGCGCAGCGACCCCCGTCCCTGCGGCGAGGACATCCAGGCCGAGGCCGCGGCAGAGGCCGCGCGCATCGAGGCCAGCTTTTCCGACGAGCAGCTCGAGGGGCTGATCCGGGCGAAGGGGCTCGCGGCACCTCCCGCGGCAGGCTCCGGGCCGGGTCCCGCAGCAGGCCCCTAGGTGTACGCGGTCAGACAGTGGTCGGTGCGCCACGCCCGCGGGCTCAATGCCTTCTACCGGGCTTTCGAGTCCGTGCTCGTGGCACTGCATCCGCTCTTTAAGCGGCTCGGGTATGAGCGGCTCGAGCGGCCCGTGGCCACCGTCGAGCGCACGGTGAAGGGGCTGCTGTTCGACTGCCGGATGTGCGGCCAGTGCATCCTGAGCTCGACCGGCATGTCCTGCCCGATGAACTGCCCGAAGAACCTGCGCAACGGCCCCTGCGGCGGCGTGCGCGCCAACGGTCACTGCGAGGTGCGCCCGGAGATGAAGTGCGTGTGGCTGGAGGCGGTCGCGGGCGCTGCGCGTATCCCCGGCGGAATGGATTCGCTGCAGCAGGTACAGGTTGCCGTGGATCGGCGCCTCGAGGGCAGATCCTCGTGGCTCCGGGCGGTGCGCCAACGCGTCGGAGATCTGTCGTGATCTTTGAGGACGAGCCAGTTCCTGGCTACCCACTTCCCATCCGCCCCGGTCACACCTCCCCGGGCCGCTTCGAGCGCGTGCTGCGCGCCGGGCAGTTCGCGGTGACGACTGAGCTCGACCCCCCCGACTCGGCCGACCCGGAGGAAGTGTATCGCCGCGCGCGTGTCTTTGACGGTTACGTCGACGCCATCAACGCCACCGACGGCAGCGGCGCCAACTGCCACATGTCGAGCCTGGCGGTGTGCGCGCTCCTCACCCGCGTCGGCTACGCGCCGGTCATGCAGATCTCATGCCGCGACAAGAACCGCATCGCCATCCAGGGCGACATTCTCGGCGGCGCGGCGATGGGGGTCTGCAATCTCCTGTGCCTGACGGGCGATGGGGTGCAGGCGGGCGACCACCCGCAGGCGCTGCCGGTGTTCGATCTCGACGCGCTGACGCTGCTCGAGACCGCGCGGACGCTGCGCGACGAGCACCACTTCCTCTCCGGCCGCAAGATCACGCATGCGCCGCGCGTGCTCCTCGGTGCGGCGGAGAATCCCTTCGCGGACCCGATCGAGTGGCGCGCGGAGCGCCTGGCGAAGAAAGTCGCCGCCGGCGCACAGTTTATCCAGACGCAGTTCTGCTTCGACGTGCCGCTGCTGCGCACCTTCATGAATCGCGTGGAAGACCTGGGACTGCTGGACAAGGTGTTCATTCTGGTCGGGGTCGGCCCGCTGCGATCCGCCAAATCGGCCGAGTGGATCC
>Ga0209158_1001194_pt1 | contig 17584 bp, 8 predicted proteins | sample GraSoiAngelo_140_FD_185897 | JGI IMG/M metagenome (GOLD analysis project Ga0209158, IMG submission 185897) | Grasslands soil microbial communities from the Angelo Coastal Reserve, California, USA - 14_0929_12_30cm (SPAdes) (version 2) | ecosystem: Environmental > Terrestrial > Soil > Grasslands ...
GGAACACGTAGCCGAGGTTCAGATGCGGCGCAATCGTCCCGAACCGGGCCGACACGATGCCGAGACCCCGCCCGGCGAACCCGCCCGAGCCCAGCAGGTTGTTCTCGTTCCCGGTGGGGAAGCGGGCGTCCATGAGAATCGACACGCCGAACGCGCTGGACTGCGCCAGGTTCACCTTGAGCCGCGCCGCCACATCCCCGATCCCCGTCGCGGAGCCGTCCATCCCCGCTACCGCCGTCATCACGGGCATCGAGTCCGTGCCGCCGAACCGGTGGGGTGACGGGTATCCCGCGGGAATGATCGTCGCGACGCTGGTCCCCTGCACCGTCGTGTGCACGACCGGCACGGCCACCGACAGGTCCACGCCGTCCACCACGCCATAACTCGCGACGAACGTCGAGACGATCAGGTTCACGTTCATCGCCACCTGCACTCGGATGACGTCGTTCTCGAAGAACGGCCTGCCTAAGGTATCGGTGGGCGGGGTGTTCTCATGCGTGAAGGTGAAGACGATACCGTCCATCCGCACCCCGCGCAGCCGCTCGAAGTGCATCGCGGTGAAGTTGGTCCCGACGAAAAACCGTCCCTTGCCGAGCGTCTGGGAGCGCTCGCCGAAAATCGGTCCGCCCGACGTCGCCGTCTTCACCGGCATGCCGCCCACGAATTGATAGGTCACGCCGCTCGAGGTCGCGCCCACCGGCGAGTTGGCAACGCTAGCCGCCAGTGAGTTGCCGAGCAGGTCGAGGATGTCCCCCGCCGCCGACTGCGTCGCGGGGATGAAGTGAGATCCGTGCCCGGGCAGCGCGCCGGCCAGGCACAGCGGCTCACCGCAGTTCCCGAAGGTGAACAGGTCGGTGCGGATCTGCTCGCGAAGACTCTGGCCAGTGACGGGACCGGCGACGACACAGAGGGCGGCGGCGAGGACGAAGCGGCGCACGATGGAATGATAGCCGTCGTCCACCGAGGCAGCCAGCGTATATTGGTCACGCCATGCCCGATTCCGCCGTCTGCGGCCGCTGCGGCACCCCCGTGCCGCCGGGGGCGCGCCACTGTCCGACGTGCGGGGCCGACGTATCGGGCCAGCAAGGGCAGGTCGCCACGGCCTTCGTCACCCCCGACGACGCCGCCCGCCTGTCGCAGGGCCAGTCCGCACAGCTCGAGGCGCTGCGCCGCGCCACCCTCGGGCACTACGACATCCATGGCGAGCTGGGCCAGGGCGGCATGGCGACGGTGTACCTCGCCCACGACATCGCCCTCGACCGCAAGGTCGCCATCAAAGTGATGGCGCCGGCGCTGTTCTCCACCGCCGGCATGGTCGAGCGCTTCAAGCGCGAGGCGCGCACCGCCGCGGCGCTCAGCCACCCGCACATCATTCCCATCTACGCCGTGCGCGAGAGCGGGGACCTCGTCTACTTCGTGATGAAGTTCGTCGAGGGCCGCTCACTCGAGTCCATCGTCCGCGCCGCGGGGCCGCTGCCGCTACCCCTGGTGCGGGCGGTCCTCTACCAGGCCGGCGACGCCCTGGGCTACGCCCACCGCCGCGGCGTCGTGCACCGCGACGTCAAGCCCGCCAACATCATGCTCGACACCGACGGCTGGGTGGTCGTCACCGACTTCGGCATCGCCAAGGTGTCGGAGACGCAAGGGCTCACGATGACGGGGGCGACGATCGGCACGCCCTCCTACATGAGCCCCGAGCAATGCGAAGCGAAGCGCGAGCTGTCCGGCGCCTCGGACCAGTACTCGCTGGGGATCGTGGCGTACGAGCTAGTCGCCGGGCGGCTGCCGTTTCTCGCCGACACGACGATCGGGCTGCTCTACGCCCAGGTCCACGAGCCGCCGACCGCGATCGCCGAGCTGCGCCCCGACTGCCCCCCGGAAACCGCCGCCGCCCTGATGCGGATGCTCGAGAAAGACCCGACGCGGCGCTGGCCCGACATCGAGTCCGCCGTGGCCGCGCTGGGCGGAGCGCCGCTCACGCGCGAGGATCCGATCCGAGGCCAGCTCGTCGCCCTCGGCCGGGCCAAAGCCGATGCCGACGTGCGGCGGCTCGCAACCCCGGTCAGCCCCCTCCCCGCGACCCGGAGTCCGAAACCCAAGACGACCAGAGCCGCGCCCGCGGCGCCGCGTCGGGTCCCGGTCGTCGCGTGGGCTCTCCCGGTCGTTGCGCTCGCAGCGGCCGCCGGCTGGTGGGTCGTCACTCGCTCGGCGCGAGACGGGGGGCTGGTGACGCCGCCGATCGCGGCCGCGCCCGCGGCTGAGACGACCACGGCCCATGCCACCCCCACACCCCTGGCCGCAGCGAAACCTCCCCGGCCGACGGGTAAGAGGTTCGCCCGCCCGGCACCGCTCTCACAACCGGGTGCGCCCGCGGCGCGGGCGAGCACCACCCGACAGCCCGAGCCTTCTTCGTCTGTCGTCGATCCCCGTGTGGCGATCGCAGCGGCGACCGCCCCGCTGGTGCGGGCCCTCGAATCGCGCAATCTCGCCCGGCTGCGGCAGGTGTACCCGAACCTCACCGTGCAGGAAGCCCAGGATTGGGGCACATTCTTCATGAGTGCCCAAAACCCGCGTGTCACGTTGCGTGTTACCACTCTCGAAACGACCGGCGATCGCGCCGATGCCGGCCTCGAGGGCTCGTACGAGTACGTCGACATCGCCACCGGCCGCGGGATGCAGCGACCGCTGGCGTTCCACGCCACGTTTCTGCGCGACGGCTCGGGCTGGCGTTTGACCTCGCTGCGCTAAACAGCAACTGCTGCCCCCCCAACATCCTGCACGGGACGTGTGATGCCGGTCACCGCCCCCCGCCGTACGGTGGCCCAATTGGGTCCGGTAGCGCCCCCGGATTAGACCCTGAGCCGGTCCTCATACAGGGACACCCTCACGCGGGCGGTGCTATGATACGCGCGTCTCGCCTCGTTGCCGTCGGTTCGTTGCTCGCTCTCACAGTCATCAGCTGCGACCAGCCGACCACTAGTCCCATCCGTCTCCAAGCGGATGCCACCGCGTCCTCGGTGTCCTTTTTCACCGACCGCGCCAGCTTCCTCGCGCAGTTCCCCGGCCTGGCGCTGGCAGACTTCGAAACCGGCCAGGTGCTCGACGGACGCGTCAAGACGTGCCGGGGACCGGTGGACGCCACCACCAATGACGACTGCTTCCACTCTGGCGAAATCCCGCCCGGTGTGCAATTCAACGCCGACCACTTCGAGGCGGGAGAAGAGCTCGTGTTGGTGGGAACCGGATTCTTCGGAGCGCCCTCGAAGAACCTCGTCGCCAACGTGTTCACCGACGCTTTCCTCATTGACTTCAGCGGCGGCAACGTGACCGCGGTGGGCATGGACCTGGTCGCGTACCTCTCGGACGACGTTTGTCAGGTCGACGTCTTCGGGCAGAGCGGCCTGCTCGTCTCTACCACGGCGGCATGCACCGCCGGCGGGACGTTCTGGGGCGCGAGCACCAGCGAGGCCATCACACGCATTCGGATCTTTTCCCCCAGCGGGCAGTCCGAAGGCGTCGACAACGTTGTGTTCGGACAAGGAACTCGCAGCTTGCCGCCCGTCGCCAATGCGGGAGGTCCCTACACCGGGCTGGAAGGCGCGGCCGTCAACTTCGATGGCAGCGCTTCAGCGACAAATCCACCGGGCGGCGCGCTGACCTACGCCTGGGCGTTCGGCGACGGTGCGACCGCGGCCGGCGCGACGCCAAGCCACACCTACGCGGACAACGGGAGCTATACGGTTACCCTCACGGTCACCGCGGTTGACGGCGGCCTGACGAACAGCGCCACCGCCCTCGCGACGATCGCCAACGTCGCGCCGACGGTGAACCCGTTTGCCGGGGCGGCCCTGCACGAGGGCGAGACCTATACCGCCGACGGATCCTTCACCGATCCAGGTGCGGACACGTGGACAGCGACCGTCGATTATGGAGACGGGTCGGGACCCCAGCCGCTGGCACTCACGGGGATGCGATTCAGTCTCAGTCACGTCTTTCCCGCCGGCCGGCCCGGGCCGTTCACCGTCACCGTGACGGTGCGCGATGATGATGCCGGCGTCGGAAGCGCTGTGGCGACGGTGACGGTTCAAGTCAACCGGGCTCCGATCGCCAACGCCGGCCCCGCCGCCAGCGGCGTGGAGGGTGCCACCGTCGCGTTCGACGGCACGCACTCGTCGGATCCCGACGGCGATGCGCTCAGTTACACGTGGGACTTCGGCGACGGATCCTCGGGCACCGGCCCGACCCCGACGCACCGCTATGCCGACAACGGCAGCTACACGGTGAAGCTGACCGTCTCCGACGGGTCGCTCTCCGGCGAAGCGACGACCAGAGCCGTGATCACCAACGTCGCGCCCAGCGTCGGGCCGATCACGGCGCCGATCGATCCGTTGGAGGCCGGCACGGCCGTGACGGCGGGCGCCGCCTTCACCGACCCCGGCACGCTCGACACGCACACCGGCGTGATCGATTGGGGCGACGGCAGCACGTCGCCCGCGGCGATCAGCGAAACCAACGGCTCCGGCTCGGCGAGCGGCAGCCATGCCTACGCGGCGGCGGGGGTGTACACGCTGACCCTCACCGTCACCGACAAGGACGGCGGCAGCGGACAGTCCGTCTTCCAGTTCGTGGTGGTGTTCAACCCCTTGGGCGGCTTCGTAACGGGCGGGGGCTGGATCATCTCGCCCCGGGGCGCGTACCCGGCGAATCCACTCGTCACCGGGAAGGCGACGTTTGGGTTCGTGTCCAAGTATCCCAAGAACGCGATTACGCCGACTGGGAACACCGAGTTCGACTTCCACCTCGGGAGCCTGCATTTCCACAGCACGAGCTACGACTGGTTGGTGGTCTCGACCTCGAAGGTGCGGTTCAAGGGGTCCGGGACGATCAACGGCGCCGGCGACTTCGCGTTCCTGGTCTCGGCCGTGGACGGCGACGTGACCGGGGGCGATCCCGACACGTTCCGGATGAAGATCTGGGACAAGAGCACAGGCGTGGTCATTTACGACAGTGAGATGGGCAGCGGCGACGGGGCGCCCGCGACCACGGTCCTGGGCGGCGGGAGTATCGTGATTCACAACTAGCGCCAGGGCTTTTTTCGGAGTTCACAGGGCGGTAGAGGCGATGACCTCTACCGCCCTTTTTCCAGGTGCGCTCCTAGCGCAGTACGCTGCGGCCGTCGGCGGTCAACACCTCGAGCACCCGGCGTTCGTGTACCCGATAGCCGCTCGGCCTGCCCGTCCGGATCCACCCTGACGGCCCCCGCAGCGGGATCGGCGTTTCGATCGTCCACTGCCGGACGATCCACGCCCCCGAAGGAAGCTCGAGAAACTCGACGCGCCCCCCCGCCCGGTCGCCCAGCTCGGGTTCAAGGTTCGTGTATTGGTACTCCAAGTACTTGAGCGCGGCCGTCTGTCGGTCGAGCCACAGGACACCGGCGATATCGGGTACTGTCGCTCCCCTGGTCGGCTCGAATGCGAGCCCCACAAGACCAGGATCATTGCGACGGGAAAGCCTCGCTCGGAAGCAGTGACGCTGCAGGAACGCGTCGGAAAACAGGACAGCGACATCTGGTCCATAGTAGATCGCGACACCCCCTGAGTCCCGGACGAAGCCGGTCACCACCAGGCTCTCGACGGGCAGGCTCGCGAACGGTTGGAAGGCCGTCACCACACTGGTATCAGTCGCTTCCTCCACCGGGACCAGATCCTCATTCAGGCGCCGCGTGGCTCTCACGATGCGGAACTGAAAGGAGCTCTGTTCACGAGTGAGCTCCGTCAGTATCAGCGCCTTTCGCGCTTCCCCCCAGAGGGCCGCAATCACCGCTCCACCTTCCGGAGCGATGCGGCACTGTCGCTGAGCCTCGATCGAAACTACCGGAAGCTCGACCGGGTTTTCGAGAACTTCGGCACGGTATTCCATAGTATCGGCAGCAGCGAGCCGAAACGCCGGTGATTGCCATTTTTGGTATCCGATGCGCAGGACGAGCAAGGAATACTCACCGGGGCGCTGGGCGCGCAGCAGAAAGTTGCCAGACCCGTTGGTGGGCGTGCGGTCGGCTTCGTGGCCGCCATCGTCCAGCAAGAACACCAAGGCACCGGCGACGGGCTGTAGGTTCAGTTGTCCGAGAACTTGCCCGCGGACGGCTTGCGTACGCAGGGAGGTGGCTGCTCCGAGAACTAGGCTCAGGAGCATGCATCCAACACGGACGTGGGACATTTGCTTTCGACTCCTCACTGTCCAACCTACGGGCTGTCTTGCTCCTATGCGACTCCCCGCCGATCCAGCGTCCGATACTGGATCGCCTCGCTCACGTGCTTGGGCTGCAGATCGGCCGCGCCCTCGAGGTCGGCGATGGTGCGCGCGATCTTGAGGATGCGGTGATAGGCGCGCGCCGAGAGCCCGAGGCGGCTGATCGCCGTGCGCAGCAACGCGTCGGCCCCGTCGCTCACACGGCAGAAGTGGCGGATGTCGCGCGGCGCCATGTGCGCGTTGGCGTACACCCCCGTCCGTCCCACGAAGCGTTCCCGCTGCACCACCCGCGCCCGGTCCACCCGCTCACGCACCGCCTCGCTCGGCTCGCCCCCTCCCTGCTCGGCCAGCGCCCGGTACTTCACGGCCGGGACCTCGAGGTGGATGTCGATGCGGTCGAGCAGCGGTCCGGACACGCGCGCCAGGTAACGCTGCACGCCCAGCGGGCCGCAGGAGCAGGCGTGCTGCGGGTCGCCGTGGTACCCGCAGGGACAGGGATTCATCGCTGCCGCCAGCATGAAGCGCGCTGGATAGCTGAGGCTCATCGCCGCGCGCGCGATGGTCACCACGCCGTCTTCCATCGGCTGTCGCAGCACCTCGAGCACGTTCTTGCGGAACTCCGGGAGCTCGTCGAGGAACAGCACGCCGCCGTGCGCGAGACTCACTTCCCCGGGTCGCGGGTAGGACCCGCCGCCGATCAACCCGGCGTCGCTGATCGTGTGATGCGGGGCGCGGAACGGCCGCCGCGCCACCAGCGACTCGCCGAGGGGCAGCGTCCCGGCCACCGAGTGGATCTTCGTCGTCTCGAGCGCTTCCTCGAGGCTCATGCGCGGCAGGATCGTCGGCAGCCGGCGGGCGAGCATCGTCTTCCCCGACCCCGGTGGGCCGACCATGAGGATGTTGTGCGCCCCCGCCGCCGCGACTTCGAGCGCGCGTTTGGCGTGCGCCTGCCCCTTTACTTCCGCGAAGTCCACGTCGTGTCGCGCCCGCTCCTCGAACAAGCGGGCGACGTCGACTTCCGCGTGTTGCAGCTCGGCCTTGCCGTCCAGGAAATCTGCCAGCTCCGCCAGGTTCGCGGCGCCCAGAACCCGCAGCCCCTGCACCACGCCCGCCTCGGCAAGGTTCTCTTTGGGGAGCACCAACGCGTCGAGGCCGGCGCCCCGGGCGGCGAGCGCCACCGGCAATGCTCCGCGCACCGGCCGGATCGCGCCCTCCAGACTCAGCTCGCCCAGGACCGCGACGCCACCCAGGCGCTCGCCGGCGACCTGGCCGGTCGCCGCCAGGACGCCGAGGGCGATCGGCAGGTCGAAGGCGGAGCCGTCCTTGCGGATGTCGGCCGGGGCGAGATTCACCGTGATGCGCTTCAAGGGAAACGTGTAGCCGGTATTGGTGAGCGCCGCGTACACCCGCTCGCGCCCTTCCTTCACCGCGCCTTGCGGCAGTCCCACCGTCGCGAACGTCGGCAGGCCGTTGGAGATGTCGGTCTCGACGTCGACGAGTTAGGCGTTGATCCCAAGGACGGCAGCGGAGCGGACGCGGGCGAGCATGCCGGACGGTAGGGCGGAAAGTCGGTCAGGCGGTAGGCAAAACCACGCGGAGCGTACCAGGACTACGCCGACCCCCAGGTCACGGAGTAGGCAGCGGCAGCTCGACGTGCAGGTGGTCCGCGGTGCCGACGTGCCGCAGCGTATGGAACCCCATCGCCCGGAAGTAAAGTTGGACGAACAGGTTGGTCACCCCGCTGCGGCCGATGGTGCGGAGGTCCACGGCGTGCGACCAGCCGTCGGCCTGACGGTAGTGCAGCGTGCGGTCGTACGCCGGCAGGCCCATCGCAGCATAGTCCGCCGGAACGCGGCTCAGATCGGTTAGCACCAGGTCACGGTCGCCGAGAACCAAGGTGGACAGCGCGAGGCGCAGCAGCGGATGGGTGGCCCGATATTCGGCGCGGACCCCGTCCCCTTTGGCGTGCTCCCGCGCCAGGAACAGCAGCGCGTGCCCGCCGTAACCGAGCACCAGCGGCAGCGCGATCCACTGGGCCACGAGTGACAGACGCGCGCGCCCTGTCAGCCGCCGCGACAGCCAGGCGCCGTACGCGGTAACGACTCCGAGGGTCAGCACGCCGGCCCCGAGCAGCGCCAGGCCGGTCGGCCAGTGCCGCGTGCTGTAGAGGTACACCGCGCCGCGAACGAGTACGACGAACGGGAGGACCAGCAGCGCGACGGCAGTGAGGGCTGCGGCCACCGCGCGGCGCCAGGGGTGAGATGGGGTGGGAGGCGCGGCGGGAGCGGGGGCTTTCGACGGTCGTCGTCGCTGCTCCCACTCGCGATCGGCTTCGACTTTGAGGGCCGCGAGCTTCGCAGCGATGTCGGGGGGACCGGCCGTGGCCATGCGGTCCCTACGGCTCTGCGGACGGCGCGGTTCCCCTTCACGCCGGGGTCGCCTCGTGCGTAGTATCGTTAACCCCATGGCCCGACCCGTCCCAGTTCGCACCGCGCTGCTCGTCGTCGCGGCGGCGGCCCTCGCCTGCTCCCGCCGGCCGCCGGCCGGCCCGCCCCGGGTGGCCGTGACGGTCGCGCGCGCCGAGCGCCGGCCCGTACCCTACCAGCTCGGCGCGACGGGCACCGTCGAGCCCATCCGCGGAGTGGCCGTCCTGCCCCGGGTGGAAGGCACGGTGCTGCGCGTGCGGTTCAACGAAGGTGACGAGGTCGTCGCGGGACAGGCGCTGTTCGAGGTCGACGCGCGCCCGTATGAGGCTGCGCTGCTGCAGGCCGAGGCGACGCTCAGCCGGGATCAGGTCCAGGCGGACAACGCCGCCCGGGACGCGGCGCGCTACCGGGACCTGGCGGCGAACAACACCGTCACACAGGAGGACTATCAGCAGAAGCAGGCCACCGCGGATGCCCTCGCCGCGACGGTGCGGGCCGATTCGGCCGCGTTGGTCTCGGCCCAGCTCAACGTCGAGTACGCGACGATCCGTGCCCCGATCGGCGGCCGCACCGGGAGTCTCACCGTCCGCGAGGGCGCCCTGGTGCGTCCCAACAACCCGACGCCGCTGGTGACGATCAACCAGCTGCGGCCGATCCTCGTGCGGTTCGCCGTGCCCTCGAGCAACCTCCCCGCCCTGCGCCGTTACGCCGACCACCCGCTGCCGGTGCGGGCGCGGCCGGGCGTCGGCGGCGCCGGCCCGCTCGACGGCGTGCTCGCGTTCATGGACAACCACGTGGACTCGATCACCGGCACGGTGCTGCTCAAAGGCCGCTTCGCCAACGCCGACGGCCAATTGTGGCCCGGGGAGTTCGTGGATGTCACGTTGATCCTCGCCGTGGAGGCGGACGCGCTGGTCGTCCCGGCGCAAGCGGTGTTGACGAGCCAACAGGGGACGTACGTCTTCATCGTGAACGGCGACGGCTCGGCAACCCAGCAGGCGGTGACCGTGGCGCGCACCGTGGACAGCCTCGCCGTCATCGCCGACGGCGTCGTGCCGGGCGCCCTGGTCGTTACGGACGGCCAGCTGCGCCTCACGCCGAACGCGCACGTGGACATCCGCGGGGCGCCGCGGTCGGAGAGCGCCGGGGGCTCGATCCGGTGAGCGTCTCGGGGCTGTTCATCCGCCGCCCCGTCACGACCACGCTCGTGATGCTGGGAATCCTGATGTTCGGCGTGATGGCCTACCGCCTGCTCCCGGTGAGCGACCTGCCGAACGTGGATTACCCAACGATCACCGTCTCCGCGGGACTGCCGGGCGCGAGCCCGCAGACGATGGCGGCGGCGGTCGCGACCCCGCTCGAGAAGCAGTTCTCGACCATCGCCGGGCTCGACGCAATGACCTCCTCGAGCAGCCTCGGCGGCACATCGATCACGCTGCAGTTCACGCTGTCCCGCGACATCGACGCGGCCGCCCAGGACGTGCAGGCGGCGATCTCCAAGACGCTGCGGCAGCTGCCCCCGGGGATTCAGCCGCCGTCCTATCAGAAGGTGAATCCGGCGGACTCGCCGATTCTCTACCTGACACTCACCTCCAACACGCTGCCGCTCGCCACCCTGGACGAGTACGCGGAGACGTTCCTCGCCCAGCGGCTGTCGACCGTCAGCGGCGTGGCCCAGGTCCAGGTGTTCGGCTCAGCCAAGTACGCCGTGCGCATCCAGCTCGACCCCAAGGCTCTGCAGGCGCGGGGCATCGGGCTGGACGAGGTCACGGCCGCCGTCAATGCGGGGAACCCCAACCTCCCCACCGGCACCCTGTGGGGCCCGCAGCGGGCGTACACCGTGCTCGCGGACGGACAGATCTCCAGCGCGCCGGAATTCCGCCAGCTCGTCGTCACCTATCAGAACGGCGCGCCGGTGCGGCTCCAGGACGTCGCCAACGTGCTGGACGACGTCCAGGACAACCGCAACGCCACCTGGTACGACGGCGTGCGCGCCATCATCCTCGCGATTCAACGCCAGCCGGGCACGAACACCGTGCAGGTGGCGGACGCCGTGAAGGCGACCGTCGCCGGCCTCGCGCCGCAGCTGCCCGCATCGGTCCAGGTGAACACGCTCTACGACCGCTCGGTCTCGATCCATCAGTCGGTCAACGACGTCCAGACGACGCTGCTCATCACGCTGTGTCTCGTCGTGCTCGTCATCTTCCTCTTTCTACGGAACCTATCGGCGACGGTGATCCCCAGCCTCGCCCTGCCGTTCTCCATCATCGGCACGTTCTCGGCGATGTACCTCCTGGGGTACAGCGTCGACAATCTGTCGCTGATGGCGCTCACCCTCTCGGTCGGTTTCGTCGTTGACGACGCCATCGTGATGCTCGAGAACATCGTGCGGCACCTGGAGATGGGGAAACGGCCGCTGCAGGCCGCGCTGGAAGGGGCGCGCGAGATCGGCTTCACCATCGTGTCGATGACGCTGTCGCTCACCGCGGTGTTCATCCCGGTGCTGTTCATGGGCGGCATCATCGGCCGGCTGTTCCATGAGTTCGCCGTGACCATCGGCATCGCGATCCTCGTCTCCGGGTTCGTCTCCCTCACCCTGACGCCGATGCTGTGCAGCCGCTTCCTGCGCCCGCCGTCGGAGGAGCGGCACGGCCGCTTCTACGAGGCCACGGAGCGCGTCTACCGCCGCGTGCTCGGGGCGTACCAGCGCAGCCTCGCCTGGGTGATGGATCACCGGCCCACGAGCCTCGCGTTCTCGGCGGGGATCCTGGCGGCGACGGCCGTCCTCTTCGTCGTGGTGCCCAAGGGATTCATCCCCACCGAAGACACCGGCCAGATCCAGGGCAACACGGAGACGATCGAGGGTAGCTCGTTCGACGCGATGCGGGACCACCAACTTGCCGTCGCCGACGTGTTGCGGCAGGATCCGTACGTGGACCACTTCATGTCCACCGTCGGCGGCGGCACGATGAACCAGGGCCGGGTGAGCATCCGCTTGAAGCCCCGGGGTGGGCGTCCGCCCGCCGACCAGGTGATCCGGGAGCTGCAACCCAAGCTCAACGCCATCCCGGGCATCCGCACCTACCTGCAGGTCCCGCCCGTCATCCGCATCGGCGGCCGGCCGACGAAGACCCAGTACCAGTTCACGGTGCAGAGCGCCGACATCGACGCGCTGTACGACAACGCGGCGAAGCTCGAGGCGCGGCTGCGGCAGGTCCCGATCCTCCAGGACGTCACTACCGACCTGCAGATCAAGAATCCGCAGGTGAGTGTGCAGATCGACCGCGACCGTGCCGCGGCGCTGGGCGTCACCGTCCAGCAGATCGAGCAGGCGCTGTACGACGCCTACGGCCCGCGCCAGGTCTCGACGATCTACACGCCTAATAATCAGTACTGGGTGATCCTGGAGCTGCTGCCGCAATATCAGCGGGACCCCGGGGCGCTGAGCCTCCTCAACATCCGCTCTCAGCGGGGGGCGCTGGTACCGCTCACCGCCGTGGCGACCGCGAGTCCGGACGTGGGCCCGCTCAGCGTCAACCACAGCGGCCAGCTCCCCTCGGTGACGCTGTCGTTCAACCTGCCGCCCAAGGTCTCCCTGGGCGACGCGGTGCGCGAGGTGCAACGCGCCGCCCAGCAGACCCTGCCCTCCACCATCAGCACGGCGTTCGGCGGCACGGCGCAGGCGTTCCAGGCCAGCCAGCAGGGGCTGCTGTTCCTGCTGCTGCTCGCGGTCCTGGTGATTTACATCGTGCTGGGAATCCTCTACGAGAGTTTCATCCACCCGCTCACCATTCTGTCGGGCCTGCCGTTCGCGGGGTTCGGGGCGCTGCTCACGCTGTTGGTGTTCGGCACCGAGCTCAGCGTCTACGCGTTCGTCGGCGTGATCATGCTGGTGGGGCTGGTCAAGAAGAACGCGATCATGATGATCGACTTCGCCCTCGAGGCCGAACGCCGGGAAGGCAAGTCACCGCGCGACGCGATCATCGAGGCGTGCAGCGTACGCTTCCGGCCGATCATGATGACAACGATGTCGGCGCTGATGGGAACCCTGCCGATCGCCATCGGGTGGGGCGCCGGTGCCGAGTCACGCCGCCCGCTCGGTCTGGCCGTCGTGGGGGGGCTCGCGTTTTCTCAGCTCATCACGCTGTACGTGACGCCGGTCTTCTACACCTACCTCGACGCCCTCCAGCAGCGCCTGGGGCGGCGCATCGCGTCCGCCCCCGCTCCCTTGGCGGCGCCCACCGCCGCCGACTAGTCCCGGTCGCCGGTGCTCGTGTCGCGCCGCACGCGCGTCACGACCGTGGGACGCACCGGCATCCCGGGTTGCAGCAGCTCCAGGCCGCCGACCACCACCTGCTCACCGGGTTGCACTCCGGCGGCGATTTCCACGAAGCCCGGCGTCCGCACTCCGAGCGTCACCGGCTTGCGCTGCACTTTGCCCTCGGCGACCGTCCAGACGAAATCGGCGCCCTGCAGCGGCACGACCGCGTCCTCGGGGACGACGATCGCCTTGGGGCGCACCGCCGTCACGAGGTGCGCTTCGATGAACATGCCCGGCTGCAGCAGCCGGTGCGAGTTCGGCACACGCGCCTTCACGAGGATCGTCCGACCCGGCAGCTGGACGACCGGGTCCACGAAGTCCACCTCGCCGGTGAAGTCGCGGCCCGGAAGCGCGGCCACCTGGAACGTCACTTCCTGGCCCAGGCCCAACAGCCGCGCGAAGCGCTCCGGCACCTGGAACGACGCGCGCTGCGGGTTGACGGTGTGCAGCGAGATGAGCCGGGTGCTGGTGGTGACGTAGTCCCCGAGGCTGACGTAGCGCTGCCCCGCGACGCCCGCGAACGGCGCGCGCACCGTCGTGCGGTCGAGCCGGATGCGGGCGAGGTCGTACTCCGCTTGCGCGCCGCGCGAAGTCGCTTCGGCGCGCTCCAGGTCCGCGGCCGAGGACGCGTGCTGGGCCGCCAGCTCCTTGGTGCGCGCGAGGGCCTGGTCCGCCAGATCGCGCTGCGCGGCGAGCTGCGCCACCTGGGCCTGGAGCTGGGCGTCGTCCACCTTGAAGAGCGCCGTGCCCTTCTCGACCTCCTGCCCTTCGCGCACCAGGAAGTCGGTGATCCGCCCGTCCACTTCGGGTCGCAGGTCGATGGACTGCACCGCCTCGATCTGTCCCGTCGCCGCCACCTCGTCGCGCACCGTATCGACGCTGGCGACGGCCACCTCGACCGGCACGCCGGCGAAGCCGCCGCCGCCCGCCCCACTGGTCCGGGGCTTCTTGCAGGCGCCGCTCGCCAGCGCCGCCACCGCTGCCACCGCCGTCAGAACTGCTGCACGTCCCACGTTCGTCTTGCTCACGGATCGTTCCTAGTTCGTCGGAAAGAGTCGTCGGCCCAAAATCGCCTCGAGCCCGGCCAGCGCGAGCCGGGTTGCGTACCGCGACTGCACCAGCTGCGCCTCCGCCTGGCTCAAGCTCACTTCACCTTCCAACAGGTCGAGAATCGTCGTCGCCCCGGCCCCATAGCGACTCTGCTGCACGCGGAAGTTCTCGCGCGCGACCGCCAGCCCCTCGGTCGCCAGGTCGGTGCTGGCCCGGGCGGTCGCGTACCCGTCGTAGGCCGCCGTCACGTCGTGCCGCACGGCGCGGTCCAGGTCGTCGCGGATCGCCCGCGCCACGTCCCGGTTGACGCGCGCCACGCTCAGGGCGACCTCCCGCCGGGCGTTGTCCCAAAGCGGGAACGACACGTTCAAGGTGAGGGCGTTGAAGCTCCGCAGCGTCGGGACGAACCGGTTGTCGAATGCCGTACGGGTCCACGACACCGAGGCCCGCGGCAGGTAGGCCCCGAGCTGCGCCCGGTAGGACGCCGCCGCCGCCCGCTCGTTCGCCGCTACCTGCCGGTAGTGTGGCCCCTGGGCCGCGGCTTCCGTGATCGCATCGGCCAGCGTGAGCGGCAGCTCCGCCGGCGGCAGCGTGTCGATCGCCGCAGCGTCCACCGGGCCCGCCGCCCCGATGCGCCGCCCCAGTTCCAGCCGCGAGACGCGCAGCGCGGACTCCTGCTGCAACAAGGTGACGCGGGCTTGGGTGAGCTCGAGGCGCAGCTGCAGCGAGTCGGTTTGCACCGCGGCTCCGGTCCGCACCCGCGCGCGCGCCACAGCGAGCTGCTCCTCGGCGCGGCGCACGCGGTCACGCGCCACCCGCGCCAGCTCGCGGTTGGCCAGCACAGCGTTGTAGTCGGCCTCCGTCAACAGCGCCGAGGCGAACCGGGCTTGCAGCTCCCCGGCGTGGGCGGCGTCGAGGGCCGCGCCGGAACGGGTCAGCTCCGCGAGCTTCTGGCCTCCCGTGAACAGGTCGTAACTCGCGCTCACGGCGGCCTGCACCGAGTACGGCTCCGGCTTCAGGGTCGCGAAGTTGAAGAACGGCGGCGCATACTTGGTCGCGCTCGTGCTCAGGGTGACCGATGGAAGAATGAACACGCTGAACGCGCTGCGCCGCGCCCACACGGCGTTGTCCACCTGGCCGAGGGCCGCGACGTAGTTGGGGTCGAGCCCCGTCGCCCGGCGCAGGGCCTCGGCCAGGGTCACGGTCGCTAGCGTGTCAGCGGGAGCGGCCGCCACCTGAAGCGCCAGGAGCAGCGCCAGCATCAATCGGCCTCCACGGGCCGGACCGCCCGCACCTCACGCGCCTCGCGCGCGACCAGGCGGTCGAGCAGCACGTACGCGACCGGCACGACGAACAGCGTCAGCACGGTCGAGAAGAAAATGCCGCCCACGATCGCGTACCCGAGCGGCCGGCGCGACGTCGAGCCAGCGCCCAACCCGAGCATCACCGGGAAAGCGCCCATGATCGTCGCCACCGAGGTCATGAGAATCGGGCGTAGCCGGATGCGGCCAGCCTCGAGCACGGCCGCTACCGTTTCGAGGCCCTTCGCCTTCAGCTGGTTCGTGTACTCCACCAGGAGGATCGAGTTCTTCGTCACGAGCCCGATCAAGAGAATCATGCCGATCTGGCTGTACAGGTTGATCGTGCCCCCAGGCCGATGGAACACGGCGGCCACGAGCAGGGTGGCCAAGGCGCCCGTGATCGCGAGCGGGACCGCCAACAGCACCGTGAAGGGGTGCACGATCGACTCGAACTGCGACGCGAGCACCATGAACACCACGAGCAGCGCCACGCCGAAGGCGAAATACAGCGCGCCGCCGCTTTCCCGGAACTCCCGGGAGTCGCCGGCCAGCGCCGTCGTGCTTCCCGGTGGGAGTACCCGGTGCGCCAGGGCGTCGAGCGAATCGAGCGCCTCACCCTGGGCGAACGGCGGCACCAGCGACGCGGTCAACGTGAACGACGGCACGCGGTTGAAGTGATTGATCTGCCGTGGCCCCACACCCTCCTCGACCTTGGCGAGCGCGGCGAGCTGCACGAGTTGCCCGCCACGGCCGCGCAGGTAAATCCCCGACATGTCGCTCGGCGTGGCGCGGTGGCTCCGGTCGAGCTGCACCATCACGTAGTAGAGTTTGTCGTTGCGGGTGAACGTGCTGACCCGCCGGCCCCCGAGGAACGTCTGCAGCGCGGCGGCGACATCGCGCACGGGCACACCGAGATCTTCGGCGCGGTCGCGGTCGAAGGTGACCCGCAGTTCCGGCTTGTTGACCCGGAGATCGGTGTCGATGTTGGTGAGCCCGTTGATCGCCCGCGCATGCGTCGCGAACGTGTCCATCGCTTGGCCGAGCCGCGCGAAATCCGGGTTTTGCACCACGAACTGTATTGGTTGACTGAAGCCGAGCGCCCCGGGCGCGTACGGGAACGCCCGGACACCAGGAATCCCGAAGAGCTGGGGGAACAGTCCACCCACCATTTGCTGGACGGTGGTATGCCGTTCGCTCCAATCTTTCAGGATAACGCCGATGAAGGCCCGGTTGACCCCGCCCGCGAATCCGCCGATGATCGTGAAGTACCCCTGGACATCCGGGGTCCTGCCGATGATTTGCTCAATCTGACGCACATAGCCGTCCGTATAGTCGAGCGACGAGCCTTCGGGCGCCGACGCCACCACCAGGAAGAACCCGCGGTCGTCATCGGGAATGAGCTCGTGCTTGAGGTTGCGATACAGCACGAACGCCAGGGCCACCGTCGCCGCCGCCCCGGCGAGGACGATGCCTCGCTTCCGGAGCGCGGCCTGCAGCAGTCCGGCGTACCGCTCCGCGAGGGCGTTGAAGCCTCGCTCGAACATCTTGAAGATCGCCCCGTGCTCGTGCGGCACGCGCAACACCTTCGCGCACAACATCGGCGTCAGCGTCAGCGCGACGAATCCGGAAATCACGACGGCCCCGGCGACCGCGATCCCGAACTCGCTCAACAGCCGTCCCGTGGAGCCGCGGAGGAACCCGAGCGGCGTAAACACCGCGACGAGGGCGATCGTCGTCGCGATCACCGCGAAGCCGATCTCGCCGGTGCCGCGCATCGCCGCCTGCTCGGGTGCCTCGCCCAGCTCTTCCTGGTGCCGGTAGGCGTTCTCCAGCACGATGATCGCGTCGTCCACCACGATACCGATCGCGATGGTGAGCGCCAGCAGGGTGAAATTGTTGATCGAGAAGCCGAGGAAGTACATGATGGCATACGTCGCCACGATCGACGTCGGGATCGCGAGGCCCGGGATGATCGTCGCCCGCAGGTTGCGCAGGAACACGAAGATGATCAGCACGACGAGGATTGCCGCGATGACCAGCGTCAGCCGCGCGTCGTGGATCGAATGCGTCACAAAGACCGACCCGTCGAACGCGATTTCGAGCTTCACCCCCGGGGGCAGCGTCTGTTGGATGCCGGGGAGCGCCTCCCGGATGCGCTGCGCCACCTGGATGAGGTTCGCCTTGGATTGGCGGACGACGCCGATGGCGACCGCGGGAGTCCCGTTGTACCGGAAGAT
>Ga0209158_1001195_pt1 | contig 17582 bp, 16 predicted proteins | sample GraSoiAngelo_140_FD_185897 | JGI IMG/M metagenome (GOLD analysis project Ga0209158, IMG submission 185897) | Grasslands soil microbial communities from the Angelo Coastal Reserve, California, USA - 14_0929_12_30cm (SPAdes) (version 2) | ecosystem: Environmental > Terrestrial > Soil > Grasslands ...
CGAGTCTCTCGCGTCGTCCGGCGGATCCCGGAGTCGACGAATCGGACTATCCCTACCTGACGGAACAGGGCGAGAAGGGCCTCTCCTTCTTCCGGTTCGGCCAACTGCTGGTGACGTCCAGGGACGGTTTCAAACTCGAGGTCGATGTGCGGATGGTCATCCGCATCCTGCCCGAGAACGCCGCGTTCGTCATCGCTCGCTTCGGCTCGGTGTTCAACCTGATCCAGCAAATCGTGCACCCCCTCATCGACGCGTCCTTCCGCAACAACGCCGGAGAGAAGAAGGCGCTCGAGTTCGTGCAGGGCCGATCTCAGCTGCAAGAGGAGGCTCTGAACCGCGCGCGGGTCCAGTTTGCCAAGTACTACGTCGAAGCGCAGAACCTGCTCATTTCCTACATCGCCGTCGACCCGACGCTGCTTGCGACCCAGACGAACAAGGAGATCGCGATCCAGCAGCAGACGCAGTACGAGCAGCAGGCCACGGCGGAGCAAAGGCGCATCGCGGTCCAGGAGATGACGGCGCGAGCGAACCTCCAGCCGAAGGTCGTCGAAGCATCCTACCAGGTGCAGATCAACGAAAACCTCGCGAAGGCGGCGATCAAGCAAGCCGAAGGCGTGCGCGACTCGACGCGCATCCAGGCGGACGGAAACGCGGCCGCGATCCGGATGGTCGGCGAGGCACAGGCGGATGCGTACCACGCCCAGGCCGACGTCCTCGGCTCCGACCGGGTCGCGCTCGTCAAGGTCATGGAGGAGGTGCGCGACGGCAAGATCCGGGTGACGCCGGATACTCTCGTCACGTCCGGCGGGGATGGGTCCGGCGCGGGAACCCTCTTGACGGCCTACCTCGCGAAACTCCTCACGGAGCCGAACGGGAGCAAGCCGGCTGAGGCATACAAGCGTATCGAGCACCCCGACTACGCGTCGGATCTGACGAAGGACTCGACCCGCAAGAAAGGGGACGGATCGCCGGAGCCCTCTCCAACCGAATCACCAGGAGAATGAGATCAAGAGAGCCGAGCCCGGCTCTCCTTCCGGCACCTTCCCGCCGTTGTGCCCGACCGACCCTCGGCCAGATGTCGTTCGAAAAGGCTTAGGCTTGTTTTCCGGCTATCCTCGGCCCATGCGCGACATGACGAAACATGTCCGAACGAGTTGTCTGGAAGTCGCGTACGAGGACCGCGGAAGTCCGCAAGCGGAACCGATCATCCTGGTCCATGGCTTTCCTGACGACATCCGCACCTGGGACGGTGTCGTCGCTCCCCTCGTCGATGCGGGGTATCGGACGCTGACGCCGTATTTGCGAGGATTCGGACCGACGCGTTTTCTGGAGGAGACCGCGTTGCGAACTGGGCAGCTCGCCGCACTCGGCCAGGATGTAATCGAATTTGCCGATGCCGTGGGCATCGAGCGATTCATGTTGGTGGGCCACGATTGGGGCGCGCGAGCCGCGTACATTGCGGCGGGGTTGTGGCCGGGCCGAATCCAAGGGCTCGTTGCGTTATCCGTTGGCTACGGCACGTCCACGCCGAAGGATCAGATTTCGTATGATCAGGCGCGGGCGTACTGGTACCAGTGGTACTTCGGCCTCGAGCGAGGACGTGTGGCGCTGAAACAGGACCGCCGCAGGTTGTGCCGATGGCTCTGGGAAGCATGGTCTCCGGGTTGGCATTTCGATGATGCGACTTTTGAAACGACGGCCCGGTCCTTCGACAACCCAGACTTCGTGGAGATATCGATTCACTCCTACCGCCACCGTTGGGGCAATGCGCCCGGAGACCGTCGGTACGACGAGATCGAAGCCCGCATGGCGACATTGCCGCGAATCGGGGTCGATACGACGGTCCTACACGGAGCGGATGACGGAGCTACGTTTCCGGAGACGTCGGCGGGCAAGGAACGCCTCTTCACGGGCCCGTACGAGAGGCGGGTCATCAATGGCGTAGGTCACTTCGCCCAACGCGAGCGACCCGACGCGGTGGTCGAGGCGGTGCTCGCCCGCTTGAGACCTCCGTCGTCCTCCTGACTTGGACTGGAAAGGCCGTTGCGCCCATGGACTCGGAACGATTTTTGTCGGAGTGGGCGGTACTTCGCCGACATACACTTATCCATCGTTCGCTGCTCACGGAAACGTGCCTCCGAGGACCCAAGTCGTCGTCGCGGGCGCGGCGCGAACCCCGATCGGCCGCTTCAATGGCGCATTCTCCGAGGTCCCGGCCCCCCGACTGGGCGCCTTCGCGGCGAGGGAGGCCATCCGCCGGGCGAACATCGAGCCGAAAGACGTCAGCGAGCTGTTCTTCGGCTCCGTGATCCAGGCGGGGCTCTACCAAAACTGTGCCCGCCAGGTCGTCATCTTCTCCGGGATTCCGGAGAGCGTGAGCGGGACCACCGTGAACATGGTCTGCGGCAGCGGCATGAAGGCGATGGTCGATGGCGTGCGCGCGATCGATGACGACCCCGATGCGATCATCGTCGCGGGAGGCACGGAGAACATGACCCGGGCGCCGTATCTCATGCCGCGGGCACGCCAGGGCTTCAACCTCGGCCACGCGGAGGTCCTCGACTCGATGATCACGGACGGTCTCTGGGACATCTACAACGACTTCCACATGGCGATCGGCGGGGAAATCATCGCGGAGCGGATGGGGCTCACGCGGGAAGTGTGCGATGACTACGCGTTGCGCTCTCAAACATTCGCGAACAAGGCCACCGAGTCCGGACGGTTCGCGAAGGAGATCGTCCCGGTCGAGACCCGGGTCGACGGGAAGGATGTGACGGTGAGCCGGGACGGCGGGATCCGGCCGGACACGACCCGCGAGGCCTTAGCGAGGCTCCAGCCCGCCTTCAAAAAGGACGGTGTACTGACCGCCGGCAACTCATCCCAAATCTCCGACGGCGCAAGCGCCACGGTGCTGATGAGCGAACGCAAGGCGCGCGAAATTCGGCGTGGAACCGCTCGGTACGATCAGAGACTTCTGCTCCCAGGCCGTGAAGCCTGAGGAGGTGATGTTCGCGCCGATTCCCTGCGTGCGGAAACTCATGCACCGGACCGGGATGAAGCTCGATGCGTTCGATTTGGTCGAGCATAATGAGGCGTTCTCCTCTGCGAGTGTCGGCGTGAGGAAGGAGCTCGGCATCCCCTGGGAGGTCTTCAACATCTGCGGGGGCGCCGTAGCCCTAGGCCATCCGATCGGCTGCTCTGGAAATCGCATCGTGGTCACACTGTTGCACTCCATGAAAGAGAAAGACGTGCACCGCGGGCTCGCGACGCTGTGCATCGGGGGCGGGGACGCCATGGCCATGGCGCTGGAGCGATGAGATCCTGGACGTCGATTCTCGAGGGTGAGGACGGGCCTGCTGGGATTCGAACCCAGGTCAGAGGCTCCGGAGGCCTCTGTCCTATCCAAGCTAGACTACAGGCCCTCGTGCGCCGAAATGGGTCCACGGATTAAGGCTTTCTGCGGCGATCGAAAGACGGGAGTTCGTCGTCCTCAGTACGTACCCTCTTCGAGGATTCGCGCTTCCGTTCTCTCAGGATCATGACGACGACCGTCGCAATCGCGACCGCGACGGGGACAACCGCGACCCACGCCCAGTTCGCGAGCACGGACGGTGGTGCTCCGGGTAAGGTGGGCTCCGATCCCGGACTGCCGGGGATTTGCCAGCCACTGTCTCGGTACGAGTAGATCGTCCCGGTCTGGGTGGCGGTCGCGTCCAGGTCCCAGGCAGTGATCGTCCCTAACCAAGACTTCGCCACGTTAACTAGCAACGTGCCTTGCGTAACCGTAGCGCTCGTGCTGATATCGACTGGAACGAATCCGGTCGCGTTCGATGTCAGCATCGTCTTTCCGTTCACGTAGCTCGCCTGGAAATGGCTCGAATTGTCCTGTCGCGTGTAGATCCGAATTTGGTACGACGTGTTGTCCAGATTCGCGATCACGCCTTTGACCTGGATCGTCAAGGTGATGCCTGCGCCGGCGTCAGCTGATGCCAGACGAAGGACGTTTACGCTGTCCGGGAACGGGCTCATCGTGAGATTGCCGTTTGTCATGACCGGCGTCATGTTCGAAGCCCACAGTTGGACGACATCGCTCGCGGGATCCGTGTAGTTCCGATCGAACGAAACGGCGGAGACCACCCCGACGCAGGTTCCGAAAGCCACCAGGCAGACGAGGAGGAGCCCCGCTAATCGGGCTTTCACCACAGGGCAGCGGGGTTGACCCGGGATAAGACCAATGGTACGATTATCGAGAACAACACGCGGTCCGGATTTTGAGAATGGGAAACCAACGCTCACTTCTTGGCGAACTCGGTGTACCCACAACGCCCGCACGACGTGCGATCACCGTGTCTCGCGAGGAACACGCCAGGCCCGCACTTCGGGCAGTTCGCCCGCTCTCGCGTGATTCGATCGCCGTCAATCTTGTAGAACTTCCGCTTGAGGCCGGCGGCCCCTTTCTCCTTCTTCGCCTCGGCCATCACTTCGCCTCTTTCTTCTTGCCCTCAGGCTTCTTCTCCGCCTTCTTCTCTTCCTTCTTTTCCTCTTTCTTCTCGGCGGGCTTCTTTTCTTCCTTGGTGGCGGGCTTCTTTTCGTCTTTCGGAGCGCCCTTCTCCGGTTTCGCCTCGGGCTTCGCCTCTGCCTTCGGGGCCTCGGCTTTCGGGGCGGGTACGGTGGGCTTTTCCGCTTTCTCGGCCCGCGGAGCGGGAGCGGGTTTCTCCGGCTTCGGTGTGGCCTCCTTGACCTCCGGTTCGATCAGTTTGTTGCGGACGAGGATGTGCTTGCGTTCGACCGCGAGCGCCTCCTCTTTCGTTTTGTAGACTTTCGCCTCTCCCACGGTTTCATACCGACCGAACGTCGAAGCCTGGTAGTCGATGACGACGATGTCCTTCGTCGCCTTGAGTTCCTTCGCGAGGAACGCTCGCAGCGCGTCCCGCGTCGGCGTCGGTTCTGCCTTGTGCGTCGCCTTGAACGTGACCTCGACCCGCTTCAGGAGCGGGTTCTCCTTTCTCTGCAGAACCTCGAGTTGCATCGGCTATCGTTCCATCCGCCGCAAGACGTCGAGGGTCCTCGATTTCGCGGTCTCGTCTGCCCGGACGACCACGACGCCCTGGGACGGCATGCCGTACAGGACCGCCGCGGACGGGGGTGCGAGCGCGATGCAGACGAGGGCGAGAAGGTCCTCTTCGCCTCGGACTTCGACGCGTACCCGCTCGTCCGACTTAAAGGCTTCGGAGAGCACGCGCCACGCATCCGGGGTGATCGTCGCTGCGGGATTCGTAACTCGGAGGACCTTTGAGCCGATTCGTTGGAGCGCCTCGCGGAGCTCCGGATCCGCTTGTCGTTTCGTCTTGAAATCGACGACGCAGATGTCGGGCGTGCGGCCGCGCGCGACGAGGTCGAGCGTGCAGAAGTCCCCGACCGTCACCACGGGGCTCGCGTGTCCGATCGTCGGCAAGATGCTCGGCCCTTGCACGAGGGCGCCCATCGGCCATCGGAGATACTCGCGCAGGGATTCCGGGAGTCGCAACGTCACGTCGGCGAATTCAGCGAACGCGGAGGGCGAACTTCCCGTTGACATGGATGCCCATCTTCTTCGCGATCTCGGACCGCTGGTGGTCCACGATGATGACGTAGCCTTGCCAGTCCTTCGACGTCTCGCCCCCGCACAGGGGGCACTTGTCCTCGTCGGTCACGTGACCGCAGTTCTTGCATGCCTTTGGGATCTTCACGACCATGGCTCAGCCTTTCCTCTTCCTCACACGGCCTTCCGCCCTCGCGCGGTCCTCTTCGATCCAGTCGAGCTTGCCCAGGGCCGGCTGACGCATCGTCAGGCCGATCTTCGACTCCCGCGGCGCCCGTTCGTTCAGGGACACCGCGACGATGCGAGTGCGGACCTTGTCGCCGATCCGGAGGTCGCGCTTCGTGTCTTTGCCGATCAGCCGCTGGCCCTCTTCGTCCACGTCGACCCGATCATCCATGACCTGCGAGATGTGCAAAAGGCCGTCCAGAGGACCGAATCTCACGAATGCGCCGAACTTAAGGATTTCCACCACGGTGCCCTCGACGATCTCTTGCAAGGTCGGCGCGAAGACGAGGGCGTCGTATCGCACGCGCTGGTAGACGGCGCCGTCCCCGTGGACGATGCGGCCTTCGCCGACACGCTCGATGTTGCTCGCGATCAGGGTGAGGGTCTTGTCCGCCCCGATCTTGCCTTCCAACGTGGTCCGCGTGAGCTCCCGGGCGACCGCGTCGATGTCCTCCCCGAGTCGCTCCGGCGGGATCCGCACGACGTCCTCCCGCTGGACCCGTTGGTACATGAAAATCGGCTTCGTTCCCAAATCGGTCATTCTATATAGGCGTTTACCTCGGCTCGGTCCAAGCGCGGCGTTTCGACGAGAGGACCGCGGGTGCGAGGATTCCCGACGCACGCCGGTTCCCTGCACCTTTATTGGGTTTGCCCCCTTATCGAATCGGTTGAGCCCGAAGGCAACGTTGAGGCCCGCCGGCGCGCGCCACGGCGGCATCATGTCGTCTCGGGTGGAAAGCGCGCTCGGGGTTGATCGACTTGGGGAGAAGTCGTAGCGACCTGATCGTGTTCGTAGGGAAGAGGCTACTCCAACTCATCCCGGTCGTCTTCGGCGTCGTCACGATTACGTTCTTCTTCACGCACGTCGCAATCGCAAATCCGTGTGCGGCATGGACGAAGGCCCGGACCCAGGCGGCGATCGATCAGTGCAAGGCGACGTTCGGCCTCGACCAGCCACTGCCGAACCAGTACGTGAACTACCTCAGCAACCTCTTGACGGGGAACTGGCTAACGAGTCCGAGCGGTCTCCCCGTGCTCCCCCAGATCCTGAACGCCTTACCGGAGACCGTCGAGCTGGTGCTGGCGGCGCTGCTTATCATGATCGTCCTCGGCATTCCACTCGGGGTCGTTGCCGCCAATGGGGCGGGACGCTGGCCCGACCACGTCGTCCGCACGTTCTACTTGAGCGGATGGGCGACGCCAACGTACCTGGCAGCCCTCGTCGGCGCCCTCGCGATTGGCCCTGCGCTCAATCTTCCGTACAAGTACGCGTTCTCAACCCAGACGCCGCCGTTCCCCCAGATCACCCACTTCTCGATCCTCGACGCGCTCCTGGCGGGGAATCTTCCCGCGGCGGGAGACGCGGTCCTCCACCTCGTCCTGCCCGCAACGGCCCTCGCATTCCTGAACATGGGGATCGCGACTCGAATGACCCGCGGCTCCATGCTCGAGGTGCTTCCTCTCGACTATGTCAAGACCGCCCGCATCAAAGGGCTCTCGGAAACATGGGTGCTCTACAAGCATGCCCTCCGCAATTCGCTGATCTCGACCGCGACGGTCCTCGGGGTCACCGCGGGCGGCCTCCTCTCCGGCACCGTCGTGATCGAGTCCATCTTCCAGTGGCCGGGGATCGGACGGTATGCATACAACGCAATCACGAACTACGATTTTGCTGGGACGATTGGAGTTGTCATTTTCTTCGCGGTTGGCGTCGTCGTTTCGAATCTCGTCGCGGATGTGATGTACGGGGTCCTGGACCCGCGCGTGGAGTGGCGATAAATGGCGGTTGCCGAAGGGCGCCGGGCCCCGGGAAGCGCGGGTGTCCTGTCCGGGCCTATGGGGGTTCGGAGGACCCTTCGTTCCCTGCGTCCGGGACTCAGGGGCTTTGTGCGGGTCATGCGGGCCAACCCACTCACGCTTCTGGGCTTCGCCATGGTCGTCGTCATCGTCGTATTGGCCCTCCTCATCACGATCTTGCCGATAGTAGGCCAAGCCTTGCTTGGACGTCCGCTTTCGATCCTGCCCTACGATCCTGCTTACTATCCGTCTCCCTGTCCCGGGCCGATTGTCAACAACGTGACGGTGTGCTCGCTACCCCCGTCCGCCCAGCATTTCCTCGGCACCGACAACCTCGGTAGGGACATGTTCTCGCGGGTCCTCGCAGCCCTGCCCCTCGATCTCGCGATTGGGTTCTCGATCACGCTGTTTGCCCTCCTCGTCGGCGGGAGCCTTGGGCTCGTCGCCGGATATTGGGACCGACCGGGGACGATCGGAGGTGTCTTCTCGGTCATGATCCTCCGGCTCGCGGACGTCTTCCTCGCGTTTCCGAGCCTCGTGCTCGCCTTGGCCATTGCCGCCACACTGGGGCGGGACCTCGGCCCGTCGCTATTGGCGATCCTGTTCACCTGGTGGCCCTACTATGTTCGGCTCGTCCGCGGCGAGGTCCTCGTCGTGAAGCAGCAGCCATACATCGTCGCCGCAAAGGCCGCTGGCGTATCCGACGTGAGGATCGTTCTTCGGCACGTGATCCGAAACATCATCGAGCCAGTGTTGGTGTATTTCACCTTGGACGTCGGGACCGTGATCGTGACCTTCTCCACGATTTCTTTCATCGGGGTTGGGGTGAAGCTGGGCGTCTTGGAGTGGGGGAACATGGTCGAGGGCTATCAGACCTACCTCACGTCGTACCCTTGGATGGTCTTGTCCGCGGGCGCTGCGATTTTTCTCACGGTCCTTGCCTTCGGCCTCTTGGGCGACGGACTCCGCGATGTCCTCGATCCGAGAAGTCGAAGGGCACTCGCTCAGACCGCGGTCCCGACCACCCTTCCAATCGCGGCAGTACCGGCGGAGGCTTAGCGAACTCGGACGGCGTGGCGATGGCGGCTCCCGTGCTCGAAGTGAAGAACCTGTCGGTCGACTACGTCGTCGGCGCGGGGACGTTCCACGCCCTGAGCGAAGTATCGTTCGAAATCGAACCGGGCCGCGTCCTCGGGATTGTCGGCGAAACTGGCTCGGGGAAGAGCACGCTCGCACATTCGATCCCACGCTTGCTCCCGGAGCCCCCCGCGAAAATCCGGTCGGGGGAGATTCTGTTCCGCGGAATCGACACGCTCAAACTTGAGAAGTGGCAGTTGCCGCGCATCCGAGGGACAGGCGTCAGCATGGTGTTTCAGGAACCCTTGAACTCCCTGAATCCCGCGTACCGTATTTTCGATCAAATCGCCGAGTCCGTGCGGATCCGACAACTTCGCGAAACGGGAAAAATGCCTGGCATCCTCCCGGCCGGAGAGCCGTTCGATTACTCGAAGCGCGATCCCCCGAAGGCTTCCGACGTGCTTACGAAGCCGCTCGTTCCCTCCTTGCCATCGAAGAGGCTCCGGACAATCATCAAAGCGGACGAATCGATGCGACGGGAAGTCCTCGAATATCTGAGGCTCGTCCGCATCAACGATCCGGAGACGATCTTGACCTTGTATCCGCACGAACTCTCGGGCGGAATGAGACAGCGTATTATGATTGCCATTGCCTTGAGCGGCCGTCCCTCGCTCCTCATCGCGGACGAGCCGACGAGCGCCCTCGATATTACGATCCAAGCCCAAGTCTTGACCCTCATGAAAGAACTCATGTCGGAGGTGCGGACGTCGATCCTGTTCATCAGTCACGATCTCGGGGTGATCGCGGAGATGGCGGACGATGTCGGGGTCATGTACGCCGGCCATCTGGTCGAGTTCGGGCCGTTGGAGGACGTGTACGAGAATCCTCGCCACCCCTACACGAAAGCCCTGCTCCGTGCCGTTCCGAACCGGTACAAGACCGATGGCTCGCTGCCGTCCCTGCGTGGGACGGTTCCGAATCTTTCTCGGATTCCCTCCGGATGCCCGTTTCATCCGCGTTGTCCGTTAGCAAAGCCGGTCTGCTCGAAGGACCCCGGTCCGGCCCTTCTCCCGGCGGAAGGATCCCGGATTCGCGGCCACTTGGCCGCGTGCTATTTCAGCAAGGACGTGGAGGCTCTCCCGTGACGGAGGCGTTGGTCGAGACGATCGACCTCGAAAAGCATTTTCCGCTCACACCATCCCTCTCCGATACGCTGGCCCGCCGAGAGAAACGCGTCATCCACGCCGTGGATGGCGTATCCCTCCAAGTGCGGCATGGGGAGACGCTTGGCCTCATCGGGGAATCGGGCTCGGGCAAGACAACGCTCGGATGGGTGATCGCTCGACTTCACGAGCCCACCCGCGGACGGATTCTGTTCAGCGGAAAAGATATCGCCCATCTCGAGGGCCGTGAGCTCCTCGCCTGGAGGCGGCAGGTCCAAGTCGTGTTCCAAGACCCGATTGGCTCGCTGGACCCCCGGATGCGCGTTTGGCAGATTGTTGGCGAACCGCTGCTCGCCCAAGGCAAGCTCAGCCGTGCGGAACTCCGCGCGAAAGTTAGCGAAGTTCTGCCCACCGTCGGCTTGCCGGCGGGTTCGATCGATTTGTATCCGCACGAGTTCTCAGGTGGCGGTCGGCAGCGCCTTTCTCTCGCCCGAGCGCTGAGTCTCCGCCCTAAGCTGATTGTCTTGGACGAACCGACCAGTGCCCTCGATGTCGCGGTTCAAGCCCAGATCCTCAATCGCCTGGTGGACCTACAAAGTCGGTTTGGGTTCTCGTACCTCATGATCTCTCACAACGTCGCCGCGGTCCGGTTCGTCGCCGACCGAGTTGCGGTGATGTATCTCGGCAAGATCGCAGAGGCGGGTCCGGTCCGCGGCGTCCTCGAGCGACCGCTCCACCCTTACACGAAGGCGCTCCTCGCGGCCCTACCGGTTCCCGATGCCCGACGCCGTGCGATGCGGTACCGCGTTTCGGGCGAAGTCCCGACCCTGATCAATCCGCCGCCGGGCTGCCGGTTCGCCGGACGATGTCCCTTCGTGATCGATCGCTGCCGGGAAGAAGAGCCCTTGTTGCGGGTGCTCCCCGGCATCCCGGATCAGTGGGTCGCCTGCCATCGCGCGGAAGAGGTGGGGGAGATTCCCCCCGAAGAGCTGTTGGGCGAGATGCCCACACTTCCGGGGTCGCCTCGATCCGAATCCGGCAATTCACGACCGAGCGAATCAACGGTCGCTGGGTAGCTTTGCCGGGTCGGGTGGCGAACGGCGAACCGCCTTGCTCGGGGCCCGGCGAACGGCTTCACGCGTATTCCGTATTCATGACCATTGTGAACGGGAGGCCGCTCCCCATGGGGTTGAACACCACGCCGTGGAGGAGTTGATTGTAGACCGCGAACTGTTGGGGCACGACGAGCCACGCGTTCGTGTAGTTGTCGTACATCATCCGCGTGATCTGGGAATAGTCGTTCGTCAGGTTCGTCGGGTTACTTTGACCCGCGGCATCGATCACGAGGGAATCCATCGTGAGGTTGTTGTACTGCGACATGCACATGTTCGCGCTGCCGTAGCTGATCGCGTTGTTCTGGGTCCAATCATCGGGGGCGATATAGTCCGATGTGTAGAACTCCTGCCCGATTGGGAACGGGCCTCCATTCACGTTGGTCATCGTTGTGCAGGTCCCGCTCGCGTCGAGGACTTGCTCGACATAGAGTTGGTCAAGCGGAATCGCGACCGGATTGATCTTGATCCCGATCTGGGAGAGGTACCCTTGGAGGAGCGTCGCGACGGTCTTCCAGTCACCCAGATTGATGTACTCGTAGTTTAGCGTCGGACCGTATCCTTGCGGGAGCGGGTACGGGGAATTGTTCATCTCTTGCTTGGCCAAGGCGAGATCGTACGGATACGGAGCGAGGTTGTCCGGGTTGTAGTATGGATAGCCCGGCGGGACCGGCCCTACCCATTGCTTCGCGTATCCGCCGAACGCCACGTTGATGATCTCCTGATAGTTGATCGCATGGACGACCGCCTTGCGCACGGAGACGTTGTTGAAGGGGGGGACATTCTGGTTCATGTAGATCCACCAGCCTCCCGCGGTGGAGCTGTACACGTCGTCGAGGGTCGTTACCGTCACGCAGGCGGTGGTCTTCAGGTCGTTGACCGTTGACGGGCCGACGTAGGCAAAGGACGCCCCCGCGACTTGGCCAGATTTCAGGTCTTGCACCTCGACCGCGGTCGTGCCTTGGAAGTTAATCTGGATTGAGGACTTCGCCGGCTGCAGGACGTTGTTCCACGGCTCCGCTGCCGCGGCGGCGGTCCCCCAATAGTTGGGATCCGGGACGAGCACTTCGCCGGTTGCCGGGTCGTACGACTGGATCTTGTACGGCCCGCTCCCGAGGAGGTTGCTGGCCATCCACGTATTGGGACCCGGGTGGACGCCACCGTTCGCTTGGATGACGGTGGGATCCACGGCGGCGGCCACGGGGGCCGCGAGCGTCGAGAAGATGTACGCGTACGCGACCGGGCCATTGTATCCGTAGCCGAGATTCAGCTGGATGGTGCGGTTGTCAATCACTTGGAACGACTGGTCGGTCCGCTTCATGTACGTGATCTGGGCCGACGTCGGCGCGAAGAAGTTCCAGGTGGAGAGCGCGGTCTCCATATAGTTGGTCGTCTGACGGATTTCCCGGGGGGTCGCGGTGAGGTTGCTCAATCCGGGGAGATAGAAATTCTGGCCCAATATGAACTCTGGGGGCTGGTTCATGACAATCGACCGGTACAGACTGAACCACATCACATACGCATTTACCGGATCCCCGTTCGAAAAGTGGGCCCCCGGTCGCAGGTGGAACGTGATGTTGAAGTGATCCGTGGAAAACGTCCAGTTCTTCGCGAGGATGGGCAAGAAGGTCGTGTAGCTTGACTGGTTATACATCACGAGGCCCTGGTAGACTTGTTGGACAATCCCCCAACCCGGTGTTGAAAAGGTCGTCGCCGGATCGGTGTTGTCCGGGCTCTCGGGCTGGTCGAAGATGAGTGGGTTCTTGGAACCCAGGGTACAGACGGCGGATGGAGGCCGGGTGAGCTGGACGTAAATCACGATCCCCCCGATGACCACGAGGATTACCACGACAATCGCGACGATCTGCCATATTCTCGATCGACGGGCGCCGAGTTCCGGTTGCGGGGGCTGGGGCGGGCTGACGGGGGATGTCGCCAAACTCTCCTCCTCCGGCGCGGCATCTCGGGCATGCCTTTTAACTGTTTGCGCAGGGGCTCACCGCGAATCCGCACCTTGCATTGATGATTGACTCGCGTGCGGCTCGACGGCTACACTAGTAGCGGGGCGATGACGAGCGTAATCGTCGACAGCAGTTTGACGAGGATGTGAAGGGAGGGCCCCGCGGTATCCTTGAACGGATCGCCCACGGTGTCGCCGACGACCGCCGCCTTGTGCGTTGGGCTTCCTTTGCCCCCGAGATTACCGGCCTCAATGAACTTCTTCGCGTTGTCCCAGGCTCCGCCCCCGGTGTTCAGGACGAGCGCCATGAGCACGCCCGCGATCGTACCAACCATGAGGGTGGCGCCCAGGGGCTCTCCGGTAGGAATCGGTTCCAACAGAGAGGTCACAGGATTGAGGACGTACGTGATCTTGACGAAACGAAAAATCAGGGCCACGGCCAGCGGGGTCGCGACCGCGAGGATCCCAGGCACAACCATCTCTCGAAGTGCGCTGCGCGTGCAGATGTCCACGGTGCGCCCGTAGTCCGGCTTCACAGTGCCCGCCATGATCCCCGGGTTCTCGCGGAACTGATCCCGCACGTCCTTGATGATGGACCAAGCCGCGCGGCCCACCGCACGAATCGCGAACGCAGTGAAGAGGAACACGAGGGCGGCTCCCATGAATCCGCCAATGAACGTCTCGGGATGCGCGAGGTCGACGGCTTTCACCCGCGCTTCGGACAGGAACGCGTTGAACAGGAGGAATGCCGCGAGGGCGGCGCTTCCCACCGCGTAGCCCTTCGTTAGGGCCTTCGTCGTGTTGCCCGCCGCGTCGAGCTTGTCCATGTTCCTGCGGGCGGCCTCGGACATGCCGGCCATTTCGATAATGCCCGCACCGTTGTCCACGATCGGCCCGAAGGTGTCCATCGCCAGGATGTAGGCCGCCGTCGCGAGCATGCCCATCGTTGCGATTGCGGTCCCGTAGATGCCGCCACCAGGGATCCCCGTGGATTGTCCCAGCCAAAACGAGAACAGAATCGCAATGGATACGACAACCGCCGGGATCGCGGTCGCCTCAAGACCGACCGCGAAGCCGGAGATGATGTTCGTGGCAGGCCCGGTCTCCGATGATTTCGCGATGTCTCGCACGGGCCGGTACCGGGCTTCCGTATAGTACTGCGTGACCCACACGTAGACGACCGCAGTCACCATGCCGGCGATGCCGCAGACCCAATAGTAGGCCCAGGTCAGCCCTCCCGACGCCGTCGGCGTTGACGGTTGTAGCATCGCCCACGACGCCACACCGAATAGGATTGCCGCGAGGACCGACGTCACGATGTATCCGCGGTTCAGGGCACTCATCGGGGCTTCGTCCTCGCGCGCACGGACCACGAAAACCCCGACGATGCTCGCGACGAGGCCAAACGACCGCGCAACGAGCGGGAAGATGACGCCCGCGATCCCGAAATACGGAAAGAGGACGACGCCAAGGACCATCGCACCGATGTTCTCCGCTGCGGTCGACTCGAATAGGTCCGCTCCGCGGCCCGCGCAGTCTCCGACATTGTCCCCGACCAGATCCGCGACGACGGCGGGATTCCTCGGGTCATCCTCCGGGATTCCCGCCTCCACCTTGCCGACCAGGTCCGCCCCGACATCTGCCGCCTTCGTGTAGATGCCGCCTCCAAGCTGTGCGAACAACGCGACGAGGCTCGCCCCGAACCCGAAGCCGACGATCGATAGGATCAGGCTGTCTTCGGTGGCCTTGGCCGTGCACAGGGCGATGGTGTACCCCGCGGTGATGCAGTCGTTGAACGTCGTCGGGTTGATGGCGGATCCCAAGGCCCCGTACCCGTAATACAAAAGGGCTACGCCCGCGAGAGACATGCTGACAATCGAAAGGCCCGAGACCGCGCCGCCCCGGAGTGCGATGACGAGGGCGTCGTTGAAGGACTTGAGAGAACCCGCTGCGGAACGAACGTTGGAGCGGATCGCGATATGCATTCCGATGTAGCCGGACAGCGCTGAGAACGTCGCTCCAAGAGCGAAGGCCCCGGCCGTCTCGAATCCGGCGAGGAGCCCTTTCTGGGCGCCCAGCGCGACCGCGAACAGGATCGCGAGGGCCGCCGCAATGATGGCGATCGTCTTGTACTGCCGACGCAGGAACGCCCGCGCACCCTGTTGGATTGCCCCCGTGATCTCCCGCATCCGGTCCGAGCCCGTGTCCCGTCGCAGGATGTCTCGCGTCAAGATTGCCGCGAAACCGAGCCCCGCGAGGATCGCGATGGGGATGATGAAGCTCAGATCGATTTGGGCCGTGGCGTCCACTCCTCCGCCGTGAGCGCGGCCGCAAGCTCCTCCTCGTATTTAGGCTTTGATGGCTCGCTCAGGCGCCGTACTTCTCCATGCGGTTCGAGGCGTTCAGGAGGACGTTCATTACGTCGGTCCCGCGGAGTCGACCGAGGGCGCCGTGTGCCATGCTCCGCTCGTCGAAATTGAGGACGTCGTCGACCCGGACGCCCTCGCCGAAAATCGTGAGCGGCACGGGATCTCCGGAGTGGTCCTTCAACGCGACCGGGGTCGAGTGATCGGCCGTGAGGGCTACGACGACCTCCGTAGAGAGCATCGCCTTCAGGTGGCCCATCATCGCGTCCATCCTCTCGATGACACGGATCTTCTCCGACGCCTTCCCGTCGTGGCCGCACAGGTCCGGTGCCTTCACATGCAGGACGACCAGATCGTGGGTCCGCAACGCGTCCATCGCGGCGTCGGCCTTCGCAATCATGTCCGTGTCGAGACCGCCGGTCGCGCCCCGCACGTCGATGACGTCCATGCCGAAGGTCCGAAACATCCCGCGAATCAGCGCGACGCCCGCGATCCCTGCGGCCGTCAGATGGAACCGCTCCGTGATCGGAACGAGATCGGGGAAGATGCCGGCCCCTCGCAGTACGATTGCATTTGCCGGCGGTTCGCCTTTTGCGACGCGCGCCCGGTTCACCGGATGGGCCTTGAGGATCTTGTACGACTGCTGCGTGAAGGCGTTGACGGCCTTCGCGGTGACCTTTGCGGCCGACTCGAGGGGCTTCGATTCTCGGATCGTCTCACCGATCTCGTGGGGATCGGTGTCCGTGACTTTCGGTGAAAGCCCTCGGCCTCGCAACACCACGGCCACGCGGTGCTCCGTCCCCTCTCGGACGTTCGCCTTGATTCGTCCCAGTTTGAGCCCATCGAGCGCTTTCGCGAGTTCTTCGGTCCCCTCCCGAATCCGTCCGGCGCGGCGGTCCGTGAGCTTCAGGTCCTCGTCGACCGAGGCGAAATTCCCGCGAAAGGCGATGTCCCCGGGCTCCATGTCGATGCCCACGCCGGCGGCTTCAAACGGACCGCGGCCGGTGTACACCTCTTTCGGATCGTACCCGAAGAGGGCGAGGTGGCTCGTGTCGCTGCCCGCCGCGACGCCGGGGGCGATGGGGTCGACGAGCCCATTCACGCCGTTCGACGCGAACCAGTCCAGGTTTGGCTTGGGCGTAGCCTCGAGGGGCGTCTTGTGGCCGAGCTCGGTGAGCGGTCGGTCCCCCAGGCCGTCGAAAATCACGAGGAGGATCTTGCGCGCATCCATTTCGGCCGCCGAAGGTCCGGTCCCTAGATATGTCTTTGCTGGCTGCGCGCTGACGGCGGCACCGCATCAACGTTTCCGCGAAGATATTTGCCGCCGTTCGGCGTGTTCCGAGATGCCGGAGGCACCGCATGTCCGCGATGGTTGCTTGTCCGCGTTGTGGCGCGCCGAATTCCCTGGGGAACCTGTTCTGCTCGAACTGCGGGGTCCCGTTGACGACCTCGGTCCCGCCGGCCACGATTCCAGCACCCTATCCGCCGATGTGGCCTCCTGCTCCGGCGCCCCGCGCGACGGGCAACCTGACCGCGATCGTGGTGGTCCTCGTGATCGTCATCCTCGTGGCCCTCGCCGGCGTGGCGGCGGTGTTGGTCGGGCGACAGATCAGCATTACCCCACCTTCTCCTCGAGTCATGGGGGTCGTCGTCGCGAGGTCTGCCGACGGCACGAACTGGACTCTCACCATAACCTCGGTCCCGACGGGGCTGTTTCCATCCACCGCGAAATTGGCGATCCTGACGAGTGGAGGCGCCACGGCCCTCGCCCCCACGGCGTTCGTTTCCCTCAATTACGCGTCGCAGAGGGCCGCGTATGTTCAGAGCCAGCCGGGTGGACCCGTCGCGGTGGGCGATCGGCTCCTCCTCAGCACGACGACGTATTCCACCGGGTCCAGCTACCAGATATCGGACAGCACGTCGATCCTCGCCGCCGGCATGTTGCGGTGAAGCGATTGGTCCTACGTCCGGGACTCGGCCTTCGCCACGCTCACGGGCATCCCTGGGGTCGCCTCGAGCTGGGCCGCGGCGCTCGCTTCTCTCCGAGAAATCTCAAGGAACCCACTCGACGACAGCGTGGCGAGGAGGTCCCTCGGTGCGACCAGGCCGTACGTCCTCACGAACGGCACAGTCATTTCATAGCCACCCACCGTCACCGCGAGACGGTCGCCGAAGGACCACGCCTTCTCGGCGAGAGGCCGGGGGATGTTCGTGACGACGTTGCCAAACCGATCGTAGGTGATGACGACAGCATCGAAGCCGCCTTTGCGCTTCTTCGGCTCCCCGAAGTCGAGATCGACG
>Ga0209158_1001196_pt1 | contig 17580 bp, 15 predicted proteins | sample GraSoiAngelo_140_FD_185897 | JGI IMG/M metagenome (GOLD analysis project Ga0209158, IMG submission 185897) | Grasslands soil microbial communities from the Angelo Coastal Reserve, California, USA - 14_0929_12_30cm (SPAdes) (version 2) | ecosystem: Environmental > Terrestrial > Soil > Grasslands ...
AAGTAGAGCAGCTCGCGGTACGCCCACAGGTCTCGCAGTGACACCCCGGTCCAACCCGTGGATGGTCGGATCACGACGTGCGCCGGACCGGCGGCCTCCGCCACTCTGTCGACCATGACGTCTGTCTCCACCCTCAGCGCGCCGGCCGTGGGCGGCCACCGTGCTCGGTGATGTAGGCCTCCACGGTGGCGGCCCACGCGCCCTGCGCGCGTAGAATCAACTCCACGCACTCGCGCAGCGCCCCCTGCCCGCCCCGCGCCCGCGTGACGATGTGGGCGATCGCGATCACCTCGGGTGCGGCGTCCGCCACCGCGATGGCCAGCCCCGCTCGCTGGAGTGCGGGGACATCGAGCAGGTCGTCGCCGATGTAGGCGCTGGCGTCGAGCGGGAGCCCGAACTGGGCGCACAGATCCTCGAGCACGTCACCCTTGCGTCGGGCCCCCAGCACCACGGCGTCCACCCCGAGCTTGTCGCCCCGCGCCTGGGCCACCGCGCTCTTCTCGCCGGTCACGAAGGCCGTTCGGAGGCCGCCTCGCTTGGCCAGGGTCACCGCCACCCCGTCGCGGCTGTTGAAAGACTTGAGCTCGCCGCCACGCTCGCTGAGCACCATGCGGCCGTCGGTCAGAACGCCATCGACGTCTGTCGCGAGGAGCCGGACCTGCCGTGCGCGTCGGGCGACGACGCCTCGTGGCGTCACGCGACGCGCCTGAACTGCCGTGCCGGCGGTGCGCTCGCCCGCGTCGCGGCGAGCCCCGGTAGCGTCACGACGACGGCGGCGAGGAACCAGAAGGGCTCCATGATCCTGACGATGATGAAGGTGTTCGCTCCGACCGCGTGCACCAGGAGACCGACGGTCCCGGCGAGGAATCCCAGCGCCAGCCCTCGCTCCTCCGGGTCTTGGAGCACTCGAAACGACGCGAGACTCGCCTTGAGCACGGACCACGTGAGCCAGAGGAAGACGGCAAGCCCGATGATTCCGGTCTCCACGAGGGTCCGCGCGTACTGCACGTCCATGAAGCCCGCCCCCGTGACGCCGTAGCCGAGAACGGGCCGCCGGGTCCATGCGGAGAACGCCCGCTGCATACTGATGAGTCGCGCGGAGGTCGACGGGTCGAAGGCGATCTTCCCGAGCCGCACCGTCGCTGAACCCGCTTCCGGCTCAAACGTGTAGAGGATCCGGCTCACCACCGGCTTCGGGAGCGCCAGCCCGACCAGGGGAGAGACGGCGAGGAGCAGCACCACGGCGGCCACCAGCAGCCGCCGCCGCGTCGAGAAGACGCCCAGAGCGGTGAGCACGAACGGCACGGCCAAGAACGATGCGCGCGAGAGCGTGTAGGCGAACGGCACCACCATCAGCGCGAGCAGTGCGAGACAGGTGAGCCGGACGCGGAGGCGCTGCGTCTCGAGTGCAATGCCCGCCAGCACCGCCATCGAGAGGATCAGATAGCCTCCCAAGGTGTTCGGCTCACCCTCGACGCCCTCGAACGGCGCGGACACCCGCTGGCCCGACGGGATCTGGGCGGCCCCGATGACGCTCACGATCGCGGCGGTCAGCAGCGCCGCGCCGATGAGCCGCCACGCCTGAGACCGGTCGCTGAGGTTGTTGGCCACCATGAAGTAGACGACGAAGTACTCCACGTACTTCAGCACGTAGAAGAATCCGCCCGGCCCCTCGACCGATCCGGTCGCGTAGCCGAGGAGCGTCGCGATGGCGGTCACGACGACGTACCACATGATCGGCCGGTTCAACCGGGTTTTGAGCGTCAGCCCCAGCTCCTTGTTCACTGCGGTCCTCGCGAGCCAGCTGAACGCGACGACGAGGAGGATGAGGTCCTCGGTCCTGATCACGACGTGGCGGCCCTCGGCCAGCCCACCGGACCCCGTGGTGATCTCGGGCGACAACAACATCGAGAAGATCACGAGGTAGAGCCCGAGCTCCGTCTTGACGAAGACGACGAGGAAGACGGTGAAGGCGATCAGCAGGACGAGCGCGAAGTCCATCGTTAACCGCGGCTCCGCGGGAGCTTACTTCACCCGGACGACCTGACTGGCCAGGCCGAGGCGCCCGAGCTCCTGGCTCTTCGCCTCGGCCTCCTCGGTGGTGGCGAAGTTGCCGTGACGGATCACGAACGTGACGGCTTCGCCCGGCTGAGCCGACACCCGCACCTGATGGCCGGCGGCGCGGAGCCGCTCGGCCACTTGCACCGCCCCCCGGAGCGGCAGCGGCGTGCCGACCCGGATCGTCAGCGGCTCGTTCTCGTTGAGCACCGCCACGTTATCGAATCCCTCGTCACGCAGGCTCGCAACGAGCGTCTGCGCCTCGCGCGCCGTCGGGATCCTCTCGACCAGGACCGCGTAGACCGCGGCATCGGTCTGCTGGCGGAAGCGCGCGGTCTGGTAGCCGGCCTGGTTCAGCTGGCGCTCGACCCGCTCGGCCTCCGCCGGCATGACGAAGGGACCCATCTCGACGGCAAAGCGCGCCCCTGCGACGACCGGCGCCGCCTCACGCGCGGCGAGGGCCGACGGGCGCGCCGCGGGCGTGGGGGGCTCGCGCGCGATCTCGGGCGCGCGGGTGACGCTCGGCTCGTCCCGAGAGGCCGGCGCCGCCGCACCGGGCGTGTCGAGCGAGCTCTCCGGGGCGCCCGTCTTCTCCGCCGGGCTTGCCACGGGGGGCGGCAGTGGTGCCGCGGCCTCGGGCGCTAGGGCGGGCTCGCGGGCGGGTGGCGGCATGGGCGCGGGAGCCGGCGAAATCGGCGGCGCCTGGGCGGGAGCCGGCGTGGGCGGCGGCGCCTCGAGCTTCTCCCAGAGCGACGACCTCGGCCGGGGCTGGTCACGGAGCAACCCGGCGCGCCAGCCGACCACGCCCGCGACGAGCGCACCCGCGAGGATCGCGATCAGGGCGATGAGGAGCCCGCGGCGCTTGCTCGTCGCCTGGCGCGTCGGCACCGGCTGGGTCGCGGCGGACGGGGCGCCCACGAATCCGCCAGTCCCCGCTGCGGCGCCTGTCCCCGAGGCGGGCCCGCCACGCGTCTCTCGACCTCCCTCGCGCCCGAGGAGCCGCCGGAAGAACGCGGCCACCCGATTGAGACGCTCCTTGTGGGTATCGATGACGGTTTCCTCGCCGTAGTAGTGGGTGTAGTAGTGCGTGTACGCGTACCCGGCGATCTCCGTCTTGACGTCGTTGAGGACCACGCCCCAGACCTTGCCGCCGACGTTCTCGATGTGGACCTTGGCGCGCTTGAGGACGAGGCGCCCGACCTTTCCCGCCTGGTAGACCAGGATCACGCCGTCGGCCTGCGCCGCGACGATCGCCGAGTCGGTGACCGGCAAGACGGGCGGCGTATCGATCAGAACAATGTCGTACTCGTCGCGCACGGCGCGGAGGAACGCGGCCATCGCGGGCGTCGACAGGAGCTCGGAGGGGTTGGCCGGGACGGGGCCCGCCTCGATGATGTGCAGGTTGTCGAGGCCCGGCGCGGCCATGATGTCTTCCATCTCGAAGCGTCCCATGAGGATGTCGGCGACGGTGCGGATGCAGTCGCGCCACGGTGTGCTCCCGATGAGGATGTCGGAGAGACCGGGCTCGCGCTCGATGCCGAAGAATCGGTGGATGGACGGCCGGCGCAGGTTCCCGCCGACCAGCAGCGTGCGCTGCCCGCTCTGCGCGAGGGTAAGCGCGAGGTTGACGATGGTCGTCGTCTTGCCCTCCTGCAGGGTCGGGCTGGTGACGACGAGGACCTTCCCCGCGCGCTCCATTCTGGCGAACTGGACGTTCGTGCGGAGGGTCCGGTAGGCTTCCGCCACCGGCGACTTCGGATCGAAGTGCGTGATCAAGAGCGCGTGGCTCAGGAGCGCCTCGGGGTCTATCTGGGCGAGGGCGGGTCGGCGCTCGAGGACCCGCTGAACCGTCTCGCGCGCGTCGATGTGCGGCACGACGCCGAGCACCGGCACCTCGAGGTAGGCCTCGACGTCCTCGATCGTGCCGATCGAGGTGTCGAGCGTCTCCTGCACGAAGGCGAGGACCAGGCCGAGCGAGAGGCCGAGGAGCGCGCCCACCAGGACGGTGTTGAGGGCCTCGGCCCCGACCGGCGTGTCGGGCTCGGTCGCCGGGCGGACGATCGAGACTTCCTCGATCTTCTCCGACTCCTTGATCAGGGCCTCCTGGTGCTTCGCTTTCAACAGAGCCAGGAGGTCGTCGTTGTTCTTGGCCTCGCGCTGGAGCCGTTGCATCGCCAGCTCGACGGCGGGCACCTCTCGGTTCTTCTGCAGCAGGTCGCCCATCTGGCGGTTGAGGATCTCCTCGCGCGTCCGAAGCGCGGCGATCTGCGCCGCCACCTCGCGCCGCATCTCCACCCGGATCTCGCGCATTCGGTCGTCGAGCGCCTGGAGCCGCGGGTGCCGCTCCGTGACCTCGAGCGCGAGGTTGTTCCGCTCGAGGAGGAGCTCCGAGTACATCGTCTGGAGCCGCTGCATCGCCGGGTTCGTCGTGTCGATGAAGACGCGCTCGGACGCGTTCGGATCGGTCCGCGCGAGGCGCGCCTGGACGAGCTCGAGCTCGGTGCGCTGCTGTCGGGCCTTCTCGATGTCGCCCCGCACCTGGGTGAACAGGGAGAGCAGCACCGTCGACTCGGCGCCGGGCGAGATGATGCGGTTGGCCTCACGGAACGCCCACACCTCGGACTCAGCCCGCTTGACGCGCGCCTCGACCTCCTTGAGCTGGGTCTCGATGAACTTCCGCGCTTCCGTCACGCGGAGGTTCCGCTGCTGCCGGTTGTAGTCGCGGTAGACCTCGGCGACGGAGTTCGCGAGGTCCCGCGCCTCCCGCGGATTCGTGGACGTAGCCATGATCTCGAGGATGCTCGTGGTCGGAACGCGCGTCACTTTCACCTTCGCGCTGATCGCGTCCAGCGCCGCCCAGTAGCCCTTCAACTCGCGGACCGCCCCGCCCGCCGCGGCCTGCGGCAGCCGGCCGAGCCGTCGGGCGACCTCCTCGAGGATCGGATAGCTCTTGATGAGGGTGACCTGCGTCTCGATGTTGTCCGCGCTCGAGTACGAGAGCACCTCCACCAGCAAGCCCGAGAGCTGGGTCGACTGCTCGAACCGCACGGCCGCGGTGGCCTGGTAGAGCGGGACCTTCTGCTTAGCGAACCAGAAACTCAGGAGCGCGACGAGCACCGTCGAGGCGATGATGATCAGCCGACGCCGGCGGATGATCAGCCAGTAGTCGCGGAGGTTCATCTCGTACTGCGCCATCAGCCGCGCGCCTCGCTGAGCCTCACGCGCCTGGGAACCCTCACCGCGCGCCCTCCGCGACGGGCCCGGTGATGTAGATGAACGGCGCCTCGGAGAGGTCGACGGTCTTGGGCGTGGGGAACCGGTGGCCTTTGCCGTCTGCGACGACCTCGAGGCGCGGGCGAAGCGGGTGGTTGCGGTTCACGGCGACGACGCGTCCGACCTCGCCGGTGTTGAGCCGCACGAGCGTGCCGGGCGGAAATACGGAGATCTCGGAGAGCAGCGCCTTGATGATCGGCGACGCGAACGCCTCGTGCTTGGACTTCACGATCTCCCGGATCGCCTCGTGCGGTCGGAGACGCGGCCGGGCCGACGGCGGGACCGTGAGCCCGGTGTAGGTGTCGATGAGGCCGAGGATCTTCGCGTCCGGGTGGATCGCCGCGCCCGCCAGCCCCTGCGGGAACCCCTGCTCCTGCTCCCGCTCGTGATGCTGCAGCACGGCCTCCACGATCCCCTCGCCCGGCGGGCCCCAGCGCCGGACGACCTCGGCCGAGAGCTTGGGGTGCGACCGGTACTGCGCCTGCTCCGCTGACGTGAGCGCGTCCAGCCGTCGCAGCACGGACTCCGGAAGCTGCCAGAGGCCGACGTCGAGCAGGCACCCCGCCATCCCGAGGGGGACGAGCCGTCGGCGGTCGTAACCCACATCGGCGCCGATCCGCATCGACAGCACGCCGACCTGCGCCTGGTGGAACGCGAGGTAGTCGACGTCCAGGGGCGCGGCCGGATTGTTGGCGACCCAGAAGAGCTCGCCGGACCGCTCGAGCGACGCGATCGCGTGCACCAGGAGCCGCTCGAGGCCGTCCCACGGGAACGCGACGCTCCCCGTCATCACGAGATCGCGCACGCCTGCCAGGAACCGGAGGAGTCCGCCGAAGAGCGCCTCGGCGCTCGCGACCGACGCTGCGGTCGGCGCCGTCGCCGGCGGAGGCGACGGCGCCGGCGTCTCGCGGGCGGGCGCGGGCTCCGGCTCCCGCCGGGGCGGCGGCGCGGCGACGCGCTGGAGCGGACCCTCGGCCAGGCGTGTGCGCGGCAGGGCCGGCGGCACCGCCGCCGGGGCGGCGCGCTTCTCCGCTGGCTCCTTGGGGGACGCGGTCTTGGGGGGCGCCGCCTTCTCGGCGGGTACGCCGCGCGCGAGGTCGCTCATGCGGACCATCGTTAGACGCCCACCATGTCCTTGATCACCTCGGCGATGACCTTCTCGCCGACCTCCTTCAGCCGCTTCGAGTAGCCGACGAGGAGCGCCACGTCGCAGAGGTTGTTGATCTCCCGCGGCGTCCCGCGCGTGAAGTCGAAGATGAGCTTGACGGCCTCCTCGGTGAAGAGCTGCTTCGTCTGCCCCGCCATCTTCAGCCGGTGGGCGATGTAGTTCGCCGTGTGCGTGTAATCGAGCGTGTTGAGGTGGTAGCGGAGCGTGATCCGCTGGTCGAGGTGCTTCATGCGCCGCACCTTGACCGCGAGCTCCGGCGAGCTGATGAGCAGGAGCGTCACGAGGAACCGGTTGTCCGTCTGGAAGTTCAGCAGCAGCCGGAGCTCCTCGAAGACCGCGTCGTCCTCGATCAGCTGCGCCTCGTCCACGATCACCACGCTGTCGCGCCCGGCCTGGTAGTTCCGATAGAAGGTGTCGTTCAGCAGATGGAGAAGCTCGGGCTTGTGCTTCTCCTCCGTCTCGACGCCGAGCTGATAGAGGACCTCGCGGAGGAAATCGACGGCGTTCCAGCTCGGATTGGTGAGCAGGCCGATCTCGTAGCGCTCGGCCTCGAGGCGCTGGATGAGCGCGCGCGAGAGCGTCGTCTTGCCGCAGCCGTACTCGCCGGTGAGCATCCCGCAGCCCTTGCGGTGGCTGACCATGTAGACGAGGCGCACGAGCGCCTCCTCGTGCTCGGGCGACAGGTAGAAAAACTTCGGGTTCGGGGAGTTGTCGAACGGCGGTTCGCTGAGCCCCCAGTACGCTTCGTACATGGGCTATCTGACGACCGGCCCGTTGAAAATGACGAAGAGCCCGGTGACGCCCAGCATAATCGACGCGACCGCCTGCGCGATCGCCAGGTAGTCCTGCCACCACTTCACCGCGACCTCGGGGACCGACACGACCGCGCCCGGCTCGAGTGGCGGCGCGTCCGCCATCGCGTAGCTCTTTCCGTCGCGGAAGGTCACGAAGACGCTCTTGACCTTGGCGCGGTTGGTTGGCCCGCCGGCGAGCGCCACGTACTCCCGGGGCGTGAGGTCGGGCCGGAAGTCGACCGCGCCCGGGGCCTTCACCTCGCCGATCACGTACACCTTGTCCTCGACGATCGGAAGCGTGAGGACATCGCCGTTCTGGAGCAGGATGTCCTGGGCCTCGTCCTTTTCCACGATCAGCCGCTGCAGGTCGACCGGGATCCGCTGCCGTGGTCCCAGGACCGCGCCGCGCTCGACGAGGGCCAGCCGAAGGTCGGCGTACGCGGCGGTGCCGCCCGCGCGCAACACCAGGTCGCGCACGCGGTCCCCCTGGGCCAGCTCGAACCGCTGCACGATCGTCGCCTTCCCTGCGACGGTCGTCTTGGTCGACTCCGGCGTGCCGTTGAAGGCGCCGCGCACTTCGACGACGTCCTGGAGCACGGAGAGCGGCGGCACGAACAGCGCGTCGCCGGCCTCGAGCGCCACGTCCGCGGGCGGTGTCAGCGCGGCCCCGAGGTCAACGGCGACCGTCTCCTTGCGCCCGTCCGCGCCGACGCGCGTGAGCCGCGCCTCGCTCCCGGCAGAAGCCTGACTCAGGCCGCCCACGAGCTCGAGCAGGGCACGGAGCGATCCAGTGGGACCGATCTCGTACTCACCGGGACGCCGTACCGCGCCCGTCAAGGTTACGGAGGGGCCGCGAGACGGGACGTGGATCCGCATGCCCTCCTCGGCCGACGGGTTCTGAGTGAGGTCGCCGCCTAGCTCGAAGCTCAGCAGGTCCACCTCGGTCACACCGCTCTTCCGCGTCACCTGCACGCGTCGCATGCTGCCGCGGGTCGTGATGCCGCCCGCGTCGAGGATCACCTCGTGCAGCCGCCGCAGCGCGCTCACGGCGACCGTCCCCGGCCGCTCCACCTCTCCCGACAGCGTGACCTCGAACGTGCGCGGCAGAATAACCGCGAGCGTGACGTTCGCGAACCGGAACACCCCGCTGGCGCGTGCGGCGACGCGCCGCTGGGCCTCGAGCAGCGTCAGGCCTCCGACCAGGATCGAGCCGAGGGGAGGCACGCTGATCGCGCCCGTCGGATCCACGATCGCCTGGGAGCGCTCGACGTCGAGTCGGCCAGCGATCTGTACCTCCAGCACGTCACCGGGCCCGAGTCGGTACTCCGGCCCCGGCATTATTCGCGTTCCGCCTCCGAACGGCGTCGGTGTCGTGACAGACCGTCCAGGAGTCGACGGCGCAGGCGACGGCGACGGTGCCGGCTGCGGCTGACCAAAGCCGAAACTCGGCGCCAGCAGGGACGCCACAAGGACCACGCAGAGCGTCCTGCGAAGATTGTGCCGGTTCATCAAGGCCCTGAAGAGGGGTGTCGTAATTGGTTCATTGTCTCTTTTGGCGCTCGCGAGCGTCAAGGAAAATGCATGATTGCAATAGTTTCCTTGACACTCGAGCATCAGGTCGATAGCATCGGTTCGACAATCCGGCCTGGGGCGGACTCTCGAATCGTCAGGAGACCAGATGGCTCCCAAGAGCGCCCGTAACATTCTCCTGGCCGCAGCACTTTTTGCCTTTCTCGGCGGTGGTTTCTGGCTGCACGCCCTCCTGATGAGCCCACCACCGGCCGGCGGATCGGCGACGCCGGGACTTGCAAACACGGCAGAAGCCTTACAGTCCGCCTTTGTCAGCGTGGCCGAGCGCGTCCGCCCGGCCGTGGTCCATATCGGCACGGTCCAGGTCGCCCGGTTACGCCGTCCCCCGACGCTCGGGCCGTTCGCCGACGACCCCGCGTTCAAGGACTTTTTCGACCAGTTCTTCGGGCGCGGCCCGGGGCGCCGCGAAGAGTTCCATCAAGCGGGGCTCGGCTCGGGCGTCATCATCGACAACCGGGGCTACGTTCTGACGAACCTCCACGTCGTCCGCGGCGCCGACGGAGTCGTCGTGCGCCTGTCTTCGAAGGAGGAGGCCCGCGGGCGGATCATCGGCACCGACGCCAAGACCGATCTCGCCGTCGTACGGTTCGAACCGACGGCGCCGCTCACCGTGGCCTCGCTGGGCGACTCGGACAAGCTCCGCGTCGGTGAGTGGGCGATCGCGATCGGCAACCCGTTCGGGCTCGACCAGACGGTGACGGTCGGTGTCGTGAGCGCGACGGGACGGTCCGACGTCGGTATCACGACGTACGAGAACTTCATCCAGACGGACGCGTCGATCAATCCGGGCAACTCGGGCGGGCCGCTCGTGAACCTGCGCGGCGAGGTCATCGGGATCAACACCGCGATCGTCGCGACGGGTCAGGGCATCGGCTTCGCGATCCCGGCCAACATGGTCAAGCGCGTGACGAGCCAGCTCATCGATCGTGGCAAGGTCACCCGTGGCTGGATCGGCGTCGCGATGGAGCCGCTGACGACGGAGCTGGCGCAGGCGCTCGGGGTGCGGGACGCGCGCGGCGCGGTGGTCGCTCGCGTCTACCCGGGAAGCCCCGCCGCGGCGGCCGGGCTCGTCCAGAACGACGTGATCGTCGCATTCGACGGCACGGCGATCGAGGACTACCATCACCTCCAGCGCCTGTCGGCGGACGCGGAAGTGGGGAAAATGGTCAAGCTCGGGATCATGCGGAGCCGCGAGCGCCGCACGCTCGAGCTCCGCATCGCGGAGGCGCCCGACCGCGCCGCCGACACCGCGCTCCCGCCCCGAGAGCCGCGCTAAATAATCGGCGCGATTACGCGACGAAGGGCGGGATCGGCGGGATCTCGACCTGCTGCGTCCGGACCTCGCGCACCCCCGGGACCTTCTGCGCGACCTCGACCGCGCGCTCGAGCGCGGTCGTCCCCTCGAGGGTCACCACGTCGCCCTGCGCCTCCACGTTGATCCGGTAGCGGCGCGTGTCCGCGTGCGTGGCGAGCGCCACCTGCACGCGGGAGGCGAGCGCCCGGGAGGCCACGATCCGCCGCCCCTCCTCGGTCGTCGCCATCTCCGGACGGCGCACGAGGCGCTCGAGGATCTCCACGACGGCCTCGTGTCGGAGCTTCTCCGTGTTGATGATGAGCTCGTACAGCAGGGGGTCCGCGATGTCGACCTCGTACAGGTAGCGCATGCGGCCCGCCTTCTCGGCGTCGTCGCGACGCACGAAGTCCGCGGCGGCCCGCTGGTTCGGCGTCTCGCCCGTCATCTCCGCGGTGCGTTTGATCCACTGCTTCACGCGGTGCTCGAAGGGTGCGACGAGCCGGACGCGCAGCGCGTGCGGCACGCCGCGCAGCAGCCACTGGCCGCCGCCGCGCATGAGGACGGCGTTGTCCGTTTCGGCGAACTCGAACTGCGTCGTCTGCAGCACGGTGATGTGGTGGCGCGTCTCGGTGTCGAAGCGCTCGAAGAGCGTCGGCTTGGACTCCTCGAGGTGCGACAGCTTCTCCTCGGCGAGCCCGTAGCGGCGCGCCGCGTCCAGCAGGAGCTCCTGGTTCACATAGCGATACCCGAGCCGCTGCGCGAGCGCCGTGCCGATTTCGGGGCCTCCCGCGCCCATCTGATGCGAGATGACGATGATGGCCATGGCTCACCCCCGCCGGTACTTCTCTTTGAGCGCCGTCGGCGCGATCGCGATCCGCTTGCCGCCGACGTCGTCCAGGATGTACACCTCGTCCGTGAGCGATCCGCTCGCGAATACCTCGAAGACCTCGAGCGCCGCCTCGAGCGTGGCGTCCGGACGCTGGTTCATCATCTGCTCGACGGCGGTGCAGGAGAGACGCGTCATGAGGTCCCCCTCGAAATCCGGGCCAAGGGTATCCCGAAACGGCTCGGACCGGCAAGACGTCGGCCCGCACCCGAGCCCTCAGCCGGTGATGGGGTGCTCGCGTCGATCCTGAGGCGCCACGCGGACCACAGGCGGGCGGTCCAGCGGCGGAGCGAACGAGTAGGCGGGCCACGGCCCGGTCGGCACGACCGCGATGCTCCCGGCGCGCGACACCACCGGCGCGATGCGCGCGAGGAGCGCGTCCACCTCGTTGCGCGGGACGAGGAAGGCGAGCGATCCCGCCAGGTTGCCACGTCAAGCCCTATGACATAATGGGACGGTCGTGCGCATGAAGGATCGCCCGATCCGCGTGCTGGCGCTCGCCGGCACGCTCGTGGTGCTGCTGTTGTCGAGCGTCCTCGCGGCGCGTCCCGAACCGGCCCTCCCCGCCGAGATGCCCGCGTCCGAGCGGAGCCGCCTCGCGGCGGTCACGGCGACGGCGTCGCTCGCCACCCATGCGGCGGGCGAGCCTTTCGTCGCGCGGCGCGAGGTGTTCGAGTACCTGCTGGACCATCCCGAGTTCGCGGCGCACCTGACTCGAACCCTCCGGATCGCCCGCTATCGGATCTGGCGCGAGCCCGACGGCCTCTGGCTCGACGACGGCTGGGGCACCGTCGGTCGGTTCGCCGTCGTGTACGCCGGCAACGGCACCCGCGTGATGCACGCGCGTGGTGGCTACACCCACTGGCTCCTGCCGACGATCCGTGGGCAGGCGGTCGTCGTCATCGAGTACGGTGTGCAGCCGGCGGCGGACGGCAAGAGTCTCATCAGCGCCGCGGTGACGGGCTTCGTCAAGCTCGAGAACCCGCTGGTCGAGATGGCGAGCCGACTTCTGAGCCGAACGGCCAGGGCGAAGGCGGAGCGGGAGGCACGGCAGCTCGTCAAAGTGTTCGCGCGGACCACGCGCGCGATCGAACACGACCCCGCGGGCGTTCACGAGCTGCTCAGGCTGCGTCCGGACGTGTCGCGACCCGAGCTCGAGGCGTTCCGCCAGCTCCTACGGCTTCCCTAGCGCGCGCGAGAGGCCCTCGCGGAACCGCGCGACGCTCGGGTTGAGCCGGATCGCCGTCTGGTACGCGGCGACGGCCGCCTCGCCGCGTCCCTCTTCCAGGAGCGCCCGCCCCAGCCGCGCGTGCGCGTCGGCGTGGTCGGGCTTCTTCGCGATGACGGCGCGGGCGGCGTCCGCCAGCTCGCCGAACTTGCCCTGCGCCTCGAGCGCGTCCCAGAGGGTGTGGTGGGCACGGGCCTCGTCGAGGTTGAGGCGGATCGCCTCGCGGCAGACCCCTTCGGCCTCGGCGTACCGCGCCAGGGCGAACAGCGCCGCGCCGAGCGCCGTCTGCGCCCGTGCCGAGTCCGGCTTGATGCGGATCGCGGCGCCGTACGCGGCCTCTGCGTCCGCCCAGCGGTGGCGCTCGCCCAGCAACTCGCCGAGGTCGCAGTGGGCGCGGACGTAATCAGGCTTGAGCCGGATCGCCTCACGAAAGGCGGCCTCGGCCTCGGCGTCGCGGCCCTGCCAGTAGAGCGACACGCCGAGGCCCCGGTGGAGCGCGGGGTGCGCGGGCCGGAGGCCAAGCGCCTCGCGGTACGCCGCCTCCGCGTCCGCGTGCTTCCCCTGACGGCCGAGGCCGAGCGCGAGGTTCGCCCGCGCCTTGAGCGAGTCCCCGCGGAGGCGAACCGCCTCGCGGAGCGCGACCTCGGCCTCCGCATGCCTGCCCTGCCGGCCGAGCGCGACGCCGAGCTCGTAGTGGAGATCCGCGTCGTCGCGTCGGAGCGCGAGTGCGCGCTGGAGCGCGGCGGCCGCGCCCGCGTAATCGCCGAGCGCGCCGAGAGCGAGGCCCCGCCCCGCGTAGAGGTCCACGTCGTCGGGCTTGACCGCGAGCGCCTCGGCGTACACGGCCGCCTCCTCCGCCCAGCGGCCCTGGCGCCGCAGCGTCACGGCGAGACCGACATACGCCGGCAGGTACGCGGGACGGATCCGGAGCGCCGCACGGTACGCCGCCGCGGCGTCGTCGGCGTGGCCCTGGCGGTCGAGCACCACGCCGAGGTAGTGGTGCGAGCGGGGATCGGCCGGCTTGAGTCGGATCGCCTCGCGCAGGGCCGCGGCGGCGTCCGCGTACCGGCGCCGGCGCCGCAGCGCCAGGCCCAGCCGCTGATGGAGGTTCGCGTCGTCCGGTCGGAGCCGGACCGCGGCACCATACGCCGCGAGCGCCTCCCGCAGCATGCGCTGGCGCTCGAAGGCGAGACCGAGACCCAGGTGAGCCTTCGCGTTGTCGGGCCGGAGGCGGATCGCGTCGGCGTACGCCGCCGCGGCCTCCGCGAACTTGCCCTGCTCGAAGAGCGCCGCCGCGAGATCGAGCTGCGCCGCGGCGAGCGCCGGCGCTCGCCGGACGGCCTCGCGATGGAGCGCCTCCGCCTCGGCCGGCCGCCGCTGGCGGCGGAGCACCGTGCCCAGGTTGGTGCGCGCGACGTGATCGTCCGGCTTCACGCGGAGCGCGTCGCGAAACGCGGCTTCGGCCCGCGCAAGGTCGCCCTGCCGCACGAGCGCGAGCCCGAGGCCCACGTGCGCCCGCGCGAAGTCGGGCCGCAGCCGCGTCGCCTCGCGGAACGCCGCGGCGGCGTCCGCGTCCTTGGCCTGCTCGAAGAGGACGCCGCCGAGCTCGGCGTGCGCGGAGGCGCTGCCGGGCTGGAGACGGACCGCCTCGCGGAGGACCGCTTCGGCGTCCGCCGGACGGCGCTGGCGACGCAGGCAGAGCCCGAGGCCGAGGCGCGCCGGCACGTCGTCCGGCGCCATCCGGAGCGCCTCGCGGTACGCCGCCTCGGCCTCGCCATAACGGCCGTGGCTCGCCCAGTGCTGCGCGCGCGCGTAGAGGCCCTGGGGGTCGGGTCTCATCTACTCGGGGAGCACGGCGATCGCCTCGATTTCCACCAGCAGATCGTCGCGCACGAGGCGCGCGATCTCGACCAGCGTCGAGGCCGGCCGGTGCGCGCCGAAGTACTCGCGGCGCGCGATGTTGACCTTTTCGCGGTCGGCGGCGTTCTTCAGGAACACGGTGACCTTGCACACCTCGGCGAACGTCGCCCCGGCGGCCGCGAGGCACGTCTTGAGGTTCTCGTGCACCTGGCGGGCCTGGGCGACGACGTCATCCCCACCCACCGTGCGCCCCTCGGCGTCCGTCGCGACGCAGCCCGAGACGAAGACGAGTCGACCCGCCCTGACGACGTGGGTGAAGTGGCTGATGGGCTCGGCCATGCCCGGAACCCGGATCTCTTCGCGGCGACCCAGCTCGCTCATCTCTCGCTCCGTGCGTGGAGGTGACACGCCCAAGACGACCTCACCCTACATCAATCCGCGGGATGAGGGAGGCCGAGGTTCGGCGGAATGCCGCCGTCGAATCCGTTCTGGCGTGCCATGATAAGACGCCGTGTCCGCCGCCAGTACAACGTCCTGACGGAGAGGGGCCATGCCGCGCCTCATTATAGTCGTCGCCAGGAATCGGCCGGCCCTCTTCGAATATTTGGAGAGGATGTTTGCCGGGATATCGGACATCAAGGTCATGCTCGATCGGCGCGGCGTCGCTCCACCCGCCCCTATCCTCCCGGCCGCCGACCCGGACCGGCGGAAGCGACAGGAGATCTACGACGACCTTCAGCAGCGCGGCTTCGTCATCGTCCGGCTCTCGTGACGCGGTCGCACGCCCCAGGGGGCTTTTGATTCTGCTCGGACTCCTGTAGTATCTCCCGGACTCGTCACCTTCACTCCGGGGTGGAATGCTGGCCGCTCTCGGTCTCACGCGCGGCGTCAGGCTCCTGGCTCTCCTCGGCCTCGGCGCAGTCCTGGTCGGGCTCGCATCGCTGTGTGTCTTCACGGTCGACGCGGGAGAGTACGCGGTCGTCACCCAGTTCGGCAAGCCCGTGCGCGTGGAGAGCACCCCCGGGCTCAAGTTCAAGCTCCCCGCGCCCGTCCAGACCGTCAGCCGGTTCGACCGGCGTCTGTTCGTCCTCGTCCCGCCGCCCCGCGAGTTCCTCACGCTGGGCAAGAACGCCGTCGTGGCCTCCGGGTTCATCGTCTGGAAGGTCCACGATCCGAAGAGGTTCATGCAGACGGTCTTCGACCGCGCGGGCGCCGAGTCGCGGCTGGGCGACATCCTCTTCGCCGAGCTCGGGGCGGCCCTCGGCGGCGCGCCCTTCTCGGCCTTCGTGTCGACGGCGCCGGGCGGCTACCGGGCCGAGGCGATCCTCGGCGGCGTCACCCGCCAGTATCGGGAGCTCGCCCTCCGCGACTACGGGATCGACGTGGTCGACGTCGGCCTACGCCGGCTGGACTTCCCGGAGCAGAACAGGGCGAGCGTGTTCGCCCGGATGAAGTCGGAGCGCGTGCGGATCAGCATGCGGTTTCGATCGGAGGGCGAGGAGGAGGGGCTGAAGATCAGGGCGGCCTCCGAGAAAGCCAAGAGCGGCATTCTGGGCGAGGCCTACAAGCTCTCACAGAAGATTCGGGGCGAGGGCGAGGCGCGGGCCGCCAAGATTTACGCCGACAGCCTCGCCCGAGCTCCGGAGTTCTATCGGTTCGTCCGCTCGATGGACGCGATGAAGAAGGCCGTCGACAAGGAGACCACGCTCGTGTTGCCGGTCGACTCGGAGCTGTTCCGGCTCCTGCAGGACAGCCGGTTCCGGTTCCCGGAGCACTGAGCGCCGCGGCGCGCGTCCGACAGACAGGGGGTGAGTGAGAGAGAAGCTGTCGCACGGGAGGAGTAGACAACGACGTCCACTCTTACGATTCGTCAGGAGCGATCCAATGGTTCACGCGCGTCCGTTGAAACTGATGGCGGCCCTGCTCGCCGCGCCCGCGCTGCTCGTGCTGATGCTGAGCCTGCCGGCGGCGGCGAAGACAATCACCTACAACCCGCAGACGATCTACTTCACGTACTGCTACTCGCACCCGCCCGCGGAGCGGATCGCGTCCGGCGACACCGTGATCACCAAGACCCGCGACGCCTCCAACGACGCCTTTCGGCCCACCATGAAGACCATCGCCGAGGGCAACCTCGACCTGTCTCGGGTGAACCCACAAACCGGCCCCTTCTACGTCGAGGGCGCCGAGCCCGGCGACACCTTGAAGGTCCACCTGGACAAGGTCACGCCCAACCGCGACTGGGGCTGGGGCGGCGCCATTCCGTACTTCGGGGCCCTCGCGCCCGAGTACAAGACGATGATGGTCACGCCTCCGGTCCAGGACACGCTGTTCATCTGGCAGCTCGACCGGTCGCGGAACGTGGCCGTCCTGAACATGCCCAAGAGCAAGATCGGCCGAGTCGAGGTACCGATCCGCGGCTTTTTCGGGACCATCGGTACGGCGCCGTACGGCAAGGAGTGCATCAGCTCGCTGGTGCCCGGCACCCATGGCGCCAACATGGACTTCAACGAGGTGGTCGAAGGCGTCACCATGTACTTCCCGGTGTTCGAGCGCGGCGCGCTCTTCATGATCGGTGACGGGCACGCGGCCCAGGGCGACGGCGAGATCATGGGCGCCGCCATCGAGACCTCGTTCGATGTGCAGTTCACCGTCGAGGTCATCAAGGGCAAGAAGATCGACTGGCCGCGGCTAGAGAATCGGCAGTACATCATGTCGATCGGCAGCACCCGCCCGCTCATCGACGCGCTGCGGCTCGCGTGCTCGGACATGATCAACTGGCTGGCGACGGACTACGGGTACGACCGGATGGAGGCCTACCAGCTCCTGGGCCAGACCGCGGTCATCAAGATCGCCAACGTGGTCGACCCGCAGTACTCCGTGGCCTGCGCGCTCGACAAGAAGTACCTGCCCAGGTAGAGAGTGAGCCGGGCAGTCCACTCGCAGCGCCGGGGGTCGGCCACGCGGCCGGCCCCCGGTCTCCGCCTCCGGCGCGGGGGTCCCGCGTGAGCGACTTCCTGCTCCAGGTCGCCGGCGAGGCGTGGTCGATCCTGCGCGAGGCGTCCTTCTTCCTGCTGCTGGGGTTCGTCCTCGCCGGAGTCTTCGCCGTCATCGTGCCCGCGCGCCTGCTGACGCGGTTCCTCGGCCGTGGCAAGATCCGGTCGGTCCTGTGGGCGTCCGCCATCGGCACGCCGCTGCCGCTCTGCTCGTGCGGCGTCCTCCCGACCGCGCTCGGGCTCGCGCGCCAGGGCGCCACCCGCGGCGCCACCGTCGCCTTCCTCATCTCCACGCCGGAGATCGGCGTCGACTCGATCGCGCTGTCCTACGCGCTCATGGATCCCCTCACCACCGTGTTCCGCCCGATCGCGGCGTTCGTCACCGCCACCGTGGCGGGCATCGTCACCAACCTGTGGGGCGCGCCGCCGCAGG
>Ga0209158_1001200_pt1 | contig 17565 bp, 16 predicted proteins | sample GraSoiAngelo_140_FD_185897 | JGI IMG/M metagenome (GOLD analysis project Ga0209158, IMG submission 185897) | Grasslands soil microbial communities from the Angelo Coastal Reserve, California, USA - 14_0929_12_30cm (SPAdes) (version 2) | ecosystem: Environmental > Terrestrial > Soil > Grasslands ...
GTCTTCGTCCGGGCCATCTGGTCGAGCGGATCCACGCGCTGGTATTGGCGGGCGGCAGCGCCTTTGGCCTGGAGGCGGCTACGGGCGTGATGCGCTGGTGCGAGGAGCGCGGCATCGGCTTCGATACCGGAGTGGCTCGCATCCCCATCGTGCCCGCGGCTATCCTGTTTGATTTGCGCATTGGTGAGCCCTCAGCTTCGTTCGGGCCAAGTCCCAGACCAGCGCACCCCGACGCGGCGATGGGCTACGCTGCGGCTGAGGCTGCGGCGCGCACCGGAAGCGACTCGCCCGTCGCGGAGGGCAACGTGGGCGCGGGCACCGGTGCTACGGTCGGCAAGCTCTTCGGCATCGCGCGCGCCACCAAGGCTGGCGTTGGCTGCTGGACTGAAGAAGTGGTCCCGGCTTTGAGAGTCGCAGCCGGCTCTGCCGCACCTGAAGTTGTGCGCGTTGCCGCGCTGGCTGCGGTGAACGCCTTCGGCGATATCTGCGATCCCGATTCAGGCGAAATCATTGCCGGCGCGCGCGTTGTGAGCGCACAGGAAGATGCTCCGCGCGCCACGAGGGGGCAGAACACGGATCGGCGCGGGAAAAAAAGCTCGGCAAAATTTGTGGACACCGCCGCAGTGATGCGGCGCGGCACTGTGCGCCGGGGCTTTGCCGATCCCAGTACGATTCTGGTTACTGTCGCGACTAACGCCGCGCTGGCGCGCATCGAGGCACAGCGCGTCGCAGTGATGGCCTCGGCAGGCATGGCGCGCGTGATTTCGCCCGCACACACGACTTTTGATGGTGACGTCGTCTTTGCGCTCTCGATTGGCAACGTCAAGGCCGACGTCAATGCTGTCGGTGCCGCCGCGGCTGAAGCGGTGGCGCGAGCGATTGTGCGCGGGGTCACCCAAGCGCGTTCCGCGGCCGGAGTGCTGGATGCTGGAAGCTAGGGAGCTAAAGTTGAAGCCTAGCCCAAATCAATTCACGGTAATTACTGGTCACTGCTTTTTCGCGGGCGCCGGGGCGTTGCCCTTCGTGGGCTGTGGAGGGTGGCTGGCGGGAAGGTCTCCTAACGCAAATGGCGGAGCAGTTGCTGGGCCCGAAGGCGAAGCCGTAGGCAGTGGGGCCTCGCCGGACGTGGGATGACCAATGGTTCCGGCTGAGGGGGTTCCAGCGCGGACCGCCCAGCCGTCTCCTTGGCGGTCCAGCGTGTAAGCCATTTGCATGCTGCCTCCACCTTGCTTGGCACGGAATTCGACTTGCGCGATGGCGTGGTCGCGATCAATGTCCACTTGTTTGACGTCAATCTCCATCGCCGAAAGATCGAGCGTGCCGCGTGCGGCAAGGTGCTTCTGCACGGCCACCCGGATCGCTTCGTTCTCGCCGACGGTCTTCTTGCAAGCCAGCGCCGCCAAGAGAAGGAGAATCGCCACACTGGGCAGCAATCGTCTAGCCATGATCATGGTAGATTATGCCCTCAGAGTAGCGCGATTCAAATAGAGTTTCGCACTCGGTTGCCTGTCAGTGTACACGGGGCAATGGGCACTGGCCGCGTATCGCGCGTCACCCGAGGCTGTTTGTCTTGCTCAACGCGGCCGGCAACTCACGGAGCAACTCTCAAAGAGATCTCTCGCCCGCCGCGTGGCGGGCGCGGATGACAATCTCATAAACGGCTTCTCATCACTGCTTCTTTGCTGAGTCGCTGGTTTGCGGTATTCTCTCGACGCATGCATGATCTCAACTTTTTCCGCGACCACCTTGAGCTATTCGAGCAGATGGCGCGTCACCGCGGTATCACTCTGGACCTGGAGGGGTTTCGGGCGCTCGATCGCGAGCGCCGCGAGCTGATCACAGCTGCCGAGCGGCTCAAGGCCGAGCGCAACAAGGCCAGCGAGGAGATCGCGCGGCGGAAAAAGTCCGGCCAGGATGCTGCCGGACTCATCGCGGAGATGAAGCGCGTCTCCGAGGAGATCAAGCAGTACGACGAGCGCATCGCGCAGCTTGACGAGCGCACGCGCGAGTTCTTGCTCACGGTTCCCAACCTGCCGCACCCCTCGGTGCCGGTGGGCCAAGGTGAGCAGGACAACGTCGAAGTGCGTCGCTGGGGCGCGGCGCCCAAGTTCAGCTTTACGCCGCGGCCGCACTGGGAGGTCGGCGAGCGAGCGCGCATCCTGGACCTGCCGGCGGCGGTGAAGATCGCTGGCGCGCGGTTTGCGCTTTATGTTGGCGCAGGCGCGCGCCTGGAACGCGCGCTGGCCAACTTCTTCTTGGACACGCACACGCAGCAGCATGGCTACACGGAGATCCTCCCGCCGTTCGCCGCCAATCGCGCCTCGCTCACCGGTACGGGACACCTGCCGAAATTTGCAGCGGACATGTTCCATCTCGAGGGCACCGACCTGTGGCTGACGCCCACCGCCGAAGTCCAACTCAACAACCTCTACCGCGACGAGACCATCGACGCCGACGCGCTGCCCATCAAGGTCTGCGCCTGGACGGCGTGCTTCCGCTCGGAGGCCGGCGCGGCGGGCAAGGACACGCGCGGCATCGCGCGGCAGCATCAGTTCCAGAAGGTCGAGCTGTTCAAATTCACGAGGCCGGAGTCGAGCTACGACGAACTTGAGTTGTTGGTGCGCGACGCGGAAGCCATCCTGCAGCGCTTGGGTCTCCACCACCGTGTGATTCAGCTTTGCACTGCCGACCTGGGTTTCGCCTCCGCGAAAACCTATGACCTCGAGGTCTGGCTGCCCTCCACCAATGGATTCAAAGAGATTTCCTCCTGCTCGAACTGCGAGGCTTTCCAGGCGCGGCGCTCCGGCATTCGCTACAAACCCAAAGGGGGCAAAAGCGACTTTGTGCATACGCTCAACGGCTCAGGTCTTGCGGTCGGCCGCACCTGGATGGCCGTGGTCGAAAACTACCAGCAGGAGGATGGGTCGATAGTTATCCCGGAGGTGCTGCGGCCCTATATGGGCATCGACCGCATTCCGGCACCTGCCGCAGCAAAAGCCTAACCCCTTCTCTGGGGCAGTTTCTCTTCGCCCCTATGGGAGCAAACCCTTGTAAAGTCAATGAGATAGGCGCTACTCGGTCCCAAGATCTAGTTCACTCTAGCCCCCCTTCGGGCAAGTGGTTCCAGAACACGGGGAGGCAGTTTTCATTGACACCGATTTAGGGTGTTGACTAAACTTTGCCGTTCGCTCAACTTACCAACATCGCTCAGGTATCTCGGTGGGCTTGGCGCTGCGAGTGGAGCCAGCGGAAGCCGCCGGAAAGTGTTGGACGCGGCGTGGCGTTTCTGGCTCGTATTCTACGGATTGTGCTGTGGCTGGTTATTGCCACATGGCTGGGTCGCAAGCTTTTAGGCTGGTTGTTCAATCCGGGGAACAAGAGGGAAGTTTCACCTGCATCGCCGCTGGCGTCCAAGCCGCTCTACCGCGATCCCTGGTGCGGCACGCATGTGTCCTCAGAAATCTCGTTTCCCCTGGAGCAAGGGGCTCAACTATTTCACTTTTGCTCGGCCGAATGCCGCGAACGCTATCGTGCGTCGCAGCGGCGCGCGGCGGGCGGATAACTTAGGGAGAGAACACCGATGGCTACGGTTGCGAAACCTACTCCTCAGCCGATTGTTCCGCGGATGGCGCCGCGCGAGGACCTCAACCCGTTCCGCATTGCGCAGATCCAGTTTGATCTTGCCGCAGAGTACCTGAAGCTCGATCCCGGGCTGCGGCAGGTGCTGCGGACGCCCAAGCGCGTGCTGGAAGTCTCCATCCCGACGAAGATGGACAACGGGCAGTTGAAGGTCTTCACCGGGTACCGCGTGCAGCACAACATCGCGCGCGGGCCATCCAAGGGCGGCATCCGGTACCATCCCAACGTCACGGTGGACGAAGTGAAGGCGCTGGCGGCGTGGATGACTTGGAAGACAGCCACGGTGAACATCCCCTACGGCGGCGGGAAGGGCGGGGTGATCTGCGATCCAAAGCGGATGTCGAAAAGCGAGCTGGAGCGCATGACGCGGCGATTCGCCAGCGAAATCCTGCCCATCATCGGGCCGGAGCGCGACGTCCCCGCGCCGGACGTCTACACCGACGCGCAGACGATGGCTTGGATCATGGACACCTACTCAATGACAATAGGTTATTCGGCGCTGGGCGTGGTGACCGGAAAGCCGGTCTCCCTGGGCGGGTCGTTAGGGCGAAACGAAGCCACGGCGCGCGGCTGCCTGTTTGTGGTTGAGGAAGCCTGCAAGGTCAAGAAGATGGCGCTGCGCGGCGCCACCGTGGCTATCCAGGGTTTCGGCAACGCGGGCTCCATCGCTGCTCGGCTGTTCGCGGAAAAGAAAGCCAAGGTTGTGGCCATCAGTGACTCGCGCGGCGGGGTGTATAACCCCCGCGGCATCGACCCGCTCAAAGCCATCCGCTACAAAGAGCGCTCCGGCACAGTCGTCGGAATGCCCGGCGCATCGCGCATCTCAAACGACGACCTGCTGACGGCCAAGTGCGACATCCTGATCCCGGCGGCGCTCGAGAACGCGATCACGCTGCACAACGCCGACCAGATCAAGGCGAAGATCGTCGCGGAGTGTGCCAACGGCCCTACCACGCCGCATGCCGATGAAGTCCTGCATCGCAAGGGAATCCTCGTGCTGCCGGATATCCTGGCCAACGCGGGCGGCGTGACGGTTAGCTACTTCGAGTGGGCGCAAGACCTGCAAGGCTACTTCTGGCAGGAAAACGAAGTGAACGGCCGGCTCGAGATGGTGATGAAGCGCGCGTTCAATGACGTCTACGAAACGATGCGCAAGTACCACGCGCATATGCGCGCCGCAGCGTACATCCTCGCCGTGGGGCGCGTTGCGGAGGCCACCCTGGTGCGCGGCCTCTTTCCGTAGGCCCGCGGCAGTGATCCAGCCTTGCTTGGTCTCCGCGCGCCGGGCGCGGCGTAAAATCATCCACAGACGTGCAAGATTCCCCTTGCGTTGCATGGAACAATCCGCGTACATTCCTTTTGCGGGGCTCACTTCGCGGATGAAGTGCAGCCAGCGCCTGTGCCTAGCGCGGAGGGCACGTTGCTTTGAGCAACCACAACAATCATCACAACTCAGCCCCCCCGATTGTCCTCAGCATCGCCGGGTTTGATCCTTGCGCAGGCGCGGGCATTGCCGCCGACCTGAAAACCTTTGCCGCGCACAACTGCTATGGGATCGCCGCGGTGACGGCGCTCACCGTGCAATCCACGCAGGGCGTAAAGAGCGTGCACATCACGCCCGCCGCGATCCTCCGCGCGCAGCTCGATGCGCTCGTCGAAGACATCTCCATCGCCGCGGTGAAGATCGGCATGCTGGGCAACCGCGCCAACGCATCGGTGGTCGCGGAGTTCCTCGATCGCAACCCCTTTGCGCACGTGGTACTCGACCCGGTAGTCAAGCCGAGCTCCGGCGACGCGGATCTGCTGGATGCGGTGGGAGTCAAATTCCTGTCCGAAGAGCTGATGAAGCGCGCCACCGTCATCACGCCGAATATTGACGAGGCCGCCCTGCTGGCGGGCATGGAGATCAAGGACGTGGCGGCGATGGAGGCGGCGGCGAAGAAACTGGTCGAACAGGGCGCGCGCGCCGTGGTGGTCAAGGGCGGCCACATGGAGAAGGCGATTGATGTCCTCTTCGACGGCGTGGAGGTGCTCGCGCTGGGTGGCGACCACATCAAAAGGATGAACACGCACGGCTCTGGCTGCACTTTTGCTTCGGCGATTGCCGCGCAACTCGCCAGCGGCCGGCCGCTCCACGACGCGGTTCTGCTTGCCAAAGCCTACGTCATCAAAGCCATTGAGAAAGGCTACGCCATCGGTAAAGGCCCTGGCCCCCTCGCCCATTTTTACCGCTTCCACCAGGAACCTCCGGCGCGGGGCGTGCACGAGGTTCCGCAGCATGGCATGCATCCTGCCGCCGAGCCCGCCACGCATCGTTGAGCCTCAGCCGCATTTGTAGGATCCTCTCCTCTGATTTCTGCCGATTGTGCGCCTCTGCGTCTCTGCGGTTCATAGAACAACCGATTTGCACCGCAGAGGCGCAGAGCACACAGGGAAAGGACAGGATTGTTTCTTTGGTTTTGGAAGGGCTCGCCCGCTAGCGGCGCCAGACAATGCGGCCGGCCACAATGGTTGCCATCGGCGCTCCGCGGAAGCTGCGGCCATCGAACGGCGTATTGCGCGAGCGGCTCGCCGACTCCACGGCGCGAAACGTCCAGGCGTGTTCGGTGGAGAACAGCGTCAGGTCCGCCGGCTCGCCTGTCGCAATGCGTCGCGTCATTCCGAGCGCACGCGCCGGGCCGGCGGTGAACAGCTCTACCAGGCGCATCAGCGTCATGCGACCCGTGTGCACGAGCTGCTCGAGACCGAGCGCCAGGGCCGTTTCAAATCCGGTTACGCCGAAGGGCGCGCGATCAAACTCCACGTCTTTGAGCGCCGGTTCATGCGGCGCGTGGTCAGTGGCGATGGCATCCACGGTTCCGTCGGTCAATCCGGCCAACAAGGCGTCTCGATCGGAGCGCGAAGCCAGCGGTGGATTCATCTTGAAGCGCGTGTCGTAGGCGAGGTCCTCGTCGATGAGTGTGAAGTGGTGCGGGGTAACCTCGCAAGTGACCGGCAGGCCTCGCTGCTTGGCCCCTCGGACCAGCTCGAGCGAGGCACGCGTGGAAAGATGCGCGACGTGCAGCCGCCCGCCGGTCAATTCGGCCACCTGGACGTCGCGCGCCACGGCGATCGATTCGGTCGCCGCGGGCATGCCGCGCAGCCCCAGGCGGACCGACTGGTTGCCTTCGCGCATTACGGCGCCGGCCGCCAGCGAGGCATCCTCGCAGTGGTCAATCACCGGCAGGTCGAGCGAGCGGCAGTAGTCCATCACCTGACGCAGCAGGCGGGCAGTGGCGATGGGCCGGCCGTCGTCGCTGACGGCGACGATGCCGGCTTGCTTCATCGCCGCAATCTCCGCGAGCTCTTCGCCTTTGCTGCCGCGCGACGCGGCGCCGATGGGCCAAACGCGCACGCTGGCAGCGGCCTGCGCGCGTTCCAGAATGGCGCGCGTCACAGAGGCGTTGTCGTTCACCGGCTTGGTGTTGGGCATGGCGCACACCGCGGTGAAGCCGCCGCGAGCAGCGGCGCGGGTGCCGCTCTCAAGGGTCTCTGAAGGCTCATCGCCGGGCTCGCGCAGGTGGCAGTGCAGGTCAATGAAGCCGGGGGCGACGACCATACCCGTGGCGTCGAACACCTCGGCCGAGGGCGCACTGATAGCAGGCGCTACCTGCGCGATACGATCGCCCTCGAGCAGGACGTCGAGCATCGCGTCTGTCCCGCGCGACGGGTCGAGCACGCGGCCGTTCTTAACGAGCAGCATCGGCGGCATCCTTGGCTTGCGCTGGGGCGACAGCGCTGGACTCGGTCTGGGCACTTCCGATCAGCTCGAACAGCAGGGCCATGCGCACCGCCAGCCCGTTGGTGACCTGTTCGAGCACGCACGATTGCGGGCCATCAGCCACCGCCGGATCGATTTCGAGGCCGCGGATCATCGGCCCAGGGTGAAGCACCAGCGCTTCCGGCCTTGCCAGGCGCAGGCGCTCCGGGGTGAGCTGGTAGAGCAGGATGTACTCCGCGAGCGCGAGCGCGGATTCGTGCTGGCGCTCCTGCTGCACGCGTAAGACGATGATTACGTCGGCGCCTTCGAGCGCCTGTTCGATGCGCGCAACGCGGCGGATGGAGCAGCCGGGCGGTGCCAGGCTCTCGAGCTCCCGGGGCACCCACATGGCTGGACCACACAGCGTAAAGCGGCAGCCGAACTTGCCGAGCAGATGAAGGTTTGAGCGAGCCACGCGGCTATGGAGGATGTCGCCGAGGATGGCGACATTCAGTCCCTCGAGGCTGCCCCGCCGGTCGCGGATCGTCAGCGCGTCGAGCAGCGCCTGCGTGGGATGCTCGTGCGTGCCGTCACCGGCATTGATCACCGGAATCTCCAGCCGCCGGGCCACAAACTCGGCTGCGCCCGACGCACTGTGGCGCATCACGATGCAATCCGGTTTCATTGCGTCGAGCGTGCGCGCCGTATCGAGCAGCGACTCGCCCTTGCGCAGACTCGAGACCTCCGCTTGCAGGTTCATCGTGTCCGAACCCAGGCGCGCCGCAGCGGTCCCGAAGCTGATGCGCGTGCGCGTCGAGGGCTCAAAGAACGCCAGTGCCACAGTCTTGCCGCGCAGTGTGGCCAGCTTCTTGAGCGGATGCCGCTGGATTTCCTGGAAGGGCTTGGATTGGTCCAGCAAAAAGGTGATCTGCTCGACGGCGAGCGGTTCGATGCCCAGCATGTGGTGGAGGCGCTGTGGCACAGGGGTCCCCGGAAAAGTGGTAAGGGCCGCGCCGTCAGGAGACGCGCTCAACGAGCATCACGCGCTCCTCGCGGTCCACCTCGGTCAAGCGGACTTCGATGATTTCGGTGTCGCTGGTCTGCACGTGCCGGCCGACGAAGGAGGCCTCGATGGGCAGCTCGCGGTGGCCGCGGTCGATCAGGACGCACAGCCGGATGCTCTGCGGCCGGCCCAGGTCGAAGAGGCCGTTCATGGCGGCGCGGACCGTGCGACCAGTGTAGAGCACATCGTCGGTCAGGATCAGATCCTTATCGTCCACGGGAAAGGGGATGTCGCTGGATTGCAGCACCGGATGCGGAGCCACTTTGGAAAGATCGTCGCGATAGAGCGTGATATCGAGCGTCCCCACCGGCACCTGAACGCCATCGATGCCGCGCATAGCGCGCACGATGCGTTGCGCCAACGGAACGCCGCGTCGACGGATGCCGATCAGCCCGAGATTTGAAGTGCCGCCGCTCTTCTCCACGATTTCGTGCGCCAGCCGTTGGATGGTGCGGTCGATTTCCGTGGCGGACATTAGCTGCGACTTTTCGACAACGCGCATCGGCGGACATCCTAGCACAGAGCGCCCCGCTCCCGAAGGCTCGGAGTGAAACCGGGCGCCGACCTTTGAAACGGCCCCGCGGCGAGGTGGCTTGAGGGTTCGTGCTACACTCCGTCCGCACCGGAGGGTTCTCCAAACATGCGACGAGTGAGCTACATTGCGGTGCGCCTGTTTTGCGCCCAGCTTCTGCTCCCTGCCTCGGTTCCGGCGCAAGCAGAAAAAGAGCACTCCCGGCCGAAGCTAGTGGTCGTGCTGGTGGTGGATCAGCTACGCGCCGACTACCTTGAGAAGTACAGCGAGCACTGGACCGCCGGGTTGCGGCGTCTGCTGGAGAAGGGCGCATGGTTCCGGCAGGCGGCTTACCCCTACGCGAGCACTCGCACGTGCGTGGGGCACGCCACAATCTCGACGGGCAGCTTCCCGGCGACCCACGGAATTATCAGCAACCTCTGGTGGGACCGCGAACCAGGGAAGATGGTCACTTGCACCGAGGACGCGCAAGCACAGGCAGTCAGCTACGGGCCGGCCGTGAAGGGCGGCGAAAGTGCCGCGCGGCTAGTTGTCCCCACGTTCGCCGATGAGTTGCGCGCGCAGGCCGGCGCGCCCGTTCGCGTGGTCACATTTTCGCTGAAGGCCCGCAGCGCGATCATGCTGGCAGGCCATCGCGCCGATGCCGTCACCTGGCACGACGAGACAACCGGCGCCTGGGTGACTTCTTCAGCTTATGCCAGCGCTCCGGTGGGTTTCCTCCAGCAGTACGTTCGAGCGCACCCTGTGGAGGCTGATTTTGGAAAGTCATGGACCCGCGCCCTGCCCGCCAGCGCCTACTTGTTCGAGGACGCGGCCGCCGGCGAAAGACCTCCTGCGGGGTGGACTTCGACCTTTCCCCATGTTCTCAAAGGGAGCGCGGATAAACCCGATGCGGCTTTCTATGCGCTATGGGAGAGGAGTCCTTTTGCGGACGCCTACCTGGCTCAGATGGCCGCGTCCGCAGTGGACGCGCTGGGACTTGGCAAGGGCCGCGGCACCGATTATCTCGGCGTAAGTTTTTCAACATTCGATTTAGTAGGACACCACTTTGGTCCGTTCAGTCACGAGGTGCAGGACGTCCTCGCGCGCCTGGACGTCGCAATTGGCGGGTTGCTCGATCATTTGGACCGCGCGGTCGGACCGCGAAACTACGTCGTGGCCCTATCGGCCGACCACGGGGTGGCGCCGATTCCTCAGCAGATGACGGCTGCAGGACTGGATGGAGGGCTTGTGGGCACCAGCGATTTGACTGCCGGTGTGCAAAAAGTTCTTGAGACGTCCCTCGGGCCGGGGCAGCACTTGGCGCCTGCATCCGGCAGTGATTTGTACTTCGCGCAGGGCGTTTATGCGAAGCTCGCGGGCGCGCCCGAGGTGATGGAGGCGGTTGTGGGTGCGCTTCTAGCTGCACCGGGTGTCGCCCGGGTGCTGCGCAGCGAGGAGCTTCGCGGGCGAGAAGTTACCGACGATCCAATCTTGCGCGCCACGAGGCTCAGCTACTACGCGGGCCGGAGCGGCGACCTGATCGTGATGCAGAAGCCGTACTGGCTCTTTGGAGTTTCAGCCCACGACCTGGGCTTCGGTCTGAGCACAGACCACGGCTCGCCCTATAACTATGACACACGTGTGCCGGTGATCCTGATGGGTGCGGGAGTTCGGCGCGGCGAATATCAGACAGCCGCGACGCCGGCGGACATAGCGCCGACGCTTGCCTTCCTCTGTGCAATCACACTCGGTCGCAGCGACGGCCGCGTGTTGGTCGAAGCGCTGGCGCCTTCGCGGGCCGAAGCACCAGTGCCCGTTCACTGATTCGGTTTTCCACAGGAGACCTGCCTCGATCCTCTTGCCTGGCGTGCTAGACTACGCGCCATGCCGGGGGAAGTTGACCTGAGCGTGAGTGTGGGCGCTTTGCGCCTTTCCAATCCTGTCCTCGCTGCCAGCGGCACATTTGGCTACGGAATTGAGTTTGCTCACCTGGTGGACCTCGATCGTCTTGGGGGCATAGTGGTAAAAGGTCTTTCCATCCAGCCGATGAACGGCGCGCCCCCTCCGCGGATGTGCGAAACCCCTAGCGGGGTGATGAACGCCGTTGGGTTGCAGAATGTAGGCGTGCGGGCATTTGTCGCCGAGAAGCTGCCGGCGCTTCGGGCGTACCGCACGGCAATAGTCGCCAACGTATTCGGATACACGGTTAATGAATACGTGGAGGTCATCCGCGTGTTGGAAGACGCGGACGGATTAGCGGCCTATGAGTTGAACGTGTCCTGCCCGAATACGGCTCGGGGCGGTATCCATTATGGCAGCGATCCCCAAATGATTGCCGAAGTGGTTTCTGCCGCTCGAAAGGTTGCTCGCCGACCCCTGTGGGTCAAGCTCGCCCCCAATGTGACTGACATCGGAATCCTGGCGCGGGCTGCGGAGGAGGCGGGGGCTGATGTGCTTACCGTCGCGAATACCTATCCAGCGATGAGTGTGGATTTCCGGACACGGCAGTCACGCCTAGGCAGCCTAACGGGTGGGCTATCTGGTCCGGCTATCAAGCCAATCACACTTCGCTTAGTCTATGAGGCCTGCCATGCGGTGAAGCTACCTGTGGTGGGTCTGGGCGGTATCGAGCGGCCGGAAGACGTCTTGGAATACCTAATCGTAGGGGCCTCCGCAGTACAGGTTGGGACGTCAAATTTCGTGGAGCCAACAGCGTGCGTGCGGATTCTGGAGGGTGTCGAGAGGCTCTGTTTATCTGAGAAAGTCTTTAGTATCAGTGGCTTAAAAGATTCTATCAATCATAAGTACCGCTGACACCGGGACTCTGGTAGGATAGACTCTTTGAACCTGACGTGGCATAAAGTACACATTATGCGCAACCGAATCTTCGTAATTTGGGCTGCACTTCGTTGGGTCCTCCTGATGTTCGTGCTTGCGTCAACTCTCCATGCGCCACTCGTGGTGGCTCTTCCAAAACAACCAGTCCTTCCTCTGCGGGTCTGGAAGGGCACAGCTAGCTGGTACGGCTCCAGATTCCATGGGCGACGCACAGCTAACGGCGAGACGTATGATATGTTTGCCTACACCGCTGCCCACCCTACCCTGCCTTTTGGCTCCTTAGTGCGCCTTGTAAATCCGCGCACGGGGAGGAGCCAATTGGTTCGGATAAACGATCGGGGCCCGTTTGTGGATGACCGAGAAATAGACGTGTCCTACGGCGTGGCCCGCCGTTTGGGCATAACAGAGAAGGGTTTAGCGCGCGTTCGGATCGAGCTGCTCGAGGTGCCACCACGCCGCTGAGGAGCGAGGCGAGCCGACGGCTGATTATTGCCCTAGATTTCGACCGCCTGAGTCTTGCTTATAGGTTAGCCCACCGCCTGTCGGGCCTCGCGGATATGTTCAAGATAGGTGGCCAGTTGTTCGCGGCTGAAGGCCCCGCCGCTGTCAGGAAGATAGCCCGCCTAGGGGCGGGCATCTTCCTGGATCTCAAATTCCACGACATTCCCAGTACTGTCGCCGGGGCTGTCTCGGCGGCTGCCGACCTGCCCGGCATTCGCCTTATCAACCTCCATGCGCTGGGCGGCCTTGAGATGATGCGTGCGGCCACCCAAGCCCTCGGGAGGGCCGATAAGCGCTCGGGCAGGCGGGCGAAGCCGAAGCTCCTCGCCGTTACCATCCTAACCAGCCTGGACCGGGCTGCTATGCGGCAAGTGGGCATCGCGTCCTGGCCGCGGACGAGGGCGGTGAAACTTGCCCGGCTGGCGGGGCAAGCTGGGCTCGATGGCGTAGTGGCTTCAGCTCATGAGGTCACTGCCATCCGCCGGGCCTGCGGCAGGGGATTTCTCATTGTCGTGCCGGGTGTCAGGCCGAGCACCCCAACCGGGAAAGCCAAGGGTTCCGACAATGGAGATGACCAGGCGCGCGTGGCCACACCGGGCGAGGCCATCCGTGCCGGGGCTGACTATATAGTGGTTGGGCGGCCGATCACTTCGGCCCCCGATCCCCGGGCTGCCACAGCAGCCATTCTCGAGGAGATAGCGCAAGTCGAACGCCGCCGGATTTGACGCACTAGACTCTCTCCGCTAGCATTCCTTCCTGCCGTGGAGTTGAACCGCCTGGACACTTGCGTGAGCGAACCATTACCTGTCCGGACTCGGCCGATGAAAAACGTCATCGTAGGCACCGCCGGGCACATCGACCACGGAAAGTCGGCGCTGGTCGAGGCGCTGACGGGGACAAACCCAGACCGGCTCGAAGAGGAGAAACGCCGCGGGATCACGATTGACCTTGGATTCGCGTTTCTTGATCTGGGCGATGTGCGCCTGGGCCTAGTAGACGTCCCAGGGCACGAGCGTTTTGTGCGAAACATGCTGGCCGGGGTTGGGGGCATCGATCTGGTCCTTCTCGTCATCGCGGCGGACGAGTCCATCAAGCCGCAAACGCGCGAGCATTTCGATATCTGCCGGCTGCTCCAGATCCGCCGCGGAGTCGTTGCCTTGACCAAGTCTGACTTGGTCGAAGCTGATGTGATCGAGCTGGTGCGGCTGGAAGTTGAGGAGTTCTTGCGTGGCTCGTTTCTGGAGGGCGCGCCGATTGTTTCAGTGAGCGCACGCACGGGCGTGGGGCTAGAGCGGTTGAGGCAGGAGCTGGCCCGGGTGGCGATCGAGGCGCCCGGGAAGGATCCGACAAAGTATTTCCGGCTGCCGATCGATCGCGCATTTGCCATGAAAGGGTTCGGCACAGTGGTGACGGGCACGCTGGTTTCCGGCGCAGTGAAGCCGGAGGACGAAGTCGAATTGTTTCCCGCACGGCGACGTGTCCGCGTCCGGGGCGTGCAGTCAGGCGGCAGGGCAGTAGCCCGCGCCACGGCGGGCCAGCGGACGGCGCTCAACCTGGCCGGAGTGGACTTGGCCGAGGTCGAGCGAGGGATGGTGCTGGCCTCGCCGGGACGATTTGAGGTCAGCCGAAGGCTGGACGCGCGCGTAGAGCTGCTCGGCTCTGCGCGGCGCTTGAAGAACCGCGCCAGAGTTCACTTCCATCAGGGTACGGCCGAAACCGTGGCTGAGGTTATTCTGCTCGATCGGGAGGAGCTTTCCCCGGGTGCCACAGCGCTCGCACAGCTTCGCCTGGACGATCCGGTACTCGTGCTTCCGGGCGACCGGTTTATTCTGCGGCAGTTCTCGCCAGTAGTGACGATCGGAGGCGGCGCGGTGTTAAGCGCGCTGGCGTCGCGCCACCGGCAGCGCGACAGCCAAGTGATCCCGTATCTTTCGACCGTGGAGAGCGGCAATCGCGAGGAGATTCTTGCGGCCATGGCCACGGCGTCATCTGGGGGGCTTGAGCTTGCGCAGATTGTGGCCCGCGCAGGCTGGCTCGAGGCGGAGGTGCGTGAAACGGCCGGCAAGCTCGAGCAGACCGGAGCGCTGCGAGTGGTCAGCCAGCAGCCGTTTGTTGTGGCGTCGGCGGCCAGTCTGGCCGATTGCGTTGGCGCGCTGCGCCGCGAAATCGAAAGTTTCCACCACTCGAATCCTCTGGGCGAGGGCATTTCGAAAGAAGAACTGCGGGGGCGAGCCGCCGGCGATGCGCGCCCGGAGCTTTTCCGCGCGGCGCTCGACGTACTGGTGGCCGGCGGTTCCGTGGCGGTTGCCGGCGACATCGTCAAGCGCGCCGGCCGAACCATCGCCTTACTGCCGGAAGAAGCGCGCGCGAAGGAGCAGATTGAACTGGAGTTCTCGCGTGCGGGGCTGGCTGTACCGGGGCTCAAGGAAGTTCTGGCGAAGTTGCCGGTCGAAGGCCGGCGCGCGCAGAAGCTGCTTCAAATCCTGCTGCGCGAGCAGGTCTTGGTGAAGGTGACCGAGGACTTGGTCTTCCACCGTGCGGCGATTGCGCGCTTGCGCGGACTGCTGGCGGACTACAAGCAGAAAAAAGGCGACCGGCTGCCCATTGCCGCGTTCAAGGAGCTGACAGGCATCACCCGGAAGTATGCCATCCCGTTGCTGGAGCATTTAGACCGCGAACGCGTGACCCGGAGGGTAGGTGACGAGCGCATAATCTTATAAGCAACAGGGGGCTTCCGGTGGGCATCTTTTGATGTAGGCTTGGAGTCTGCCACTCGGTGGCTGAGGAGGATTATCCATGGAAGCTTTGAGCCCCGCACACCTGCTGATCATTCTGCTGATCCTGGTGATCTTCTTCGGTGGACGCAAAATTCCGGAAGTGATGCGCGGGCTGGGAGAAGGCATCCGCAGCTTCAGGGAAGCTCTGCATGGCCCGGAGAAGCCGGCCTCTACACCTTCCGAGGACAAACCCTCCGAGCCGAAGCAGTTAACTTGACCCTTTAGGCGCTTTTTACCTTGTTGACGTAGAGCGGGCCGGAGCCTAGAATCACCTGCAGGGGGTCGTATGTTTGGAAAGCTAGGAGTTCCCGAGCTTTTGCTGATCCTGGCCATTGTGCTGGTATTCTTCGGCGGCCGTAGGATTCCCGACCTTGCGCGCGGGCTGGGAGAAGGCATTCGTAACTTCAAAGAAGGGATGACCGGCGGCCCCGAGAAGCCCGCTGAGAAGCCGACTGAGGAAAAGAAGTAGTCGCAGGTCCGGACGCCTGACAGTTGCCAATTCTCCCCAGGCTTTGTAGCGGGGCACAGAGATCTTGCGTTGGCGTGGCGGCCCAGGTGGCCGCTATGTTTTTCTCTGCTTAAATCCCCTTAAGTTAGGTCCTGCCTCTGTGGTGAGAGGTGTTGGTCTGCCTCCGTAGCAGTCTAAGGCGGCGGGGCACCGGCCTCAGGCTGGTGAGTCTCGTAAATGCTACAAACCGGGGTTTCACCCTTGCCAGCCTAGCTCGCACAGGTGGCGGTAGAGCCGCGCCAAAGGCAAGCCCACCACGTTGAAGTAGCATCCCTCGACTCGCGTCACGTATCTCCCACCACGTCCCTGAATGGCGTACGCCCCGGCCTTATCGAATGGCTCGCCTGTCGCCACATATGCGTCGATCTCTTCATCGGTCAGCGGCGCAAAGGTCACTCGCGTCGTCTCATGCTCGACGCGTGTTACACCGCCGGGCAAGTGAATCAGGAACAGGCCGGTGATGACTTCGTGCGTTCGCCCGCTAAGGCGGCGAAGCATGGCCCGCGCGTCCTGAGCCGATGCCGGCTTGCCGAGCACCTGTCTTCCGCCCAGGCCGTCCGCAACCACTTCAGTATCGGCGCCGAGGACGATGGCCGGGCCGCCAACGGGGAGCAACCGCGCGGCGGCAGAGCGCGCTTTGGCTTCAGCCAAGCGTATGACCAACTCCTCGGGCGACTCGTTTGATCGGGGCGATTCGTCAATATTGGTCGAGACAGCTTCAAACGCAATGCCGGCATCGCGCAGAACCTCTGCGCGCCGCGGGGAGGCCGATGCCAGGATCAGTTTCATGTCACGCGGCGCGAGCTGCGCTCTTGGGTCTTCGGGTTTCGAGGCGGGGAATTGTATCCTCTGCGAGCGGGCGTGATTGCCGAAGCGGCGGCAGCCTCCGCCTCGGTCCACCTGAACAGCCTAGCCAGCCGCACGGGCAGCACTTCCGGATGCCAGTGGAGATACTTCTTGGCGATCACGGCGCGAGCGGTTTCGGGCGCAATCTCTCGCGCGCGCAACACCTGGCGCGGAAAAGCGCGCGCGGTGAGTTCAAACCGGCCCGAGGCCCACGCCGCGGTTTCTTGTTCGGCGCCAAAGTGGACGACCTGCAGCAGACACTGGAGCTCAAGCATGGCGCGTTTGAATCGCACATTGCCGGCCTTGCTGTCCATCTTGCAAGCGTGGCGCAGCTCGAGCGTGGCAAGCGGCCCGTGTTGCTCGAGCGCCTGCCAGATCGCGCGCGCGCCGTGGCTGATGCGTCCCCCGGCGTAGAAGCGTTCGTGGTCACCCGGCGAGGCAGCGGAATCGCGCATGGCGATAAAGTGGGGCAGCAACGCCAGCGAGATAAACGTTCCGCGGCCCTTGAAGTATTTGGCGTAGAACGCGCGGCGCTGCCGGCCGAGATCGTCTTTCCAGTGCCAGATTTTTTCAGTGTACGTATCCCACGTGAGGGGGTAGCGCCGGGCGAGGGCATAGTAGAGCGACGGTAGCGGAAGGTTTTGGACTGGGAAGAGCAAACAGTAGCCCACGGCGTCAATGAATCGGACCGCGTCGGCTGCCGTGCGCACCTTGCGTGGCCAGCGAATTTCGCCTTCGCGGGAAAATTTCACGGCTAAATGGTGACGGATTCCTGATATTCGCCGAAGACTCGCCGCATCGCGTCGGAGATTTCGCCCACGGTGGCGTAGGCCTCGACGGCGGCCTGGATGGCCGGCACCAGGTTTTCTGAGGACCGCGCGCGGGTCTCCACGGCCGCGAGCGCGCTCTGTACTTTGGCGTGATCGCGGCGGGCGCGCCGCGCCTGAACCCGCGATACCTGCGCCCGCTCAATCTCCGGGTCGATCCGCAGGATGGGGATGGGCCTCTCTTCTTCGGCCACGAACTGATTGACGCCAACCACGACTTGCTCGCCGCGCTCGACAGCCTGCTGGTATTCATAGGCCGCCTTCTGGATTTCCGATTGCACGTAGCCGATTTCGATCGCGCGCAGCATGCCGC
>Ga0209158_1001202_pt1 | contig 17513 bp, 14 predicted proteins | sample GraSoiAngelo_140_FD_185897 | JGI IMG/M metagenome (GOLD analysis project Ga0209158, IMG submission 185897) | Grasslands soil microbial communities from the Angelo Coastal Reserve, California, USA - 14_0929_12_30cm (SPAdes) (version 2) | ecosystem: Environmental > Terrestrial > Soil > Grasslands ...
CACGAACGTCCCGCTGCCCTGCCGCATCTCCACGAAGCCGTCGGTTTCTAGGTCGCGGTAGGCTTGGACGACCGTGGCGGGGTTGACGCGGAGCTGCGCCGCGAGATGCCGCACCGAGGGCAGTGGCGTGGCAGGACGCAGCTCCCCGGCCGCGATGCCAACCCTGATGCGATTGGCTATCTGAGCGTACAGGGGCGTGGGGCTGCGAGCGTCCAAGTGTTCGAACACGATCAGGCTACGTGTATCATTGTTGCGATACAGTGATACAATCACGCACGGCTGTCAATAGCTTTCTGCCGGGCCGGGGAGTGGCGATTGCAATGCAAGTTGTTTATTTTCAAGTCACTGAATCGCGCGGCCGGGTAGGGATGGCGTCAAGTCAATCCGGCAGCGCCTGGCCAGCCTGGCCGAAAGCCGGGACTCGCAGCAGGCGCGCCGAGATGGAGCTTGACCGACCCTCCTAGAAACGTCCCGCCGCGCACGACCTTCACTGGCGACGCATAACACGATTCCGCATTGCACACCTGTCGCCTCGGCTGAGGCGCCCGGATTCGGGCTCCTCGGCGACCACCGTCCTCGCCCCTGCCAACCCCGTGCGTCCGGCCGTGTGACGGTCCGACGTGGGGGGCGCGCGCGGCGCGGGCAACGGGAGCAAGACACAACTACATGACACCGCAGCCGCAAGCCCATTTGCCACGACCGGTTCACCACGAACCCCCCGCCCACGCACCCAACGCGGCCCTGATGATCGATTTCGACAACGTGACGATGGGGATCCGCTCGGATCTCCAATCGGAGCTGCGGCGCCTGCTGCAGTCGGACATCATCAAGGGGAAGGTGGCCGTACAGCGCGCCTACGCCGATTGGCGCCGCTACCCGCAATACATCGTCCCGCTCGCGGAGTCCTCGATCGACATGATCTGGGCGCCGGCATACGGGTCCAACAAGAAGAACGCGACCGACATCCGGCTCGCGGTCGACGCCCTGGAGCTGGTGTTCACACGGCCCGAGATCGGCACGTTCATCCTGCTGTCGGGCGATTCGGACTTCTCCTCCCTGGTCTTGAAGCTCAAGGAATACGGGAAGTACGTCATCGGCGTGGGGATCCGCGAATCGTCGAGCGACCTGCTGATCCAGAACTGCGACGAGTACTACTCCTACAACGAGCTCGCCGGGCTCACCAAGGAGAGCGACGTCACGCACGAGCGCCACGACCCGTGGGAGCTCGTGGTCGAGGCCGTGAAGCAGATGACCGCGCATAACGACGTGATGCGCTCCGACCGGCTCAAACAGGTCATGCAAGAAATCGACCCGGGGTTCAACGAGAAGGACGTGGGATTCTCCCGCTTCTCGAAGTTCGTGGTCGAGGCCGCCCATAAGGGCTTGATCAACCTCACCAAGCTCGACAACGGACAGTACGAGATCGCCCTCGGTCCGGGCGTGCCGGGCGCCGCGGCGCAGCCGGCAGGAATCGCCAGTCCCGATCGGGCACGCGAGCGCTCCGAAGGGCGCGGCCGCGGCCGGGGCCGCCGGGGGGGTGGTGCGGGCCGCAGTGAGCGTGAGGCACGAGAAGAGGCCGCGCCGGCAGCGGCGGACGAGCCCGCTCCTGAGGTCGTGCCCGAGCAGCGCCGCGGCGCATTCTCGCTGGACGGGGCTTTCGGCGTGATCAAACAGGCCCTGGGCCGCCTGGGGGGCGAGGCCCGCCCGGTGAGCGCCGAAGAGCTCGGCGAGGCCATGGCCGAAATCAAAGGCGACGCCGAGCCCGTGGAGCCCGCGCAGGTGCAGAAACTGCTGCGTCAGGCTCACGACCGGGAGCTGATCGATCTCGCCAAGCAGGACGACGGCGCCTACACGGTCAAGGTGCGCGAGACCGCGCCCGCCCCGCCACGCGCCGAGCCGGCGGCGGTCACAGACGCCGACGAAGCGCTCGATCCTCCCATGCCCGAATCGTCCGCGCCGCCGTCGATGCGACCCGGTGCGGCCCCGGTCGGCGGTATTCCTTCACGCAGCGCGCGGTTTCGCCGCGGGTCGCGGGGTCCGCGCCTTGCTCCACCCGACCTTCCCAAGATCGGCGTCGTCGAGGTCGACCCCAACTTCAAGCCCCGGATCGAGCTGGTACCGCCCAAACCGGTCGAGCTCGAGCCCCAGCGGGGAGACGTCACGCCAGCCGAGTTCCCTCCTCGGGGGGAAGACCGTCCCGAGCGGGGCGGGCGGGGACGTGGTGGCAGAGGAGGCAGTCGCGGCGGCAATGTCGGCGCGCGGGGCGAGGGGGGGGGCGAGCGCGTCGAGTCGGGTGAGCGGCCGGAGCGCGGGGAGCGCGGGGAGCGCGGCGGCCGCGGTCGCCGCGGTGGTCGGGGACGTGGTGGTCGGGGTCGGGGAGGGAACGGCGGCGAGCGGGGACAGCCGCGCGACAGCGAGCAGCCGCGGGCGTCGCTGCCCGAGCCCGCGCCGCCGCCGCCTCCTCCGCCCTCGCCCAAGCTCCCGGCGCCCGAGCCGGACGATGCCGGGGGCGAGTCGTTCTGGTCCAAGGTGAAGCGCGGGCTCACCGGCGGTCCGTGAGCGGCAGAGCCCTGCCGGCGTCGTTCTACGCGCGACCTACTCCTGTGGTCGCGCGTAGGCTTTTGGGACATGTGCTCGTAAGCGACGTCGGTGGCCGCCGCACCGCCGGCCGGATCGTCGAGACCGAAGCGTACCTCGGCGCGGATGACCCTGCGAGCCACGGCTACCGGGCGCGGCGCACCCGGCGCAATGCGAGCATGTTCGAGCGACCGGGCACCGCGTACGTGTACTTCACCTACGGTATGCACTGGTGCCTGAATGCCGTCACGGAGCGTGAAGGAATTCCGGCCGCGGTCCTGATCCGGGCGCTCGAGCCGCTCGACGGGCTCCCGACCATGCGCCGTCGGCGGCGCAACGCTCCGGACCGGGAGCTGTGCTCCGGTCCGGCCAAGCTGTGCCAGGCGCTGGGTGTCACCGGCCGTGAGGACGGCGCGCCGCTCACGCGGGGCCGGCTGCGGATCGTGCGCCAGGGGAGCCGCCAGCGATACGCCATCATCGTGACACCCCGGATCGGCATTACCCGGGCGGTCGACTGGCCGCTGCGGTTCCTGATCGAAGGCTCGCCGTGGGTCTCCCGCTAGGACTGCTGCTCGTGCTCCAGCAACCCATCGTCGTGGACGGCCACATCGACACGCCGCAGCGCATGCTCGACATGAAGACCGACATCACGGCGCGCCTTCCGGACGGGCACGTCGACGTGCCGCGCATGAAACAGGGGGGGCTCACGGCGGCGTTCTTCTCCATCTGGGTCGACGCCCGCTACGGTCCCGGAACCGCGTTCCGGCGGGCGCTCGATCTGATCGGCGCGGTGCGGGCCCTCGCGGACACCAACCCCGAAGTGGAGCTCGCGACATCGGCGGACCAGGTGCGGGCGGCGGCGGCGCGGGGGCATGTGGCCGCCCTCATGGGAGTCGAAGGCGGGCACGCGATCGAGAATTCACTGGAGAAGCTCGACTCGCTGTACCGGCTGGGTGTGCGCTACATGACCCTCACGTGGAACAACGGGAACGATTGGGCGGGCTCGTCCGCCGACGCGGACCGCCACGGCGGACTTACCCCGCTCGGCCGTCGCGTGGTGCGGCGCATGAACGAGCTGGGGATGCTGGTGGACGTGTCGCACGTGTCCGACCAGACGTTCTGGGACGTCATCGCCACGAGCACGCGGCCGGTGATCGCCTCACACTCCTCCTGCCGCGCGCTCGCGCATCATCCGCGCAATCTTTCGGACGACCAGCTGCGGGCCATCGCCAAGAACGGCGGCGTGGTGGGGATCAACTTCTATCCCGTGTTCCTGGACGAGCACTTCAGGCAGCAGTATGAGGAGCTCCGCCGGCGGCTCAAGCCCGAGACAGACGCCATCCGGGCCCGCTACCGCGGCCACCCGGGTGAGTCGGCGTTCGAAGTCGACAAGTTCGTGGGCGAGCGGGCCGAGAGTCTCGACGTGCCGACGATCGATCGGCTGTTGGACCACATCGACCATGCAGTGCAGGTCATGGGGATCGACCACGTGGGCCTGGGCAGCGACTTCGACGGGATCAGCGTACTGCCGCGGCCCTTGAAGGACGCGGCGTCCTTGCCCGAGCTGGTGCGTGCCCTGGAAGCGCGCGGCTACTCGGGCGAGGCGCTGCGCAAGATCCTGGGCGAGAACTTTCTCCGGGTGCTTACTGCCGGTCCGTGATCCCTTCCTTGGCGCTCCCGAAGGAGTAGCGGACGCCGCCCTGGAACGTGTGGGTGGTCCCCTGGATCAGGAAGCTCGCCGCCGACGACGTCAGGATGTAGTGGCCGAACAGCGCAAGCCGACCCTGCTTGATGTCGATCCCGCCCATCCACCAGAAGAACGCCTTCGTGGCCGCGTTGTCTGCTGCGTCCTGCAGCGCGGCTTCCTGGGCGAGGCTGCCGGCGCACGTCGCGCAACTGGCCTGGACGTTGAGCGCTTCCATGATCGCGAACCCGCCGCCCGCGAACGGCTCGACTCGCAGCTGCGCCGGGAACGCGAGCACGCCCACCATGATGCGCCGCAGGTTGTTGAACTGGACGTTCCCCGGACTAGCGGTCCCGCTCGGCTCGATGAACGTCACGTGCCGGGGCGAGAGGAAGAACGACTGCTCGTAGGCCGCGTACAAGGCGGTGCGCCTGCCGGTGATCAGCCAGTGCCCCCCGAACGTCGGCTCGAAAGAGTAGCTGTCGTAGTTAGTCCGAAAGACCATGAGGCCGCCCTGGCCGCCCCAGTACCACTTGTGCTGCCAATCGCTGCTGCGTCGCTCGTACGTGGGACCGCCGCGCGGTTCGGCTTCGGGGACCTTGCCGCCGGCCGCGATGATCGAATCACGTCGTTGCTTGGGGATCTCCGGATAGATCTTCTCACGACGGCTGGGACCGAGGAAAAGGGACAGCCCCGCCGACCCGACGACCTGGCCAGCCCAGCTTCCGGTGGGCGACTGGGTCTTGGGGGCATAGTGGGCGCCCGCCTCGAGCCGCAGGGCCGCCCGGTCGGAGATGTAGATCCGATCGCCGATGGCACCGTGCGCGCCGGCGTCCCGAAACCCCCCCACGCCGGTGCTGTTGAAGTCCATCGCCGAGTAGCCGCCCAGAACGTAGAAGCTCTTCTCGGAGCCGAAGTTCAGCACCAGGCTACCGGAGGCGAACCACACCGGCAGCGTCGCCGTGCTCCCCGTCGCGTGGGGCTTCTGGTACAGGCCGTCTCCCTCGATTCCGAGCCAGTCAGTGATCCAGAAGGCGAGCCTGCCGCCGCCGCCAATGGTGTTGTCGAGCAGAAAGGCCCGGTCGAACCGGGTGTATGAGGCGTACGCGCCGATCTCGAACTGGTGCGCGTGCTGCGCGCTCAAGGTCGCGGCCCCGCCGAGCAGCAGAACCCCCATCACCGTGGCTACCCGCATGAGACGACTCCTCGTGCGCGTTGGCGTCCAAAAAACGACCCCCAAAATAGGGAGTTCGGCCGGAAAACGCGATACCCCTTCGGCTTAAGCCTCTGAACCTTGAAAGTACTTGAAGGTCGGGTGGGGCCTCAGCCACGAAATACCGAAGATATCCCGAAAATCGAGGAGCTTATTTGGGACCGACGAAGAACGACATCCCCACAGTCCCAAAGATGTGCAATATCTCGTCCTGACTGCTGAAGCCGGCACCGGGGCCGCGGTAATAGGCTCGGGCTTCAAGCCGCACCGCCGCATGTTCGCCGGCGAAGAACACCCGTGCGCCGAGCCCGGTGTGAAGGGCGTTCAGATCGGAAGCGTCTCGGCCGCTCGGTCCCATGTGGAGACGCGAATAGCCGCCCAGGACGTAGAGCGGGCCTGAGCTGAGGACGAGGCTCGCGCTCGCGAACGTGGTCGTGGTGCTCCCCACGCCGCTCACCGTCGAGCGCGGCTGAGCTACGTCGCCGTCCACCTCGAGGCTGAAGTGGTCGCCCAGAAAGACGCCGAGCCAGCCGCCCGCACCGAACTGGTTGTCGAGCTGGAAACGGCTGTCGTACCGATTGTAGCTCGCGAACCCGCCGATCTCGATCTGGCCGCCATGCTGGGCACAGAGGCATCGAGCCCCGCCGGCCAAGAGCACCGCAATGACAGTGAGCGCCCGCATGGGAGGACTCCCGTGAGTATGGTTGGACGTGGGCGCCCCCCAAGATAGGCGTTTCTGCGTCTGGTCAAGCCTCGTTACACAATGAACCACTCCGGAAACGGCGATGCGTTCACAGCAGCCCCAGCTTGCCGCCCACCCGTTTGAATGCCGCCAGGGCGAAGTCCAGGTCGTCCCGGGTGTGGGCGGCCGAGAGCTGACACCGAATCCGGGCGTGCCCCTGGGGGACGACGGGGTAGCCGAACCCCGTGACGAACACCCCCTCGTCGAGCAGCAGCTCGCTCATGCGGATCGCCTTGGCCGTCTCGCCGAGCATGACCGGGACGATGGGGGTTTCTCCGGGAAGCGGCTTGAAGCCCAGGGCGATGAGCCGCTCGCGGAAATAGCGGGCGTTGTCGTGCAGCCGGGTGACGAGCTCGGGGTGACGCTCGAGGTGGCGCACTGCCGCGAGCGCGCTCCCGGCGACGGTAGGCGGGAGGGCGTTGGAAAAGAGCTGGGGCCGCGAGCGCTGGGTGAGATAGTCGGCGAGGGGCGCCGGGCCCGCAGTGAATCCCCCGGCCGCGCCGCCCAGTGCTTTCCCGAGCGTCGAGGTGATGATGTCGACGTCGCCTACCATATCGTAGTGCTCGGCGGTGCCGCGGCCCTGTTTCCCCAGCACGCCGGTCGCATGGGAGTCGTCCATGGCGACCACGGCGCCGTACCTGCGCGCCAGGGCGACGATGTCCGGTAGTTTGGCGATGTCGCCTTCCATCGAGAACACGCCGTCCGTGAAGATCAGCTTTAGAGGGGAGGCCGTGGCGGCCCGCAGCTTCTCCTCGAGGTCCGTCATGTCGGAGTGCCGGTACACCGCCGTCTGGCACTTCGTGCTGGTCTTGGCGAGGCGGACCGCGTCGATGATGGACGCGTGATTCAGCTGGTCGGAGATGACGATGTCTTGCTCACCGAGCAGCGTGGGGACGAGCCCCTCGTTCGCGTTCCAGCAGCTGACGTAGGTGAGGGACGACTCACAGCCGACGAAGCGCGCGAGCGCCTGCTCCAGCTCGCGGTGAATGGTGAACGTGCCGCAGATGAAGCGCACCGACCCCGTTCCGGCCCCGAACTGGTCGAGGGCGCGCCTCCCCGCGGCAACGACCTCCGGCTCGTTGCACAAGCCGAGGTAGTTGTTGGAGGAGAGGATCACGACCTCACCGCGCCCTTCCATCCTGCTCCGGGCGCCTTGCGGTCCTTCGAGGTGGTTGAGGCGCTTGTAGACGCCTTGCTGCTTGAACTGCTCGAGCTCGGCCTCGAGCCGGGCGGCGAAGCTCACGCGATCTCCAAGATGATCTTGCCCGCGTCGCCCGAGCGGATGGCGGCGATGGCCTCGTCGATTTTGGCGAGTGGAAACTGGTGCGTGATCACGGGCCGGGGGTCGACCAGCCCCGCCGAGAGATAGCGACGCATCTGGTTCCACGTCTCGTACATCTTGCGGCCGATCACGCCGTACACCGTGATGCCCTTGAAGATGATCTCATTGGCGAAGTCGACCGGGACCTGGCCGTCGGGGATGCCCAGCAGCTGGACCCGTCCGCCCAGGCGCACCGCCGCGAAGGCCTGGTGCAGGGCCGACGGCACGCCCGACATCTCGCACACCACGTCGGCGCCCTCGCCCCCGGTCTCGGCCAGCACGGAGCGCACCACGTCGTCCCGCGTGGCGTCGATCGTCACGTGGGCGCCCATCTGCTTCGCCAGCGCCAGCCGCTTGGCGTTCACATCGGAGGCGATCACTTTGGCCGCCCCCGCCGCCCGGGCGATGCCTACGGCGAAGCAGCCGATGGGACCGCAGCCCACGACGAACACGGTGCTGCCGGGGATGTCCGCGGTCAGCACCGTGTGAAACGCGTTGCCCATTGGGTCCATCACGGCGCCCACGGTGGTGGGAATGCCGTCGAGCGGCAGCACGTTGGTGGCGGGCATGGTGATGTACTCGGCGAACGCGCCGTCGCGATCCACGCCGATGATGCGGGTGTTCTTGCAGATGTGGCCGTTGCCGGTGCGGCACTGGAGACAGTGTCCGCACACGATGTGCCCCTCGGCGGTGACGAGCTGGCCGGTCCGGAGCCCCGCCACCCCCCCGCCCACCGCGACGATCTCCCCGGCGAACTCATGTCCCACCACCAGAGGTGGTCGCAGGCGGCCTTGCGCCCACGCATTCCAGTCGGCGATGTGCAGATCGGTGCCGCACACACCGGCGTGACGCACGGCGATCAGCACGTCGGCCGGGCCGGGAGACGGCTTGGGCACCGTCGTGACCTTGAGGCCGGGGGCGCGTTTCTCTTTGACGATGGCTTGCATCAGGGCCGGGAAAGGGGAAACGGGAAAGGTTCAAAAAATGGATCGCGTGAATCCCCCGTCCACCTGCAGCACGGCGCCGGTAATATAACTGGCGCGTTCCGACACGAGGAACGCGACCGCCGCTGCCAGCTCCTCGGTGCGGCCCATCCGCGCCATGGGAATGCCGGCAACTATCTCTCGCATCACGTCCTGGGCCGCTCGCTGCTCCCGCCGGGCGCGCGTCTCCGTCAGCTCCGCGATGCGCTCCGTCGCGATGAAACCGGGGTTTACGACATTGACCGTGATGCCGTCGGTAGCCACCTCGTCCGCCAGCGCCTTCGCGAACCCCAGCACGCCGGCGCGGGCCGTGGTTGACAGGATCAGGCCGGGCAGCGGCTGCTTGGCGGCGACCGAGGCCAGGCACACGATCCGCCCCCACTGCAGCTTGCGCATGAGCGGCACCGCCGCGCGGCAGAGGTGGACCACGGAGAGCAGGTTGAGCTCGACGGCACGGTCGAACGCCTCGGCGCTCTGGTGGCTGAACGGGGCGGCGGGCGGGCCGCCCGCGTTGCAGAACAGCACGTCGAGCCGGCCCAAGTCGTGGTGCACCCGTTCCACCAGGGATTCGGCCTGAGCCGGGACGCCGACGTCCGCCGCGAACGGTGTGACGTGCTGGTCCGTCTCCGCCGTGAGCTGCTCTGCCGCGCGCGCGACCGTTTCGTCGTGGCGTCCGTTGACCGCTACCCGGGCCCCCTCGTGCGCCAAGGTCTTCGCGACGGCGCGACCCAGACCCTGGGTGCTGCCGCACACCAACGCCACGCGCCCGGCGAGACCGAGATCCAAGGGGACGGTTAGTCTGCGACGGCGACGTGGGCCGGCTCGAGCCGCACGGCGCAGCACTTGAGCTCGGCCATCTTGGCGTAGGGATCGAGCACGGGGTTGGTGAGGAGGTTCGCCGCCGCTTCGCGGAAGTGGAAGGGGACGAACACCTGCCCCCGCGCGACGCGCTCCGAAATGCGGCACGAGCTCACCATCGCATTGCGGCGCGACGTGAGCCGCACCAGATCACCGTCCTCCAGGCCCAGCTGGGCGGCATCGTCCGGGTGAATCTCGACGACGGGCGTCGGCTCCCGCTGATCGAGCCCCGAGGCGCGCCGGGTCATCGTGCCGGTGTGCCAGTGGTACAGCTGCCGGCCGGTATTCATGACGAAGGAGTACTCTTCGTCGGGCAGCTCGACGGGAGGGGCGTACTCGACGGGCACGAGCGTGCCCTTGCCGTCGGCGGTCGGGAAGCGCTCGTCGAACAAGAACGCGGTGCCCGCGTGCGCGGGCGTCGGCACCGGGTACTGCAGACCCGCTCCCTCGAGCCGGGGGTATGTCACCCCTCTCCAAGACGGCGTCACCGTGACGATCTCGCCCATGACGGCTTCCGCCGTCGGGAACGTGGTCGCCAAGCCCAGGCGGTTGGACAGCTCGATCAGGATGTCGAGATCGCGGCGCGCGTCGCCTGGAGGGTCCACCGCCCGGTGCGCCAGCTGGACCCGTCGCTCCGTGTTCACGAAGGTGCCGGTTTTCTCCGCGAAGCTCGAGCCGGGGAGTACCACGTCGGCGTAGCGCGCGGTCTCCGTGAGGAACAGGTCGTGCACGACCAGGAATTCGAGCTCGCGGAACCAGTGCTCGGCGTGCGCGATGTCGGGATCGGAGATGATGGGGTTCTCACCCATGATGTACATCCCGCGAACCCCGCTCTCCTCTTTCACGATCTCCGTGACCATGAGCCCCTCCTTGAGCGAGAGAGACTCCTCGGGCACGCCCCACGCCTTGGCGTATTCCGCCCTGATGCTGGGATCCTTCACGGAGCGGTAATCGGTGTACACGAAGGGGATCGCCCCGACGTCCGAAGCGCCCTGCACGTTGTTCTGGCCGCGCACGGGCATCATCGCCGCGCCCCAGCGACCGATCATGCCGCAGCCGAGCATCAGGTTGAGGAGCGAGGTGACGAGGTCGGTGCCGTTGGCGTGTTGGGTGAGGCCCATCGCCCACAGGGTGCTGGTGTTGGGCCCGCGCGCGTAGATCTCGGCTGCCTCGCGGATGCGGTCGGCCGGCACGCCGGTGATCTTCGCCGCCACCTCGGGCGTCATGGCCCGCACCGCCTCGCGCACTTTGTCGAACCCGTGCGTCCGCCCCGCGATGAACTCCTTGGCGTCGAGCCCGCTCGTGATCACGTGGTTGAGCATCGCGTTGAACAGCGCCACGTCGGTGCCGGGCTGCATCTGGAGGTGAACGTCGGCCCGCGCGGCGAGCTCGGTCTTGCGTGGATCGGCCACGATGAGCGTCGCGCCCCGCTCGTGGGCGCGCTTGATCGCCGCCCCGAAGACGGGGTGCGACTCCGTGGTGTTCGCCCCCGCGATGAAGATGACGTCCGCCGCGTGCTCCACCTCGCGCATCGAGCCCGAAGCCGCGGAGGTGTTCAGGGCTCGCTGCATCGCCGCCACCGAGGTCGAGTGGCACAGGCGGGTGCAGTGATCGATGTTGTTGGTCCCGAGCGCGGCACGGAACAGCCGCATGAGGAGGTAGTTCTCCTCGTTCGAGCACTTGGCCGACGAGAAGCACGCGAGGGCGTCGCCGCCGCGCTGGCGCTTGATGCGCATCAGCTCCTGGGCCGTGAGCTCCATCGCCTCGTCCCAGGTGGCCTCGCGGAAGGGCTCGTACCAGGCAGGCGGCGTCGCCACGCGGTCGCGAGTGTCCAGGTCCAGCCGCTCGAGCAGCGGCAGATCGCGCACGGCCTTGCCAACGGCGCGCGGTGGTCCTGCCGGCTTCGCGTTCCGGCCCTCCCCCTCGATCGTTTGCCACGGACCGCCGCGACGCTCCACGCCCGTCGGTCCGCGCCACACCCAGTGGCCGCTCTCCTTGTGCCAGCCCCGCCGGATCAGCGGCCTGGTGAGTCGGTCGTGATGTTGGGGGAAATCGTAGCCGAACCGGCCCTTCACGCACGTCGAGCCCTGGTTCGGGGTGTCGAGCTCGATGTCGGGTGAGGTGACGCGCATGATCTTGTCGCCCGCGACGTGCAGGTCCACCTGACACCCGACGCCGCAGTAGGGGCACACCGAGCGGACGGTGCGCTCCGGCTGGCGGATTTGCTCCGGGGCGAACCGCTCCTGCGGCATCACCTCGAAAATGGCGCCGGTGGGGCACACCCGGACGCACTCACCGCACCAGGTACATCCCGCCTTGTCGGGATCGCCGTCCGCGCCTACGATGATTTCCGCGTGCTCGCCCCGCTGCGCCACGTCCAGCACGCCGACCACCTGGATGTCCTCGCACGCGCGGACGCAGCGTGTGCAGAGGATGCAGGTGCTCATGTCGTGCCGGATCATCGGGTCGCCGGGGCGCTCGTCGCCATGGCGCAGCGCCAAGTCCCGCGCCCCGAGCGCGGTGGGCGCGACGCCGTAGCGCACCACGTAGCGCTCGAACTCGCTGCGGGGCGCGGCGCGGCCGCCGTCTAGCAGGTGATCTCCGGGATAGCGCTCGAGCAAGAGGCGGAGCACCCCCTTGCGGTTCTCGACCGCAGCACGGGATTCGGTGTGCACCACCATCCCGTCCGCCACCTTGGTCGCACAGGCCGGCAGCAGCTTCGCCTGGCCCTCGACCGAGACGAGGCAGATCCGGCAGTTGCCGACAATCGGCAGCTTGGGATACCAGCACAGGGTAGGGATGTCGACGATCCCAGCGGCGCGGGCGGCGTCGAGGATCGTCTGCTCCGGGTCGGCCGTGACCCGGTGACCGTTGACGGTGAGCGTGGCCATCGGGGCTAAGGTTACCCGCCCTAGCGGCCGGCTACCAGCCGTCTGGGCCTGAAACAGCCCGGGCCGGCGAGGAGGCCGGCCCAGGGATGCTCAGTCGAGGTGTTCGGGGAGGTGGCGGTGCGTGTGGTCGCCCGCTTCACCTTCGTCCGTGAACCAGCAGTAGGCCCAGATCTTCGCGGGGCGCAGGATCCGCCGGCCCGCCCGCAGGATGATGCCGATTGGCTCGTCGTCGAGGACGAGAGGCAAGCTTGTCATGACCGTTCCACGTTGCAGGTTACACGTTGCACGAGGCAAAGGGCTTGCCGCTGGCCCTTTCGTGCAACTTGGCGTCCTGCAACGTGTAAGGTGCGGGGTGGTACGGCGGGTTGGTCACTCCGACACGTGTAAGGCCGTGTCCAGTTGACGCTCGGGCTTGGTCGCCGTGAAGCCGGCGCCCGCCTTGATACGACGGCGCCGCACGATCTCCCAGCCTCTGTATTGCGCCTGCAGCGCTTCCGAGGCGAGCGGAATGACCTCGCTGGCCGTGGGGCTGGGCAGGACCACGTGTACGCCGCCCGGACGGGTGCGCGACTGGAGCTCCGCCACGACCCCGTTGCGATCGCGCGCTCGCGCGGGCGCGAGGGCGGCGGGATCGATCACCACGACGCTGGGCGCCACGTCCGGAAACCAGCCGCCGAACGTGACGACGAGGGCTTGCAAGCGCCCGGCCAGCTGCTCGGTGACGGCCCGGCTCTCGGCACCCTCGATCGCGGCCAGGTCCTGGTCGAGTAGGAACACCTCCGCGTCGTGGGCCGCGATGAACAGGGCGGCGGGGAGCGCTGCCGCGCCGATCACCACGCCGACGTCACCGGGCTCGAGGCGGCGCACCGAGCTCACGAGCGGTCCGTCCGGCTCGAGGCCCCAGTGCGTGGGCGCCCGCTGCGCGGCCCGCAGGGCGCGGTGTTTCTGACGCCAGCGCGGGAACGCGGGGAGCCGCAGCCGGCGCGCGATGATGCGGTCCACGTGCTCGAGCAGCAGCACCTCGGTGAGCAGATACTGCCCCGCCGCACTCTCTTCCAGCTCGCGGACGGCTTCGTCCCCGATCTCGAGCAGCTCCTCGCGGGCCAGGGTGTTCTTGTATTCCTCGATGCGCTGCAGCAGGAACTCGTGGTACTCCTGCTTGAGGGAGCGCGGCGGCCGGCGCGCCGTGGGCGACTGGTGCTCCCCGGACAGGCTCAGCATGGCTCCACGTGCACGGTGACCTCGTGCAGCCGCAGGTCGCGCTTGAGCCGCTCTTCCACCTGGTCGGCGATCGCGTGGGCGGACTCGACGTCCGCGTGGCGATCGACGCACACCGTGACCTCGGCGTAGCGCAGGTCGGAGGGACCGCGTGACCGGATGCTGTAGGCGCTCTTCACGCCGGGGACCGCCTGGGCGGCGTCCTGGATGTCGCGTGTGGGAATGGCGCGCTCGTCCACCAGTACCGGCACGGTGCGCGCCAGGATGCGGTAGGCCACGAAGACGATCACCAGCGCCACGACGATCGCGACCGCCGAGTCCGCCCACCACCATCCCTGGCGCATGAGCAGGACACTCACCACGACGCCGACCGTGACGAAGACGTCGGCGCGCGTATGCGCCGCGTCGGCCACCAGCAGCTCGCTGCCGAGCTCGGTGCCGCGGCGGTGCTCGTACCAGGTGATCAGCACGTTCACGCCGAGCGTGAGCACGAGCAGCGCCAGCTGCCAGTCGCTCACGTCGACGCGATGGGTGCCGCTCACGAGATGGTTGACCCCCCCCCGCACCAGCTCGAAGCAGGTGATCGACAGGAATCCGACGATGGCGAGCGCGCCGAGCGTCTCGAACTTGCCGTGGCCATAGGGGTGGTCCTCATCGGGCTCCTTGGCTGCCACGCGAATCACGATCAGCGCGAGCACGTTGTTCAGCGCGTCCACACAGGAATCCACCGCGCCACCGAGGATGGCGAGCGACCCGGACGCGAATCCCACCCAGAGCTTCACCCCCACGACCGCCAGGTTGGCGAACAGGAGGCCGATGAACACTCGGCGGACGAGGGTGGACGCCGGCATGGACAGGAATGCAAGGTTGTAACGGACAGCGGTTTAGTCAACGGGGAGCTAGTCTACGGCTCGCAGGAGAGCACCCTTCAAGTAGCCCGTCTCCGGGACGTTGACGAGCTCCGGGTGGTCTCGCCCCGCGCCCGTGACGGCGAGGAGCTGGAGGCGGGTCCCTGAGTCCCGGGCCGCGTCGGCCACCATCTCGAGGAAGACCGACCGGTTCACGTGGTAGGAACAGGAGCACGTGAACAGCACACCGCCCGTCGCCAGCAGCCGCATGGCGCGCAGGTTGATCTCCTTGTAGCCGGCGAGGGCGCGCACCAGGCTCTGCTTGGACTTGGCGAACGCGGGCGGATCGAGCACCACGGTGTCGAAGCGCTCGTCGCGGCGCTCCAGCTCGCGCAGCACGTCGAACGCGTTGGCCTCGCGCCAGGTGATGTTGGTGAGTCCATTGAGGATCGCGTTCTCTTGTCCCCGGGCGAGCGCCTCCGCGCTCGAGTCGATCGCCACCACCCCGATCGCCCGGCGCGCGAGGTGCAGCGCGAACGAGCCGTGGTAGGTGAACAGGTCGAGCGCCCGGCCCGGGCCCGCGTGCTCGCCCACCAGCACGCGGTTCTCCCGCTGGTCGAGGAACGCCCCGGTTTTCTGTCCGTCGTGGGGGGCGGCCCGATACCGGATCCCGTGCTCCTCCACCTCGACGGTGGCCGGCACCACCCCCGCGGCGGCGACGACCTCGAGTGGCAGGCCTTCGTGGCGCCGGATCGCGGAGTCGTTGCGCAGCAGGATCCCGTCCGGCGCGAGCGCCGCCCCGATCCCCGCCAGCACGTCGTCCCGGACCTGCTCGAGACCGGCCGAGAGCAGCTGCGCCACGACATACGGGCCATAACGGTCCACGACGAGGGACGGGAGCCCATCCCCCTCGGCGTGGACGACGCGGTACGCCGTGGCGGCGACTCCCTCGCGGCGGGCGGCAGCGCTTGCGATGCTCCGCTGCCACCAGGTTGCATCAACCGGCTCGCGGCCGCGCGTGAGCAGGCGCAGCCGGATCTCCGACTTGGGGGAGTACAGCGCCTGGCCGAGGTGGCGGCCGCGGCGGTCGGTGACGGCGACGATCCCCGGTGCATCGCCCGGCTCGTCGTACAGGTCGGTGCGATAGATCCAGGGATGGCCTGCCTGCCAGCGCGCGGCGCCCTTGGCCGACACGATGACCGTTGCTTGCCGGAGTGCCGCACCGCCCGTCATTGCGGTCGATCCGGGCGCAGCTTGGCCGCGTCGCGCAGGTACATATGTTTCAGCTCACGCTGCGGCTTGGCAGTGTAGAAGTGGAGCAGCACGCGGATGCAGCGCGGCAGGCCGTCCGGGACTGCCACCTCTGCGGTTCCGAGCAGCGGCACGTCGCTCCACCCCAGCACCCGAGCGGCGCGCGCCGGGTACTCGGCGGTCAGGTCGGGAGACGAGGTGAAGATCGCGCTCTCGACGTCGCCGGGTCGAAAGCCGTTGGCCTCCTGGAGCGCGCGCAGTAGCTCGGCCGTCGCGTTCAGGATCGCTTCGCGCGTGTTCGCCGCCGCCGTGGTGGCGCCGCGCAGTCCACGCAGAGTTTTGGTCATGGCGCTCGCCGATCAGTTGCGCTTGATGGTGCTCACGGACGCCGCGCTCCTCAAGGGGCGCGACCCCGTGGCGGAGTGCCGCCAGGCCGCGCGCGGCGGGGCGACCATGATCCAGGTGCGACTCAAAGGCGCGCCCCCGCGCGAGGTCGCGGCGCTCACGCGTTCCCTGGTGGGCGCCCTCGCCATCCCGGTGATCGTCAACGATCGCGTCGATGTGGCGCTTGCCGCCGGGGCGGCCGGCGCACACCTGGGCCAGGAGGACCTGCCGCTCGACCGCGTCCGGCCCCATGTCCCCGCTCCTCCCGCCTTCCTGCTCGGCATCTCCGTCGGCACGCCCGCCGAGGCGGAGCGGGTCCGCGGCTGGCCGGCCGACTACTGGAGCGTGGGGCCGTGCTTCGCCACGGGAACCAAGCCGGACGCCGGCCCGCCGCTCGGGGCCGAGGGGTTCGCCCGACTGGCCGGCCTGGCCCCGGCCGGCACGCCGGTGATCGCGATCGGCGGCATCAGCGCGGCGAACGCCGCGGCGGTCGCGCGCGCCGGCGCCGCCGGCATCGCGGTGATCGGCGCGGTGTGGGGCGCTAGTGAGCCGGCGGGTGCGGCGCGCGCGCTGCGCGCTTCATTTCCTTGACCCGCCGGATCGCGGCGAGATGCTCCGCGTACGTCGCGGAGAAGATGTGCTTGCCGTCCGTTTGCGCGACGAAGTACAGGAACGGCACATCGGCGGGGTAAAGCGCCGCGGCCAGGCTGGCGCGCCCCGGCTGCGAGATCGGCCCGGGCGGCAGGCCGACGTGGAGATACGTGTTGTACGAGGAGCGCACGGCGAGGTTCTTGTCCCACACGCGCTTCAGGCGCCGGCCATAGGCGTAGCTCACGGTCGGGTCGGCCTCTAGCCGCATGCCCCGCTTGAGCCGATTCTGGTACACCGCGGAGATGAACGGCCGGTCGGGGTCGTAGCGGACCTCCGATTCGATGATCGACGCCAACGTGACGAGCTGATGCCGTGAGAAATGCAGCGAATCGAGCCGCGCCTGCCACTCGGGGCTCCACTGCTGGATGAACTGGTGGGTCATCACTCGCACCAGCTCGTGTGCTCCGATGCGCAGCGGCAGGAGGTACGTGGTCGGGAACAGATATCCCTCGGCGCTCGCGGCCGCGTCGGGGAGCCCGAGCTGCGCGAGCAGGGCGGAGTCCTGCGCCGCGTCCAGGAACGAGTCGCGCGGAATGTGCAGCCCCCGTTGGGCGAGGTCCGCGATCTCGGCGAGCCGCAGGCCCTCGCGCACGGCGAAGCGCTGCTCGACGCCGCGGCCGCGCGCCAGCGCCCCCACCACGTCCGACCACGCCTCGTCCTGGCGCAGCAGGTAGACGCCGCTCTTGAGCGATCCGGCGAGCCCGCGCAGCCTGGCGTACAGCCGGAACACGCCCGGATGGTCGATGACACGGTTGGCGGCGAGGGAGTCGACGGCGGTCTCGAGGGTGTGCGCGAGTGACAGCTCTGCGGTGGCCTGGCCGACGACCGCGAGCAGCGCGCGGGTGCGCTCGAGCTCGACGCCGAGCGTGCGCGCGTGGGCGCTCGCGCGCAG
>Ga0209158_1001206_pt1 | contig 17482 bp, 12 predicted proteins | sample GraSoiAngelo_140_FD_185897 | JGI IMG/M metagenome (GOLD analysis project Ga0209158, IMG submission 185897) | Grasslands soil microbial communities from the Angelo Coastal Reserve, California, USA - 14_0929_12_30cm (SPAdes) (version 2) | ecosystem: Environmental > Terrestrial > Soil > Grasslands ...
TCTGTTGCGGCGAACCCGATGACGCTTCGCGCGGCATCCGCGGATATCGAGGCGAGTCTGAAACCGGCGTTCGGTGTTTTGGATCGCGCTGTCGCTGATGGCGCGTTTCCCGGCGGCGTGCTGGCGGCAGGCTGCCGAGGGGAGCTAACCGTGCGCGCCTTTGGCCGGCAAACTTACCAGGCAAACGCACCCTTGGTCACCCCCCAGACGATTTACGATGTGGCGTCCCTCTCCAAGCCGGTGGTGACGACTACGCTGGTTGCCATGCAGGTCGCAGCAGGGCGCCTGCAACTCGATACTCCGATTGCAACGTACCTTCCCGAATGGGCCTCCGGACCTAACCCCGAGTGGCGGCGCAACGTGACACTGCGTCACCTGCTCACACATACCTCGGGACTGCCCCCGCATAAGCCCTATTACGAAACGTCGAAGGGGAAGTTGGGTTCGCTTCAGGCTAGACGCGAAGTGCTGGCAAAGATTTTCTCTGAGCCGCTCACCTCTGAGCCGGGAAAGCAGTCCTCGTACTCCGACCTCGGCTTTATCCTCCTCGGCGAAATCGTCGAGAGGATGACGGGCGAATCGCTCGACAGGCTGGCGCGCGAGCGCATCTTTGCACCGCTGGGGATGCGGGACTCGCTCTACAATCCGGCCAAGAGCCTGCACGCGCACATTGCTCCCACGGAAAACGACGCGGCGTTTCGGAAGCGGCTAGTTCACGGCGAAGTCCACGACGAGAATGCCTGGGCCATGGGCGGTGTGGCCGGCCACGCGGGCCTGTTTTCGACTGCGGCGGACCTGGCGGCGTTCTGCCAGATGCTGCTGAATGGGGGCCTTTACACTCACCAGCGCATCCTGCCCAGAAACACCATCGAGCTGTTCACCTCGCGGCAGGCGCTCGCGGGCGGCACTCGGGCGCTCGGCTGGACCGTACCCACCGAAGATTCTTCGAGCGGGAGATACTTCTCCGCGCGCAGTTACGGCCACACCGGCTTCAGCGGCACCTCAATCTGGATCGACCCGGAGAAGGAGCTGTTTGTCGTCCTGCTGACCAACCGCGTCTATCCCACACGGGAAAACGAAAAGATCGCGCAAGTGCGCCCGGCGGTGCACGACGCCGTCGTCGAAGCGCTCGGCCTAGTGCCCGCGCGCCAGACCGCGCGGTAAGACGGGGCTCTTGCCCGTCAGCTTCAGCGCAGTCAACTATCCTCGTTCCACAACGAGAGCATGGAGACTTGAACGCAGATAGCTAAACCCGGAAAAGCTGGCAGTTCGGATGGCAATTGCTGCTGGGTGCCCAAGCTGGCGCAGGCGGGACAGGCAAGAATGCCTTTCCCGCACTGTTGGCAAGTTCGATTCTCGGCTCCTGCGAACCATTTTTAGCAGTTATAATCCCGCGGGTGAAGAGCGGCCGGGCGAAACTTGCAAGAACTAATATCACCGAGCGGCGCAACGCGCGCTCGCAGGGGCTCGACCTTCTCCCCGCCCGCGAGATCCTACGCATCATCAATCGCGAGGACGCCACGGTGGCGGCGGCGGTTGCCCGTGAGCTGCCCCGGATCGCATGCGCCGTGGACGCGATCGTTCGAGCCATCCGCGGCGGCGGCAGGCTCATCTACGTGGGCGCAGGCACCAGCGGCCGGCTGGCCACGCTCGATGCGGCGGAATGTCCGCCGACGTTTGGTGTGCCTTCTCGGCTGGTGCAGGCGGTGGTTGCAGGGGGGCGGCGGGCGCTAACGCACGCCGTCGAGGGCGCGGAGGATTCTGCGGCGCAAGGCGCGCGAGACTTGGGGGCGATAAAAATTACGGCCAACGACGTCGTTGTGGGACTGGCCGCCAGCGGTTCGACACCCTACGTGGTCGGCGCGCTCGCCCACGCCCGGCGCCGTCGCGCGTTCACCGTGGGCGTGACGTCGAATCCCAAGTCGCCGCTGGCGCGTATCGCGGCGGTCAACATTGCTCCGCGGGTGGGTCCGGAAGTAATCGCCGGGTCCACGCGGATGAAGGCGGGGACGGCGCAGAAGATGGTACTCAATATGCTTTCTACTGCGGCGATGGCGCGGTTAGGCCACATCTACGACAACTGGATGATCGGCGTGGCCCTGACTAACCAGAAATTGCGACGGCGGGGGCGGCGCATCCTCGAGCAAGCCTCGGGCGCGAGTGTGTCAGATGCGGAACGCGCGCTGCGCCAGGCGAAACACGACCTTCGCGTGGCACTGGTGATGCTGAAGACGGGCGCGGATCCAGTAAAGGCGCGCCGACAGCTCGAACAGGCTGGCGGCAATTTGCGAAAAGCTCTGGGAGAGACGAGCCAGGGATCAGGGAACAGGGTTCGGAATTCGTGTTGAGAAGAGCTGAAAGCTGACCGCTGGATTTCGCTGGCAAGCGCATGGACAAATTCCGCATCGAAGGTGGCCGACGGCTCGAGGGCACGCTCCGCATCAGCGGGGCCAAGAACGCGGCTCTTCCTGCGATGGCCGCGGCCCTGCTGACCTCCAAGCCTGTGTGCCTGCGGAACATCCCGCGCGTGCGCGATATCATTACGATGGGCAAGCTGCTGGCGCACATGGACGCACGCGTGGAGTTGGGCGCCATGCCTCCCACAGACATTACCATCCAGGCCGAGAAGATTTCTGACGCCGAAGCGCCTTACGAGCTGGTGCGCACGATGCGCGCCTCCATTCTGACACTCGGGCCGCTAATGGGCCGGCTGGGTTACGCGCGAGTCTCGCTGCCCGGGGGTTGCGCGATCGGCGCGCGCCCGATCGACTTGCACCTGAAGGCGCTGGAGAGGATGGGCGCGGAGATCATCACGACCCACGGTTACGTCGAGGCGCGCGTGCCGGCGGACAAGCGCCTGCGCGGCGGGCATATTGTCTTTGAGAAGATCACCGTAACCGGGACCGAAAACGTGCTCATGGCCGCCACTCTTGCCGAGGGCGAAACCCTCATCGAGAACGCCGCGCGCGAGCCTGAGGTAGCCGACCTTGCGGATCTGCTGATCAAGATGGGCGCACAGATCGAGGGCGCTGGCACGTCCACGCTGCGCATCCGCGGAGTAAGCTCGCTTCACGGAGCCACCCACGCAGTCATCCCCGACCGCATCGAGGCGGGCACCTTCCTCGTGGCCGCCCCCATCACTGGAGGAGAGCTGGTGCTCGAAGGCTGCGCGCCGCAGCACCTCACCGCCGTGCTCTGGAAGCTCGCCGAGGTGGGCGTCGAAATCCGTCAGGAGGCGGCCGACCGGCTGCGCGTGCGGAGTGGCGGCAAGCTGGCTGCTGCCGACGTGACCACTGAGGAGTATCCCGGCTTCGCCACTGACATGCAGGCGCAGTACATGGTGCTGGCGACCCAGGCCACGGGCGCTTCGGTGATCACCGAGACTATCTTCGAGAACCGCTTCATGCATGCCAGCGAGATGGACCGCATGGGCGCCAATATCTCGGTCGAAGGCCGACAAGCCATCGTGCGCGGGCCGACGCCCCTCAGTGGCAGCGAAGTGATTGCCTCCGACCTGCGCGCCAGCGCCTCGCTGGTTCTGGCGGGCCTGGTGGCGAACGGCTCAACGCTCATCGACCGCGTCTATCACATCGACCGCGGATACGAGCGCATCGAAGAGAAACTCTCGGCCGTGGGCGCCCTCATCGAGCGCGTCCGGCAGGGTAGGAGCTAGGTTTCACTTTAGTGTCTGAGAGCTGAAAGCGAATCGCCCACAGCTCGCTCTTCGAGCACCCTTCCCGGCGCCCTTCTTCAGCTTGACACCACCTGCGTTTTTTGATATCCAGCAATCACTTAGGGGCCCTGGGTGGGTGTGGAGAGTTCAACTACACGTAGTATTTCTGCACCAGGCATTGCTTCACGCTTGCCAGTGCCCGGGCGAGTCTCCGCTCGGAGGCAGACGATGAAAAGCTTGAAGATAGTGCAGGCATTCAGCCTTGCAACCGTGGTTGTGTTGCTGGCAGCGAGCCTGTGCGTGGCACAGGTTTCCACCTCGACGATTACGGGCTCGGTCCAGGACTCTTCAGGGGCGACTGTGCCGGGTGCCAAGGTGGTGGTGAAGAACGAAGGGACCGGCGCCACCTATGAGACCACGACTACTTCGGCCGGAACCTACACAGTAAGCTCCTTGATCCCCGGCCTCTACACGATCACGGTCACGCACGCCGGCTTCAAAACGTCTACCAGCGTGCACAACGAGCTGACGGTGGGGGTACCGCTGGTTGTGGACGCGAAGCTTCAACTGGGCCAGATAAGTGAAGTGGTGCAGGTGGAATCGAGCTATGCAAAGGTCGAGACCACCAACGCGATGGTGAGCGACGTTGTCGAGCGGCGCGCCGTCGCCGAGCTGCCCCTGAACGGCCGCAACCCGCTGAACCTGATCGTGCTGCAGCCGGGCCTGGTGCAACGTACCACCAACGGGGCGGGCTCAGGCACGCACGTGTTCGGGTCCCGCGACCGCGCGCACAACCTCACGATTGACGGCATTGACGCCAATGAATCCTCGGTTCCCAACCCACAGAGCAACATTTTCCGCTTAACCTCGGACAACGTGCAGGAATACCGTGTGGTGACGCACAACGCTACCGCCGATTTCGGGCGAAACAGCGGCGCGAATGTGGCTATTGCAACGCGCGCGGGAGCCAACGATTTGCACGGCGACATCTACTGGTATCACCGCAACACGGTGCTGAACGCCAACGAGTCGTTCAACAATTCCAACCCCGGGGGGGCCTTGCCCCGCCCGGTGCTTCTGCTGCATCAGTACGGCGCAGACGTGGGCGGGCGCATTATCAAGAACAAAACTTTTTTCTTCGGAAGCTGGCAGAACAATCATGTCAGCCAGACGCAGCCGATCTCGGCGGCGTTTGGCGTCGTACCATCGGTTTATACGGACACGCTGAAGAGCACGGGGGCTTTTCGCTACTTCGTCGCGGACCCGAACAACCCGCTTGTGATCAACGGCACGAAGGTAACAGGGAATTCTCCTCTGCTCGTCGATCCGGCCTCAGGAGCGCTGCTCGTGCCTACGTGCACGGCGTCCACTACTACAAATTGCGTCAAGACCTACAACATCTTCGGCAGCGACCCCGCCAACATCGGCGAGGACCTAGCAATGAAAGCGATGTTTGCCAAGTTTCCCTCGCCCAATACGTTCAGCGCGGTCGGAGACGGCCTGAATTTCGCCGGTTTCAACTGGAACCCGGCTTCGCAGTTCACCGGACCGTTCTTCCTCGGCCGCGTGGACCACAAATTTGACGCGAATAACAACCTTTCCGGCAGCTTTATGTGGACGAAGTACGACACCAGTCAAGGCGACTTCCTGAACAACCGACCCTCTGTCTTCCCGGGGTTTCCACCGCTGGGGGAAGTGTTCCGCACTTCCCAATTGCTATCGGTCAGCTACCGGCGGACCTTTACCCCGCGGCTCGTCAATGATTTCACGACGGGCTTCAGCCGCTTCAGATTCTTCTTTTCGCTAATGGAATCCAATACGCAAGGCGGCAACGTGCCCCCGCCGTACGGACAGGAATGCTTCGGCACGACCTCGCTCCGCAATGTGAATACGCCGTTTTGTAACACGCCGCATACCGAGCGCGCCGTTAGCAACATGCAGTTTATTGATAACCTGAGTTACGTGCACGGCGCCCACACGATCCGAGTGGGGGAGAATATCCGAATGTACCGGCACAATGATCAGCGAGGCGTGCCGGGCGGCTTCAATGAGGCGCCGACGATCGTTTTTGACCGCACAATCCGCCCGTCTGGGTTCACACTACCCACGGACATCAATTCCACCGATGCCAACAACCTGCAAAACGCAATCCTCGAGTTGATCGGGATCCCGGGGCGCGTGCAGCAGGCGTTCGTGGCCAACATTTCGGCCGATACCTACTCGAACGGGCTTTCAGTGCTGGGCACGCGCGCCAAGCAGTTCGACGTGTACGTGCAAGACGAATGGAAGATTCGGAGCAGCCTGACGCTCACCTATGGCGTCCGCTGGGAGTACAACCGCCCGCCGGAGGATTGTTGCGGGCGCGTCTTCATCCCCAACAGCCGTATCGATGACGGGACGAAAAAGGTTAGCTTCGTGCCGTCGAATAGCTGGTGGAGCCGCGCAAACCGGGATGCGTTTTCTCCACGCCTGGGTTTGGCCTGGGATCCGTGGTCCAACGGCAAGACTGTGATTCGTGCGGGCTATGGTACCGCGTTTGACACGCTCTCGACGTTCCAGGTGACGGCCGTGGGGGGGAAGGTACCGGGCATCAGCGCGCTGCAGTGCCGCGTCAATGTGGGGGGCGCCAGCAAGCCAACGGACCAGTGCGCGGCTATTCCCACCGCTTTCCGGCTCAGCCCACTACTGGCGGCCGTCAATCCGTTCACTTTGACGGCCACGTCCAAACCCAGCGGGAGCGTGAGCCCTCCCGCCGCGGCCTTTGGCGCGGCGCCGGACGTAGGCGCGTTCGACCCGAACTTGCAAATGCCGACAGTGCATGAGTGGAGCCTGACCGTCCAGCGGCAGCTTCCGTTGCAGGTGGTGGCGCAGGTGGGGTACATCGGCAAACGCGGCACACACCTCTTCCGCGCGTACGACCTGAATCAGCTCCGGACCGACCAGGTCGGGTTTTTGAGTTCGTATATGATTGCGCGGCAGAACGTGCTGAACGGCTGCAATCCGGACGGCACCACCAAACCCAAGAGCTCTTGCCCCGGTGGCCCCGCGCCGACTCTGCTGCTCCAGCTTGTCCCGGCCGCCACGCTGAACAGGTTTTCCTCGAGTGACTTCACGCAGAACGGGCTGGGCGATTTGGCCCGGGACATCGACACGCAAGGGTTCGCGACGTTTTCTGCGAACGCAGCCTTTGGGCCGAATTACTTCCGGCCGAACGCGCAGTTCAGCCAGATCTTCTACTTCGATTCCGGCGGGGACTCGTACTACCACGGGCTGATCGTGCAATTGCGGCGGCAATTCGAGAAGGGGCTCGATCTCGGATTCTCGTACACGCTGGGGAAATCCATTGACAACATGTCGGTGGACCCCGTGGGTGCGGCCTCCGGAGGGGCGCTGAACAGCACCAACTCCCGCACACCGACCGATGTACACAACTTCCTGCTGGACCGCGGGCGGTCGGATTTCGATAACCGCCACGTGATTGTGCTAAACGCGCTCTATGAGCTGCCGTTCGGCCACAGCAAGAAGTGGGGCTCGAGCTGGCCGGGCTTTCTGAACCAGGTCCTCGGCGGGTGGAGCACCACAGGAATCTACATCTTCCAGAGCGGAGAACCCTTCTCCCTCAACAGTGGCGCGCGCACAGCGAACGGATTCAAGCAGTCGCGCCCGGAGCTGCGCGGACCGCTTCCCGATTTCACGCTGCATTCGGTTGCGGGGATCCAAGGGCCACTTTTCATCCAAGCCAACGACCGGATCACGAACCCAAGTGATCCCAACTTCAACTGCAAACAGGTGGTGAATACGCAAAGCTTCTTCTGCATTCCGCAGCCAGGAAGAAATGGGATGAGCCGCAACTCCATTCAAGGGCCGGGCTACTGGAATATCGACATGGGTATTCTGAAGAACTTTCCCGTCACGGAGCGGATGAAGCTCCAGTTCCGCGCCGAGTTCTTCAACGTGTTCAACCATCCCAATTACGAAAACCCGCGTAATGCCTCGAACGGCTCGCCGACGCTGACGAGCTCTCTGTTCGGGCGGACGTGTTGCTCGGAGGCGTCCGTTCCGAGTTCGGCGACCATCATTGCCACCGGTGAGCCCAACCGCGTCATTCAGTTCGCTTTGAGGCTCACCTTCTGACCGAGGGACAAGGAGTTGATCAGGCAGGCAGGAATGTGTGTCCTACCTGTAGCAAATCGGCCCGGCGAAACGTCGCCCGGGCCGAAGCCTTCCAAACCGATGGTGAATTCCTGGGGACACAACACCGTCCCATGTTTGCCTCGGGATGCAGTGCCTTACAGCATGATCTCGGGGTGAAGAACGATCAGTCCCGGCCGTCGCCGGAGGCTTACGACTTTCCGCCGCCGGTTTCGCGGCGCTGTTTATCCCGCTGCTCGCGGAGCAGCGCCTTGCGGGAGAGGCGAATCTTATTGCCCTCGATCGAAAGCACCTTCACCAGCACTTGATCGCCCAGCTTGAGTTCATCGCGGACGTCGCGGATACGCTGCTCGGCAATCTCGCTGATGTGAAGCAGCCCATCCGTGCCGGGAAAGAGCTCGACAAAGGCCCCGAATTCGGCCAGGCGCACGACCTTGCCGAGGTAAGTCTTGCCGACCTCGGCCGTGGCGGTGACCTCGCGGATCATCTGTAGCGCTGCCTCGGCGGAGTCGCCGTTGGTGGCGAAGACGTGCACTTTGCCGTCATCCATCACGTCGATTTTGACGCCGGTGGCCTCGATGATCGCGCGAATCTTCTTGCCGCCGGGACCGATCAGGTCGCGGATCTTGTCGGTGGGGATCGTAAGCTGGAAGAGGCGCGGGGCGAAGCTGGAAATCGTCGCGCGCGCCGAGCTGAGCGTCTGGTCCATGATGTCCAGAATCTGCAAACGCGCCTTGCGGGCCTGCTCGAGCGCCTGGCGCATCAGGGCGATGGTGATCCCGCCGACCTTGATATCCATCTGCAGCGCGGTAATGCCGGTGCGCGTCCCGGCAACCTTGAAGTCCATGTCGCCGTAGTGGTCTTCTGCGCCGGCGATATCGGTGAGGATCGCGGCGTTGTCTCCCTCCACCACCAGGCCCATGGCGATCCCGGCGCAGGCCGAGCGGATGGGCACACCGGCGTCCATTAACGCCAGCGAACCACCGCACACCGTCGCCATCGATGAGGATCCGTTCGACTCCAGGATGTCTGATACCAGGCGCATGGCGTAGGGAAAGTCGGCTTCCGGCGGCAGCAAGTTCAACAACGCGCGTTCGGCCAGCGCCCCGTGGCCGATTTCACGGCGCCCCGGCCCCCGCAAGAACTTCACCTCGCCGACCGAAAATGGCGGGAAGTTGTAGTGCAGCATGAAGCGCTTGAAAGCCTCTTCCTCGAAGAGCAGGTCAAGGCGCTGCATGTCTTCCTTGGTGCCAAGCGTGACCGTGGCGAGCGCCTGGGTTTCGCCCCTGGTAAACAGCGCCGAGCCGTGTACGCGCGGCAGCAGGCCCACTTCGCAGGTGATCGTGCGAACTTGGTCGAATGCGCGCCCGTCCGGCCGGCGATGGCGATGCAGGATGTCTTCGCGGAAATATTTCTCCCGCAGGCGCTCGAAGGCGCGGTCAGCAAGCTGCCGGCGCTCCTCTTCCTCTTCCGGAATGGCAGCCAGCAGCTCCTCCCGAAGCGCGCCCACGCGGCGGTAGCTTTCCTTCTTGGGATACTTCGCGGTGTCGAGCGCGTCGTGCAAGCGCTCGCCGTACTGCTGTTCAATTTGTTTGGCCAGCTCCTGATCGAACGGCAGCGGCGCCACCTGCACCTTGCTGGGATTGATCTTGGAGTGGAGCTCGCGGATGACGGCGATGATTTTGCGCACCTGATCGTGGCCGAACTGCAACGCGTCTGCCACCGTCTCCTCCGAGACCTCGAGCGAACCTGCCTCGACCATCACGATGGCATCTTCGCTGCCTGCCACGACGATGTTCAGCAGGCTGGTCTTCTGCTCGGCGACGGTGGGGTTGGCCACGAGCTGCCCATTGAGCAAGCCAACGCGCACCGCGGCGATGGGTTTGGTAAATGGGAGGTCCGAGCAATAGACCGCAGCGGAAGCCGCGGTGACCGCGATCACGTCGGGGTCGTTCTCGCTGTCGGCGGAGAGCACCATGGCCACGACCTGCGTCTCATTGCGCCAGGACTCCGGGAAAAGCGGCCGGAGCGGCCGGTCAATCAGCCGTGAGGTCAGGATTTCGCGCTCCGAGGGGCGGCCCTCGCGCTTGAAGAAACCGCCGGGAATTTTTCCCGCCGAATAGGTGTACTCGCGATAATCCACGGTAAGGGGAAGAAAATCTTTTTCGTTGGGCTTATTCTCCATGCAGGCGGTGGCTAGCACAACCGTATCGCCATAACGCGCTACCACGGCGCCATTGGCCTGCTTAGCGATTTTTCCTGTTTCGAGGGCGAGTGTACGTCCACCGATTTCAACGCTTACGCTATGGGGTGCTGGCTGCGACATAATTACAATTCCTTTCGCTTCCCGGCCCCGAAGGTTCGAGGAGGGGCCGGCAGCAAGTCAAATGCGAGTTGGAAGTTCCAATTCTCGTGTGAAAGAGAGCGAAGGTTTCGGCGAGGCGGAACCCGAAAAAGTCACAAAAAAAGCGACCGGGCGATCGCGCCACACGGTCGCTGGACTCTCGTACGACCCCCGCAGGGGTTCGGAGCTTTCGATTGCGCGCCGCGAAGCCTCCCGGGCTTCCGGGCTATTTGCGCAAGCTAAGGCGTTCAACAATCTCGCGATACCGATCCGGGTCACGACGATTGAGGTAATCCAGCAGCCGCCGGCGCTTATTGACCATCATGATCAATCCTCGCCGCGAGGCGTGATCCTTCATGTGCGACTTCAGATGTGAGGTCAGATAGTTGATTCGCTCGCTGAGCAGTGCAATCTGTACCTCTGGCGAGCCGGTGTCCTTGGCGTGCGTGCGATATTGCTCGATCAACCCTGACTTGGCTTCTCTCAAGTCGCCCCCTCAGTCGTGCCCTCTCCAGCCCTTTCTTCGTCTCCTCTTCAACATTAAAATGCTAGCACAGGGCCAGGCGCGTGTAAAGGATTTGGAACACGAACCTCCCTCCTGTCGCCACCGGTGCCAGGACAGGCAAGAATGCCCCTCCTACCAGGATTTGCTGGGCCGGACCAGCGCCAGGAATTCGTCGCGCGTTTGCTTGGACTCGCGGAAGACGCCCAGCATGGCGCTGGTGACCGCTTGCGAGTGCTGCTTCTCCACGCCGCGCATCACCATGCACAGGTGGCGCGCCTCAATGATCACGCCTACTCCCTCTGGGCTGATCCTCTGCTGAATGGTCTCGGCGATCTGGCTGGTCAGCCGCTCCTGGATCTGCAGGCGGCGCGCAAACATATTGACTAGCCGGGGGATTTTGCTCAGCCCGATAACCTTCTTACTGGGAATATAGGCCACGTGGCACTTGCCGAAGAAGGGCAGAAGATGGTGCTCGCAGAGGCTGAACAGCTCAATGTCCTTCACCACCACCATCTCGTCGTAGCAAACGCTGAACATCGCCCCGTTCAGAATCCTCTCCGGGTCCTGGTGATAGCCGCTGGTCAGGTAGCGCAGCGCCTTCTCAAAGCGTTCCGGCGTCTTACGGAGCCCTTCGCGGTTGGGATCCTCGCCGATCATGGCGAGCATGCGACGCATCATTTCCGTGATGGACTCGCCGCCTCTTTGCGTCTTGCCAGATTCGATCAGCAGTTCTTCGCTTGGCTTGGTCATCAGCGGCTCCCTTGGCGTTCCCCGAAATATTCAAAAGTATTCAAACTCGTCTCTTCCAGCCGCACGCGCTCGAGGCGCGCGCCCGGAAAGGCGCGCAGGCGGTTGTAAATCTCGATGCATAGATTCTCAGTGGTCGGTACGCGCTCGCGAAACGTCGCGATCTCTTCGTTCAGATTCTTGTGATCAAACGTCTCCAGCACTTCGCGTGCGACGAACTCATCTAGTTTCCCCAGGTGCGCAACCATCCCCGTGGCCGGGTCCACCCGGCCCGAGACCGTCACCTCAACCACGTAGTTATGCCCGTGCCCGTACGGGTTATTGCACTTCCCGTAGATTCGCTGGTTCTGTTCTGCGCTGAGCCGCGGGTTGTGCAGCCGGTGCGAGGCGGCAAAGGAATACCGGCGCGACAGGTGAATCCTCATCGCGCCCCTCCTTCGTTTTCCCAGACACTTTCCTGGGCGTTTTCTAGACTGCTATCCGAATCACCGTAGCAATCCACAAACAAGTCAGGTGTCTCGTAGAGTCGCACGCGGTGCAGCGTGCCCTTGGTGATCTTCGGGTCGAGCAGATTCCAGATCACCGCGGCAATATTCTCGCAGGTGGGGATCTGTCCAGCGAGTTCGGGCACTTCGTAATTCAGGAAGCGATGGTCCATGCGCTCGATGATCTCGCGCTGCAGGATCTCCTTTAGCTCTTTCAGGTCCAGCACCATCCCGGTGTTTGGGTCGGGCGTGCCCGCGACAGTGACCTCGAGCACGTAGTTGTGCCCATGACCGTGAGGGTTATTGCACTTCCCGAAGACGCGCCGGTTCTCTTCCGCTGAAAACGCGGGGTTGTGGTAGAGGTGCGATGCTGAAAACTCGATTTTGCGGGTCAGATAGATCATTTTTTTAGAAGAGTATCATCTGCCAGGCGTCTCCACCGGATACTCGCGACCCTTCCAGGCCACTGTCCCACGGGCGTAGCGCCAGGCAGAAGCCAGCAACACCGACGAGTACAGGCACACTGCCAGTACGTAATATTGGATGCAAGAGAGGGGAAAATGATTCCGGCGCAGCGCTGCGGCGTAGGCCGCGAGCCGTCCACAGAGCAGCGCCAGTCCGAGCGCCGGAAAGGCCCAATGCAGCCATCCGAACAGGAGCAGCCCCAGAGGAATCCAGGGGATGACCGCGACGAGCTCCCACGCCACCGCGCCAGCCGAGCCGCCAACCAGCGGATAGAGATTCTTCGTCCAGCCCTGCCACATCCCAGCGAACGAGCGGTACATCCGCACGCGCGCGATCCCCTGCCCCGGCGCGAAATGCAGCGCATAACCGGCCTGCTTGGCGCGGCGCGCCAGCGCCACGTCCTCGAGCACTTCGCCGGCAACACTGCGGTGACCACCGATGGCTTCGTACACGTCGCGGCGGATCAACAGGTATTGGCCGTTAGCCGCCGCGGCGGGCGAGCTCGGGTCGTTCACCGCGTCATAAGAAAACTTCCGCGCTAAGCGGGCATAAACAATCGGAATCACGGCGCGTTCCCACCAGGTGCGCATCTCCTGCTCTGGTGAATACGACACGAGCGCGGCGCCGGATGTCGCCGCATCCCGCAGCGCCCGCGCCGTCGAGCCCTCCAGGTGCACCGCATCCGCGTCGGTAAACAGCAGCCAGTCGCCCCGAGCCTGCGCGGCACCCAGCGAGACCGCGTAGTTCTTCCCCACCCAACCGGCGGGCAACTGCTGCGTTTCGAGCACTCGGAGCTTTGGCACACTGGCGGCCAGCCCCTCCAGAATCGCCCGCGTGCCGTCGGTGGACTGGTCGTTGATCACAATGATCTCGCCGATTTCCGGTTGCGCCGCGAGCGAGAGGACCGCGCGCGCAATCGTGGCCTGCTCGTCGCGGGCCGGAACGATCGCCGAAACGCTGCCGGCAAGGCTCATTGTCTTATAGCCAACTGAGGGAAACTGAATAGGCAAATCGGCTCGCGCGGAACCGGAACAACGCGATATTATAGGTTGCGGAGCGGCATCGTTGAAGAGGAAACTGTTTGGCGGATTTGGGCTGGCGGCTGCGGCCGCCGTGGTGCTGATTTTCGCCTCGCCTACCTATCGCCAGGGCGAGCCCAGCATCGCCGGCAGCGCCCCGCATGATTTCAACTTCGAGCTTGACGGCAAGCCCGCCAAGCTCGCTGACCTACGCGGCAAGGTGGTGGTCCTCAATTTCTGGGCCACCTGGTGCCCGCCCTGCGTCGAAGAGATGCCTTCGCTGAACCGCCTGCAACAGCACCTTGCGCCGCAGGGAGTCACCGTGCTGGGCGTCAGCGTGGACGATGACGCCGCCGCCTATGACAGATTCCTCCGGGCGCAAGGGATCCACTTCCCTACCTACCGCGATCCCTCGAAAAAGATCGCCCTGAAGTACGGCACCTCGATGTACCCGGAAACCTACATCATCGGTCGCAACGGCCGCATCGCCCGCAAAATCATCGGCCCGCAGAACTGGGACAGCCCCGAACTCCTCGCCTACCTCCAATCCCTGCCCCGCAGCCAGTGAGCGGCGCGGCCACTCCTTCACAATTCATATCCGCGTCGCGTTCGCTGCGCTCGCGTCTTCTGCTGGCTGTTGTAGCGCGAGCCTCTGGCCGGCGGTTCGTTCCGGCCTTGCCATTTCACTCGTAACGGAGAGCCTCGACGGGATCAAGTCGGGAGGCGCGCACCGCCGGCCACAACCCCGCGGCCAGCCCAACAAAGGTGAGAATAGTGGTAGAGATGGCCAGGGTTGAGCCGGCGATGCGCAGCACGAGGTCCCCTTCGCGGGCCTCCTCGCCATAAATGGCGCTCCACAGCGGCAGCGGCCCGAGTACCGCGGTGATCCCGTAAGCGATGGCCATGCCCATCAGGCCGCCGGCAAACGTGATCAGCAGCGCTTCGGCCAGAAATTGCAAGAGGATGTGCCGGCGACGCGCCCCGAGCGACTTCTGCGTGCCAATCTCACGCGTGCGCTGCATCACTGAAACCAGCATGATGTTCATCACTCCCACGCCACCGATTGCCAGCGTCAACGCGCCGATGAACGCAAACAACACCTTGAGCGAGCCGGTGATGATCCCCACCTCCTCGAGGGTGTTGACCACGTCCCAGACCCAAAGCGCACGCTTGTCCGACGGCCGGAACCTCAGCCGCTCCCCCAGCCGGTCGCGAATCTGCTGGACGACCTGCGCGTGCGCGCCGGCGCTTTCCGCTTCCACCGCGATCATGCTCAGGTAGCGGGTATCGTGCAGCAGCCCCATTGCGCTGAAAGGAATGTAGACCTGGCGGCTGTCCGGCTCGTCGGTATCCTGCACCTTTTTTAGCAGCACCCCAATCACATCGAAACTCATACCGCCGATGCGAATCGATTCCCCAACCGCCGGGCGCCCGGAGAATAATCGGTGCTTCACCTCCGAGCCGAGCACGGCGACCCGCGCGTGCTCGAGCTCGTCAGCCTCGTCGAGCCACCGGCCCTCGCTGATCTCCATCTTGCGGATGCGCGCCAAGACTGGATAGACACCATTCGCTTTGAATTCCTGCGAACGCGCGCCATAGCTAACCTTGAAGTTCGCTTCGACTTGCGGGCTGACGGCCTTGACCAGCGGCACGCTCGACGCGATTGCCTCCATGTCCGCCAATTGCACTTGGATCCGTCTTCCAGCTTTTTCGCCGCCGGTTTGCTGCGAGGTGCGCCCGGGAAACACGTAGATGACTTTCGTGCCGAAAGATTCCAGAGCCATCAGTACTGTGCGCTCGAACCCCGTGCCGTAAGCCAGCAGCAGCACAACCGTGGCAATTCCCCAGGCGATGCCCAGCATGGTCAGGAGCGAGCGGCGGGCATGGAAGCGCAGGGACTTCCAAGCTTCGGTGAACAGTGCGGGGAAAGTATTCATGCCATCAGACCTCTTCCCGGATGGCTTCGACAGGCGGCAGCAGCGCTGCGCGACGCGCCGGAAGCAGTGCCGCTCCAAGCGCCACCAGTGTCAGTACGGCAAAGGCAACCAGGCCCACACGCCAGGTAACCGTGGGCGGCGCAAAGCCATCGGGAAAGGGCAAGCCTTGCAGCCCTTGCGAAATTCCCCAGCCGAGCAGCAAGCCGGCGCCGCCGCTCAGCGCGGCGAGCACCAACCCCTCGAGCAGAAACTGCAGCAGGATGTCGCGATGCGTGGCGCCCAAAGCCTTGCGCACACCAATTTCGCGCGTTCGCTCGCTCACACAGACAAGCATGATGTTCATCACGCCGATCGCGCCCAGTCCCAGCGTTACAATCCCCACTCCGCCCAGAAACACGTCCATGGCATCGAAGATCGCGTTGATGCGGTTGAAATTTTCAATGGTGTCCCACTCGTCGAGCGCGGAGGGGTCATCGGGGGCAAAGCCGTAGCGGCGCGCGAGCAGCGTATGGTACTGCGCGATGGCCGCCTTGTGCTCGCCGGCGGTGCGCGGCTGCACGATCAGGTTGCTGACCGCGCCGGGATTGGTGTCGGCGCGGGAGTGCGGGAAATAGCGCCGCATGGTCTCCAGTGGAACTAAAAGGCGGGCGTTGGTGCCCGATTGGCCTTCGCGACCGATGCGCGCAATGGTGCCCACCACCTCAAACGGCACCTGGTTAAGCCGCACCTGCTTACCGACGGCGCGCTCGTGCGGGAAGAGTTGTTTGCGCACCTCTTCGCCTAGCACGACCACCCGGCGCGCTTCCGCAAGGTCCTGGGCGTTGATCAAGCGGCCGTCACCCAGCGGTGTGAAGCGCATCCCCTGGTAGTTGGGCCAAATGCCGACCACTTGAAACGAAACGTTGTTGTTTTCCGACTCGGCGCGGATGTTGCCCCGGCTGAGTACTGGCGAGCAGGCGCGCACCAGCGGGCATTCGCTCACGATCAGCCGGCAGTCTTCCTCGGTGAGCTGCACCTGGCGTTCGGTCTGCCCGGCCCCGGAGGTCGAGGAAACGCGCCCGCCGAAAACGAAGACCAGATCGGTGCCGAGCTGCGATAGCCGCTGCCGCTGCCCGATGCGAAATCCTTCCCCCACCGAGCCCAGAAGCAGCAGCGACATCACACCCCAGGTGATCCCAAACATAGTCAGAAAACTGCGCAGTTTGTGTGACCAGAGTGTCTGCACGGTCTGGCGGAAGACGTCGCGGACGTAAAAATGAACGGCCATGCGATGGCCTTGCGGCTTAGCTCCCGCGCATCCCCATACGGTGGGATGCGGCGGGCCAACCATTCCACTAGATAGACCTGCGTTCCCGCCGATTCTACTTGAGATACGCAGTCTTCGTCCGCTCGGTTCCCTACAGTCTGGAGATTTTCATTTTGATATCTTCCATTCCCTCGTTTCGTTCTTCCGCTTTCCTCGTCTGCTTCCGGTCCTTGCGGTCCTGGGTATTCTCTGCGCTCTCCGCGCCCCTGCGTTAAATTCTCTCTTCTCCAGCACGAGTTTGACTTGCCTGCGGCGGCGGCCTAAGATACGCGCCCGAATGGAATTTCTCTCCCCAGGGTGGCCAAGATGAGCTCGTCGGGCTCCATTCCGGCCGAACCGGATGAGGCAGAATAATGGACATTTCTTCCCACGACGTTCTCATTATCGGTGGCGGCGGGGCCGGTCTCCGCGCCGCGATTGCTGTCGCGGAGGTGAATCCCCGCCTCAATGTCGCGGTGATCTCCAAGGTTTACCCCATGCGCAGCCACACCGTTTCCGCCGAGGGCGGCGCTGCTGCGGTAATCAAAACCGGCGACACCCTGGACGATCATGCCTACGACACGATTTCCGGTGGGGACTGGCTGTGCGATCAAGATGCCGTGGAAGCCTTCGTGCAGGAAGCCCCCGAAGAGCTGCTGCGACTCGAGCACTGGGGCTGTCCCTGGAGCCGCGATCCGGACGGCCACATCGCTGTCCGCGCGTTCGGCGGAATGAAGAAAGAGCGCACGTGGTTCGCCGCGGACAAGACCGGCTTCCATATGTTGCATACCCTGTTTCAGACCACGCTCAAGTACACCGCCATCGCCCGGTACGACGAATGGTTCGTCACCAAGCTGCTTGTCGATGACA